>Ga0307515_10023993_pt1 | contig 10652 bp, 10 predicted proteins | sample 17_EM_MG_FD_194513 | JGI IMG/M metagenome (GOLD analysis project Ga0307515, IMG submission 194513) | Populus trichocarpa ectomycorrhiza microbial communities from riparian zone in the Pacific Northwest, United States - 17_EM | ecosystem: Host-associated > Plants > Roots > Unclassified | place...
CAACCCCAGCTTATATTCTGGGTAATTCTGATTGGCAGTAGAATGGCAATCCGACCCTTCTTGAGAGAATTCTCGACGTTTGCCGTTTCATCATCGCCTTTCGCACCCCCATCTCTACCAGCGCTCCACACACGTATCTTTCAACCCGACCCTTCTTGCCCTTACGCTCGACTTTATCAGAGACCTTCAACACGAGGTTTACTAAGGCCATCAAGGTGGTGAGAGGGAGATTGTCGTCATGGCCAGCACCGCCATTAGAATGGATTGGACATACCGACACTATTAATTGCATCAGCTATTCTCCCAATGGGCGGCAGATCATTTCAGGATCCGACGACGCGACCATTCGGATCTGGGATGCTGAGACTGGTACTGTAAGTGGTGAGCCCCTTGAGGGGCACATGGGCAGCGTAGAGTCCGTTGCCTACTCTCCTGATGGCCAGCACATTGTCTCTGGATCGAGGGACACCACGATTCGAATCTGGGATGCCGAGACTGGTGCTGTAGTTGGCAAACCTCTGGAGGGGCATAGCGAGAGTGTGTTGTCCATCGCCTACTCTCCCGATGGGCGGCACATCATCTCTGGATCTCGTGACAAGACGATTCGAATTTGGGATGCCGAGACCGGTGCTGCAGTTGGCGAACCTCTGTGCTGGGATAGCTCGGGGGGCGGTTTCTACCTGTGGAGCCGGGTAGCGTTGTCCATCGCCTACTCTCCCGATGGGCGACAATTTATCTCTGGATCTCATGACAAAAAGATTCAAATCTGGGATGCCGAGACTGGTGCTGCAGTTGGCAAACCTCTGGAGGGGCATAGCGACGGTGTGTCGTCCGTCGCCTACTCTCCCGATGGGCGGTACATCATCTCTGGATCGTGGGACAAGACGATTCGAATTTGGGATGCCGAGACCGGTGCTGCAGTTGGCAAACCTCTGGAGGGGCATAGCGAGGATGTGTTGTCCGTCGCCTACTCTCCCGATGGGCGGCACATCATCTCTGGATCTCGTGACAGGACGATTCGAATTTGGGATGCCGAGACCGGTGCTGCAGTTGGCAAACCTCTGCACGGGAATGGCTCGGGGGGCATTGCCTTCTCGTTTACCCCGGGAGTATCGTCCGTCGCCTACTCTCCCGATGGGCGGTACTTTATCTCTGGATCTGATGACAGGAAGATTCGAATCTGGGATGCCGAGACTGGTGCTGCAGTTGGCAAACCTCTGGAGGGGCATAGCGACGGTGTGAGGTCTGTCGCCTACTCTCCCGATGGGCGGTACATCATCTCTGGATCTGATGACAGGACGATTCGAATCTGGGATGCCGAGACTGGTGCTGCAGTTGGCAAACCTCTGGAGGGGCATAGCGAGGGTGTGTGGTCCATCGCCTACTCTCCCGATGGGCGGTACATCATCTCTGGATCGTGGGTCGATTCGATTCGAATTTGGGATGCCGAGACCGGTGCTGCAGTTGGCAAACCTCTGGAGGGGCATAGCGACTGTGTGTCGTCCGTCGCCTACTCTCCCGATGGGCGGCACATCATCTCTGGATCTTATGACAAGACGATTCGAATCTGGGATGCCGAGACTGGTGCTGCAGTTGGCAAACCTCTGGAGGGGCATAGCGACGGTGTGTTGTCCGTCGCCTACTCTCCCGAGGGGCGGCACATCATCTCTGGATCTCGTGACAGGACGATTCGAATTTGGGATGCCGAGACCGGTGCTGCAGTTGGCAAACCTCTGGAGGGGCATAGCGACGATGTGTCGTCCGTCGCCTACTCTCCCGATGGGCGGTACATCATCTCTGGATCGTGGGTCGATTCGATTCGAATTTGGGATGCCGAGACTGGTGCTGCAGTTGGCAAACCTCTGGAGGGGTATAGCGACGGTGTGTCGTCCGTCGCCTACTCTCCCGATGGGCGGTACATCATCTCTGGATTGTGGGACAAGACAATTCGAATTTGGGATGCCGAGACCGGTGCTGCAGTTGGCAAACCTCTGGAGGGGCATAGCGAGGATGTGTTGTGCGTCGCCTACTCTCCCGATGGGCGGCACATCATCTCTGGATCGTGGGACAAGACAATTCGAATCTGGGATTCCAAGATTCATAACAGAGTTGGTAGGCCTCTAGAGGGAGAAATTACGAGTGTGCCGTCCCTTGCTTCCTCTCCCAATGAACAGCACATTGTTTCTGGATCTAATAGTAACACCATCCGTGCGTCGGAGCCATTTTCACATCCACTGTCCTCATCTTGTAACCCAGTCCACGCTCATTTTTATTCACGGCCTGACTCACAAGGCTGGGTCAAAGACTCAGACGGCCACTTGCTCTATTGGGTACCCCTAGATTGTCGTGGAGGCCTCCATTCACCCGCTCTCATTACAATCCCTTCTACATCTCACGTTCGAACAGTTTCACTTGATTTTGAAGACTTTGTCTTTGGAACCGATTGGACCCAAATTTCCAACTGTGCACAGCGCTGACCATTCCTCCCTCATAACCTTTTGTATATAATTTGGTGTATGAGATGCTCGGTGGTTATTGAAGCTCGATCCCGTCTGCCTTAAGCTCCTTATCTTGGCACAAATGGCCAACAAGGGACGTGCATCCATCGAGGACGACTACGGACGTACACTGCCTCGCAGAGTCTGAAGGGGCCGGCTCACGAGACAGCACAGCGGAATAGTATTTATTTGCATGGACAACCAACCAGCGAGACGTACGCGGCAGGCACGGAAGCCGGAGAATAACCCAAGATGGGAGTCAAGACTTCAGAGACTCAATCGATGCAGCGGGGGAGACAAAGACGAGTCAAAAAAATAATTGAGAAAGAAAAATGAACTAGTATTCGAAAGTAGAGATGAAAATGACATCGTGAATATTGTTTGAGCATATCCTTAATCAGGAGACATTCATAGCCGATATCAAAAGTGATCGAGATTGAGAAATTGGAGCTGAGGGGCCACAGAAAACGAACGATGCGCGTCTCTTCTGGAATGGCCGGGGGTAAATTACCCGATATTCTTTTTTGAAAAATGGAGGGGTAAGCGAAAAAAGCAGCGGGGGGCGGAGTTCGAAGAAAGTGTGGGAGAACGAAACGGAGTGGACGAAAAAACACCAAGTATCATTTCATCGAGAAACACAAAAGAGAAGAGTCTAATGTGACAGACTTGGTTTAGGACCAGAGAGACAAGGGTCTTGGAGTGGCAAGGAGAGAGGAAGCAAGCAGGCGCGAACAGCAAGTAGCGGGTTGGTTGCTCATGGTCAGTGTGTCCGTGGTATTATTTATTGTGCCATGGGGAGAGGGAGAGGAGGTAGACAGCACTGTGGTTCGTAGGGTCGCATCGTATATATCACCCGCAAATCCAAATCCCGCCACAATAACGACCGCTTGTGGACGTTACGTGGTACATGTCGACTCGAAAGAGGCTGGCATAAACCGGGATTACACAAGCTCAATTCCATCCCCTAATTGCTTAGGTATACCTCGATGCATACACTCCGGCACTGTTAAAGTACTTAAAATGACTGGACCAGTATTCGAACCCAGGACTTCCCCGATTCATGACGGGTGCTCTAACCATTGAGCTACCCAGACAGTAAGTGACGGTGGATTCTATATTCCAACAGGCACCACCAGTCGTGGTAGCAGTCGCAGCCGTGCCAGGAGCCGATCCCACCGCTCGTACCCCCACCAGCATAGAAGGAGGAGAACAACCAAGTGAGCTCATCAACGCCCGAGGAGTCCCCCGCCGCTGAACAGCCCCCCACCACACCACTTCCAATCGTACCGTTGCTGCGGCCAGCGCTGGGGACGCTATATGGTGACTCTCCACGAAGGATATCGGCCGCAGCAGGGAACTGTGGGCTCTCGTCGTCGAAGTTGAACCCTCCAACACCGAGCGCACCACCAGGCGCAGCACCTCCATACCCATTCCAAGTCCCTGTAAAGCACCACCAAAGGAATCGATGCCGTCGTAACCGCCAAATCCTCCACAGGCAGCACCACCAATACCACGTACGACCCGAGGGGAAAATCGTCATAACCACCTCCGCCGCCATATCTACCTGCAGGGCGGGCAGAAGAGTTCTGAGGTCTACCGCTGTAGGTGCCGAGGGGCTGGTCGTTGAGGACAGAAGGCAGGCCGGCCCGACCCCAGCCGCTCCACATGCTAGATGATCTATCCCTATGCCGCTTCCGTAGCCCTGCGCAGTGTGCCCACCGTATCCACCACCATAGTAGCCATATTCGTCACCTCGGCCAAACTCACCGCCACTGTTACGTTTCGTATAATATTTGATAATAAACACAACGTCTAGTAGCCTGGGGACTCGTCTTTCAGTCCCACGTATATACGTTATTTAGGTCTAGTTGGCTAAGTATACCCACGTTTGATAGTATATAGTAAGACTTATAATACTGGCCAGCAGTATCGGTAGAGTAGAGCATATAGAGCGATAGAATGGAAAACTAAACAATTGTACTAAGTATTCTATAGGTTCTTAGACCTCAGATATAGATCAAAACACAATGTACGAAGAGTAATACAGTGTGTAAGGTGGAAATGAAGCAGTACGCGCGATTGACAGTGATGTCTTCAATACCAGTTCTTTATCCCGGGCCTACTGTCCCTTGTACTCCTTATCTCTATTTAGATAGGATTGCTAGTGGGCTCTTAGGGCGCTGTGAATAAATGGTTTATGGTAAAAGGATCATATATAAAAGTCCGCCAGGAGAGCCCCCTTATATAGGTGCGCTCTCCGCAGCAGGGTCTACGTCAACACAACTGCGGCCGCGGAAATCATATCAGATGAACCCCTTAGTGATGCATCCGCAGTTTGTGGAGCATTGGATAATACATAGGTTCGTGCACCGATTACTTTGTATACCACCGCGGTAACAAAGGAAATCGGTCCAGCACGCGACACAAGCAGTAACCAAACAGAACCACTATCAAAAGATTATCCTCCCAGAGGATAATAACTAAGATCAACTACGATAAGTATTCCATGCCTTCTCGAGGCGCGCGTGCATCAAGTCATAACTGCTACATCCCGCTCCACCCGACCGCCGGGCCTGACCAATTGATTCCTCCGCGCTCCATCCCATCGGCAAGATTTGGAGTTCCCGCACCCATCCCGCCGGCTCTTGATTAGTCTAGACCACCAGACACCTCAAGCGTCTCGCCATCGACCCGTTTGCTTGACATTGTACCTCGTTGTCGAATTTCTGACTGACACTCTTATCCTTCGGTTGTCCATTTTATTTGTATTCGACGGACATCTATTTCTAGTAGGTCGGTACCGCTATGACATCTATTTCGACAATCCTGTAGTATATAAGGCATGTACTATCGATAGCGGTATTCCAGTCAGAATATCACCTTGGGCAAGCACTACGCCCGTTCTGTCTCGCCCCTCCTCGCGTTCCCCTCCGTCCTGTTTCAGTTGGCATCACTCACCCGATAGCGATACTGTCGGAAAAGATCCGTCAAGCCTCCTTCCGTGCTCCCGCCCTAACAATAACCCTTCACTAATACCCGTTCCATAACAGTCACGGGGTGGCGAAGGCGGGTACATCCCGTCGTGTCGGTGCCTGTACGCGCCACCTCTGTTGTGCATATATCCACCGTTGGAATGAGGTGTCCCGTAGACATTGGGGGGTGGTGGGATGGGCCGCAGTTGATGAGGTGCTCCTCCGTTCGGGCTTAGACCGCCACCGGTGTTGAGGATGATATCCTGAAGGCGTTCAATGATGTAGTTGACTTGACCATTGGTCAGGGGTCCTTCAGGGGCTAGAGTTGGGATACTTGGTGGGTACCGGTTCCCAGAAGGACCGCTATTAGGGTTTGAGGTGACTGCGACACAGCCGGAGGGGTGGGGGTTGGGGCAGTCAAGGTATGATCTAGAAATGGACGAGTAGCAGTCAGGTAAACAGAGGTATCAGGGGTAGTAGTAAAGATATGCACTGTGGCCCCAACTCAGACGGGCTCTGTGGCAGCCTTACAGACAAATTGGAAATACTTTGACCTAGGAAGACATTTGTATTAGGGTCAATAGAAAGGTGCACACGAGATGAGATGAACATACATAGCGAATTGGACCAAATGGCACGAAGAAGGTTCTCGGGGTGTAAAGTAGTCGAATACTTGTCTCCTCGGTATTCTTAGTCGAACACATGGTTCCTTCGATTTCCTGCCTAAAGAAAGAGACGGAAGGTGGTGTTCGGGCCGGGATAAAGTGGTGACTTGCAATGAAATCGCGGTCGGCTTGAGGGTTCAGAGGTTTCTGCCAGAAACCAACAAAGCCCATAGAAGAGAAGTTCATTCTACACACCAGTAGAATATAGTTCTCCAGTCTCGTCCACGCCCGCCGGTGGGAAGAATGCTCTAAGGGGTTCGTCTATGCTCGCTGGTGGTAGAAAGGGTCTCCGGTCGTAGGGAAGGTGGGTGACGATGACTTAGGGTCTTGTCAGCACAAACACCCAAGCGTGCTGTGGAACAGCACACCCAATCTATCTCAGCGGCAGCGCACGTTTAAATTCCCAGCCTCGCGGCCACTCGCCCGCAAGACCTATTCAGTTTGAAGCTGGGGTCAGCCTTTGAAATGATTTTTACAATGAATAAAAATATTGCATATAAAAATAGCGCGGATTAGTGATCATATAAATGACTTAGGGCCCACGACAGAGCGGGTGTTGGGTGTGGGATGGCATGACAGGCATTGGGTTTGAGGCGGGGCCGCGCCAGCCATTTGTTGTTTGTGTTGCGCCTTGAACCTGACCGCGATAGAGGACGAATTATTGAAAGCGTTGGAGTCGGTTGCGAACGAACCCTTCAATCTTAAGCACCATGCGGCGTATATTAGCCCCGCATTATATATGGGAAATGGTGGAGAAATGGCTGCAGACGCGCGGTCTCAGATGATAAACGCAATACCAGCAACCGACGGCATGTCATATGCGTATTAGGCGTGTATCAGACTTTCCCCTAATAGTCTGACTCATATATATAGATGTATGGTTGCCTTTCCTGCGGCACAAGGTTGCAACACTCAATGTGAACCTACTGACATCGCAGGAACGTCGCTGGCGCTCTTTCAAAGGAACGACTATCTCTGTGGGTACCGTTCAGCGGGTATTATACGAATTGACATGGACACCATCAGCAAATTGAGACACTCATCGACCTGAACTCACGCGAAGATCCCTCAGAAGAGGTGAGAGACATATTGGAAGACGAACGTATGCGTGACAGTATTCGAGAGTTGGTTCGGGTTGTCTCGAAGGTCTGTGCACCCATGCCCATGTTTGACGTTTTTAATCGCTCCCACAATACAGAGCCACGAAACTTGGAGCAAGAATGGGAAGTGGGGAAGATCGAGGGTTCACCAAATGCAAGAGCCGAAGCCGTGGAACATATGCGCTACATCCATATCGGTACGTCTAGTATATCCTGCAGTAGGTGAGGCTCTTATTATTACAATAGACTACGCCGCGACCAGCGATTCTTATTCGACCCGTGACTGCCCACTTCCCATCTCAACAGTATGGACGGAAGTTGGTTCAAGCAACCAAGATTCGAGACTCCGCCTTACACACGTGCAAATAACAAAGGAACACTTGCGAGCAGCTTGAACCCAAAGCTCAGAGTGGTTCCATCGAGGATTGGAGAGCAGATATTCTCTGGGAGAAGAAGGGCAAGAAGGCACAATCCAGGCTCCTGCCTATACTGTACGAGCGTGCTATCGAATGCGCTGCGAGTGAACGATGGGCCACGATTTGGGTAGAAGACGAAACACGGTTGGCAGGTGCTGAAGCTGTTTTACGTGGATTTTTTGGCAGACTACCTAGGTTTTCAAGTGGGTGAAGTGCTTTGACTGGAACTTCGAACTGAAGGGCTTGATAGATTGGAGAAAAGGAGACGCCACCCGAGTTGATCAATCTTGTGCGAAGAGCGTGCCTGGGAGCGGTACCATGTGGTCTGCATATCTTCGTCTGTTGGAGACGCACAATGGAGAGGTGATTAAGGATCGTGAAACCGTCCCTGGTGAGTGAGCTGAGTGAAATCTTTCAGCTGTGCTGAATCTGTTCTCAGGGGCATATGAATATACGATAGCTATGAATGCCCTTCAATCGAGCCTGGGTGACCTTGGGCTAGTGGTCATGGCTCGCGCCGCCCGGCGTCACCGGCAGTGCTAAGGTGAGGGAGGTGGGGAGGTGACTTTTGGTTGGTGTCGTTTGCCTTTGCCCAATCTAATGTCTACCATAAGGTGCAGACGATGATAGGATTGCCAATGTGCTTCATGTTCTTCAAGAAGCAAATACTTCAGTTCGCAAGCACCCACGAGGCGATCCTCGTATGGGAGTTGAAGGCTTCTTGGCCGACTTCGTGAGCACCCTAATCAATGATAACGGAAAAGGTGACGTTGAAACGAGGTACTTAGTACCTCAGCGCCCATGCCTGATCAAGCACTCGAACTACAACCAAGTTCTATAACAAGTCCTACCTCGCGTGGCTAACCTAGGTCGATCTTCTTATGTCAGCTCTATCATCTCCTAACTCTTGATCTGCATCCCTGACTTCCCAGTCGTGCAGCAAAGAAAAGCAAATCTCCAATGCACGTAAGGTCCTCAAGGACCGGAGCCAACGCAAAGGGATCGACTGGCCTGATGCGATCTGGGACCGTTGGATCTCGCTGGAACACCTCTTCGGTAACAACGACGATGTCCAGAAGTGCCTCACCGATTGTCCTGCAGAGGCGAATTGATGAAGAAAGGCGAAGAAAGGCTCGGGCTACATCAGGTTATCCATACAATTATCAGCAAGACCCATACTCAGGAGGCGATGGAAGTGGACGTTCTCGCTTCTGCTGCGGGAAACGGAGGCGTCAAGCGCAAGAGAGAGGAAGAGGAGATTGGAGTGAAGGATTCACCGTCTAAGAGGACCAAGACTGTTGAGAAACCTACGTATCTGCCGCCTGTCCCAACGACCGCTCTTACACCTGGGGGCATTGAGGTACAAGCTCAACCCGCCCTCAAGCGGTGAGAGGTCCCGATTTCTAGCAGTGCTTATGCTCATCGTGCACCAGGGATCGAGAAAGTGCGACCATGATGGTTACTCAGTTGCCCGCAGATACCACAGCAGAGGATCTAAACAAACTCTCCAAGGACGCGAGTGCCCTAATAAGGGCCGAAAGACGATATTGAAATCGCTTTTAGTGTAGTTCCATCCGCGAAGCGCAGCTGAAAGCAGGGGCGACGGGAATCGCTGTGCAGCAATGAGCGCATTTGAACACGGTCTGTTCGCTCCCAGGGTGTCACGTGTCACCCTTCTCACCCTCCCGCGAGCTAACGGCACAACTGTCGCTCTTAACCACGGACGCAACCACGTGACTCGATGTCGACATCATGCTGGGGGTGCGGAGGATAGCTGGCGGGGTCTCCTTGCCCAGTTTGTTGGGGTACAACACCTTGTCGTTCACCCACCAGACAGCATGACGGCTGTTTTCCGCGCGCTGCTCGCGGTTGCGCCGTACGAGTAGGTCCAGGCGCTTGCTACCACGTGTGAGCCATATCGAGGTGACAATCTCGGACGCAGCCGGATTTGGAGATGTCCGAGAGATCGTCCACGATCGATTGCAGTTCACCAAGATGGGGGCGGGGTGGATTTCTGCCATAACACAGGTGGGTATCGGTGATTACAACTCGGGCGTAATTCGTCCCTAGAATGGATAGAGTTATCTAGACCTTTGGTGGAGGCCCGTGGATATTCTAGGTAAGAGAGTGACTCTTCTTCCTATCTTTATCCCTAATACGCCTTTTTTCTTTTCTTTTCTTTTCTTTTGCTCAGTAAATAACAGAGGTCGCGATTAGAGCAGATTTGGTTTATCAGCCAATCGCTCACGTGGACCGTGGTGATACCCAAGAACAACCAAAAGGAAGAGACGCAGTTCCCAGTTCCCAGTTTAATGGGCCACAATCCCATAGGTCACGTTCATATGTTCATATCGGGTTCAGGACCAGATGGTGCTGAAATACGGCCGCACAAGAGGGGTTTTTCTATAAAAACCCACAATATTATTGTGTTTATTATTATGTTTATTTGGTTGGGGGAAAGACATACACTAGAACGCTGCACAAGAGTACCGGGACGGCGAGACCGCACTCGAAGTGGTGATAGTATCTCCTTCATGTGCCATGAGAAGGCAGTGGAGATAGGATCTGAACATCCAAGACTACATTCATGACTATATCACAAAACGAGATTAGTTGAATAGATACACGGGCCTCCCTCTTACGCTCATTTCCATCCCGAAGCCATGGCGAAGCGTAGAGTGTCCTGGATTGTGACATCGATCGATCGGTACTTGACGCCGAGAATTTTTTCGCTCTTCTCAGTGCTGTACTGTACTTGGCGAGGAACAGGCTGAATTGCCACCGAGTCCAGGGCCGATTGATCAATTTTGAGTGAACCGATTGGTCGCTCGTGGTCATTATAGATGGTGTCTGGGTAGACTTTAGTAAATACTTCCTCCAAATTTGAGCAGCTCACAAATATCTTGCCAGGAAACACGATGGCCAGGGAGTAAGATACGGTTCCCACCCGCGCTAGGGCGGATCAAGGCTTCAACGTGGCACTCTGCGGCGCAGCGAACAT
>Ga0307515_10023994_pt1 | contig 10652 bp, 4 predicted proteins | sample 17_EM_MG_FD_194513 | JGI IMG/M metagenome (GOLD analysis project Ga0307515, IMG submission 194513) | Populus trichocarpa ectomycorrhiza microbial communities from riparian zone in the Pacific Northwest, United States - 17_EM | ecosystem: Host-associated > Plants > Roots > Unclassified | place...
GATTTTGAGGGTAGTAATAGCAATACTGAGGATCAGGGAGCCTCTAACTTCTACCTTGATATAGAACCCTATTCTAGTTATCACGACGACCCTGAGGCAGAGGTATTTTGGACCGAATTTGCGAAGGGAGAGGGATAGAGACTACGGACTCATTTACCAGTATCTTTTTGTTCTTTCTTATTTCCTAGTTGTTGCCAGTATCTGAATAAGGTTTTACGATACAGTGGATACGGTTGCTTGTAACCAATTGGGTTAATCACGTGACCTAAGCGAGCTCAGGAGGTCCATCAAATTCCACCTGTAGACGTAGAGAGAAAAGAGAATAAGACGAATACAATTGAACCAAAAACCCCCCCACCGTGATTCCAACAGAGCTTAATACTAAGCTTTAATATATTAATATTTACTACCACTAGCTCCACTAAAAAGTTTAAGAAAGAAGGATTAATATTAAATAGGTGTTTATTGCTGATATAACAGTAAATAAATTAATTAAATTATTACCACGTTAAAAGCATAAAATGTTTATTTATTAATTAAGTCTTATTAATATTAAATAAAGAAAGAAATTTTTAGAAGGTATATTTAATTTAACACCAAATTGCTATTATGACTTTTTATATTCTACAGTAGCCTAGACAGCTCTGTGCAGCTAGGGGGGTGTGTCGAACTAGATTGGATTTTCCTTTTTCCGTCTTACTACTCTCTTTGATATCTTCTTACTTATTGACTGGGCTTCGGATACCGAATAGCTACGGACACCGAATATCCAGTTTAGGGTACCAGTGACCCACCTACCTCATGTATATATAATGGCTCTTAGAGCCAGCTTTAATAAACAGAGTTCTCATACTTGATCGTCCGTTTGACAATTGCTATATGAATTGAGTTGAATCGTGCTATGCTATTCATTCACTATCTGAGTTCCGTCAAAGAGCCTTTCTCAGCCGATGCAAGAAGTCACGCCTTGTTAATCTTGTGAAGGGTTTCAAGGTGACGAGAGAGCGCTGCAGTTGTTGCGAAAACGCTTCCACAATGGAAGGGACAGTTAAAATTCCTTGGCTCCTTATCCACATCGACGGATTTTCCTTTAATAGGTTTTGCCTTCGTACCCTCTTTGTGATTAACCATGTCACCCAGTCTCGGTTCCTTTCTTGATGGTGGCCAGTGGTCGAGCAGTGCTGCTTGAATCACAGAGTGGTAAAGTCTAAAATTCGATTTAAATCTCCGCAAAGAGTTCTCAACTATGGAGGGAATACGGTCGTCGACTGGAACTAACCTACCATCTGTGCCAGTCTTCCTTCTGCAGTTCCTACATGCGCGTCGTCGCTCAACGTAAAGTGGACGAAAATTGCCATGCGTCCATCGAGCATTGTTGTTATAGAAACTTTTAGATCCATCATACAGTTCAGTTCTCTCTTTACACCGATAGCACCAGAGCTTAACCGTTGATGGACGTGAAGGGCCTTGACCTTCTTGTCGTATGGCTTTGCCAAACCATAGTGGTTCTGGAGCCTTCAATTCTACTATTTCGAGGCAGTGCTGAACTTTCCTCACCCAATTCATATTAGAGACTGGGCGCATGAATTGACAACCCCCGTTGCACATCATTGAGCGGCATTTTCTTGACTGGCATGCTACATAATAGCCTGGCCTATAAATGGAGAACTTGGGATCGTCGTCGGTTGCCTTTTCTAATCCACAAGGGCACTTGGTAAGAACTTTGGATCCATCAAATCGGCTGTGGAACAGCGTTTCGAATTTCTTTGTAATTCTCTGCAATTTCTCTTGTTGGATGGCCATCAGACAATGTAACATTTTTTTTATTGTCGGCTGTTCTCGTTTCGCATCTAGCTTGTCGTTCGATTGATTCCACTTGCTTGCTGCTGTACATTTCTTAAAAGCTTCTGCGATATCATCACATCCTGAGACTGGCCCATACCAGAAGAGGACCTCCTTTTGTCCTCGAAACCACTCCAGCACATCAGGATGAAATTGATCGGGCGTTACCCAGTCCTGTTCAGTGTCGGTTGAGATTGCTGCAATCGCTCTTGGTAGGAGAAGTCTGATCTGGGAATTACTGTGCGGATATTTATTGAAATAGATATCCCATCCACCAGAATCGAGCTGAGGTGCAGTTTGATTTGCATCTGGCTGGCTCAAAGGCAACTGGAAAAGATCCTTATATAATTCCAATTTCTCCAGTCTTGCTTCTTCCTTTGCCTTTTGTTCTGCCAACTGATATATTGACGGTGTGTGCATATGCCATTTCCTAAGCTGATGGTATTCGGGATCGAATTGAATGGTTGGATCTGCCATGGAAACTGCTGCTTTTAGTGTCAGGTCTTGTCGAGTAAGCGTATGACTTTGTCTCTTCTCATAAAAGAGATGTTGAGGATGAGATGCAAACAGGATCACTTTTTGAAATCTGTAACCATCCTGCTTGTTGCTGAAGTTGGTTTCATGAAGTAACCCAAGGAACAAGCCGTAATATTCGCCCCAAAGAGGAAGAAGTGTCACTTCCATTGTAGCGAGAATGCGCTTCTGCGCAACTTGTCCATAAATGATTTCAACTTTTGCGGAGGAAGACTCTATAATCCGCCTTGTAAAGTCTTCATGGACGGCAATAACCTCTTGTGGATAATCTTGTATCCCTTCCGAATTAGATGATTGTCGATGAATATGGTCGAATATTAGTGATCCGGTCTTCCCTTCGCGAAATGCATTTCCCATTACCATGGCAATATAACCGTTGCTCTTGTCTGCTGTTTTATGATTGCCAAGCTGGGAATTGAAAGTTGTGGAAAACGAAGGCTGGTTAAGGTGATGAGCGATCGGAGAGTCGAGGGAGCCAGAAGGCCGGATAAGGCGACTTTCGAATTCGGGTGCAAGTCCTGCGTGTTTCCACGCTTGTAATTCCATTTCCTTGAACTTTTGGAACTCTGATTCCATGTCCGTAATCCGGCCGTGCAGTGCTAAGATGAAGAATAGTTAGAAGCGTTTCTTAGAGTAATTATCTTTAGCTAAGGACAGTAGGTAGTTACTCACAACGAAGATCTCGGGAATGTATCTTGCGGATCTCTGGTAACAGATCTTGAATCAGTTCGCCTAATTCTGAAGCGAGACTTGCACTCGGTAGTGGGAGTATAAGAGATCCAACCAAATGAACTAGATCGGAGGAGGGGGGTGATGATGTATCTAATGCCGGACTAGCTTCCGTGTCTTTGCGAAAGGTAGAAGGCACATTAGCATCTTTGTTTGAAAGGAAAGTCGTATTATATGTGTATCTCTGCGGATCACTGCCGTTCCGTTTTGACTCGATAGTTTGTTCTTTCGCAGCGACGACCCTTTCTACATTACATCAGTCACGTTCTATCTATCCACGGCCCGGGAGTACGTACCTGGTAATGCTAGACTGCACCTGAAATTTTTGCCACTCGTTTTGCGAGAGAAATAACAGTTTGCGCAGCCACCTGCTAATTCTCTGTCGAGGAGGACACATTCTGATCCTGGACCGCCACCAGCTGCGCAGTGATTGCAAGGTTCTTCAGCCTCATAACCTCGACGTTGAGCCAGTGCCGCCTCTTTCCCATAAAGAGGCTTTAGTGGTAATTTAGTATCTGAACAAATTAAATGGAAGTTTCGCATGATCGACAGGATCTGAATTCGTCTAAGAACAGCCGAATCTGAGCAACGGCCAATGTCTTCAATAAATTTTTGCAATTCTTTTGATTCTGTAGGCGGATTTTCGAAGTCGAACTTTTGTCGAGGCATCGCTAGGGTGTTGCAATCAGAAAATATGGGAAAATTTGAAGGACTAGGGGCACAATAGAATCATGGGTGAAATAGTGATTAATTTGTAGCTACCTTGTAAGTACACTAAAGCGAAGAAAGAATGAATTCTAGAGTTGAGACGTTCCGAGAAATAACCTCCAAAATGTTGTAAGAGATGTTCTCCCTTAAACCGTGTACCTTGCCTATCCGCGTGTTGCCAGTACTACCCATATTATATTATCACAGAAAAGATGGGGATTTAAGCGCGCCTTCAGAGCTCCAGAGCTCCATACCTCCATTCCTCTATGCCTCCACGTCTGCATGCCTGCAGCTGGCCTCCATACCTCTATACCTCCTTGTAGCTCCATCTACAGCGTGCCTCCAGAGCTCCAGGGCTCCATACCTCCATGCCTCCTTGTCGCTATATCGACGGCGTGTCTTTAGAGCTCCAGGGCTACATATTTCCATACCTCTATGCCTCCCCCGCGTTACACACAGGCATTACCTCCAGTATGCACGATGCCGGCGTCGGGTCGAGCTCACCACAGGTAGGGTAGCCGCGGCAGCGTGCTCTGGTTGTAGCAAGGTCTGGAGGCGGTAGCGGGAAGCTCCGGAGGTAGCGGGTAGCTATGGAGGTAACGGGAAGCTCTGGAGGTGGCAGCGAGCTCTGGAACGGTCGAAGGCTTTAGATATGGTGGTAAGCAGGTTCTAGGGGTAGCGGCAAGGTCTGGAGGCAGCGGCAAAGGTCTGGAGGTAGCAGCAAGGTCTAGAGGTAGTAGCATGGAGATTGAACTCGTAGCGCGCGCTCACGCACGCTGATGTGCCCTGAAACGAACAAAAAAGCTTTTTGGGCAGGTACAGCAAAATTCTTGATTCCAAATTTAGTAACAGAGGAAGAACGCAATAGTTGTAAACATATACTCTAATCGGCTCAGGTGACGTCTAGCTCCAGTGCGGCACCTGGCTCTTGCCCGCGGCGTCTGGCTTCTGCCCGCGGCGTCTAGCTCCTGCCCGACATCTAGCTCCTGCTCCTGCCCAGCATTTGGCTCCTGCCCGCGGCGTCTGGCTCCTGCCCAGCATCTGGTTCTTGCTCCTGCCCGGCATTTGGCTCTGGCCTGGCACCTGGCTCCTGCCCGTGGCGTTTGGCTCCGGCCCAGCATCTGGCTCACTGCCTGGCATCTGGTTCCTGCCCGCAGTGCCTAGCTCCTGCCTGTGGCGTCTAGCTCCTGCCCGGCATCTGGCTCTTGCTCCTGCCCGCGGTGTCTGGCTCCTGCCCGCGGCGTCTGGCTCCTGCCCGGCATCTAGCTCTTGTTCCTGCCCGGCACCTCTAGAGGCGGTAGCAAGGTCTAGAGGAGGCGGCAGGGTCTGGAGGCGGCAGCAAGGTCTGGAGGTGGCAGCAAGGTCCGGAGGTGGCAGCAAGGTCTAGAGGCGCGCTGTGGGTGTAACGATATCATATATTATATATGCTTGATATGTTAGAGGTATAAGGAGGAGGGACAAGAAATAGCTCAGCAGAGTCCTTCTAACCTACGATATACGATATATATACAAAAATGAAGAAGTTCTGGAGCTTTCGAGAAATTCAGCTGTAGTGGCCAGAAGTTTTATATAGCTTCAGGCTGCTGCCGCGCAACACTTTATTATTCGCTGAATTACTAAGCATACTTTGGACAGGCGGTGTAGCACCACATATCCCATGCAACGTTGATTTGGGTCCTATTCTTATCGATAAGCTCCAGCCAATTAGATCGTTAGGATCTTGGAGCCGTGATGAGGAATATGAAGCTCAACAAATATATATATATTGATATCTACACTCAATCCTTGGTGGAGATTCGTTTGACATGGGCATTCCAGCAATCGCCCTTCCTACAGAACGGAATTCTACACACACTGCACCCAAATTGAGTTCTTGGCACGCGTTGGCGACGTTTCCCTTTTTGAGTGGTATTAACAGAGAGATCTGCTAAAGGCTTCCTTCTTGCTATATGAGGCTCCGTAGACATCCTTCTAGCTTCAATACAGCCAGAGCAATTCCGCTGCTATTCGCTAAGCTTAACGAGCTTATGTTCCACTACAGGTTCCCATATTATCTCGTTAATTAACGGCCTAGAAGGTGTGGCGTAATAGGGGTGTTTTCGAGCCCGTATGGAGTTCTAGAAGAGAGCTTTGCGCAGGTCCTTCCTAAATTGCTTATGCAACTTTTTATGGCAGTAATAGCGATCTACTGGCCTATAAGATGATAGCAGATAGCAATTACCAATAATAGTATTAAGTAGGAAGTGGAATAGAGGCTTCCAAGTCTTCCTGTGCGCTCTCTGTGTGTTATAATAGCTCCGCAGCTAATCTGTAATATCTACCCCACACATATAGCAATTATACTCGTCTATAAAGTCAGGGATAGGTAGCTCTTTACGGATGTTATTGCCAAAAATCTTACGGGTTTAGGCGGCTCCTGAAGCCGTTTTTGCAGGTTGTTGTTATTAAGTTATAATGTAGGATTAACCTAGCAATATATAACGTTAGCACAGTTTTAGCATAGTATTAAGGCTGTCTACAATATAGAATAATTTATAAAGCTTACCGTCGTACACAGTACTTATAAAAAGGACCATATTGGCATCCTTCCAAGCAAACTCTATTACCTAGTAATCTTTTAAAGTAGATCCATAGAGCGTCCCCTATAGAATTTGGGCTAAATATATGAGCTTAAGTTTTAAGAGCTTAGCATTAATTTACTCTTAAGGTTCCTTCCTTTTTTAGCCTTTAGAATTCTTTAATATATTAATAGAATCCTACCCTTATTCCTTATTTTATGTCTTTATTATTCTAACTGTTCCAGCCGCTCTAACCCTAAGCTTACAAAGTCTTCAAAATAGTTTAACGCTAGTAAAGAGGTTATTAAGCCACATAATATGCTTTCCTAAAGGGTAGAGCCGCTGCTAAGTAATCTCATACTTCTGTGTAAGGAAATTAAAGATAACGGCTTATATATTACTAAATCCTTCTACCTCTGTAAAGTGGGAGTCTAAGTCAATAGGACCTTTATTATTGCCTTTAGCGTAATAGATCCAATCTAATACATAGCCCTTATTAGCCAGAACCCATATTTTAAAGCCTTTAGGTATTAGTTTTAATGGAATATTAACTATCTTACTGGCCCTTCCTATAAAGCGTTGGATTGTCTTATTAACAGCAAGGTAGGCTCCAGAATTATAAAGCTTACGGTAGAGGACTTATAGGTGCTCTAAAAGGTCGTTAACACAATCAAAGGTTAATTTGGATGAATTGTCGTCTTAGGGCCAAGGTTTAGTAGCTCTAATATAACAATCAAGCTACTAAAAGCGGTCTTTTAAGATATATTTTTTTACTATATAACTGCAGCCATCCTCTTCTAAATCACCCCAGTAATCCTTAATAGCTGATTTAATAGTAATGCCTATATAAATTAGCACACCAAAGTATACATACAGTTCCTTTCTGGATGTTAGGAGCTATCTACGACGCATTTATAGCTCGTCCTCATCCTTAAGGCTCTACTGTTCGTCCGCATACGCGTTTATCCACTCTATAAGCTTATCCATTATTTTATCTGTGTAAAATAGATTGAATAGCGCCATTAAATCACTTGTATTGGTATTTAGGGGGAGAATTGGCTCGCCATAGGCATTATAATCGTCTATAATAAAGGGTTCAAATTTAGGCAGCTGCCAAGGCTCCAGAGGTAGTTCTTTTGCTACACAGGTTGGAGGAACGATGTATTTGGTAGGTTAAACAATATCAGGATTAAGAAAGGCACAATTAGAAGGCATTGTGGTTGATTAATTGACGATTGAGTTAATCTATATTATCTATGACGCTTCTGCGTAGCTCTGATTCTGGTGTTCCGCATGGACCACCTGCAGTAGGACCCCAACGTTGCATGGGATACACGCTTTCAAAGCAGTAGAACCGCAACACCATTATCCCTTACATTGTCGTTTACGTCCTATAAATTGTGGCCCGTGCGTGCCAATCAATAAGCTGCATTCCCAGGCGGTCAATCGTTCTGCCGCATCACCAAAGTTTTGAGCTGCCTCCGCGCCCGCGCCCGCGCCCGGTAAGACCTAAATTAACACCTCTGCTTCGCATCCAAGAGCCTGCAATTATAGACGTCGCGGCGGTCAGTCAATTAACTCTACAACTAGCCCTATAATTGCCAATCGCGTCAACAGATCTACTCGTAGAGAGCCCTTAGCATTATAGGCTCGCACTTTGATGTTCTTGATCGCGCGCACGGGCCACATTTTATATCACATTAACAATGCAAGGGATAGAACCAGCTAGAATCAGCTGGAACTGGCAAGAAGAAGCAATCACGTTATAGGGGGGGAAAAAACACATAGCAAACTTCGCCATAGGTCTGGAGGTCAAAAAGCACCAATCAGAGCGAAGCTTGGCGAAGTTTGCTATGTGTTTTATCCCCCTGTCAGTTCCCGTGGTAGTAAACCCTTACACTCGTACCTCGTGTCGGTGTGAGTAGCGCGAGAGGGGCGAGAGGGACGAGGGTACGCACAAAAGTTTCGCGCCCAACCAGCTGTGCTAAGATTATGGCTTTAACAAGTAGCACGGTGTCTCAAGACTCACAAATATCATTTCCGCTTAGAGAGCAATAATTTGGATCCTTTAGAGAACATTCCAATAGTAATCAGGACCGGGGAGCGTTCAAGCCACAGAACAATCGTGGCCTTAGGCGCTATTCGCAGGCCAAACACACCCCGCTCATAGCGGTGTTTAAGTTTGGCATTGATGCCAGCGCGATACTTTTTGTGCGCACCTCCGTAGAAAAGTAATAATAACGTTTATCAGAATTAAAAAAAAAATTATAATGCACTGACCGGGAATCGAACCCAGGGCTCATCGATACAACGATGGCAACGATGAATTTTCTTTTACTCGTCAGTGTGAAGGATCAAAAGCGTGGACAAATGCTTACACCACTAAACCACCAGTGCTTTGATATTGAGAATGACTTAAATAAGGATAATTATATTATTAGAAAAGAGCGAAACCGATAGTATCCCTTAACCCGCTGAAATTCGTGCATATGTTATTGATAAGGAACCAGCCAATTAGATCAATGCATTAAAATCGTCGTAATTAGAAATATGAAGCTAGTTATATTAATCAATTCTTATATAAATATATCTATATAGCTTATTTTTTGGAGTTGAGTCGCTTAATATAAGGTAGTTAGCAATTGTCCTCTCTGTAGAACGGTATTTGGTATACACTACAGCTATATTTAGTCCTTGGCGTCTACTAAGGCCTTTTCCAATCCTTACTATTATGACATTTTTTAGTTATATTTGTAGAGAGCTCTAAAAGAGGCTTGTGGCGTCCCTTTGCTTTCTAAGACTTTTTGCCAGCCTCTATGTATGTAGAATAGTTGATAGGCTTGACCTAGAGCTTCTTCAGTATATAGTGGTATGTAGGATACCACAGTATATTATTAGTAGAGCGTCGTAGAGGTATATCTTAGGTATAGGCCTTTTACTTACAAATAGAGCGCTTAAATAAGGCGTTGTAGAGGTCCCTTCTAAACTTCTTATAGCTATTGTTTTAACTAGCTCGGCAATTGGTAGGACAGTAAGAGGATAGTAGGTAGGAGTTGCTAAGAATAGTATCTAGTAAGAAGTAAAATAGAGGCTTTTACAGGGTTGTTTTGGATAAATCTTATCGCGATAAGTCTTGGCATACCCCAAATAAATTTTCAGTCGCCTTCTTCTTCTTTATTATCGTATAAAATATAACTTTAGAAGTGGAATCAGAAGCTCTTGACTCTATTAATACCTCTAAATCAAAAAATACAAGAGGTCGCTCAGCTCTTTTGACATAGGAGCATACCCGTCTATTAGGCAGTAATGAGCCCGTACGAAATAAAAAAGCCTATCTTTTATTCTATTATAAATACTGCACAGAGTTATACGCTGCACAGTTAACTTTTAACTTCCAAAACCACTTAGTGTTAAAGCATAGCATTACGGTTAAGCCTAAAACTAGTTATATAAAAGAAGCAATACGGGATCAATTAAAAGACCTTTACCTTAAAGCGTTATCTTAAAATAAGACAGAAGAGCTAGATTTAGAAGTACTCCGAGCGGTCCTAAATAAAGAAGTTATTAATAAGGCCCTTATCACATTAATTGTTATACAAAACTTACTATTTTAGATAGTTAAGTGGCTAGAGTTCTATATTCTTCTACAGTTAATTAATCCTAAAGTAGACGGCTATATAACTATAGCCCATTTAATAGTTAGTAAAAAGATCTATAACTTATAGCTATCGCAAAAGGATATTATACGAAAGAGGCTGTAGTCTACACTAACGAGTATTTATCTCTCTGTTAATATCTAGACCTCTTTAAATAATCACCTTCTCCTTACAATTTACGGCCATTTTATAAACAGTTAGGAAAAGCTTACAAACGCTCTTCTTGGCCTCCGTACGGTAGCCTCCTATAGCGGGGACGAGTAATGGAATACTCTCCTTCCAGTGCTTAAGGACTACGGGATTATGTGAAAGCTGAGTGCCGTTATATCCGATAACCATACTGCAAATAATAAGCTCTGTTATATAATAAGCAACTAGCTTCTTTAGGAAGAAGGAATTAAATAAAATCCCGTCTACCAACGGATCCGCTATTAGGGTTATATTCTTAACCTTGCCGTATAGGCTTTCCTCTTTAAAAACTTAATTAGTTTTGATAACATTAAGTTATATAAAGAAGATAAGGTAAAAGGAAAAGAGTTAGATCTAAAAGAGGAGAAAGAGAAAAGTAATATATTTTAGAAACTTGGCGCACTTAGAAAGCTTTATAATATTACCGTATATACCC
>Ga0307515_10023995_pt1 | contig 10651 bp, 13 predicted proteins | sample 17_EM_MG_FD_194513 | JGI IMG/M metagenome (GOLD analysis project Ga0307515, IMG submission 194513) | Populus trichocarpa ectomycorrhiza microbial communities from riparian zone in the Pacific Northwest, United States - 17_EM | ecosystem: Host-associated > Plants > Roots > Unclassified | place...
CTTCACAAGGTTTGCCCCAAGCCCACCCATTCTTTATCGAGCTTTATTTCAGGCCCGGGTTCTATTCGGGCCCAAAACAAAATGAAAAGGGGAGAGAGAAATTAAAAAAACAAATTGAGCTTGGTGAGGATAATTTTATTATTTTATTGGGTTCATATGTTATTTTTTGCTCTCCTGTTTCTCTCTTCAAAATAAATTTATGAAATAAATATTAGTAGTTATTTACTTATTAAATTTAGATTTATTATTTTATTTAATAAATTATAATAACTTATAAGGTATTATAAAATTATATTAACCACTTGAAATTTTGAAAATATTACAAAAACTCCATTTTATACTGAAAACACCTTTAATGTTAATGTCAAGGGAATGATTCAAAAATATGAAAAAAATTAAATACAAAAAGGAGTTTGATAATATTTATTTAAATTTGAATAAGGTTATTATAACATCTTAAAAAATTGATCACTATATTTTTATGATATTTAAAAAACAAATTATAATCAAATTAAAAAACAAATTTTATTTAAAAATTGTTTGGTAATACAATGCCAAATGTTTATTTATTTATTTATTAAAATAATGCTTTTTAACAGTTTTTTTTTTTTTAATATTAATGAAATCACCGCATCACAACACTTTAATCGTTCTCTAATCATCCTTTTAAAAGCTTTATCCTTTAGATGTTTTAATAATCCCACCCAAGATGAGGTTTGTAGGTATCAATTAGGGCATGAACACTCAAATGACAAATCATCCTGTTTAATCCATCATTTGTTGCTTACTTTAATCCTGACTGAGGTCATTGGCATCTTCTGTTATTAGACTCCTAATTAGGAGGTTACGGATCATTAATTATTTAGAGCCAGCATACATTCAAACATATAGTAAAGGAAATGAAATGCAATCTGGAACTCCTTCAGCAGTAGATTAAAATTAAAGAGCCGATTTGCAATCAGAGAGTTCTGTGATAAATTAAAATTCCATGATAAGCAGTCTTACACATGGAAAGAATTTTTTAGCCAAGTACTTCTAGACAATGGATGCATATTTCTATAAACTTTCAACAAAAAAATAAGACCACCACAAAGCTGCACAACAATGGCATGAACAAACTTGAAAAGTCCAGAAACACCTGCTCGTGTGGGGATGGATAGAAACACCTTTTGGTACAACAAAGATGATATAATGAAAGGGTTTTCTTCTGATGTGTTTATGTCCTTCACTGTGCCTACCAACCAAGAAATACATCGTTCAGGCTAACCCTTTCTTCATAAATTAATTGACATCACTCAGTACCTTGATTTCTTGTTATATACATGAGGGTAGGCTCTGAGAGGAGATGGCATGACAAAAAGATCCCAAGACAATCTAGCAGTTGATTCCACATTGGCCATTTGCGGCAGCTTTTGTGGAGTCTGAGGTGAAGGGGTCGATGCGCACCCATAGCAAGGAGAAAATGGAGGCAAGGAGAATAGACCAGACAATGACAATTGTTGGCGTACGATTTTGCCGACCCAACAAACCCTTGAGGAAAGGATACAAATGGGCAATGACCCAAATAGCAAAGAAGAGCTTGCCAAAGAGAGGACCCCATGACTGGTATCCACTGTTTATGGCATAGGACACACCAGCCACAATACCCACCATGTTTAGTAAAATGACTGTGGTTGGAGGGATGAGAAGAGATGTCCATTTGAACACATAAAGCTCTGCAAAATCCCCATCTTCATCAGATGCCTTTGAAGTGACAGTGAAGTTGGTATCAATACCTGCAAGCACCTTCAAAAGTCCTTGAAAGACGGCAAAGAGATGAGCTGATGTACCACCGATGACCCAGAATTGTTCATTCCTCCACCAGTCTTCAATACCAACTCCACTCCATCTAAGCTCAAGTATTCCAGTAGCAAAAATGGAGATGAAAAGCAGAATGAACCACATGCTGGCATAGTTACTTATCTGAAAAGAAATTGTAGCAAAATTATTGGTTTGTTAATTAAGATCTGAATAGTACGATCAACTGGTACCAAAAGAAATGAAACTGTCACTTGCCTCAGGAATAATAAATTTTCCACTGACAAGGCAAACAGCAGGAAGTACACAGTAAGCAAGGAGTGGAAGAGAAGTTAGTGGGTACACGATGGTATTAATATATGCTAGCCTCTCCAAAAGCTTTAATCTTCCATTGTATCCATACCATATGGGGCAATGCCTGCTCAGTAAAATCTCAATAGATCCCAAGGCCCATCGAAGAACCTGGTTCAAACGATCAGAAAGATTGATAGGAGCAGACCCCTTAAATGCTGGGCGAGGAGGCATGCAATAGATTGATATCCAACCACGAGCATGCATCTTGAACCCGGTCAAAATATCTTCTGTAACAGAACCATAGATCCATCCAATCTGGCAGATGACAAAAAGAATTATTAACATATGATAAACAAAACTTGATCAAAATATCTTCTGTAACAGAACCATAGATCCATCCAATCTGGCAGATGACAAAAAGAATTAGTTAACATATGATAAACAAAACTTGATCGGATTAAGCAATTACTACTGATGATAAAGCAAGACTGACCTCTTTGCCCCATTCAGTCTTGTCTTCATATCCACAGCTAATAACATGGATAGCTTCTTTCAAAAGAGTTGCAGGATTGGTTGTCGGTGGAATGCCTCCCTGTTCCTGGAAGGTAGCTGCAATAAAAACTGGTGACTGACCAAAACGCTTTTCTAAACTCTTCTGCGACATAAGCAGTGACCTCTCATCATCATATCCTGCAAAAGAGAAGGAATGCAGTTAAAAGAAAACATGCTATGTAAACTTTTCTGTAATCATTTGTAGTTTCCACCACCAAGTTTAATCAAAATCATTATAAATCTCAAATTGGGTGTTCTGTAGTTTATCATTACCACATGGCATGAAATATAAGAATAAGGTTAGCATTGCCTAATGAAACTTACATTGATTTGTGAATAATTAATGTATATGACAAAATTCAAGGTAATCAAAATGTTAGTTACCAAGTATAAATGAGGACTGACCATGCTCCATCATAAACTAAACTACTGAGATGCAGTGCTAGTACAAGATATTAATTGAAAAGGACAGGTGAGAAAAAACAACTTCTTGCAGAAACCAACCTTCAACACCCTCCTCAATGTCCTCCATATTGAAAATGGGGACGGTGGATTCAGTTCTTTTCATTGCCCTCTTTTTGTCAATATACTTCTTATTACCACCCCTTCCCTTCTTTCTTGAGCCACAACAACTCTTTACAATAATGTTTGGTTCCAAATCTTCCTCTGTCAAAACTGGATCATAACCATACAGGGCTTGCCGGTTGAAACAGCAACCAGTCCCAACATACACAGGCCCCTGGATGCCGTCCAGACCCTTCAAGTTGATCTGCAAGATATAATGACAAAACATGAGCCATCCAATACAACATTGCACAGAAAGGAATATTTTCTAGATTGATGATAAATCGACTGACTTACATCAAAGAAAACAATATTGCGATTGGCATATCGATCGTGCAAGTCAATGCCATCAAAACGTTGTGGGAACTGTATATAGCATGTCTTCTTTCCATAGGCAGGGTCCATCATGAAACACATGGCTTCTTTAAGAGCTTTGCTGTTATTGAAGTAGTGATCACAATCGACGTTCAGAAGATAGGCACCATTGGTCAGTACAGCTGAAACTCGAATCTACACAACATAAAGACCAAGAAAGAAGACATTTTGATTTTAGCACACAAATTGTGGTGCTCTAAGTCCTGAAAATCAATCATCTTGAACCAAACCATGGTACATGCAAATGCAAACTTCCATTTATTTAAGTGAAAAAAGAAGAGGAGAGAGAAGATAGATAAGCAGCTGCTTTTTGATATGCACAAAAAAATCAGCACTCAAATGGTACCATGACCTGTGATGAATAACAATGTATTTGAGAAATTGCAACAAGGGGTCAAATTATACAAGAGGTTAAGATGACAAACCAGTGCATTCATTGCTCCGGCTTTCTTGTGATGCTGGAATCCAGGTCTCTTTTCACGAGAAACATATACAAGACGAGGTAGCTCATTTCCATCCGTATCGAGCCCCCCGCTGTGACCTAAGAACACCTGCTCTCCACCATATGCCAGAAAGGGTAAATTGTAGGGGGGGAAAAAACAAAAGCAGGGTGAGTTCATATACATGTAGGAAGGATTATAATACCTGGATCATTCCTGGGTGATCCCTGGGATTATTTCCAGGCCAAGGAGTTCCATCCTGCATTGTCCAACCTTCTTCTGGCATCTTCTGAGCTTTGGCAACAAGAGCATTGATCCGCACCTTGAATTCTTCATATTCTCTCTGTGACACATAATTATCCTCAATCCCATGTATAATGTTGAAAACAAGGAAAAGAACGCCACATATTATACTCAATTGCATGTATAGTGTTGAAAACAAGTAAAAGAACACTAGAACCCACTTAATCCATGTGAAATGCAGACAAAAGTTAGAGAGGGCATGCTTTTCTTCTTGACTCACCTTCATTGCTCGGCGCTCTTTCACAAAAGAAGGCTGTATCTTGTCCTTCAGATAATCAATCTTTTGGGCAAAATAAAACTCCGGGGCCCTAGGCTCAATATTGTGCTTCTTGCAGAAAGGCACCCACTTCCTTGCAAATTCCGCAGTTTCAGAAAGGGCTTCAAATGTCAACATAGCTGAACCATCATCTGAAACATAGCATGATACTTTGTCGACAGGGTAATCAACAGCCAGAATGGACAACACAGTGTTTGCTGTTACAATAGGAGGTTCTTTCAAGGGATCCACTGTACTAACAAAGATGTCAATAGGAGCTAACTGTGATGGTTCACCATCACGATCATATCTGCAAAAGATATAGAATGCAGTTAGTGAAGCTATAAGAAAAATTACTCCTTTAACCATAATCTATTTACCGATACAATGCATTTAACTTACCTTAATGCTAGCCTGTCGAGGTAGGTCTCGCGATTGATAGGCATCCATTTTGGAAACTGATCCAGAAGCCATGACAAGGCAAACCAAATCTCACAGATAACAGATGTCAACCACAAACCGTATGCATCTTTCACAGGATGAGTTACACGATATTGTAAGAAGAATCCCAAAATAATAAGACGCAGAATGATTACAACACGATAAGGAGTCAGGTGAGATGAAGAAATGGGCACCACACGGCTCAAAGGTTGTCGAGCATCATCAGCCCTGTGACACAAAAAGTTAAATGCAGATACAAAACGGTTAATTGAGTGCATATGAGAAGATTAGTCCATGCTTTTAATAGAATCTGAAACCTAATCCATGCTTCAACATGGGCGATTGTAAGTAAGATGAAAGTGAAATGAAGATACAAAACAGTTAATTGATTGCATATGAGAAGATTAGTCCATGCTTTTAATAGAATCTGAAACCTAATCCATGCTTCAACATGGGCGATTGTAAGTAATATGATTCCAGAGGAAGGAACGATGCAGGATAAATCTTGAAGAAGGGAACTCACATTTGAAGTTCATCTCCATTCGAACCAGTGCCTTCTATGTCCCCCTTTCCTTCAGGGTATCTGTTGGTCATCTGCATGATATTTTTGTCCTGTTTAAGCTTCCAACCTTCAACCCTCTCCTTCCAGTCAACATTGCCAAGGCCATAAGAATTCAAGTCCTTTGACGGATCCACAATTCTAACATGAACTGTAGCAATAGGTAGCATGATGAACTCAAAGCCATACACACAAGAGAGTGAATTATAAATACTCAAAATCAGGCTGCTTGACTACCTGGCTGCCTTGGATCAATATAAGGGGATGAATTAACATTCCTTTCAGCAGGACCCAAAGGACCAGATGTAGTTCTTACAGATTGATTGTCGGGTGTAGCACAGGGAATTTCACCAGAAACCTGAATACAGCACCCATATAAGCAGGATATTGCAAAAACAGCACACCTGACATTTATGTTTATTACTCGTTAAAAGGGAGACATGCCCCATGAATTCTCTTTTCCAGAGAGAAAGTGGACTTGTTGAATCAGTAGAAGTTTCAGTTTCAATTATATTTCTAGATAAGAAAACAAGAAAGACCCAACCTACAAGAAACTGGAAGCTCTCAAAGCACAAAACTTGTACTTGTAATACAAAGAATAGATTGTTTGGCATTGTGGTCTTACTTTGCAAACCTGTATGATGGGGCTTAAAAATGATCAAAGCATCAACAGTGATGCTTTGGTTAACCACAACTAAAACTGTGTTTGTGGTCTTGGACCACCACGCATCAATGCCCAAAACACCTTGATCGGACAAAGGTTTAAAATTCCATAAGGACATACAAAATAATGTGGGTAAGTAGAAACGTTTATTGTTATTCTATCTATTTTGCATTACCCAGAATGTGCATATAAATGAACCATAAATTGGTCAATCTGCATACCGGCTGCCCATTCATGAGAAGGGGAATTGGTTGAGATTCATGTCTAGAGGATGAAGAAAGTTCTATATCTTCACCCTGCCACTGACGCCTTGCCTTGCCAATGCCTTGGGCATAATTGAACTCATTCTCTAGATCATCAACATCATCTTCATCCTCATCTCCATCCACTCGAGGACTCCCTGAAATATCCATAAAACCCCAGCTGTTGATACATCACAAAACGACTGCATAACAGAATATAACCCAAAAGAAGAATGAATAAACAAGCTAACCTTTGTGCCTTCGATACCTAGTCTTACACTGAGGGCAAGACTGAGTCCCATCTTTTCGCTCGTACTCATAACAAGGACGGCAAACTGGGAAAGCACACTCATTGCAAGCAACAAAGATGTCGCCATTCTCTGTAACTCCAACATTATCCCCACAAATCTGGCAAGTTTGTCCATTCAAGTTTTTGAGGGGTTTGGGCTGCATTATTCCACAGAAAAACACTGATTAGCATCCAGAAAATAAATATATTATTTTCAATTGCCACGGCAACAAAATAACAGCTAGCAATGTCGGAAATTTACTGGCACATTAAGTGAAGCAATCAAATCCAAAGCAAGGCACATTAGGGGCCCGACATTCCACAAAAGAAAAAGGAAGCAAGATCAATTCACAGTGATTTAACATCTTGAATAAGATGAAATCAAGAAAATTAAACACGAGCTCTTTCTTCTTGACATACTAGACATTGGAATTGCTGCCCTTTTAACATTTTACATGACATAAGGAACCTGATATAGCTTAAAGCACTCAAGTGATCCCGAGTAGAAAATATAAACATTATCTGAAGCCACACGATCGGAATTGTCAGTTTATCATGGAATCCAGCTCAAAAATAAATAAATAAAAATTCCAAAACAACAGCTTCCTTAGATTTATAGAAGTAGATCTTATTTAAAATTGCCATTAAAAAAAATTTAAAAATCTCTCTGATGTAAACCACTACTGATCTTGGCTTAAGGACACTGTAATATCAAGAATAACAAAAGGGGCCAAATCCCCTTAAAGGAATCAAGCTGAAATCAAGATCAAACTGGACACTCACGTTCACAACGACCAACAACTAGATCAGGTGATTGCTAGTCAACGTAACAAAACAAAGCAGAATTTTAAAAATTAACAAAACCCCACCCAAAAAAATTCACTATCGCAAAATTCAACACTCGGATCCACACAAACACACAGAAATGCAACCAAAACAAATCAAACCCAGAAAACATAAATGAAAAAAAAAAAGCTTAAAGTAATGAAGACAAACCGCACTATCCGAATCATGTCGAATCCGAACCAATTCATTCCTCCTGTAAGACCCAGCGACCATACCCGCATTTGCTTCCATCTTTTCTTTCTTCTCTCAAAGTCAATTCACACCCTCTTTTCTTAAAAGAAACATAGAGATAGGGAGATGGATCTGTGAGTGAAAAGGTAATGAGTACTGTGAGAGTCTTCGCCCACTCAATTCGCCATCTCTGTCTGCCTCTTCTTTCTCTTCTTGTGAGCTTAGTATTAGCAGGCTCTCTGTCTGTCTAGTGTCATGAGTGCTTTTTTTATTATCTTCTTCTTTCATGTTTTTTTTTTATATTATTATTATCCTTGTCTTTGTTTTCTTTTCTTTTCATTTTTGTAATAAAAAAAAAGGTTTCTCTTTCCCGCTTGGCTTGCCGTCCGATACAAGAAAGTCCAGCCTCACCTCGGCTTGCTGTCCTTTTAACTGTTCTAGGAAATTTATTACATTTTAAATTTACATTAAAACTATTACATTTAAATTTATTACATTTAAATTATACGTTGAAAAATATATATTTTAAAAATATTTTCTAATATATAGCTTAGCAGGAAGTGATTAACTTTAATTTTCTAGAAATAAAGAGTTTCAATGTATAGTTTAATTTAATTTAATTATTTAGGGTTATAATATGTAATTAATATTGTTCAGATAAAGTTGTTAAATATAAAGCTCTTTCAATACTTGCATGCTGATAATTTTAGATATGTTTCGAATTAAACAAGTAAAATCTATAATCCCTTTTATTTTTTATCAACAAATAACTTGAAGCATGAATGAAATTAGCCTTGATGTAGCACCTAGATCTAGCATTACACTAGTTCTTGCCTTCTGCTGTGTTTTTTTTATTAATTTATTTATATTATAATGTTTAATATTTTATTATTTTCCCTTTAAAAACATCTTTATCGTCAAAAATAAACCTTCAAAGCAACACGTATTATTTCTTTATTTTTTTGATTGCTAATACATACCTAATCATAAATATTAACTAAATATTTTATTTATTTTTAACTGCAATCACCACTATTCATTTTACACTGTCTAAACAAAATGCTATTTTATTTTATAATTTTTAGTTTAATACAAGTTAATATGAGGTTTTTTTAACATGGTCAATATCAAGTGGATTTAACAGTTTTTATTTTTTTGAGGATTGATTGAAGTAATGATAAAAGAAAAATCAAATTCTTTTAATTTATCCACTCCTTTCTTTGTTAATATTTGTTTTTGCAATGAAATCATGCTTTTGAAAAAAAAAATATGATTTTGAATTATTTTAATGTGTTTATATAAAAATAAAATTTTAAATAAAAAATATAATTTTAATATATTTTCAAATAAAAAATACTTTTAAAAATAAATGCTACCATAATATCAAACAATATTATATCACTTCGTTTATGTTCGGTATTGCATTTTAAATGGGGGTTAGGTAAATTTTGAATTTTTTTGCTTAAGATTAATTTTTATGATTTTGGATGGTTTTGATATGCTGATATAAAAAATAAATTTTAAAAATAAAAAAATATTATTTTAATATATTTTTAAATAAAAATTATTTTAGAAAATAATGTAACACCTCATTTAGAAAAGAAAAGGCGAGGCCGTGGATTGGAAAGCCGAGAAGCTCAAGCTGGAGCCGAAGAATACTCAGCTGGAGCCACGTCATAAACAGCTAGAACGTCTCTTTCCCATTATAACTAAACTGGTGTACTAATTTCTCGATGACGTGTTGTAATATGATTTGTTTACCCATACAATAGTAGTCGTTGTCTCATGACTACATAAGTTAAAACCAACCATAATGCGACACGTATCAGTGTCTGTCTGTTGGACTATTGTTTGTCAAGAAAGCGACAAAAATAGTTGAATATGATTTTTGCTGTTAACACTTAACAGGCTGTGCCCAAGGATTTACCGGTTACTGTCGGTAACTTGGGTTTTCTACTCCAGTGGCTGTCGGTGGACTCCAATTTGTTCATTCTAAATTTTCTACCAATATGGTTTCTTTTTTAAGTATTTATTTTATAGTTTTTTAGATTAAAATGAATATTTAGCAATTTTATATATATCTTGACTAATTTTATTAATTTTAAAATTAATAATTATATAAACTTCTAATATTTATTTCTTTTTAGAGTATTTATTTATTTTTATTTTTATTTTTTTATTAACATGGATGTCCGGACCAGCTTGCGCACACCTCGATGAATTTCACGGACTCTGAAGTTAACGACTATGTAAATCTCAAGTAATTCTAAGTTTACGAGACTCGAACTTTTTAGAATATTTATTTCTTGTATGAGTGTTGGTATAATTATATTGAGAGATCTAAATTGGTGTTACCTAAGGAAATTACCAAATTAATTTCAGTCTATTTTCCTTATTTAGTGTTTTTTCTGTTGGAAAAAAAATAAATTTTAGATTTCATCCTCATATTTCACTCTTAATAATTTTATAACTCAATTGACATTTTTATTTTTAAAAAATCCCACATTAAATCTAAAGCTATTAAATCTAGTTCGGTGCAAGATTTATGTAATATATTGTGCTGATTAATCTAAATTAACATGAATCAATTTAAAATGATATTATTTTAATATTTTAAAGAAGCTAAAACAAAATTTTATTTTTTCATTTAAAAAAATAAACTAAATTTTAACTAAATAATAAATTAACTTATCATGTCGATAAAATCACACCATATCAATTTATACCCGAATCAATTTATAATCCGGCTCAAATTAGATACTGAATCAGGGTGTTTAACACTGGTTCAATCATCTTCCCTTTAGATTAACCTTTCAGCATTTTCAAAATTACATTTTCTACAAGATAATTAATTGTGT
>Ga0307515_10023996_pt1 | contig 10651 bp, 19 predicted proteins | sample 17_EM_MG_FD_194513 | JGI IMG/M metagenome (GOLD analysis project Ga0307515, IMG submission 194513) | Populus trichocarpa ectomycorrhiza microbial communities from riparian zone in the Pacific Northwest, United States - 17_EM | ecosystem: Host-associated > Plants > Roots > Unclassified | place...
CGTCGTGCGGCGACCGAGACCGCGGCCCCGGCCGTGGAGGTCACCGAGGCGACCGAGAACGACGAGACGATCGAGGCGACCGCCGAGGACGCCGATAAGAAGAAGACAACCAAGACTGCCGGAAGCCGTGGGGACGATCCTCACGAGCGTGAGGGTGGACCGGAGGCGGCCGAGTAATGGGTCAAAAAATTCACCCCCACGGGTTCCGGCTCGGCATCAGTGCCGACTGGACGTCCCGTTGGTATGCCGACAAGCTGTACAGCGACTACGTGGCCGAGGATGTCAAGATCCGCAAGCTGATGTCGACGGGCCTTGAGCGCGCCGGCATCGCGAAGGTCGACATCGAGCGGACCCGCGAGAAGGTTCGCGTCGACATCCACACCGCGCGTCCGGGCATCGTCATCGGCCGCAAGGGTGCCGAGGCCGAGCGTCTTCGCGGCAAGCTGGAGAAGCTCACCGGCGGCAAGCAGGTACAGCTGAACATCCTTGAGGTCAAGAACCCCGAGTCGGATGCCCAGCTCGTCGCGCAGGGCATCGCCGAGCAGCTGGCCAGCCGGGTCAACTTCCGTCGCGCGATGCGCAAGGCCATTCAGTCGGCCATGCGCAACCCGATGGTCAAGGGCATCCGGGTCCAGTGCGGCGGCCGTCTCGGCGGCGCCGAGATGTCCCGCTCCGAGTTCTACCGCGAGGGTCGCGTCCCGCTGCACACGCTGCGCGCGAACATCGACTACGGCCTGTTCGAGGCCCGCACCAACTTCGGCCAGATCGGCGTGAAGGTGTGGATCTACAAGGGCGAGGGTGTTCCCGGTCGCGAGGGCGACCAGCAGCAGCGTCCGCAGCGCCGTGCCGGCGAGCGCCCCGAGCGGGGTGCGCGTCGCGGTGGCGGCGGGGACCGTCCGGGCCGTCTGCGCTCCGGCGCGTCGGGTACGACCGCAACAGGCACCGAGGCCGGCCGTGCCGCCTCCGGTGAGACGAAGCAGGAGGGCTGAGCAGCCATGCTTATGCCACGTAAGCCCCCGAAGGGCTTCCGTAAGCCGCACAACCCGAAGCGTTCGGGTAAGAGCAAGGGCGGCACGAAGGTCACTTTCGGTGAGTTCGGTATCCAGGCTCTGAGCCCGGCGTACGTGACGAACCGGCAGATCGAATCGGCTCGTATCGCGATGACCCGCCACATCAAGCGTGGCGGCAAGGTCTGGATCAACATCTTCCCGGACCAGGCGATCACGAAGAAGCCCGCCGAGACCCGTATGGGTTCCGGTAAGGGAACTCCCGAGTGGTGGATCGCGAACGTCAAGCCGGGCCGGGTCATGTTCGAGCTGTCCTTCCCGAACGAGCAGATCGCGCGCGAGGCACTTCGCCGCGCCATGCACAAGCTGCCGATGAAGTGCCGGATCGTGACGCGCGAAGTGGGTGAGGTCTGATGGCGGCGACTGTCGCTGCCGGTGAGCTGCGAGAGCTCACCGACGAGGAGCTGCTCGCGCGGCTGAAGGAAAGCAAGCAAGAGCTGTTCAACCTGCGGATGCAGGCGGCTACCGGTCAGCTCGACGACAACCGGGGGTTGAAGGCCGTGCGCCACAACATCGCCCGGATCTACACGATCATGCGTGAGCGCGAGCTGGGCCTGTCCGTCGCGCCGACGGAGGTTGAGGCTTCATGAGTGGTACGCAGGAAACGCGTGCACGACGCAAGGTCCGCGAGGGCCTCGTCGTGAGCGACAAGATGGACAAGACCGCGGTCATCGAGGTCGAGGACCGGGTCAAGCACCCGTTGTACGGCAAGGTTCTTCGCCGTACCAAGAAGTACAAGGCACACGACGAGCACAACCAGTGCGGCGTCGGCGACCGGGTCCAGATCATGGAGACCCGTCCGCTGTCGTCGACCAAGCGCTGGCGCGTCGTGGAGATCCTCGAGAAAGCCAAGTAGGGAGCCGACGTGATTCAGCAGGAGTCGCGACTTCGCGTCGCCGACAACACCGGTGCCAGGCAGATCCTGTGCATCCGCGTGCTCGGTGGTTCGGGCCGGCGTTACGCCGGCATCGGCGACCTCATCGTGGCCACCGTCAAGGACGCCATTCCGGGTGCCGGTGTCAAGAAGGGCGACGTCGTCCGCGCCGTCGTCGTTCGGACCTCCAAGGAGAAGCGGCGCCCCGACGGGTCGTACATCCGCTTCGACGAGAACGCCGCCGTCATCATCAAGGACGACGGCGAACCGCGCGGTACGCGCATCTTCGGCCCGGTGGGCCGCGAGCTGCGCGACAAGCGCTTCATGAAGATCATCTCCCTCGCGCCGGAGGTGCTGTAACCAATGAAGATCAAAAAGGGCGACCGGGTACGGGTCATCGCCGGCAAGGACAAGGGCGCCGAGGGTCAGGTCATCGAGTCCTACCCGCGGACCGGCAAGGTTCTCGTCGAAGGTGTCAACCGCGTCAAGAAGCACGAGCGGGTCTCGCAGACCCAGCGCGGCTCCAAGACCGGCGGCATCATCACGCAGGAAGCGGCCATCGACGTCTCGAACGTCATGGTGCTCGACGCCGACAACCAGCCGACCCGCGTCGGATACCGCCGTGACGAGGACGGCCGCAAGGTCCGTATCTCCCGTCGCACGGGTAAGGACCTCTAGACATGAGTGACGTGAAGACTCTGCCGCGCCTCAAGCAGCGCTACCGCGAGGAGATCGCGGGATCGCTGAAGGAGCAGTTCGGCTACAGCAACCCGATGCAGATCCCGGGTGTCGTGAAGATCGTCGTCAACATGGGTGTCGGGGACGCGGCTCGCGACTCCAAGCTCATCGACGGCGCCGTGCGCGACCTCACCACCATCACCGGCCAGAAGCCGCTGCTTCGCCGGGCGCGCAAGTCCATCGCGCAGTTCAAGCTGCGCGAGGGCATGCCGATCGGTGCCAAGGTCACGCTCCGCGGCGACCGGATGTGGGAGTTCCTGGACCGTCTGCTGTCCATCTCGCTGCCCCGTATCCGCGACTTCCGCGGACTGTCGGACCAGCAGTTCGACGGTAACGGCAACTACACCTTCGGGCTCACCGAGCAGTCGGTGTTCCACGAGATCGACCAGGACAGGATCGACCGGGTTCGCGGCATGGACATCACCGTGGTGACCTCGGCCAAGTCGGATGACGAAGGCCGTGCGCTGCTCAAGCTGCTCGGCTTCCCGTACAAGGAGAAGTGACGATGGCGAAGAAGGCGCTGATCCACAAGGCCGCGCAGAAGCCGAAGTTCGCGGTCCGCGCGTACACCCGCTGCACGAAGTGCGGGCGTCCGAAGGCGGTCTACCGGAAGTTCGGCCTGTGCCGGGTCTGCCTGCGCAGCATGGCGCACCGGGGCGAGCTGCCCGGTGTGTGGAAAGCCTCCTGGTAACAGGAACCCAACTTCAACTTCACCACAGGCCCGCCGGACCGCCCTTCGGGGCGGCGGCCGGGAACCGGGGCGAGAAGGGCAAGTAGCACAATGACAATGACCGACCCGATCGCAGACATGCTGACGCGTCTGCGCAACGCCAACCAGGCGTACCACGACCAGGTCGCGATGCCCCACTCGAAGATCAAGGCGAACATCGCCGAGGTCCTCAAGGCCGAGGGCTACATCGCGGGTTGGAAGGTCGAGGACCCCGCCGAAGGCAAGGTTGGCAGGACGCTGGTCGTCGACCTGAAGTTCGGCCAGAACCGTGAGCGGAGCCTCGCCGGCATCCGTCGCGTGTCCAAGCCGGGCCTCCGGGTGTACGCCAAGTCGACTGAGCTGCCGCGCGTGCTGGGCGGCCTGGGTGTGGCCATCGTGTCCACGTCCGACGGCCTCCTCACCGACCGGCAGGCTCGCAAGCGTGGGGTGGGCGGGGAAGTCCTCGCCTACGTCTGGTAAAGGAGGCTGCGAGCACATGTCGCGCATCGGACGTAAGTCAATCCCGGTCCCGGCCGGCGTCGACGTCGCCATTGAGGGCGCCTTCGTCAAGGTGAAGGGCCCCAAGGGCGAGCTGACGCACACGCTGGCCGAGCCCATCACGATCAGCAAGGCGGACAGCGGCGAACTGCTGGTGGAGCGCCCCAATGACGAGCGCCAGTCCCGTGCCCTGCACGGCCTGTCGCGCACCCTGGTGGCCAACATGGTCGTCGGTGTGACCGAGGGTTACAAGAAGAGCCTGGAGATCAACGGCACCGGCTACCGCGTGCAGTTGAAGGGCTCGGACCTAGAGTTCGCCCTGGGCTTCTCGCACCCGGTCGTCGTCAAGGCGCCCGTGGGCATCACGTTCTCCGTGGAGCGCCCGACCCTCTTCCATGTCGAGGGAATCGACAAGCAGAAGGTCGGCGAGGTCTCCGCCAACATCCGCAAGATCCGGCCGCCGGAGCCGTACAAGGGCAAGGGCGTCAAGTACGTCGGCGAGCACATCCGCCGCAAGGCGGGGAAGGCAGGTAGGTAAATGTCGGCCACGCTCGCCAAGCGTCGCAACTCCGGGGGCATCAGCGGCATCCGCCGTGTCGCCCGCGACCGTCGTCACTTCCGGGTCCGCAAGAACGTGTCCGGTACCACCGAGCGTCCGCGCCTGGTGGTCACCCGGTCCATCCGGCACATCGTCGCCCAGCTCATCGACGACTCCAAGGGCCACACCGTGGCCTCGGCGTCGACGCTGGACGAGACCCTCAAGGGTTTCGAGGGTGACAAGACCGCCCAGGCGAAGAAGGTCGGCGAACTGCTGGCCCAGCGCGCCGCGGCCGCCGGTTTCGACAAGGCCGTCTTCGACCGTGGCGGCAACCGCTACCACGGCCGTATCGCGGCTCTCGCCGACGCCGCCCGTGAGGGTGGCCTGAGCTTCTAGGTCGGTGTCCGCCCGGGTGGGTCTCCCGCCCGGGCGGTCCTCGGTCTGGGACTCCGGCTCGCGGGTTCCGGTTTCGTCTGTGCGGATGGGGTGTGTGTCGCCCCATCCGCTTCGGGCGGTTTCGGGGTCGGCGACTCAAGACCTGTAACACCCGTCCGTCCCATCGCCGCACGAGTGCGGCGCGGGCCGGGCCGGCCGGGACTCTCCGCCCATACGGGCGGTACCCGTCGTTACGTCGTGAGGCGTGCGTCGGTAGAGTCTTCGCGGCCACGTGGGCGGGCACCGCCTCGGCCACATCCGCCTTTCGGGGTGGAAGCGAGTCAGCGACCTTCGCTGGCGTTATAGCACTGAAACAAGAGAGGTAAGTGCCTGATGGCAGCTCAGCAGCGCACCGGCGGCGGAGCGGCGGGTGGCGGCGAAGGCCGTGGCCGTCGTGACCGCCGTGACGGTGGGCGCGGCGGTGCGGCGGAGAAGACCCCGCACATCGAACGCGTCGTCTCGATCAACCGTGTGGCCAAGGTCGTCCAGGGTGGCCGCCGGTTCAGCTTCACCGCGCTCGTCGTGGTGGGCGACGGCAACGGCACCGTCGGCGTCGGCTACGGGAAGGCCAAGGAGGTGCCCGCGGCGATCGCCAAGGGTGTCGAAGAGGCCAAGAAGAACTTCTTCAAGGTGCCGCGGATCGGCGCGACGATCCCGCACCCGATCATCGGTGAGGACGCCGCCGGCGTCGTCATGCTCAAGCCCGCCTCGGCCGGTACCGGCGTCATCGCCGGTGGTTCCGTGCGCGCGGTGCTGGAGTGCGCCGGTATCCACGACATCCTCAGCAAGAGCCTGGGATCGAGCAACTCGATCAACATCGTGCACGCCACGGTGAAGGCGCTGAAGAGCCTGGAATCCCCCGAGGACGTGGCCAAGCGCCGCGGCCTGCCGCTTGAGGACGTCGCCCCGGCCGCCATGCTGCGCGCCATGGCCGGCGTCGAGAAGTAAGCGGGGGGTGGCATAGACATGGCTCGACTCAAAGTCACCCAGCGCCGTTCGGGCATCGGGAACAAGCAGAACCAGCGCCACACGCTTCGCAGCCTCGGCTTGAAGCGGATCAACGACGTCGTCGTCAAGGAAGACCGTCCGGAGATCCGGGGCATGATCGCGACCGTGACGCACCTCGTCTCGGTTGAGGAGGTCGACTAACCATGACGGTCAAGATCCACCACCTGCGCCCGGCTCCGGGCTCGAACACCGCCAAGACCCGTGTCGGTCGCGGTGAGGGTTCGAAGGGCAAGACCGCCGGCCGCGGTACCAAGGGTACGAAGGCCCGCAAGAACGTTCCGGCCGCCTTCGAGGGTGGGCAGATGCCCCTCCACATGCGGCTGCCGAAGCTCAAGGGCTTCAAGAACAAGTTCAAGGTCGTCTACCAGGTCGTGAACCTGGACAAGCTGGCCGAGCTGTTCCCCAAGGGCGGGCAGATCGGCCCCGACGAGCTCGTCGCCTCCGGCGCGGTCCGCAAGGACCTGCCGGTCAAGGTGCTCGGCTCGGGCGAGCTGGACGGCGTGACCTTGCAGGTCAGCGCGCACGCGTTCTCGACTTCCGCCAAGGACAAGATCGCCGCCGCCGGCGGTTCGGTCACCGTGGTCGGCAAGTAGAGCGATAGAAGTGAAGACAATCACCGGGGGTTCCCTTTCGTTGACACGAAGGGGAGCCCCCGGTCGTACCTCGGGGCTGTTAAAGTCCTGCGACAGTAAAGCCGGGCTTGTGCACCCCGTCACAAGTTCGTGGATGTTCGGGCGAATTCCTCGCCCGTTGCGTCCAAAGCCCGTGACCGACGCCACTGCCTGGCCCCCAGGCCCCGCCGCGCAGGAGGAATGAGTTGCTCTCCGCCTTCTTCAGCGCCTTTCGGACCCCCGATCTGCGTAAGAAGATCCTGTTCACGCTCTTCGTCCTCGCGCTGTACCGGTTCGGGGCCCAGCTGCCCAGTCCTGGCGTGTCGTATGAGAACGCCCAGTACTGCCTCAACCTCGCCAGCGAGGACAGTTCGACAGACGTATTTACTCTGCTGAACCTGTTCTCCGGTGGCGCCCTTCTCCAGCTATCGGTGTTCGCGCTGGGCGTCATGCCCTACATCACCGCGAGCATCATCCTCCAGCTCCTGACGGTGGTGATCCCGCGGCTTGAGTCCCTCAAGAAGGAGGGGCAGCCTGGTCAGGCGAAGATCACCCAGTACACCCGGTACCTGACGCTGGGCCTCGCGGTCCTCCAGGCCTCGGGTTACGTGGCACTCGCGCGCGGCGGCCAGATGTTCGCCAACTGTCCGCGCGACGTGGTGCCGGTCAACGAGAAGATCCCGGACTGGCTCACGCTGACCGTCCTGGTCGCCACGATGACCGCCGGTACCGCCGTCATCATGTGGTTCGGTGAGCTCATCACCGACCGCGGCGTCGGCAACGGCATGTCGATCCTGATCTTCACCAACATCGCCGCGCGCCTGCCCAGCGAGGGCATGAACATCAAGGACGCGACGAACTGGTTCGTCTTCGGCGCCATCATCGCCGTCGGCATCGCCATCATCGCGCTGGTCGTGTTCGTCGAGCAGTCGCAGCGGCGGATTCCGGTGCAGTACGCGAAGCGCCAGATCGGCCGGCGCATGTACGGGGGAACGTCCACGTACATTCCGCTGAAGGTCAACCAGGCCTCGGTGATCCCGGTCATCTTCGCCTCGTCGCTGCTGTACATCCCGTCGCTGATCACGCAGCTCGACTCCACGCCAGGCGCCTTCGCGACGTGGATCAACGACAACCTGGTGATGCCCAGCAGCTGGGTGCACATCACGGTCTACTTCCTGCTGATCATCTTCTTCACGTTCTTCTACGTGGCCATCTCGTTCAACCCGACCGAGGTAGCCGACAACATGAAGAAGGTCGGCGGCTTCGTTCCCGGTATCCGTCCGGGCAAGCCGACCGCGCAGTACCTTGAGTACGTCTTGAACAGGATCACATTGCCAGGGTCCCTTTACCTTGGCATCATTGCGATCCTGCCCAACCTTGCGCTGATCTGGCTCGGCGGCGGCCAGGTCCTGCAGAACTTCCCGTTCGGCGGCACCTCCGTGCTGATCATCGTCGGTGTCGGCCTGGAGTCGGTCAAGCAGATCGAGAGCCAGCTGATGCAGCGCAACTACGAGGGCTTCCTTCGTTAGCGCGCGGGTTGTTGAACGAGAGAGTGGTTGGATGCGACTGGTACTCGTAGGGCCCCCGGGCGCCGGTAAGGGCACGCAGGCGGAGTTCATCGCCGCGCAGCTGTCCGTACCGAAGATCTCGACCGGCGACATTCTGCGCGCCAACGTGGCCGGGAAGACTGAGCTGGGCATCGAGGCCAAGCGCTACATGGACGCCGGTGGACTCGTGCCGGACGAGCTGGTCATCAACATGGTGGCCGCTCGTCTGGCCGAGGCCGACGCCCAGGACGGCTTCCTGCTCGACGGGTTCCCGCGGACGGTTCCGCAGGCCAACACCCTTGACAAGATGCTCGCCGACATGGGCACCCAGCTGGACCTGGTGCTCGAACTGGTCGTCGAGGACGACGAGGTGATCCGGCGGCTCTCGGGCCGCCGGACCTGCCGCGGCTGCGGCAAGACCTGGCACCTGGAGTTCGACCCGACGACCGTCGAGGGCGTCTGCGACCGGTGCGGCGGCGAGCTGTACCAGCGCGACGACGACAAGGCCGAGACGGTCGCCAACCGGCTGCGCGAGTACGCCGACAAGACCGCGCCCCTGGTGGGCTTCTACAGCGCCCAGGGCAAGCTGGCGGGCATCGACGCGACCGGCCCGGTCGAGGACGTGACGATCCGCGCCCTCGACGTGCTGCGCTCTTACGACGGTTAGGCGGAGGGTTACGCGGTGGGGTGGCGCAGGGAGAACATCGAGATCAAGACCCCCGAGCAGATCGGGCTGATGCGCAAGGCGGGACTGGTCGTCGCGGCCGTCCACGACGCCCTGCGCGAGGCCACGAAGCCGGGTGTGTCGACCAAGGACCTCGACACCCTCGCCGAGACCGTCATCCGCGACCACCGCGCGGTCCCGTCGTTCCTGGGCTACGACCTGGGCGACGGGGCCTACCCGGCGTCCATCTGCTCCTCGGTGAACGAGCAGGTCGTGCACGCGATCCCCTCCCCGAAGCAGATCCTCACCGAGGGCGACCTCATCTCCGTCGACGTCGGCGCGATCCTCGACGGGTGGCACGGCGACGCGGCCATCACGCTCCCGGTCGGCGAGGTCGACCCGGCGCTGCTGGCGATGGTCGCCGCCGCCGAGGACGCGCTGTGGGCGGGCATCGCCGCCGCGCGTGTCGGCGGGCGCCTCACCGACATCTCGCACGCCGTGGAGACGGCCGTCGACGCCGCCGGCGAGTACGGCATCGTCGAGGGCTACGGGGGGCACGGCATCGGCACCGAGATGCACCAGGACCCGCACATCCTCAACTACGGCAAGCCCGGTCAGGGCGCGAAGCTCAAGACCGGCATGGCGCTGGCGATCGAACCGATGATCACCATGGGCTCGCCCGACACCGTCGAGCTGGAGGACGCCTGGACCGTCGTCACGGCCGACGGCTCCTACGCGGCGCACGTCGAGCACTCGGTCGGCCTGTGCGCCGACGGCGTGTGGGTGCTCACCGCCACCGACGGCGGGGTTTCCCGCCTGGGTGATCTGGTCACCGGCGCCGCGAGATAGCGGGTAGGGGTAACCCCCCAATCTCGCCTCCGCGCTCGCTTTCGACGTCATACCGATGGCATTCTTGACGCACCATGGGACGGACGCACGAGGTGAACACAGTGGACAGTGAGCGGATGCGCGCGTCCAACGCCGATCGGGAGCAGGTCGTCGAGCGGCTGCGGATCGCGTTGAACGAGGGCCGCCTCAACCTGACGGAGTTCGACGAGCGGACCGCGGCGGCCTACGCCGCCCAGACCTACGCCGAACTCAAACCCCTGCTCACCGACCTTCCCCCACCCGCGCCCGCCGGGCGTTCGCAGCTGACGCCCACGCCGCTGCTCGCCGACCCGGTGGCCGAGAAGAAGGCGCGCCGCCGCGAACGCGACCGCCGCTCGGTCAAGAAGGGCTGGACGGGCTGGCTGGGCATGTCGGTGCTGGTCACCGGTCTGTGGTTCCTGGGCGTGGCCACCGACGGCTTCGACAACGACGGCGACTTCTGGTTCGTGTGGCCGGTCGGGATCGTCGCCCTCATCATGATCGTCCGCACCATCGCCTACGTCGCCAAGAACGATGACTGAGACCCCCGGAGCCCAGGTGGAGAGCAACGACAAGCTGCGGATCTCCGACGCCGACCGCGAGCTGGTGAGCAAGCTGCTCAAGGTCGCGATCGACGAGGGCCGCCTGACGCTCGCCGAGTACGACGAGCGCCTGCGGCAGGCCTACGAGGCCAAGACCGTCGAGGAGATCGCGCCGATCATCAGCGACCTGCCGCGCGTGTCCGACGGGGGCGTGGAGGTCGTGCGGCCCCGGCTCGTGTCGATCGATCCCGACGAGCTCCTCAACGGCACTCCGCAGTGGATCAAGTGGCTGTGGGTGTCGTGGATGATCCCGGTGTCGATCACGACGCTCGTGTGGATCCTTACGCTGATGACGAACGCGGGCACCTGGTACCCGTGGCCGCTGTGGGTCGCGGGGCCGCTCGGTGCGGTGTACCTGAGCCTGACGGTGGGGGAGCGCGTGACGCGCGGCGACCGGCTGGCGTCCGACGCGCGCCGGCGGGCCGAACGCCGGGGTCAGCGGTAGCCCTAGGGCACCAGCACCACCTTCCCCGTCGTCTCCCGGTTCTCCATG
>Ga0307515_10023997_pt1 | contig 10651 bp, 6 predicted proteins | sample 17_EM_MG_FD_194513 | JGI IMG/M metagenome (GOLD analysis project Ga0307515, IMG submission 194513) | Populus trichocarpa ectomycorrhiza microbial communities from riparian zone in the Pacific Northwest, United States - 17_EM | ecosystem: Host-associated > Plants > Roots > Unclassified | place...
GCGGAAGACGTACGCACCTGCGTTGATCTGGTCGGTGACGATCTCCTCCGGGGTTTGGGGTTTTTCCAGGAAGGCTGTGACTCTGCCCGTTTCGTCTGTGGGGACCAGACCGTATGCCCTTGGGTCCGTCACTCGGGTGAGGTGCAGGGAGACATCCGCCGAGGTCGACTCATGGGTGCGGACCAGGGCCCTGATGTCCAGGCCCGTGAGGATGTCGCCGTTGAAGACCAGGACCGGGTCGTCGGGGGCGGAGTGCAGGCGCGAGGCCACGTTGCGGATCGCGCCGCCCGTGCCGAGGGGCTCGTCCTCGGTGACGTACTCCAGATGGAGGCCGAGCGACGAGCCGTCGCCGAAGTACGGCTCGAAGACCTCGGCCAGGTAGGAGGTGGCGAGGATGATGTGCTCCACCCCGGCCGCTCTCGCTCTCGCCAACTGGTGGGTGAGGAAGGGCACCCCGGCCGCCGGGACCATCGGCTTCGGCGTGTGCACGGTGAGCGGGCGCAGCCGGGTGCCCTTGCCGCCGACCAGGAGAATCGCTTCTGTCACCTGTCGTCCCTGCTTCCTGTTTCCTGTTTCCTGAATTCCTGCCGGACCGACCGCATCGTGTTCGGTCGGCCGAAGCCTCATCGGCCCTGGTACTTGGCCGCCGTCAGGCGCGCCGAACCGAGCCTTCCGTAGAGCAGCCGGCCCGGGCACTCGGTGGCGAAGCCGTCCCGGTGGCCGGAGATCACGTTCAGTCGTACGTTCTTTCCCTTTGGGTAGAGATTGCCACCACCTGACTTCAGATATGTCTTTCCGTTCGGATTCGCCCCGAACAGGCCGAGCTTCCAGGCGGTGAGCCGTGCGATCGCCCCCACTGCCGCTTTGGACGGCTTGGAGCTGACGAAAGTTCCGAGGACGGCGATCCCCATGCTGTCCGTGTTGAACCCGAGCGTGTGTGCGCCCATCACCGGCTTCGCCACGCCCCCGGCGCGGCCCTCGTAGATGTTTCCGCACCGGTCGACGAGGAAGTTGTAGCCGATGTCCCGCCAGCCGCTGCTCAGCACGTGGTAGCGGTAGATGCCGCGGATGAGGGACGGGACCTGTGTGCACCAGTACTTGTTGCCCGAGGCCGTGTGGTGCACGAAGGCCGCCTTCACCTTCTTCGTGTAGACGAAGCCGCGTTCGCGCAGCTTCTCGTCGGCGCCCCAGCCGTGCCGCGTGACGATGCGCGGGCGCGGGCCGATGAACGGCTTCACCCGTCGCTCGCCCTGCTCCCCCTGCAGTAGGCGTGCCTCTTCTTCCGTCTGCTGTCTGGTCAGTGCTGGGATCTCGGTGGCGTACTCGGTCTGTGTCTCCGGCGCCCTCATGTCGCGTGTGCGCGGTTCCGCTGGTGCCGTGCCCGGGTCCACCAGTTCCAGGCGCATGCCTGCAGGGAGAGGCTCGCGGGCGCCCAGGGTGCGGCCGTCGCCGTCCGCCCGTACGCGGACCTCCACGCCGTCCGAGTCGCCCACCCACAGCGGTGCCGTGGAGCCCCGGACCCGGCCCGAGGAGCGTTCGGCGGTGTCGGGGTCGGCCGCGTGCTCGTGGTTGTGCGTCTCGACGTCCTGCCAGTCGGACCAGTGGCCGCCGCCGGCCTCCCGGGTACGGACCTCGACGCGGCCGTACAGCTCGGTCTCCGGGTTGTCCCAGATGACGCCGACGAGCGAGAAGCGGCGTACGTCCGGACGGTACAGGCCCTGTTCGGCGGCCGAGCCGAGGATGCGGTCGCCGGGGTGGGGGGCGAGCGGGAGCGACTGGGTGCTGCCGGGGACGGCGGGGGCCGCCGCTGCCGGTCTGGCCTCGGCGGGTCTCGCCGTGGCCGAGGCCGGGGTGGTGGGCAGGGTCAACGGGAGCGCCAGGGCGGTTGCACACGTGACGCCGATCGAGGAAGCAAGATACCTACGCATGCCCCTGATCCTGGACATAGTCATACATATCTGTCCAACGATGAACTGACGGTCCGTCTGGCGTGTTGGCCCGAACCGGTGGCCCCGAGGGTCGGCCCGCGCCCATGGCCACGCGTACCCTTGCGCGGGTGAACGCCACCGACCGCACCCCTGCCGACCTGCTGCGTTCCGCGCTCGCCGCGGACCCCGCGCGCCCCCTGGTGACCTTCTACGACGATGCCACGGGCGAACGTGTCGAATTGTCCGTGGCCACCTTCGCCAATTGGGTGGCCAAGACCGCGAATCTCCTCCAGGGCGAGCTGTCCGCCGAACCCGGTGACCGGGTCGCGCTGCTACTGCCCGCGCACTGGCAGACGGCGGTGTGGCTGCTGGCGTGTTCGTCGGTGGGGGTCGTCGCGGACCTGGGGGGCGAGGCCGGTTCCGCCGACATCGTCGTCAGCGGGCCCGACACGCTGGACGCGGCACGGGCGTGTTCCGGTGAGCGGATCGCGCTCGCGCTGCGGCCGTTGGGTGGGCGGTTTCCGCAGACGCCGGGTGGCTTCGCCGATTACGCGGTGGAGGTGCCGAGTCAGGGGGATCGGTTCGCGCCGTACGCGCCTGTGGATCCGGAGGGGGCGGCGTTGATCGTGGCCGGGGCGGAGTTCACGGGGGCGGAGGTTGTGGAGCGGGCCGGGGCTGATGCGGTGGGGTTGGGGTTGGCGGGGCCTGGGTCACGGTTGTTGTCGGGGTTGGGGTACGACACGTGGGAGGGGGTCAGTGCGGGGTTGTACTCGCCGCTGGCCACCGGGGGGTCTGTTGTGTTGTGCCGGCATCTGGAGCGGGTGTCTGAGGATGTGGTGGCCAAGCGGGTCGAGGATGAGCGGGTTACGGCTACGCGCCGGGCGTGAGGTTGTTTTTCGGCTGCCCGCCGGTGGGGGCTGGTCGCGCAGTTCCCCGCGCCCCTGGGTGGGGGTCCCGGCCCGGCGCCGAGCAGTGAGCGCTTGTCGCGCCCGCGCGGCGGAGCCGCACATGTCACAGCCCCGCGCCCCTAGGTACGTCAGCCTCGCCCGCGTTCATTCGTTCGGCCCAACAAAGGGCGCCCTCGCCACCTCCCCCGCGTCATGGTCGTAGGAGCACATGCTCGGACGACCATGAGGGGTGGGCCCAGTCGTGACCGACACCGCAGGCACCCTCGGGCCCGGCGTCGGGGGCAGTCCCGTCGGGCGGCGTCGGCGTCTGTGGGTGCGGCGGGGGCTGTTCGGGGTGGCCGGGGTTTCTCTCGTTGCCGTCGGGGTCGGGGTCGGGGTCTACGTCAAGCTTGATGGGAACATCACGGCGGATCATGGTGCCGCCGCCGAGCTGGCCCGGTACGAGAAGGAGCGGCCGACCTCGTTGGTGCGTGGGGCGCAGAACATTCTGTTGATCGGGTCCGACTCTCGGGCCGGGAAAGGGAACCGGAAGTACGGGCGGGACTCCGGGACCGAGCGGTCGGACACGACCATCCTGTTGCATCTCGCCGCCGACCGGCGCAGCGCCACCGCGATGTCCCTGCCGCGCGATCTGATGGTGGACGTGCCGAGTTGCCGGCGGCCGGACGGGAGTCGGGGCGAACCCGTGTTCGCGATGTTCAACCACGCCTTCCAGCAGGGGGGTTCGGCCTGCACGATCCGTACCGTCGAGAAGCTGACGGACATCCGGATCGACCATCACATGGTTGTCGATTTTCGCGGCTTCAAGGACATCGTCGATGCCGTCGACGGGGTCGAGGTGTGTCTCGCCGAGGCAGTCGACGACCGGGAGGCCAAGCTGCGGCTGCCCGCCGGGAAGGTGACGCTCAACGGCGAGCAGGCGCTCGGGTATGTGCGGGCGCGGAAGTCCCTCGGCAATGGGAGCGACACCGCGCGGATGGACCGGCAGCAACGTTTTCTCGGAGCGCTCGTCAACAAGGTGCAGAGCGATGACGTCCTGCTGAACCCGGTCAAGCTGTATCCCGTGCTCGATGCCGCCACGTCCTCGCTCACCACGGACCCGGCGCTGGCCAGTCTGCGCGGTTTGTACGAGTTGGTGCGCGGGATGCGCGACATCCCTACCGAACGTGTGCGGTTCCTGACCGTTCCACGGGAGTCGTACGCGCACGACGCCAATCGCGATCAGCTTGTGGAGCCGGACGCCGGGCGGTTGTTCGAGCGGCTGCGGTCCGATGAGCCGGTCGCAGTCGCGAAGGAAATCCCGGTTCAGGATGATTCCTTCGCACAAAGCAGTGAACTACAACACAATTACGGATACGGGTTCGACGAGTTCGGCGCGGACACCGCCGGCGAACCGTCCGGGAAACCCTCGTCCGGTCAACTCCCCACCCCTTCCCCCGTACCCACTTTTCGCGGGAACACGGCCGCCCGGGACGCCTGCGGGTAAAGCGATTGCCAAGTCGGTGAACCTTAGTTCAAAGAAATGGGTGGATTGCCCAGTTGTAGGGACGTGGAATTTGTCACCGTCGTCGCTTGACGCCCAACTGGACGGATAGTGTGAGCGATCCGGTGCGTCAGGACGAGTGTCGTGCACACACCGGAGACCGAGACCCGAGCGCCTTTGGAGGGGGAAAGGGCGCCGCGTGGCCCCGACGGAGGATTCAGACAACCGTGGACGCGCAAGGCCGTGGGCGGGCGGACGACATCGACCCCGCAGACCAGTGGGTGCTCAACCCGAGCACTGGCGAATACGAACTGCGACTGACTCCCTCCGCACCGCAATCAGCGGTCCCGGGACCTCGTCGAGCCACACCCTCCAACGCGGGTGCGGTACGCGGGCGTTCGGCGGCGCCGGAGCGGGAGCAGGACCGAGAGACGCACGGCGTGCCCGGGTCACCCGGGCAGGTGCCGCCGCCGAGAAGGCGGCGGGGTGCGCCGGAGCCTGAGGATCCGCTGCCCGGGCGGCGGCGTTCGCGTGCCCCGCAGAAGAAGAAGTCGAAGGCCAAGAAGGCGCTGCTCTGGACCGGCGGGACCATGGCCTTCGTCATGGTGGCCGCCGCGGCAGGCGGTTACTTCTACCTCAAGCACCTTGAGGGCAACGTCACGACGACCGACGTCGGTACGGCGGCCAAGGACGGCTTCAGCAAGGACGAGGCCTTCAACATCCTGATCATCGGTACGGACAAGCGCACCGGTGCGGGCAACGAGGCCTACGGCGACGCGGGCAGCGTCGGGCACGCGGACACGACGATCCTGCTGCACGTCTCCAAGGACCGGACGAACGCGACCGCGCTCAGCATTCCGCGTGACCTGATCGTCGACGTCCCGGACTGTCCGACCGTGCAGGAGGACGGGTCCGAGAAGATCATCTCCGGTACCCAGGGCGTCCGCTTCAACACCAGCCTCGGGCAGGACGGGCGCGACCCGGGCTGCACCATGCGCACCGTGAAGGAGGTCACCGGCATCTCGCCGGACCACTTCATGATGGCCGACTTCAACGCCGTGAAGACGCTGACGACGGCGGTGGGCGGGGTCGAGGTCTGTGTGGAGAACGCCGTCAACGACAAGGAGTCGAAGCTCAAGCTGCCCGCCGGCAAGTCGACGGTGGAGGGGGAGCAGGCGCTCGCCTTCGTCCGTACACGGCACAGCTTCGGCAACCAGGGCGACCTGGACCGGATCAAGGTGCAGCAGCAGTTCCTCAGCTCGCTGATGCGCAAGATGGCCTCCAGCGACACCCTGACCAACCCGGCCAAGCTGCTGAAGATCGCCAACGCGGCCACCAAGGCGCTGACCGTGGACACCGGTCTCGGCAAGGTCTCCACGCTCAAGGACGTGGCGCTGGAGCTGAAGAAGGTGCCGACGAAGAACATCACCTTCATGACCGTGCCGGTGATCGACACCCCGGGAGAAGCGGTCCGGGCGACGGTCACCGTCGGCCCGACGGCGCCCGAGGTGTTCAACGCCATCATCAACGACGTGTCGTTCACGGCGGTCAAGCAGCAGAAGGCGAAGGAGGCGGCTGCCGTCGCCGCCCGCCTCAAGGGCACCAAGTCCGCGGCCTCCGAGGTGCGGGTGCAGATCCTGAACGGCGGTGCCCCGGCCGGCTCCGCACAGGAGACTCTTAACTATCTGCAGAATGATGAGGGCGTGTCCAAGTCCGAGAACGCGGGCAACGCCTCGGCGGAGCTTGCGAAGACGACGTTGGAGTACGCGCCGGACCAGGCCGACCAGGCCCGTCGGCTGGCCGCCATCATGGGGCTGTCCGGTTCGGCGATGAAGCCCGGCAAGAGTGTGACGAACTCCCAGGGGCTGCCCACCATGACGCTGACCCTGGGCAAGGACTTCAAGGGGGCCGGCGTCTCGCTCACCGCGCCGGCGAAGGCACCGACCGTGGAGGGGCAGTCCACGGCGGACAAGGTGCAGTGCGCCAGCTGAGCACGCCGGTCGGCTGAGTACGCCGATCGACCAATTGGGCTCTGCGCCAGTTGTTTTGGGTGCGTCGGTTGACCTGACAGGCCTGCCTTGCGTCTTACCGGACGCAAGGCAGGCCTGTTCGACGGCGCAAGGGTGGGGAGGCAGGGGAATGACACAGAGCAGTGTGCACGGGGAGGGGACGCGATCGGGCGTCCGGCCTGCTCGGGTTCCGGGTCAGCGGGACGGCTCGCACGAGCAGCAGGAGGGCGACTCCGGGGACGGGGGCGGCGGCTCGGCCGGCGGCAGTGGTGGCGGTGGTGACCGTCCGGGAGGAAGACCGCGGCGGCCCGGCAAGCGCAAGGTGCTGCGCTGGTCGGCGATGACCCTGGCGGTGCTGATACTCGGCACGGCCGGCGCCGGATACCTCTACTACGAGCACCTGAACAGCAACATCCAGAAGGGCAAGCGCAGCAGCGGCGACTCGAAGGCGCAGAAGACCGAGCCGAACGCGGCCGGGCAGACTCCGCTGAACATCCTGCTGATCGGCTCGGACAGCCGTGACTCCGACGCGAACGTGGCGCTGGGCGGGAGCAAGGACACCCGGGGCAACCCGCCGCTGGGCGACGTCCAGATGCTGATCCACCTCTCCGCCGACCGCAAGAGCGCGGCCGTGGTGAGCATCCCGCGCGACACCCGGGTCGACATCCCGGAGTGCACGGACCCCGACACCGGTGAGACGTTCGCGGCGACCAACGCCATCATCAACACCTCGCTGGCCCGGGGCGGCGCCGGCTGCACGCTGGCCACCTGGCAGAACCTCACCGGGGTCTACATCGACCACTGGATGACGATCGACTTCGCGGGCGTCGTGCAGATGGCCGACGCCATCGGCGGTGTCGAGGTCTGTGTGAAGCAGAACGTGTGGGACCACGCGCTGCCCGGCGTACCCGGCGGCTCGGGGCTCAAGCTCAAGGCCGGCAAGCAGAAGGTGCAGGGCAAGTCGGCGCTGCAGTGGCTGCGTACCCGGCACGCCTTCTACAGCGACCTCGGGCGGGCCAAGGCCCAGCACATGTACATGAACTCGATGATCCGCACGCTGAAGGCGCAGAACGTCTTCACGGACGCCCCGCGGCTGACGAGTCTGGCCGAGGCGGCCACCAAGTCCCTGACGGTGTCGGAGGAGTTGGGCACGGTCAAGGAGCTGTACGACCTGGGCATGCAGCTCAAGTCGGTGCCGACCGACCGGATCACGATGACGACGATGCCGACCGTCGTGGACCCCGAGAACCCGAACCATCTGGTGGCGGCCGAGGCCGACGCCGAGACGATGTGGACGATGCTCCGCGACGACATCTCCTTCGACGACAAGGGCGGCACCACGGCGACCAAGGCCCCGACGGCCTCGCCCTCGGCGACGGCTTCCACGGACCCGGCGGCGGCCCCCGGCAAGATCGGCGTACTCGTGCAGAACGGCACGCGGACGGCCTCGCTCGCCGCGGTCAGCGGCCGGGCGACCGCGATCAGCGGGATCCTCGCCGGCAAGGGCTTCACCAACGCGGCGGCGGACCGGTCGGGTTCACTGTCCGTCGACAAGACGGTCGTGTACTACCCGAGCGCCGATCTGGCGGGCGACGCCCAGCTGGTCGCCAAGTCCCTGGGGATTCCGACGAGTTCGGTGAAGAAGTCGACGGACGTCTCCGGTGTGACGGTGACCGTGGGCGCCGACTGGCGCGAGGGCACGACGTACCCGAAGCAGACCGCGCCGAAGGCCGGCCAACTCCCGGACACCGCCGACGCGGTGGTGGGTTCGGACACGAGCGCGTGCATGGAGGTGTACTCGCCCTACCGCTGGTAGGGGCAAGTCAAGTGGCCTCGTACGGAAACGAGTTGGGGGCCTGCCGTCAGTCACTGCTGACGGCAGGCCCCCAACTCGTTGTGGTTCAGGCTCAGTTCGCGTTCGCGCCGTCCAGTACCGCCGGGCGGCGGGCCGCGATCACCTTGCGGGCAAGGGACTTGGGACTGGTGAGGAAGCCCCAGCCCCAGCACATGTGCATGGTGGCGAGGGCGACGGGGATCTGCAGCCGGGCCTTCAGCGAGAGCCCCTTGCCCGCCGGTACGGAACCCGCCGCGATCGCCGCGAGATAGCCGCCGGGCACCAGGAAGGCCCACGGCGTCAGTACGGCGCCCAGCAGCACGCCCGCCGCTATCGCGAGCACGGCGGTGGGCGGGGCGAGGTAGCGCAGGTTGATGGAACCCTCGTGGTAGCGGGCCACGACATGGCGCCAGCGGCCGTAGTCCTTGTACTGCTTGGCCAGCGCGCGCACCGAGGGCCTCGGGCGGTACGACACCCGCAGCTCGGGCGAGAACCAGATGAGGCCGCCCGCCTCCCGGATGCGGAAGTTCAGCTCCCAGTCCTGGGCGCGGATGAACTCCACGTTGTAGCCGCCCTGTTGTTCGAGGGCGGCGCGCCGGAAGACACCGAGGTACACGGTCTCGGCGGGCCCGGCCGTGCCTCCCGTGTGGAAGGCGGCGTTGCCGACCCCGATCTTCGAGGTCATCGCGGCGGCGACCGCGTCCTCCCAGGCGTTCTCGCCCTCGGCGTGCATGATCCCGCCGACGTTCTGCGCACCGGTCTCGTCGAGGAGACGGACGGCGGTCGCGATGTAGTCCGGCGAGAGCATGCCGTGCCCGTCGACGCGTACGACGACGGGATGACGGGAGGCCTTGATCGCGGCGTTCAGCGCGGCGGGCGTACGGCCGGTGGGGTTGGGGACGGTATGGACACGCTTGTTCGTGCCGGCCGTTTCCCGTACCAGCTCGGCGGCGATCTCGTCCGTGCGGTCCGTGGACGGACCGATGGCGATCACGACCTCCATCTCGCCGGCGTACTCCTGGGCGAGGATCGCTTGGACGGCTCCGCGCAGATGCCGCTCCTCGTTGAGGACGGGCATGATCACGGACACGGCGGGCAGCTGCACGTCGGGCTTGGCGTTCATAGGGGGCTCACGTTACCGCGAACGGGGGACACCGACGCGCGCCGCCCGCTCCCTGAGCCGGGCCGCAGATCGTATGGGCCTACGGTGCTCACGGATCCCACGTTCGGCCCCACTCCCCCGGCCAGCAGCCTTCGCGGAGGTGTCCCCCCATGCCCGCATCCCCCGGTTCCCCACAGCGCCGGCCACGGCCGTCGTCCGGGCGTCCGCGTCCCCCCGTACGGCGGAGAAAGCCACGCTGGGCCATGCGGGCGGTGACGACGCTGTCCGTCGTGGTGCTCGCCGCGGCCGGGATCGGGCACGCGGTGGTGACCAGCCTCGACGCCGACATCGCCCGGGTCGACCCCTTCAAGGACATGAAGAACCGGCCACGGGCGGGCCACGGCATGAACGTGCTGCTGGTCGGCACGGACAGCCGGGAGAAGATCAGCGAGGCCGAGCGGCGCAAGTACCGGCTCGGGGGCGCGCCCTGTCACTGCACCGACACGATGATGATCGTGCACATCTCGGAGGACCGGGAGCGGGCGAGTGTCGTCAGCCTGCCGCGCGACTCGTACGCCGTGACGCCCCCGCACACCGACCGGATCAGCGGGCGCCGGCACGGCGGACACGTCATCAAGCTGAACGCGGCGTACGCGGAGGGCGGGCCGAACCTCACCGTGCGGACGGTGGAGCACATGACGCACGTGAAGATCGACCACTATCTGGAGATCGACTTCACCAGCTTCATGAAGACGGTGGATGTGCTGGGGGGAGTCGAGATCTGTGCGACGCGACCGCTGAAGGACTCGTACACAGGCCTGAATCTGGCTGCCGGGAAGCACGAGCTGAATGGGGGCGAGGCGTTGCAGTACGTCCGTTCCCGGCACGCCGACGGGTCCTCCGACCTGGGGCGGATGCAGCGCCAGCAGCGGTTCATGGCCGCGCTGATCGCACAGTCCACGTCGTCGGGTGTGCTGCTGAACCCGATGAAGTTCCGGGACATCACGCGGGCTGTGCTCGGGTCGGTGCGGGCGGACAAGGAGTTCGGTACGGGTGAGCTGCTGGACCTCGGGCGGGCGATGCGGAACTTCTCGCCGTCGTCGTCCGAGTTCACGACCGTGCCCATCGGGCGGATGGGGTTCGCCGTGAAGGGCATCGGGTCGACGTTGAAGTGGGACGCGGCGAAGTCGGGGCGGTTGTTCCGGGCGCTGCGGGAGGACGAGCCGTTGGCGGTGCGGAGGGCGCCTGGGGGCGGGGGCGGCGGTAAGGGCGGTGCGCCGGTTCGGGTGGAGGTGGCGCCGCAGGAGATTCGGGTGCAGGTGGAGAACGGGACGCGTACGGCGGGGCTGGGGCGGAAGGTGGATCGGGAGTTGGCGGGGGCCGGGTT
>Ga0307515_10023999_pt1 | contig 10649 bp, 8 predicted proteins | sample 17_EM_MG_FD_194513 | JGI IMG/M metagenome (GOLD analysis project Ga0307515, IMG submission 194513) | Populus trichocarpa ectomycorrhiza microbial communities from riparian zone in the Pacific Northwest, United States - 17_EM | ecosystem: Host-associated > Plants > Roots > Unclassified | place...
AGCTCTGCACGAAGCTCTGCACGAAGCTCTGCACGAAGCTCTGCATAAAGCTCTGCATGAAGCTCTGTACGAAGCTCTGCACGAAGCTCTACGCGAAGCTCTGCACGAAGCTCTATAGAAGCTCTGCACAAGGCTCTGCACGAGGCTCTGCATAAGGCTCTACCCCCTTCTATAAGGCAAATCTATACCTACTAGTAGTCCTTAAGTATTATTTAAAGCTGGCTTATTAATTTAGGTACTCTAGCTGCGATAAGAAGAGGGCGGCGGTAGTCATAGGAGAGGTGCGGCTGCTACGACTTAGGGGCGTCGGGCGCGATAACAAGACAACGAATTAGAATCGGGCAAATCGGGCAACGTAGTCTTCTTCGCCAGGTTTAATTTGGTAATTCTGGCCATTAGGAATAGCTTAGGGAGCTATAGAAGTTAAGACAATTTGGCTCAAAGTAGGTGTATATAGGCCTAAATACCCCGCGCGGGACTAACAAAAATCCGAACCATGTAGGAGTCCGTACCACCTCGCGCACGGTGCCACCTCGCGCACGGTCTCCAACACCAAAATCAATTGTTCAAATGAGGCCGCAGAGGGCCTAGTATTTAATCAAATCTACTGAATTCTTGGTGTAATAGCCTTTGGGAGCCGGTGAATGTAGCTAGCTATATATCGTGATCTTGGAATCTAAGTGGAAGCTTCATCTATCGCTAAGGGCGTTTACCAGCTAAATTAACCACCTAAACTTCTTCACTATCTACAGCCGTTAAATCTACCCTTTTTAAAGCCGATATAGTATTCGTTTAAGCCTTCTTTAACCTCCAAGTGAGGATTATATCGCGTTGCAATTGCCTCTCAGCTTGTTTAGCTTTTTTAGCTTCCTACGTAGCGAGCGTCCTAGCCTCAGCTTCTCTGTCTTAGGTTATCTTATCCTATACTCGTTGTTCCTTTCGTTAATTAATTAAACGCCTCTTCTTATCCTTTTATAGTTAACGTTAAAGCTTTTTATTAGCTTTAAGAGCTTATTTATAATCCTTAGCTTCCTCTACTTCCTCCTAGAGGTTACGAGCTTATTAAATCTTATAGGGGCTAAAGAATATAGCATTACCATCCTTAGTAAGGGCAAGCTTACGAAATAGAGGCTTTGCACGCTTACGCTTCTTCTTCTTATTTTTAAGAGCCCGTTCGTAGCCAACGACCCGGTGTTATAATATAATATTTAAGGTTGCAAGGTCCTGTATAGTGTTATTAAGCTTGCGAGCGCGCTTGTCAAATATATCAGTAACCACCTCTTTAAGGAGCCTCTCTATCTTCCTCCAATCACTAGCCGAGAGAGCTGAGTGAGTAGACTCGTTAGAAGAAGACTGCTCCTCTGTATAGGACTTTTCCACCTTATATTGAGCTAAAACGACCTCCGGCTTAAATGGGTATAGTCCTATCTTTTTCCATCCACTTTATATATTTCCTGGTAAAAAGGCTTTCCTAAAGGCTGGCCAAAAGAGGCGGAAGAAGTCTCTCTTACTAAAACGTGTAATTCCTTAACAATCGTTAAGGAAGTTATTAAGTTCCTGGCTGTAGTATGTAGCTAGGGGTAAGAAGAGGGAGACATCAAGAGGCTGTAATCTATAAGTAGAATAAGGTGGGTATACTGCAATAAGGATTTAATAAAGCTGATAATAGTTAAGAAACTTTATATTAACGTAAGAGCTATACCCATTAACGATAAGGAGCCTCCACTCCCTCCCTTGGCAGGCCTTCTGCTTAGTCTCGCAATTAAATATTTTAGTAAGCCACATAGATCCAAGCTTGTCGTTTATCCAGCCAGTTAGTGATAAGGTAAAGAAGCAGGGGTGCTTATTAGGCTTAAAGTCTTAAAGCTAGGAATCTTAAAGGTTACCAGAAATAGCAGGATAGATTAAACCAGGTAAAAGATACGATCTATTAGCGCAAATAGTGGCTATAAGGGTAATCCACTCTCTACTGCCGTCCTATACCATATAATCGACTCTACTAGCCTTAAAAGCCTTCCGAGAGAAGATTCTTCTGGCTTTTATAAGTGCGCCGATCAGGAATCCTTTTTCGTCCATATTATATTGATTTTCTGGTAGAATGTGATATTCGTCAATCTTCCTTTCTAAAAGCTTAAAATATAAGCTATAGTAGAAGGCAGACTCAGCCTTTTTACGTGCGCCGTCAATAGGAGTAAGGTAGCCAGTTTTTAAGTCGTTTTGGTTGGTCTTTAGCCATTACAATACCCAGTGAGGCCCGGGCTCTCTTCCTGCAATCTCTGCTGCAAAATTCCGTACCATTAATATTGTAGGAGGAAGGCCACGTTCGGTAAGTTAATTGATATATTTAATAAGAGCTTTTAATTGTGCTGGGGTAAGTAGGCGCTGCGAATTATACCCAGCCTACCTAGAGCCCTAAATCCCGTTATAGCGTTTTAAGAGCGTGGTTCGGTTACACCCATGCTTTTTTACAGTCGCCGTGATATTTAGATGTTCTTGCGACTTCAAATCTGCAATCGCCTCCTCAATTGACCCCATTTTGGTTGAGTTGTGGTAATTTAAAGATTTTGATATTTTGGTGTTTTGGTGTGCGAGAGGTGGCACCGTGCGCAAGGTGGCACGGACTCCTACCAGACCTTCTAACGAAGGTCTTGCCAAAAGCGGCTAGCGTCTTGGCAAGGTAAGCCTTGGCAAGAAGGTCTGGGAACGAGACAAGAAAATCCGGACTAACAGAATCGCGTCTGAGCTTCATCTTATACTTTCCATTGATTCCACCTGCATTTCCATTATATTACTGACATTGAGAGAGAGAAGCCGACCATGGTCCTCCCTGACGTCCGTGTCGGGCACGGTTACGACACACACCGGCTTGTAGAATCGAAGGGGATGGTGGAGATTGTGCTCTGCGGCGTGAAGATACCACACCACGCGTCTCTGTTGGGCCACTCGGACGCTGACGTCGGCCTGCACGCGCTGACCGATGCCCTGCTGGCCACAGTCGGCGCCGACGATATCGAGAGCCACTTCCCCCCTTCCGACCCGCAGTGGAAAGACGCCTCCTCAGACCGTTTTCTAGCTCATGCTGCCAGGCTCGTCAGCCAAGAGGGCGGCACGATCACTCACTGCGACGTGACGCTGTTGTGTGAAACACCTAAAATCAGCCCATACCGTGACCCCATGAAGACCGCGATTGCGAGTCTTCTCGGCTTGGAGGGAAAGCGTGTATCCGTCAAGGCGAGTACAAATGGGGGACTTGGCTTTGTGGGCCGCGGGGAAGGCATCGTAGCCCTCGCCACAGCAACGGTCGTGTTTCCGAGAGAAGAATGACCATCGAATACAAGTGTTAAAGATTAAAAGATATAATTATTCATCTAATTGACTAACGCACTCTAAACCATCTTTAATAATAGTGTAAAACACTGCAGTTCTCGGCTGTTGCTAAGTTTTTCCCAGTTTTTCTTCTATGGCTGTCTTAGCTACCCTCTCATAAGTCTTCCACGGCATTTTCGGATTGTCAATTCTCTTTCACCGGTTGCAACTGGACTGCGTGTTAATTTTTAAAAATTTTGTTTTAAATAAAGTTTGACGTTTTTGAATTAGAACTCAGTAATGTTCCCTTCAAGATCAGGGAAGTAAATCCTCGCTCACGCTTGCGAGATAGTTTCTTCTTCGACTTTCTTTGTGGCCTTCATCTCCTTTATATCAATCCATCCTATGCCTAAGCTCGTAAAGACAGTAATAACTCCTGCCGCTGAAGCAAGGTACTAAGCGTCAATGTTAGCTAATTTTCAAACAATCTTTTGAAGCGAGACTCACAAACGTCTGCGTAATTGCCTTACTGAAAGCCACTGTGATTTCCTTCAAATCAGATGCCGAAATGGAACTAGCCACCCCTTTGATTCCAACATCCATAATTGCTGTGGCATTAGCCCCAGGTGCATACTTCTGTAATGACGAGCTAAGGCTGCCGTTAAAGAGGGCGGTTGCCGCGGAAAGAAAAACCGCGCCGCCCATGTACTGGGTAAACGCGAGGAGTGAGGCTCCAATTGCTATCTCGTCACCTGAGAGGACAGCCTGGACCACAATAACGGGCTAATGTTGTCGTTTAGCAAAAGTAATATATCTACCTTATTTGGGATAAGAGTTGCTTACAATCTGCGATACGATACCCCTGCCAGCCCCAATCAGAATTTGGTACCCAACCCATCTGCCAGCCTCTGACGAAGGTATTAAGGTGCTTATAAGCCCCAATCCACTTAAATATGTTAGTTTTGTTGGTCTCTAAGCAGAAAAAATGGTCTCGTTGACTTTCACTTACATGGCAAGCATGGAACTTCCCCCAAGCAATTGAGGCAAGATCCATCCAATTCTAGACACTATATATAAGGTTAGCCGGAAACCAGAAAGAAATGCAAAGTCAGTGCAGGGCCATACCAAGCACTGCGGTAACAGCAGAAAACAGTATCTGGCATCCAATTGTTGGAAGGATGTCAACACCACTCATTGTGGCTGTGGCTCGTCTCGCACTTTGGAACCATAGCGGGAGGTAGTATGTCATGTCAACGAGTGCCCCTGCCTGAAAGAAGCCTGTTAGGTAGCATGATACAATAATACGGCGACGGAATAACCGAAAGGGAACCATTGCATCATCTCCCTTGCGGTGCTCCCAGACGAGGAAGACACACAAGGTTCCGAAGGCTCCACAGATCAGTCCGATAGTTGTAGCCGAGTTCCACGTATCCTTCTTGCCACCCCAATTGAGAGCCAATAGTAACATAATCACTACAGGTGCAAATAAAGCGAATCCGACGAGGTCAAGTTCCAGAAGGGTTTTTTTCCAGGTCGTCTTCTCCGCTTTTCTTCTTTGGTCGGGGATTCTCGTCAACAGAATCAGGGCAGCCACCGCTGCACCGAGTGGCAAATTCAGATAGAAGCCTAAGAAAGACGTTAGGAAATACTCGAATAAAAACAACGTAGGTATCTGTTATTGTTCTCACCCCATCTCCATGTCGCGCGTTGGGTAAGGAGACCTCCAACGAGTGGGCCCAGCACTTGACCGACCGCGCCGAAACTGACGGCTGCTCCAACCAGATCTATTGCGCAGGGAACGATCAGCTTCACCTACATTAAGCAAAACTAGATTATTGGAATGGCTTACATGAACGCTTCTCTAGCGGTGCGCAAGCAGCCAGAATTGTCAGTCCACCGTTCAATATTCCTGAAGCTCCGCACCCTGCGAGAGCCCGGCCGATAATGAGTATGTTAGAGCTAGTAGCAGCACCACACATCAACGAGCCCAGTTCAAGTATCGTCAGGAATACAAGGAATGTATTCTAATATCATCAGTCTTCTTTTCTTGTCAGGTTCAGAACTGCAATTGTGGTAAAAAAAACTACAGCTCCTCATGCGGAAGAGGAGCCTTGATCAATCAAAGCTCAGACTCACCCACCTTGAGAGAATGAAAGGTATAAATTTTCCCCGAAAGAGGCTGAAGGACACAATTTCCCAGAAGATATGCACTTCCATACCACCCGATATCCCCAGCAGAATTGAATTCTTTCGTGATGCGTGGAATCGCCTGCTCGCACTCTTAGTAAAGCGCTTTCGCCGTCACCAGTACCGTCTGTCACTCACAGTCACGATAATAGTAGCATTCAGCATTATCAGAAAGTAGCTGACGCTCAATCCAATCCCCACGCGGTAGAGCTCCCATCCTGTCAAGAAGCTTTCATGATCAGTCGTCAACGGTAATTCAAAAGCCTCCGCCGTCGTATTTGCTTCCGTCGACTTCTGCTCGCTATTCATGCCTGATTGCATTTGACAGCCCTTTGGTAAAAGAAATGGCGTCAATAAATCTCTATGACCGCAGGAGAGTTATCAACAGGTTTGTAGACGACCCAAACCGACAAGACAATTAATTCGGCTTACAGGCGCAGTTTGTAAACGCTTCCAATTTGGACATCCAAGGTTGCAAGGTATGTGCATCCTGAGCAAGCCAACGTTTGTGCCAAAAATAGGCTTATCCGCGAGGTGTATTTTAGTGCAAATAAGCGTACGGGCACCTCGCGGATACTTTGTTTCAATAATCGAGAGGTGCAGGATACTTGTGCCGCCCACAAGTCTGTAGCCTGCAGTGCTTGGCCAAAAAAAGAAAGAAAGAAAGAAGGCTTCTGAGTGGTCGGATTAGACGAAAGAGGCCTGTGCAAAGGAAGGCGCTGTTAAGTTATGGGTATTAATAGGCCAGAGCGAAAGTTACTGCGGGCTGAGGTGGACAATCATTTCATTCGGGTTGCTCTGCTCTTCTCAGATTTTGGACCCCGCCAGCCCGCCTATAGGTCAATTCTCCAACTAGAAGTATTTGCGTCGACCTGCAATTTAGCGAGCTGTGTTTCAGCCCTAAGCGAGTCCTACGGTAAGCCGAGATTTGGGGCACGGTCAGTGTAAGAGATGGGTGGATCGAGATTGGATCGGCATCCATTAATCCACTAATCCACGCCTAATCCATTGGTGGCGTGGATATGGATCTAGATCCAAACTTTATCCATTCTTAGGGCACGTTCGATACCTTTTTGGATACTGCTAGCCATCACCCCCTAAATGATACGCGTACACCCCCTACCTTATTTAGTTTAGACGCTTCCATATTAAGTTAGATACATCCTTATTAAGTTAGAATATTACGTGCGTTTAACTTATTTGCGCCTACATCACGAAAATTAAGGTGCGCGCTATGTAAGTTTTATAATTGCAACATTACGATTAAGTCTTAATTTTAGTTATAGTATAAGTAGTAGAGTATAAATTTGGATCGCGCCTAAGTTAATTAATTAGATTGCGTAGTGCTTTATAAGGCGTCGCGCAAACTAAATTTAGGTGCTGCTACCTCTACTTCGCGCCCACGCCCGCGCCTACGCCCACGCCTACGCCTACGCCCGGTGGGACCCAAATTAACACCTCTACTTTGCATCCAAGAGCCTACAATTATAGAGCGTCGCGGCAGTTGGCTAATTAACTCTATAACTAGCTCTACAATTACTAATCGCGTTAATAGATCTATTTGTAGAGATCCCTTAGCATTTAAGCGAAATACTAGCTATACTTACACTTTGATTTTCGTAATATAGGCGTAAATAAGTTAAACGCACGTAATATTCTAACTTAATAAGGAAGCGTCTAAACTAAATAAGGTAGGGGTGTATGCGTATTAATTGGGGGGTGTGCGCGTATTATTTAGGGGTATATAGCTAGCAGTGTCCAAAAAGTTATCGAACGTGCCCTAAGAATGGATTAAGTTTAGATCTTAATCCAGATCCGATGGATATAATGGATTTAAGGCTAACTGGATTTGGATCTAGATCCAATCCATCCATCTCTTACACTGGGCACGGTAGAACCCTGCTTGTACCACAGTAAGAGCCTGTTGTAAGCGCCCTGTTGTAAGCGCTCGAAAGGGAGTTGTGGCAGTGTTTCGCGCTAGAATCTAGGGTAATAGTTCCCGCATATGGCCCTCCGGTGCAATCTCCGAGCAACAACTGCAGGTTTTAGCAACAAAGTATGAACGGCCCTGCCACTGTTTTTCAGCCACGAAGGAGCACAAGGCTCACTGTACGAAATACGTAGGTAACATCCGGGAGATTGGGGATTAACCCAGAGTTAGCTAACGCGGGAGCGGCGGGAGACCTTGCAGCTGTGCCGCGTTCCGCCTGTCTGGGTCCTGTCCATCCATGTAGAGTAGTACTTTTCTATTTTTAAATTATGCAACGAGTTTCTACTAAGCCCTAATAACCAACCCTTCTATATCATTTTACAAGGTACAGTTATTCTATAAGTGTATTTGTAACTTGGCTCTAAGGGGGATTTAAAACACATTCTCTTCGAAGCCCTCGCCCACGCAATTTTTCCAAATTCTATCCTGAGAAGAGATGGCGATTTCCCTTGACGACGACTACGGCCCTGTCCCCTGGCAATACAACTCCATCGCGATTTTTTTATCACGCATTGCCGGTATTTTTTATCGAGAAATCGGCGTCTGGGGTCTTGAAAAGATTCCCAACACGGGCCCTATAATGCTCGTTGCGGCTCCTCATTCAAATGAGGTTTGCTTCCACCCCTTGAAAGTCCGCCCAAATTTCTTACAAAGAACCATAGTTAATCGATGTCGTTCTGATTGTCTCAGTTCTTTACACCTACTTCAAACTTCCAATCTCGTTTGTGATCGCTCAGAGATCCATGAGAAGAAAATTTGTTGGAGTGCTTGCAGCTGGTTTGCGCTGTATCAGAATGAATCGCGTTTGGGATAGCTCGAGTTTGGGAAGCGGGAAGATATTTGCTCCCAATTTTCGAAATAATCCTCGTCTTATAAAGGGGCGAGGTACCCGCTTTGATCAAGAGGTGGAGGTAGGCGACTGGATTATGATTGTGGTTGATGGAAAGCAAACCTTGCGAGCGAAGGTGGCTGAAATTCGAGGACCCCAGGAGCTCTATTTAGAGGCGTCATTTCTAGAGAGCAGTGATTTTGGCGCATCGAATAGCCTTGAGGTTGCTCTCGCCAACACAATCTACTACCTGGCTTCAAACCCGGAAGGATCTGATCTGATGCGTGTCACGAGTTCAGTGTCTGCAGAGCTCAAGGCGGGTTCTATCATAGGCGTGTTTCCAGAAGGGCACTCACATGATCAGCCAGACCTCATTCCTTTGAAAAGTTAGTGCCCCGTTCAGATGGACAGTTTATAATACTTGCTGACCTAAGATAGCTGGTTGGGCAGTTACTGCTTTGTCCTATTTAGATACAAACCATGATCCGAATTTTCGAATCGTGCCTTGTGCATTACATCAGGCCCATGGACACAGATTTAGATCCAGAGCGGGTGTAGAATTCGGTCAAACAATCAGAGTTCCACCTGCACTCGTCGAGAAATACAAGAATGGGGACAAGAAGGAAGCTGCGGAAAACCTGAAAGAGCTCGTGTATGGGAATTTGAAAACGCTCACATTGACGGATTCAAGTACATCTCTCTTAGAGGTGAGTATCTTAAGCAACGTGTTCCGAGATATAGATATAGATAAACTAACATCGACCTCAGACAACTCAGACAATGAGAGAACTTTATCATGGGCAGAGTGGTCGATGTTCGTTACGCCAAAGAACTGTTCTTAATAAACGGATATTGGAAACTCTTTCGTCGAAACGAGGAGGTCCTGGGGTCGACAGCCTACTACACAGGGTAGACCAGTATCGTTTCCAGCTGCGTGTCCACGGTTTGCGTCATCACCACGTCAAATATGCCGTTTTTAACCGGAAGTATGCCTCGGTACTGCTCTTATCTCAACTCTGTAAACTTCTTCCTGTCATCCTTGCTACAATACCAAGCCTGGTGCTCTTTGCACCAGTATTAATCTTGTCCCACAAGATCTCAGGGAACAAGAGAAGACGAGCACTGAAAACTTCCCCCTTCAAATTGAAAGGCACGGATATCATAGCATCGTGGAAGATTCTGGTAGCTATGGCAGTCGCCCCATGTCTATGCTCGCTATATGTTGCCTTGATGACATACTGGGCGTATCAAAGTAGGTGGTGCAGCATGCTGCCCAGCTATATCCCAACTCATATGGTTCCTTTCCTCGGGTTCTGTTTGCTTCCAGCTATTACCATTGTATCTCTATATACTGGAGAGTTTGCAGTTGACGTATTGAAGTCGCTGCCTCAGTTCTTGATACTGCTACGGCCTGGCGGCACTAGACTGATGGAGGATCTCTTCGAGCAGCAACGGAAACTCACTCGTGAAGTGAAGATGTTCATAGACTCCTCTATTGTCAGCAGTCAAGGCATGTAGCTAGTGCCTATGAATGATTCTAGTTTGCAGTTTAAATCAGACGCATGTGTAATAAACAATCGAGTGTCTCGCGTAGCCAGGGGTGGCAATAATCAGTTAGTTAGTTACATTGATTATGATTATTATATAATCATAACTAATATAATCAGAATCAAGGTCCAGATTATATTATATTAATATAATCATATAATCACCTAGGGCAAGAAGGGGAGGAAGTGGTGATAGAGCTTAGGTGGTGAGCGGTGGTTTAGTTGATTTGGCAATCATCGGCAGATGTGCCGCGGTACTTCTGAAACGCGAAAAAGGCACCAGAATACATACAAATAAAAGCCGTGCGCGCCCCCGTGAGGTACCTGGCCACAACACCGTATTCTATTCTCCCTTATTGTTAATACTACCCTCCCCTAAAACTTACCAATGATGCCTTCCTTACCCCCCAATCGCACCCGTGTCCAAAAGCGCAAATATTAAGAAGAAGAAGACGCTGGTTTTAGCTTCAGCGAGCACGATTCACGCGAGTTCGATGCCGCCTTTCGGGGGCACGTCGTATAATCTCATGGGAGCGTTTAAGCCTTAGGGCAACGGTGGTGGAACAAACGGAGTGCTTAAAGAGCTGGATTCGCGAGGTAGTTAAATCGGGAGGCTTTACAACGGCAGATATCGCGCTTGATGTGGAGGCTATTCAAAAGGGCTTGGTCAGGCGCAGGATAACGATTTGGGCAATAATAAGGCAGTAGATAAGGTAGCAGATGAGGATTCGGAGTACGAATGAACTCTAGAAGGCTATCGCCGACTTCCTAATGCGGGAATTAGGCAGGC
>Ga0307515_10024000_pt1 | contig 10649 bp, 4 predicted proteins | sample 17_EM_MG_FD_194513 | JGI IMG/M metagenome (GOLD analysis project Ga0307515, IMG submission 194513) | Populus trichocarpa ectomycorrhiza microbial communities from riparian zone in the Pacific Northwest, United States - 17_EM | ecosystem: Host-associated > Plants > Roots > Unclassified | place...
TTAGATATTTACAATAAATTCAAATCAAACCGATTATTTCTATAGCTATTAAAAAAAAACCTATGAACAAATTAAGAATCAATGGATGCAAAGTAGGGTTCTCGATGAAATTAACTCAAAAGAGAGAGAGAATGAAAACATAAGAAATAAATAATGATCTAAAAAAGAGCCAAGTCGCTTCGATCCACGCCGTCGGTGAAAAACAATAACACTTGAAGAATTCCTACCATCCAGCGATCTTCACTGTAATTAAAGCTATAGAAATTCCTTTTTTCTTAATCAAATATGAAATCCTTAAAATATCAAATAAGAAAAAAGAAAAAGAAAAGATCAAACTAATAATAAAAAAAATAAAATAAAAAAACCTCTTGGTAAACGAGCATAGAATTCAATGCATGTTGACTCGACGCACTCGTTTTATGAGCTGTTGAAGAGATGATCTTGTCGTGAGGACAAATAGTAACATCTATGTATAACGCATAGAATTCAATGCACAGGCACCCATCGAGTGTATCGAAATGAACACGTTTTGATGAGTGGCTCTCGAGGAAGAAGAAGAAGAAGGAAGAGTGGCTCTCCATAGATGCTCGAAGTTGCTTATCCATTGATCAATGCCCTCTTTGATGAGTTGTTAGAATGGGGATGATACTCGTTTCTTGGCTAACAATTTGTCCAAGATATTGGTCACTAGATTCTTTTTTGTTGTAAAACTCTGAATAAAGAGTGTTTGTCATTTACCTTCCTTGACATCTTTTCCTTCTCACCAACTCTGTAGCATGCTGACACTTGAAGACCTGTTTTTTTTCAAGAGTTACAACTTAAAACATGGATGAAGTATCTGTTTGGCAGCAGCGTGATGGAGTCTAGTTAGAATTATAGTTTGTTTTAATCATAGTTTTGAGGGTGTTTTTGTTAATTAATATAAACTATAGTCTTACACGGGTCCGCTTAAAGCTGATCTCCCTTGAAACTTTAGTTACAACAAACTTATAGTTTATAGTTTTTTTAAAACTTATTTTTTAAAATTATAAAATGTTAAATAGTTACTAAAAGGGTGTTTAAAAGTGTGGTGTTAGTTGTTTTTTAAAGTATTTTTTACTATAAAATACATTAAAATAATATATTTTTTTATTTTTAAAAATTATTTTTAACACTAATACATCAAAATAATTCAAAAAAAATAAAAATATTAATTTTAAGCCATTTGTTTTCAAGTTTTCCAAACTTCCCCAAGTATGTTGTGGCAATAATATAATTTTGCCCTAGCTAGGTTAGGGATGTCAAAACTAGTTTGATTTTTTTTCAAAAAAATAATAATTCACAGGATGAATTTGTATTTCCTCATACAACATTACTATATATATTTTTTTAAATTATGATGATATTTTTTTAAAAAAATTATGATGATAGTGGCAATTCAAAATGCCTTTCATTTAAAAAATATTTTTTTTTTATTTTTTAAAATCATTCAGCACATTAAATGAAACCATAATTTTTTTTTTATACCAGGTTTTCAAATACACCATAACTCAGGCATAGTCAGCTTGCACGACAAACCAACTGCTTTAATGTTTGGCATGTAAATACAGGATGCCCATCACAGGGATTTAATTGAATTAAATGCTAAAATCTCAGAAACTTAATTATAAAGATCAATTTCAAATCAATAACTTCTTGAAGGACTCTTGGATAATCGAAGCAAGAAATTAAGAAAAGCTTCCAAAATCACGTGTGATTTCAGCAGCAATGTTAAACTAGTCACTGGCACGTTCAAGAGAGAGCTTAGCCTAATGAGCTAATTCTGCGCATCATCTATATATTAATCAAGGCCTTAAAGCGGTGCTAATTCTGCATTTCATGTATCAAGAAAGATTTTCACCACAACATGAACCAACTTGATTAAAAGTCACAGGAAGCGAAGACTCAAAATTCCCAGGGCGGAAAAATGGAGACTAGAAAACACTAAAAAATCCCATAGAATTGTGGGTCCATGAAAACATGGAGTAAAGGTCACTACATATGAAATTCAACTCATTAGATCCATTGTAACTCAGTGAGACTTGACGTGCTCCTGAACAACGTTATAGCCTTCACTTGTCTCGCCATAATCCTGCAAACCAGTAAAACAAAACAAAAATGTTAACCCTAAGATGACAAGTCAGTACAAACATGATATACCTAAAAGGATTGGTACCTTCACAACAACGCAGGAGCAGCCAACAACCTTCCTGGCATTGCCCTCAGAATCAATCTTGCATAACTGCATGTAGGGACGCAAAAAACAACAATGCCATTACATAAATGTTAAGGTTAAGCAAACAATTAAAGCTCTTAATGGAATGAAACATGCAAGTTTTGGCAGAGAAAAAAGAAAAGAACATGATCTGTAATAACTATTACTCCTGCAATGGGAACATAACTTTTTCTAGTTCAGGCTAGATAACAACAACTCAATCATTGGAAAGAATAACATGATGTGGATTTCAGAAAATAGATGGAAAAAAAAAAAAGCACAAAGCAATTTACAACTAAGCTATAAATAGACTAAAAATTTTAATGGTTAAGATGAAAAGGCTAGTAGAAAAACTAAACTTACCCCAGCCCACTCGCCAAGAGTCTTAGCACTGGGAACTGTCAATAAGCCTACACCATGGTCAGCACAGAGTGCTTTGACGAGTTTGATATAGTCTGGCTGGTTGCAGTCCTCTGCCAATACACAGAGCTGGGCGGCATGCTTCTCAATCACTTTGGCACCTTCATGGAGGCCCCGGGCAAGTCCACCATGAGCAAGGGACTTTTTCAGAACAAGCTGCAATGCTGTCATCAAGTCCATGGCCTCAAGAGGCTGAGCGGGAGTCTCAGCAGGAGCAGGAACAGGAGCAGGAGTCTCTTCACTGCAGAAGCAAGAAAATCCAGATACATCAAAATAAATAAAATACACAATGCACCACCATTATGTTGGCTACAAGGAAATAACCAATACATTTACAGTGATGTATCTAAATTCGTGTAGTTGTTTTTCAACACACTGTCCTTTCTATCATTTTTTTTCTATATATAAAAAAAAAGAGGGCCTCTGGCAAAAGCAAAATAATTCAAAGAAACACTACAAAAACTTTAAATAATATACTGGAAGCTAAGAAATTGAAAGAGATCAAGATCCACTTGTAAGATGATCAGTTGAAATGTGACTAATCTCTACAGCATAGAAACCATTCGCAGCTCTTAAGAATAAATCAATCCACCATGTAGACAATTACCACAAGCAATAGCAAAAAACAGCATATCAAATGTGCAACAGCATTATCACCAATACGAAAAACCCAAAAATAAAGAATTACAAGTTACCCTCTAACAACTATAACTATAAAAGCTAATAAAACAGGAAAACACAAGCAAAATTGAGTTAAAATTATCATTTATTCAAACAGTTACATACCTTGACATTTTTCGGGTTTTGTTGGTGATTTTAAAATCTCCTCACTGCAAAACCACAAAAATCCAAACAAAAAAAAATCAGATCTCAAACAAGATAAAACAAGTTCAAGAATTGAACGTAATTTGATTTAGAGAAAGGGGACAGTGACCTTTGCAAGTGAAGATGGACCGGCTGCTTGTGTGTCTGCGAAGCAAGTAGAAGGGTGGTGACGGGAGACGATAATATAACCAGGGCAGAAACCTATTAAACCCTAATTCTTAATTGACCTTCTTGTCCTTCAATTCTTTACTTGGGTTTCTTACATGAAACTGGTCAGGGCCTTAAAACGGGCCCAAGATCGAGCCGAGAGGAGCCTCAATAAATTGGAAATCAAGACAGAGCTTGGTCCAATAAAATATAACTATATATATAAGAAAAGGAATTAATAAATAAAGATTAATTCTTTTTCTACTCAATTTGCTATTAATTAAATAAATAATCACAATCAGATATATTGACTCCGTTGATTTACAACCTGCCTCGGATTTCATGTTGAATTGAATTTTATCTATCATTTGATTAAAAAAACACTCCAAACATATCATTTTGATATAAAAATTGAGTTAATATACCACCTTATAAATTACCCTGATCACTCACATCAAGACTTATAACCATGTTCAAGAGATCCTTATTTTTTTTTTAAATAATAAATATGATTTTAAATTTTTTTTCACTATTTTAAAACCCGATCTAACTGGTAAACTGAGACCTAAAATTTAAATTGAGCTGGATTTCAACAAAATAAATGGAAAATTAACCTAGTATGACCAATCTAAAACTTAATTTTTTTTTATATAAAATAAAAAAATTAAATTCACTAGTTAATCCAGATCAATGAACTTATCCCAGATTGGTTTAAAAAGTAAAAACCATGATTTTTTTTCCCCTTGGGAAACTGATCACTTTGTGGCTTGTCGTTGGTTGTTTCCTTACCTTTGTTAAAGGTTGTTGCTGAAACATGTTGCCTTCTTTCAATACAACATAATACAAGTTAAAACCTGTTCCTTTTACAAAACCAAAACCAAAACCAAATCCATCTAACATGCAGGCATTTTTCCGAATCAAAGCAACTCAACGCTCTCTATCAACTTGGCGTATAAATAGAAGCAGATATCCAACCTCTGACAGCTAGAGAAATACAGCTTAAGTTGCTAACTAGCTGATGGAAAACAAAAGGATGCCCAGAGGTTGTCCAAAAAGACCCCTGCACAGCTGTGAAATACCTACAACGCACATTGTCTTAGAAGTACAACATCATGATTCCGGAGCTCAATAAAGCACCATCACTATGCACATCAATTGCAACATTAAAAGGTTACCAATACTATCTTCGATTCATTTCCTGAAAAATTGCTGTGTCAACCTGCAATCCGCAAAATAAAATTGAATGCTTGTTGCATCTCAAACACCATGAGAAATAGGTACATGAGGAAAGATGAAAGGAATGGGATACAACTAACCACTTAGCTATACCAGACATTCATGGAACCATTCAATCATAGTTGACTACTTATGCAAGCCATCATGAATTGAAGTACATTTCTCTTACATTTTAACTCTGGACCAAAATCATCTTTAGAATGTGCTTGAAGAATGAACTCTAATAAACTCAAAAGTAAAAAAGATTTCAAAGCCACAATGCCAGTTTGCTACTAAATCTGATTATTGCAGGAGGTGCCGGGAGGGAGGGAGACCAATGAAGTGAAAAAAGAAGAAAACAATTCATGTATCAAGGAAGCAGAGAGATAAGGAAAATGAGAAACAATCCAACAATAACTGAGATGATGAACAGAAAAATTAAGCACGTCCCTAGAGCAGAATTTAGTAGTCTGGAAAGCTGCACTAGCTGGCAATGGATAAAGATAAGGTGCAGTATTATAATTGTAAAGAGATCAATAGATGTTGTATCTTCATTTAACAAAATGTTTTATGTTCACCATACTTCAGAAACTAAAGCAAGTAGATGGAGATTATATTCATAGATTAAGAAACCTGTTGTACAAGAGTGTACAAGAAATTCTGGTGCCAGGCACCCACATCAAGCTGAAAGGATCTTTCTAAGCTTTTTTTTTTTTTTTTCTATTTTTCATGATCAATGGGTATTTTGTCCATTCTCAACACCTAAACCATACAACACACCAGCATACTTTTCCAAGGAGCTGCTAAAGAAATTCTCTTTCAACTTCCTGAATGTACAAGCTGTAAGCAAACTATCTGAACCTGCTTGATGGCATATCCCAACTCTTTCCACTTCTAACAACTCTGCAAGCTTGTTCAACCCTCCATGAAGACTATTGCAAAACTTCATCAAATGCTTGATATCATAAAGAGTTGGAAAGTACATGTTGATCAAATTAAAGAACCCTGCTTGTGTATCCGGTAAATTCTGGCAAGTCAACAGCTTAAGCAAGTACCCAAAATCATAACCACTATGAAATGTCACCCAGTACACGTTATCATTCAACACAATCCCAGACGACATCAAGAGCTCACCAAATCTGACAGCATCAATACCGTTTTCATTGTTCTTCTTAAAGTCAATCCCGCTCTGCCGCAAAAGTTCAATCGAATCATTTGCAAAAACATCCTCGTTCACGTTGAACTCACGGAAATTAAACTGCCAGATGCAATACTTATCCGTGCCACAAGTTGGTAAATTCCCTTGCTCATCTGAGAAGGTAAGACCCAATTGAATCAACTTCAACATATCCACATTATCCTTCAAAGTCTGGTAATGATAGTCATTACTATTCTTAAAATTACCCACCGGACGCAACACAATGCCCGGAAACTCCGTGTCCATGGCAATATAAGGGAAATCATCAACTATTTCACGGATATGCGCGAATTCTTCTTCGAGATTGTCATTCCACACCTCACGAATTAGAATAGAATCACCTTTTAGCAACAACGACATCACAGAATCAAACCCACAACAAAATTGCTTAATCCCAAATGCCTAATCAAACTAAACAATCAAAAACAGCACCGAACCCTAACAAAACCTATCAATCACCCAGCACATAAAACCAAATCTGCAACAAATTTCAAAAACAACAAACCCATATCAGCTTCGAACCCTAGATGCCCATGAACAACAAAATAACAAGTAAAGAAAGCATATATAGAGATATAAACAAATCAATGAATAGTAAAAAGAAGAAGACGAAAATGGAGAGAGAGAGACAGGGAGATGGAATCTGACCTGGAATAAAATAGATTTGAAGGATCTGATAAGAGATCTTCTAGAGAGAGAGAAACAAACATTAAAAGAGAGAGAGAGAGAGAGAGAGAGGAACATGAGCAAACAAAGAAAAAGTTGTTATTATAAAGAAGAAGAAGATAGGGAAAGGGATATTTTTCTATACAGTAATTTGTCTTTTGTCTGTTTGTTTTTTCTTATTTTCTTGTCTTTGATTTTTTTTTTTCCTGAGTTGGAGCCCATATTTATTAATATTCCATTTTCATTGCTATTTTAGTGTTTTTTTAGAATTAATTTTATTTTTTTTCATAAAATACAACAATAAAAAAAAAGCTTCTGTCGTCTTAGTTAATTCCTCATTGTTTTTTCTTTCATTATAAACAATGTGTGTTTTTTAAATTTGGAGATTAATTAAAAAGAAAGAAAGAAAAAATAAAGAAACATTGTAACCACGAAAAGTTTCAATTTCAAGAGATTCTGTTGGAGCAGGAAAAAAGGTTTTCCCGTAAAAAGTTCACGATTGTTCGAGAACATGAGTCCGATGTTAACAGTTTTGTCAGTACCTTCAATGTTGCTTCTGTTCACCAGGAAAGGCCTGATTTGAAATCCTAAACAACTCAGTTATATGAAATAGAAATATGCTGGAAATAATATTTAGGTGATAGTCAAGTGATAAAAATTTGTTTTATTTATGCTCTCAGGTTTGAGTCATGTGGTTGCTTATATGATAGTTATTGGAGGCTTACATAGTCGTTAACTTCATGGCTCGTGGAATTAGTCGAGGTGCGCGTAAACTAGCCCAGACATCCACGTTAAACTAAAAAAAAAAATATGCTCAAAACTAAAAATTTCTCAAACAACAACAATAATTATCTTATAACTACGCTCAACCATTCACCTATAAAAATCTTGTTTGGAATTCTACCACTCCAACATGAATATGAAAATTTATAATCTGCTCAAGAATATTAATATCTTAACTGACAATGCTAAAACAATTATAAAAAATAATAAAATACAGACTACAACGTAATATAATATCTACTTACAAATGACCTCATCCTTAGCCATGATATATCGCATCTCCAAACACATTAAGAATGTGTGTAGTATTGTGGTAGCTTTCGTGGTTGTGATTTAAAAAACAATATTTTATAAAAAGCATTTTTGGTTGAGGTTTGCTTGGTATTTATATATGTTTGGTTAAAATTGTGGTTGAAATTAAGGTTGGACAAAAAATAGTTTAATGTATTTGGTTAAGAATGCTTTTTAAATTGAGGTTATAAAATAATTAAAAAGGATATATATTAATATTAATGGTTTTTAATTTAAATATTATAGATTTAACCACTGTTATTACATCATGAAATAAATAATACTTTATATAAAATATTTTTTTTGTTCCATTAAATTATCTGCAATTCCATCACGTACGAAATTCATCAAACAAGGACTATAGTTTCCATGGTTTTCTAAGTGTGCAACAAAATCAGGTAAAATATCACCAGGAACAAAATTAGAATTGCGATCAAATTCTATAAATACTACATCATCATGCGATCTCCTTCTAATTTAATTATGTAGTGTCATTGAATAATGTTAAACACTAGTTTTTCTAATAAAACATAATAAAAAATAAAAAAAATAATTTTTTTATTTTACTGGATTGAATCCGGTTCAATACATTTAAATTTGGGTCGAATCCAGTCTGACCATGAATAGTGAAGATACTCTCACTGTTTAAGTGGAGACGAGAGAAGAAGAAGAATTAAGCAGCTTCAACTTGCTTTTAATTACCCTATGTTTTAAACATATATTGTATTGGATCCCATAAACAGTAAATTTAATCCGTTTAGAAGAAACGCAAACACTGCCTCGAATACAGTACAAACGGGCTACAAGAATAGAGCTGAGAGCGTTAGCCAATGAACATGACATGCACATGGTCGTGATCGGTGGCCTCATGAACAGTCGCAGTCATGAACAGTCGCAGTGGCTGTTTATGACAATATCCCAACCTAGTATTTACTTGACATATATCAATCCAATCCAATCCATAAATAAAACTCATCGTTTATCGTATATTGATTTAAAAAACTAACAAATACTCACGACCATATTAATCTGTAATGAATCTGGCCCGTATATACTCCATGTCTACGGGTGGACGTTTAGGAGTATAATTTGAGGCTGGTGTGATGAATCAATGCGCCAAAATTAACATGCTATGTTTTTTGAAAAGTCAATCCGATTAAGGCTTGGTTTGGCTACGCATTTAAAATTCCATTTTAATGGAATGAAAAGCATTAACTTGATATGTTTTTCAATTGTTTATACAAACAACCCACTAACAGAATAAATACTCTTGGTGTTTTTCTTTCTTCCTTTCTATGATTTACAATATATAGTGGAGTCAGGTTCTATACATTAAGATGAACTTGTTTCTGGATCTAGTCCCAAACACCAATTATTGTCATAGCACAATCCAAACTCTTCCACCTAAATACCAGCCAGACAAAATGGGAATCGAAACGTAACTGAGTCTAATTACGTTGGAAAAAACAAAAAAGCAAGCCTACTTACCAACTCCAACGTGCCCCATTGCCGCCACTAAGAAATATTGCTTCAGCTGGCTCATTACTTTACTCCCTGAATTCCTCCAGAGAAGGTAGGGGTACTCTCGATTGATCCTTCAATTCAAAGATCAATTAACTCGAGAAAAAGAGGACAAAATATGTTGACTTGATGGTTTATTTTCAGTGCATGCACATATACATATAGTGTAGGACAGAATGATACACAGAATTGACCTTGTATTTGATCCCACCAATATAGCTATTATTTGATAAAAGAAAAGGATAGATGGAGTGCTCTTTTTACCCCAGAAACATTCCTGGTTGATGCATTCATTTAGCTACGCACTCGGAGAGATTTGTGCACCAGCCTAGTCTATTGGTCTCCAAAAGCTTTAAATGATACAAGTTTGAACCATTTAGGTTGAATTATTATTTCCCAGTACAGAAGGCACTGTAAAAGGCATTTGTCCCTTCTGCACTTGTGTATGGGTCAAGAATCATCAATGGAAGATGAAGCAGTAAAACGCAGAACCTGTGTTTTGAAAAACGTCGGCATCATTCTCGGAATGTTGTATAATTATTCAAGAACATTATAGAAACTGTGCGAGATTTCTATAAATCACATTAAAAAAAAGGCATTCTGAGATTAAAACTTGCCAGTCATCATCATCTGTCACCTCAGAATAAGCTATTAATTCGTAGATTACATGTACAATGAATGCATGCATGTATATGGAACTGTAATTATCAAATTGACGACACAAGGAACAAGGCAAAATATAGAAATCCTGGCATGAAAAAAGATTCAGAAAGAGAGGAAGCCACATGTTCTTGTATTAAAAAGCTAATTTATCTCACCCACATTTGTACCGCGGGAATTGCATTGAGAAAAAAATTAAAAAAAGCTAAAAAGTTTGATAGCATATTATTTATACAGACCACATTACTGACTATATTAATTAATTTGTCTGTAAACCCGCCAATAATATTTAAGTTATAATTTTTAAGATTGTATTTACTTGTTTTATAGTTTTTTTCCATAAAAGTTTGTTGTATAAATGCTTGATTTGTACATGTTAGAGTTTGTTTAAGATTTTGTAAAATTATATTTGTTTATAAATTGATGAAATTCATTTTAAATTTGTGATTTAGGTGTTTTGTGATGAAATAAATAATGACTTATTTAATAGGTCCGTTTTATATTTTGTCAATTTTATTATTGAGTTAAAATTTTCGGTAAATGTATAAAAATATGAATTTATATAGATAATTGATAATGAATTAAGAGTACTATTAAAATAAATTGAATAAGTTTGAGTTAAGCTAATGTTTGCAAATTTATTTAGTTCACGTAATTAATTAATACATGTTGTCATCAATATTCTATATA
>Ga0307515_10024001_pt1 | contig 10649 bp, 9 predicted proteins | sample 17_EM_MG_FD_194513 | JGI IMG/M metagenome (GOLD analysis project Ga0307515, IMG submission 194513) | Populus trichocarpa ectomycorrhiza microbial communities from riparian zone in the Pacific Northwest, United States - 17_EM | ecosystem: Host-associated > Plants > Roots > Unclassified | place...
AGCGGTAGTTGCGGCCGAAGCGGCGGCAGAAGTCGGCCACGTTGCCGGCCTTGCGCTTGGTGCGGATCTGGCGCCAGCGGTAATAGATGCGGCCGCCCGTGCCGCACTCTTCGCGCAGCTTGGCCCACGCACCCAGTTCGGCGGCACGGATCTCGGGGTTGTTGGTGTCCGACAGCACGTACACGTCGAACAGGCTCGACGCGCCGGTGGCCGCCAGCGACTCGCAGGTGGCGCGCAGTCCGGCGAACACCGTCGACACCTGCTCGTTGCAGATCGGCATGATGATCGCGGTGCGTGCCTCGCGGTGAATCGGCTCGTTGCCCACCGAGTTGGCCGACATCGCATGCTTGTCGCCGCGCCACAGCACCCAGAAGCCCATCATCGCGGTGAAGAAACCGGCCGACACCCAGGCAAACAGCAAACCGTACAGGCCGATCTGCAGCGTGCGCAGCCAGGCGGTCTGCTGCATCGGCAGCAGGTTGGCCAGCAGCGCGGTGGCGCCAGCAGCCGACAGCATCACCAGCGCCAGCAGCACACGGCGGCGGTTCGTCGCGGCGCGCTCCCAGGGCAAGGGCTCATGCGCCTGCTCGGCGGCAGACGGCTTTCGGCGGCCCATGGCCATGTCACCGAGGCTGCGGAAGAAGCCGCGCCAGGGCTGGGCGACCATCGACCCGCGGTTGATGGGTGGTGTGCTGGCCCCCGGCATGGCCTGCGTGGAAGACGACATCGCGGCCGTCCCTTGCGTTGTCACTCGGGTTGAATGATGTTGGTCCATGTTTCAGTCAGGGCGTTGTTGCCGTTTTGAAGAAAGGCTCGCAGCTCGGCGGGTTGGCCGGGCTGGAGGCGGGTGACGCGCACGGTCATGCGCCAGTTGCCGGTTGTGGCATTGAGATAAGCGTTGCTCTCGACGATGCGGGCGTTGCTGCCCGCCGTCACGACGGCCTTCACCGGCGCATCGGCCGGCAGCGCGCGCAGCGCGGGGCCGTCGAAGTCGACGACGTACTGCACTTCATTCGGGTCGCGCTTGGCCTTGGAATCGATGAAGCCGGCACCGCGGCGCGTCTGCACCGTCCAGCCCGAAGGCGGGCGCTGCTGGCGCTCGCCCTGCATGCGCACCTGATAAGCGAAGTCCAGCGGCTGGCCGACGGCAGGCGCGCGCTCGGGCACCCAGTAGGCGACGACGTTGTCGTTGGTCTCGTCGGGCGTGTGCAGCTGCATCAGCTCGACGCGGCCGGGGCCCCAGTTGCCTTGCGGCGTGATCCAGGCACTCGGGCGGTTCTGGTACTGCGCCTCGGTGTCTTCGTAGCTGTAGTACGAGCGGTCGCGCTGCATCAGGCCGAAGCCCTTCAGGTCGCGCACGGCGAACGAGGTCACCAGCGTCTGCTTGGGGTTGACCAGCGGACGCCACAGCCACTCGCCTTCGCCGGTCGTGATCATCAGGCCGTCGGAGTCGTGCACCTCGGGACGGAAGTCGTCGACACGCGGCTGGTTCTCACCGTGCTGGAACATGCTGGTCAGCGGCGCCAGGCCCAGCGTCGCCACACCAGCCCGCATGAACAGGCGGGCCTGCACATCGATCGCCGTCTCGTCACCAGGGCGCAGCGTGAAGCGGTAGGCGCCGGTGGCGCGCGGCGAATCGAGCAGCGCGTGGATCACGAGCGAGGTGGCGTTGGCCGCGGGGCGTTCGATCCAGAACTCGGTGAAGCGCGGGAACTCTTCGCCCGAGCCGCCCACGGTGTCGATGCCCAGGCCACGAGCCGACAGGCCATAGTGCTGGCCCTTGCCCAGCGCGCGGAAGTAGCTAGCGCCGAGGAACACCACCAGCTCGTCCTTGTAGGCCGGGTTGTTGAGTGCGTAGTGGATGCGGAAGCCGGCGAAACCCAGGTCACCCCAGCCCCGCTGCGACAGCGTGTTCTTGCCGTAGTTGAAGTCCTGGCGATCGAAGGGAACGTGGCGCACGGCGCCGTTGTCGATCTCGTTGATGGCGACCGACTGCGTCTGGAACTTGCCCAGGTGGAAGAACATCACCTCGAAGGGCAGCGCTTCCTTGCGCCACAACGCCTTCTGCGGGTTGAAGCGGATGTCGCGGTACTGGTCGTAGGTCAGGTCCTTCAGCTCGTTCGGCAGCGCCACGGTGCTGGCCGCATACGGCTTGGTCGACAGCTGGCGAGCCCGCTCGGCGACGTCATCGAAACCGAAGGCGGCCGCGAAGCTGGTGTGGCACGACAGCAGCGTCGCCAGGGCGAACACAACCCGTGTCGCGGTTCGGCGAACGGGTAAAGAGAACGGTGATGAAAAGGTCAAGGCAAATGGCAAAACGTGAAGCTTTCAGAGAAAAGAAGGGGCTGAAAACAGCATCGATGTCTCGTATGGGCAACGGCCATGCCACGGTAGAAAAATCATTTGGAATCAACGAGTTGAGAGATTCGTGCGGGGGCCGTCTGGAGCAGGCGACTCAAAAGGGGCTAAAAACCGCCGTTTTTGTCGCCGAGCAGCGACAGGGCTTCGGCTCGATACAGCTAACTCGCTGTCAGTGAACAGGTTTTTCACTGTCACCGAGCAGCGACAGCAGGCTTGGCCGTGGCGACAAGCGGCGCATGAAGCCAAACCGAGCGTTTGTCCCAAGATGACAAATCTGTCATCTGAGCGTCAGTACGGCGGCGTGCTGCGCTCACTAAACTCGAACGACTTTTGCCCAACGCCTCTGCCATGCGCGTGCTGATCATCGAAGACGAGCCCAAGACGGCCGAGTACCTGCGGCGCGGGCTGACTGAACAAGGCCATGTGGTGGACGTGGAGCACAACGGCATCGACGGCCGCCATGCCGCGCTGGAAGGCCGCCACGATGTGATCGTGCTCGACGCCATGCTGCCGGGCATCGATGGCTTCGAGATCCTGCGCGACGTGCGTCGCGTGAAGCAGGTGGCGATCATCATGCTGACCGCGCGCGACGGCATCGAAGACCGCGTGCGTGGACTGCAGGACGGCGCCGACGACTACCTCGTCAAGCCCTTCTCGTTTCTCGAGCTGAGCGCGCGGCTGCACGCACTCTCGCGCCGCAGCCGCCAGCAGGAGCCGACCTCCATCACCATCGGCGACATGGTGCTCGACCTCCTGGGCCGCAAGGTGCAGCGCGGCGGCGACCGCATCGACCTCACCGCCAAGGAGTTCACGCTGTTGACCACGCTCGCACGCCGGCCGGGCCAGGTGCTGTCGCGCACCGAGATCGCGGAGCTGGTGTGGGACATCCATTTCGACAGCGGCACCAACGTCGTCGAGGTGGCGATCAAGCGGCTGCGCGCCAAGCTCGACGGCCCCTACCCGCGCAAGCTGCTGCACACGATGCGTGGCATGGGCTACGTGCTCGAAGAGCGCGAAGCCGAGGCCGGCTGAGAAGGTGCGGGCATGACACGCCACCTGTCGATTCGCCTCACGGCGATGTTTGCGTTCTGTGCCGCGGCGGTCTTTTTGATCGGCGGCATGTCGCTGTACGGCGTGTTGCGCGAAGGGCTGATGCAGCAGGTGCGCCAGGAACTGCAGCTGCGCGGCAGCTGGGCTGAATCGATCGTCGCGCGCGTGCAGGACGAATCGCAATGGCGGCTGTGGCTCACGCCCAAGTTCAATGCCAGCGAGATGGGCCGCAGCGATCTGCGCCTGTGGATCGTCAGCGACACGCCGGGCTACAGCTACGGCCCGCCACGCGATGACATCGTGCGGCTGGCCCAGGCCGGCGGCTTCGGTCAGCTGTCCGAACCGAATCACCCTTGTCCCTTGATGACCTGGAGCAAGGTCGTGGCCGGCGACGGCAATCGCCCCGCGGTGACCTTCGTGCTGGTGAAAGACCCGCTGCGGTTTCTGGAGACGCTCGACGCATTCCGCTATGCGCTGATTGCCTTGGGCGGTGGCGGCGTGCTGGCCGTGGCCGTGCTGGGCTTCGGCATTGCGCGCCTGGGCCTGCGCCCGCTAGAGCGGCTCTCGCGCCAGGCCCATGCGCTAGACCCCAGTCACCAGGAGCAGCGGCTTGACCTCACGCCCATGCCGGCCGAGCTGAGCGAGCTCACCGGCTCGTTCAACGGCGCGCTGGCGCGTCTTGAAACGGCCTACCAGCAGCTCGAAGCCTTCAATGCCGACGTGGCGCACGAGCTGCGAACGCCGCTCACCAACCTGATCGGCCAGACGCAGGTGACGCTGACCCGCAAACGAAATGCGGCCGAACTGGAAGAAGTGCTGCGCTCCAACCTCGAGGAGATGGAGCGGCTGAAAGGCATCGTCAACGACATGCTGTTCCTGGCCCGCGCCGATCAGGGTGCCGCCGCCACGCGGCTCGTCACCACCTCGATCGCCGGCGAGGTCGGCAAGGTGCTCGACTTTCTCGAGCCGCTGATCGAAGAGCGCGGCGTGCGCACCCACGTGCACGGCGACGAGTTGGGCAGCATCGAGACCGCGCTGCTGCGGCGCGCACTGGGCAACTTGCTGCAAAACGCGATCGAGCATTCGACGCCGGGCGACGAGATCGCCGTCGCGATCACACGCGAAGGCGAGCAGATTCAAGTGGCCGTCAGCAACCCCGGCGGCGAGATCGACGGGCGCCATCTGGCGCATCTGTTCGACCGCTTCTACCGCGTCGACAGCGCGCGCCGCAACGCGGGCGGCAACCACGGGCTCGGCCTCGCGATCGTCAAGGCGATCGCGCTGATGCACCGCGGCTCGGTGTTCGCGCGCTCGGAACAGGGCCGCAACACCTTCGGCTTCACGCTCGCTGCCGACGCGTGATGTGAATGCCGCGGCCGCGCGCCGCAAGATGACGAAAACGTCATCGGCCCGACAGCCTCCTGTGCGGTGCCAATTTTTACGATGCCTTCACTCCCAACCACTTTGAAAGGCATCCATCATGAACACCAAATTCGCACTGAGCATCGCCGCTCTCGGTTTCGCTGGCCTGGCCCAACTCGCGCACGCTGACTCGATCGACTTCGCCCAGCCCGCCAACACCGAAGCCCCGACGAAGCTGACGCGTGCCGAAGTGCGCGCCGACCTGGCCCTGTGGCAGCGCGCCGGTCTCGACACCGCGACCATGCTCGATGGCTACTCGGTCGCTGGCGACGAGACCGAGCGTCGCATGGCGCTGTATCGCCAATGGCGCAGCGGCCCGGAATTCCTGGCCGAGCTGTCGCGCCAGCAAGGCCAGTCGAACACGACGGCCAAGGCGCCTTCGGCACAGTCGGTCAACTGAACACCACACACCCGACCGGAGCCCCACCATGACGACCGCCATCGACACCCGCGTCTTCTTCAGCGCCCGCCTGCTGATGGCGGCCATCTTCGTTCTCTCGGGCGTGCGCAAGGCGCTGGCCTTCGCAGGCACGGCGGGCTACTTCGCCAAGCTGGGCCTGCCGGCGCCGGAGGTCATCACCGCGCTGGTGATCCTCATTGAGGTGGGCGGCGGCTTGCTGCTCATCGCCGGCTGGCAGCTCAAGCCGGTGGCGTTGGCGATGGCGGTGTTCACGCTGGCCACGGCCTTCATCGGGCATGCGTTCTGGGCCGCGCCGCCGGAGCAGTTCGGCGCGCAGCTGAACAACTTCATGAAGAACGTGGCGATGGTGGGCGGCTTCTTGCTGCTGTCGGGCACGGCCGGGCTGGGCCTCAAATCGTCCGAACCTGCGCTTCGCCTGAAAGCCGGCGCGGCGCGCTGAGCTCAGTCGCCGTCGCCAGCACCGGCCTTGAACTGGCCGGGCGTCAGGCCGTTGCGTTGCAGCAGCCGGTAGAACTCGGTGCGGTTGCGATCAGCCAGGCGCGCCGCATCCGCGGCGTTGCCGTCGGTGAGCTTGAGCAGGCCGACGAGGTAGTCACGTTCGAAGCGCTCGCGCGCCTGGGCGTAGGTGAGCACCTCGACGGTAGGCACGCGCAGCGCGCGCTGCACCAATGACAGCGGAATCAGCGGCGTGGTCGTCAGCGCGCACACCTGCTCGACCACGTTGTGCAGCTGGCGCACGTTGCCAGGCCAGCTGGCGGTGGTGAGCGCCTTCATCGCATCGGGCGCAAAGCCGTTGAAGCGCTTGCCGTACTTCTCGCTCAGCCGCGCGAGAAAGTGATTGGCCAGCAGCGGAATGTCTTCGCGTCGCTCGGACAGCGTGGGCAGGTGCAGCGTCACCACGTTGAGCCGGTAGTACAGGTCTTCGCGGAACTGGCCCTCGCCCATCGCGACATCGAGATCCCGGTGCGTGGCCGAGAGGATGCGCACGTCCACCGGCACCGACTGGCTCGCGCCGACCGGCCTCACCGAACGCTCTTGCAGGACACGCAGCAGCTTCACCTGCAACGCGGGTGGCATGTCGCCGATCTCGTCGAGGAACAAGGTGCCGCCATCGGCCGTGACGAAGAGCCCACGGTGGTTGGCCACGGCGCCGGTGAACGAACCCTTCACGTGACCGAACAGCTCCGACTCGAGCAGGGACTCGGGGATCGCGCTGCAGTTCACCGCAACGAAGGGTTTGGCCGCTCGCGGACTGGCGCGGTGGATGGCCTGCGCGAGCAGCTCCTTGCCGCTGCCGCTTTCGCCGCGGATCAGCACGCTGGCATCCGAGGCCGCGACCATCTTGGCTTCGGTGAGCAGATCGGCCATGCAGTTAGAGCGGCTGACGATGGAGGCGCGCCAGGCTTCGTCGCCGGTGCTGGCCTGCTGCGCCGGCGCGGTGAGGGCCAGCGCCTCGTTGACCTTGTCGAGCAGGGCCTTGCCGTCGAAGGGTTTGGTCAGGTAGCTGAACACGCCGCGCGCGGTGGCCTCGACCGCATCGGGGATGGTGCCGTGGGCGGTGAGCAGGATCACCGGCAAGGCGGGGTGGCGCTTGCGGATCTCATCGAACAGAGCCAGGCCGTCGCGCCCGGGCAGCTGCACGTCGCTCACGACCAGATGCGGCCGCGCCACGGCAAGCTGCGTCAGCGCGTCTTCGGCCGACTCGACCGCGGTGACGCGGTGGCCGGCCGCCGTGAGCCGCATCGACAGCAGCTTCAGCAGGTCCGGGTCATCGTCGACGAGCAGCAGGTTGGCCATGGTCGTCGCCTCGGCCGTTCAAGGCGCCTTGGGCAAGGCCGGCGGCGCCGAAGCCGCTGATGCGGCCGGCGGTGAAGACGCCGGTGCCACGCTGGCGCCTGCAGGGCGTGTGGTCATGCTGCGTTCGATCGCCTTCAGCGCCTCAAGTTTCTCGTTGAGCTGCTGCAGGTTGCGCTGCTGTTCGCGGCGCTGCTGGTTCTGCTTCTCGAGCAGGTCTTCCAGCCGGCGCTGCTCTAGCACGCGGCCCAGCAGCAGGCGGGCAAGCCCTTGCCACGGCTGCAGCTCGGGTGCGCTGGATCGGGTGAGCGGCTCCAACAGCGCGACCGCGCGGGGGACGTCACCACCGTTGTGCTGCTGCGAAAGCGCCAGTGCCAGCTCAAGCACAACGTCGGCCGGCGCGGCGGTGGCGGTGGCCGACACCACGCCGTTCAGGCGGTTGATCTCGCTGGCCAGGTCGTTCGGCGACATCTGGCGAATCTGCTCGTGGTACGCCAGAAAGCGGCGCGCCGCAGCGTCGGCCGGGTCGGGCTGCTGGATCACGACCACGGGCGGCGGTGGTGGCGGCGCTGGTGCCGGCGCGGGAGCGGCGGCAGGCACTGCAGGCGGCGGCGGAGCCGGGTGTTGGAACGGGACGCAGGCAGCCAGCGTCAACGTGCAGCTCGCGAGGGTTCCGAAACGAATCAATGTCCTAGCCTGCATGCGGTAGTTCGATGTGAAAGTGAGCGCCGGGGCCGTCGTCCAGGAGTTCGATCTGGCCGCCGTGTGCGGTGATGTACTCATGCACGATCGACAGGCCAATGCCGCTGCCGCGCGCGGCGTCGCTCGGCTGCCGCTCACCGCGGTAGAAAGGCTCGAACACACGGGCCCTGTCTGCCGCAGCAACACCGACCCCTTGGTCCACGATGTCGATGCAGGCGCGGCCGGGCACGCGTGTCACGGAAAAACGGATGGTAGCGCCCGGCGGGCTGAAGCGTATGGCGTTGGACAAAAGGTTGCCCAGCGCCGTGCGAAGCTTGTCGGCATCGACCTCGGCCGTGAGCGGTTCGCCCTCGACGAATACCGCCAGTTGGCGGGCCTGCCATTGCAGGCGCTGCTGCGCCACCAATTCCCTGATGAGCGCTCTGAGCTCGGTGGTGCGGCGCACCAGACGCCGCGCTTCGAAGGCCGCGGCATTGAAACGCAGCAGGTCTTCGATCTGCGCCTGCAGCACGGCAGTGTTCTGCTGCAGGATGCGCACGACCTCGCGCTGGTTGTCGGTGAGCGTGCCGGTGACGCCCTCTTCGAGCAGCGAGACGCCTTCGCGCAAGGCCGACAGCGGCGTCTTCAACTCGTGCGACACATGGCGCAGAAAGCGCGACTTGTCGGAGTCGAGCTCGGCCAGGCGCAGGCGCAGCCATTCGAGGCGGCGGCCGACGAGGCGCACGTCGGCCGGCCCCCGGATCTCGATCGGCTGATCGAGCCGGTTCTCGCCCAGGCCCACCACGGCCTGCTCCAGCCGCTTGAGCGGCCGTGCCAGCCACACGCCGAAGCCCAGTGCCATCACGATGGCGACCGCGATGGCCGCGAGGATCTGCCGCCCCAGTTGCGCACGGCCCGCCTCGAGTTCGTCCAGCAGCACCTGGTTGCGCGCCTCGGTGGCCAGTCGCACCTGCTCGGCAATGGAGGCGTTGATGCCTTCGAGCTCGCGGAAGGCAGTGGTCACCGCCGCCTCGCGCAAGCGCATGTCGATCGTCGGATCACGCAGCTGGCCCTCGACGCCCACCTGCGTGTTGCGCCACTCGGTGGCCAGGCTCGACGGAATGCGGTTGTCGGCCAGCCGCGCCAACGCCGCATTCGCGTCCCGCGTGGCTTCTTCGAACCGCTGCCGCAGCACCGGATCGTCGAGGACGAGGTACTGCCGCGCGGCACGCTCCATCGCCACCGTGCGCTCGGCCAGCACCTGCGCGTCGGCGGTATGCGCCACCGCCCTGCTCGCGCCCTCGCTGCTTTGGCGCAGCAAAATCTCCAGCGAGTACAAACCGCGCAGTGATGCCGCACTGAGCAGTGCGGCGATCAGCATGAAGGCGACCAGCAACAGCTGGCGGAAGGAATAGCGATGCATGTCTGGCCGATTGTGTCCGGCGAACGCAAAAGCGAAGCGAATGCCCCTCAGGCAACGCCAGCGGAGCCGGCTTTGCCGGTCCGCCAGGCGGCGCCCCTTGGGGCAGGAGCGAAGCGACTGGGGGCCTGTCAATCAAACACAGGCAGAGCGTCGTCCTTCAGGGTTTCGCGCAAGTGCTCGAAGTCAGGCATCACCGAGCGCACCACGTCCCAGAAACGCGGGCTGTGGTTCATCTCGCGCAGGTGCGCGAGTTCGTGTGCCACCACGTAGTCGATGCTGGGCATCGCGAAGTGGATCAGCCGCCAGTTGAGGCGGATGGCCCCATCGGCACCGGCGCTGCCCCAGCGCGTTTGCGCGGATGACAAACTGAGCTTGGTGTAGCGCACGCCGAGCTGCTGCGCGAAGTGCTTGAGACGCTCTTCGAACACACGCCGCGCCTGGCGCTGCAGCCAGCTCTGCACCACGTCGCGGATCTGCTCGGGCGTGGCGGTCTGCGGCAGCCCGATGTGCAGCGTGAGCTTGGGCACACCGGGCAGTGACTCGGCATCCGCATTCAGCACCGCACCGGCCTTGGTGATGCCGGCACGCGCATCGAGCACGATGATCACCGTCTCACCGAGGAAGGGGATGCTGGTGCCGTCGCGCCATTCGACCTTGGCGGCTTGCAGGCGCTGCTGGCGTTCTTGCTGCTCGGCCAGCTTGCGCAGGATCCAGTCGCCCTTCTCGCGCAACGCCGATTCGATCTCGCCGATGCCTACCCACTTGGGGGCGGCCACGCTGAGCCCTTCGAGCCCCACCACGAAGCCGATGCTCTTGCGCCGCGCACGGCGCAAGGCGTAGGCGACCAAGTGCTCCTTCAGGCGGATCTCGCGTTGAGCTTGCGGGTGGCGGAAGACAGCAGGAGCGAGCACGGAAGAGATCGGTACGGCGGGGGCACTGGGGGTTAGCGAGATCGTCGGCTCAGGCGCAGCGACAACGATCTGCGGAGCCGGCACCGACGCGGGCTCATCGAACAGCGAGAGCTGCGATGTATGGAGAGCCAGTGCGGCGCGAGTCATGGGCGCGAATTCTAAGGACGGTAGGCCTCGGGATCGAGGCGGCGCATCTCGGTCTCGATCCAGTTCTCGACTTCGGCCATCAACTCGTCGGGCTGGCGGCCGACCGATGGGATTGGTTTGCCGATGGAGACGTCGACCACGCCGGGGCGGATCAGGAACGACTTGCGCGGCCAGCACACCGCCGAGTTGACAGCGATCGGCACCACAGGCCGGCCGGTGTCGACGGCGAGCCGCGTACCGCCGGCTTTGTAGGTGCCCTTCTTGCCACGGGCCGCACGCGTCCCTTCGGGGAACATGATGACCCAGTTGCCATTGGCCATGTGCTTGCGGCCCTGGTCGGCCACCTTGGTCCAGGCCTGCGAGCGCTTGCTGCGGTCGATGTGGATCATGTCCATGCGTGACATCGCCCAGCCGAAGAACGGAATGAACAGCAACTCGC
>Ga0307515_10024002_pt1 | contig 10648 bp, 8 predicted proteins | sample 17_EM_MG_FD_194513 | JGI IMG/M metagenome (GOLD analysis project Ga0307515, IMG submission 194513) | Populus trichocarpa ectomycorrhiza microbial communities from riparian zone in the Pacific Northwest, United States - 17_EM | ecosystem: Host-associated > Plants > Roots > Unclassified | place...
ATGTTGGATAATAACACGCTTTATATTTGTTATCTTGTTCACTTTTTAATACTTTGCTTGTTAAATGGTTAATCTAGATTTATGTTGTATAACACTTGGTACAACAAATACTTGGCACTTTCATAGCTCATACTGTATGGTATAACCGACACCTGAGCTATGAAAGGAACTTGATTTGTTGTTAACATAAGTTATAATCATGAATGCCTGACAACATTTACAAGTATTAGCATTATTCGAATAAGATAACTAATGTAATCATGTTAACAATTTATAATCTGATTGGAACCTCCTTTGTGTGTGGTTTCCAATTTAATAAAAAGAGTTTATACTATACTTGTTTGAAATACCATTAGTGGATCCTCTAGCCTTGACATTTGTTGTTATCATTGTTTAATCCTTACGTTAATCTTCCATCTCAAAGTTCTCCTCAACTTCTTCTTCTTTATTATTCTTATTATTATTATTATTACTATTATTATTGTTGTTATTGTGTTGCTGTTAACTATAATTTATACAATTAACCTCCTTGTGGTTCGACCCCGGTCTTACCGGGTTATTTATTACTTCGACACTCCTACACTTGGGAGAAGACATCAATCTTTTGGTCGTGTCAACAGGTGTAGGTTATACCATACGGTTGGCTATGAAAGTGTCAAGCATTTGTTGTACCAAGTGTTATACAACACAAATTCAGATTAAACATTTAACAAACAAGATATTAAGAATTAATAAGATAAAAATGATAAGACATGTTAATAGCAAGTTGTTTAGGATATAATCATTGAAGTCCATATTGAGTTTATATTATATTTATACTAACACCATTAGTGAAACCTTTTCACCTTGACATAATAAACTTAGCTAAACATAATGAAGAAGAGAAACATAAATAAACAAGAGGAGAACATGATTATATAAGTATAGTAAAGGAAATGAAAGGCATAAACAAGAGATTAATGAAAGAAAAACTTAAGCATTACAAAAATATAAAGAAAGAGAGCAAGAACATGATCTTGATCTGATAATTAAGATGCCTAAATGCATGGCAAATGCCTCCTTTTATAGGCCAAAATTCGGAACTATTGATTTGATGACTAATTGTTGAGTGGGTGGCCACCTCTTGACTTGGTAACAATCCTTATCTTTTTGTCTATAGAAAATGTTATTGCTAACATCAGAATTTGAACAGATAGTCTTCATGAAAGTTCTGGGAAATTGTCTCAGATTTCCAATTAAAACAAGAATGAGGTCATTTGGACTTCTAGAAGTCGAGATATGGGCTGAACACTGAACAATGTCTAGGCTGCAGGACAAATTCCGACTTCTCCGTTGTTGCTACCATTTGAACTCGAAAATGGTACTTTTAAATCTTGGACTCTTCATGAAAGTTTTAGGCCTATGTCTTACTTTCTATCCATATAAACCAGACCTAAATCCAAGTTCTACAACTCCAGTTATGATCCAATAAATGAATGGTGTTCCAATTTGAATTCAACTAGCATCTCTTTTCTAAGCTTAGCCCTCTCTTTGTCTTCTCAATTTCAGTAGTTAAACTCATGAATCAATCCTTTAATTTATGTGATAGGCCTGCATTTAAGATGAACATTTACCATAAATTAAAGGTATCTTATATTATTAGACATGTTATTGTAAAACATGCTCTAGTTAAGGAGTTATTGATACTTCAAGTGCAAAATGATGATATAAAACCTTGATAAAAATGCACTTTTAAGTACAAATCACATCCCCTAACTAGCTTATTACTAGTCCCTAGTAATCATAGCATTAAAATAGAAAAACAATTTGCAAGTTCCACAAAGCAAGACATTCATCATTCAACTTCCATTAATCTATTCAGATACAAACTCTCATTCGATTTATATGTCTGCTCAATACCTCTTTACCAAGATATTAATAAACCTTTCTTTTGTCTTTTGTGCTCAATATATCAGCACATAGTTATGGGGCTTTACTTGGACGAAAACAAAATTTTGTTCTAATGTTTAAGGTTAACTTCCTTGGGTTGGGATGATTATCTTTTTTTGTTTTAAAAAAGTAATAATTTATAACACAATGTATTTTGAACCCATGTAGCGAGCTTTAGGCTAATGACTCCCAAACCAGTTGGTCTTAGGGCATTAGGTGTTGAGACAACCCTTTGAGCTTAATAACCCGGGTTGCAGATACTAAAATGTAGATAGTGCCATGTTTGATTCTCTTAAGCTTTCTCCTCAACCCATGTAACAAGCATTGGACCAATAGCTCTCAAGTCAGTTGACTTTAGGGTATTAGGTGTTAAAACACCCCTTTGGGCTTAATTGCTTAGGTTAGGGAGGCTACGAAACCCTTCGAGCTTAAGAAAAGAACATAATTAATGTAATGATTCAATGTGCAACCCACAAACATGTGTTAAAATGTGTGTGTGAAAATGATGATTTATAAATACTTGTTAAATAAGTATATGTGCAGAATCAAATGATAATAATGCGAGAGTTTGTAAACCTGAATATTTCAAGAAGTATTCTGATAGGCATTGTTAAGAATGTTTACTAGGATGTGTCTCAAGAGTCACTAAAATTCCTCATTTACTCTGCCATCCTAGTAACAATAGTTTTGCAATTGGTTTTAATAATAGAAAACACAGTTAGTTAATTTTTTTTTATATCAACTACTACCCTCTCCCCCCAGCCAAAACGAGACATTGTCCTCAATGTCCTAAGGTAGAAAGATAGAATATAGAAGACATCACCTGAAACAACGAACACTAACAAACTTGAAACACACTTAAACAAATATAAGAAATAACAAAACAAAATAATATGCTATTAATAAAGCCAGAATACACAAATTTTTACAAGCTAATGCTTAAATCGTAGTTGTGATTGTGGCTCACATCTTCCCTTGGTTTTACGTCCAAGAACGGCTTAAATGCCCTTTATGGGTCGGGAATAAGCTTCCCGTCCAGTTTTCTTAAAAACTGACAAACAAGGTCTTTTTAGTCAGATTCCCAAGACTATATCGAGCATGTTCTTTATGAAAATGGTGCCATAAATCATAAATTGCACGATGTACATCTTTATTAAGGTACATCCCAAGAGTCAATAGAAGATTATCTAAGGACTCTTTATGTTTTGAAATAAATCCTACCTTTTGACAATTTTCACAGGTTTTACAGAATGCATGTGTCCTTGAACATGGTGGGCTAATAAAATCCACATTGTAAGATTGTTGTAATCGTCTTTGTTGACGAGAAATGACCCCTACATATCACGGAATGACAAAATTTAATGACACTTACCTCATTGTCAAGAATGTATCTTTGATATATTTGATCAGGACAATATTTGAATAAGTAAGGGTTATCCCAATAAAAGTTCTGCACGTCGCTCAAAAACTTTCTTTTGTCTTGGGTATCCAAATGAGCTGGCAAAAATCCTAAATCAAGAAAATTGTCAATATTAATAGACCAAGGTATTGAAGCAATAGAAAGTGAAGATTCATCAGGAAAGTAATCATCAATTGGTGTGATGTTAGATGTCGAATCTATTGTCAATTTTGATAAATGATCCGCGACAATATTTTCAGTGCCTTTTTCATCCTCGATTTCTTCCTGTTTGAAAGTTTTAAAGATTCAAGAATCGTGATTGACTTCCCTTTGTTTGGTCATGACATGAGGAAATGGAAGTATTGGTTGGGAATCAGTCTTTTCTTTGCAATGTTCAGATTTAACCCCTTCCTTACCTTCAGAGATTGACTCATCATCTTTCTCACAAGGTTCAAGAATGGGTTTTTCAATAACCTTACCACTGTGGAGAGTAATGACTGATTGGACTTGATCCATATGTTGGCTTCCGGAGCTACTTGCACTTGAATTGTATTGCCCTTTGGGATTTTGCTGTGGTTGAGATGACAACTTACCTTTCTCCTAAAAACTGAGAGCTAATGTGAATTTTGCAAGAGTATATCTTTAAAATCTATCATGGTTTGAGCAAGTTGAGTGTTGATTGTCTCTTGCTTTTCAATGAATGCATGCAATGTTTCCTCAAGATTTCTTCTAGGAGGGGGAACATAAGGAGGTGCATATCTATGAGAATTTTGAAAATTATGGTGTGCTTGAAATGGTGGCTGTGAAGTTTGTGCATTGTTGTTACTACTCTTCAAACTGAAATTTAAATGATCTCTCCAACCAGGGTTGTATGTTTGTGAGTATGGATCATGATTTGGCCATTGGAAACTGTTTAAATCACTGGCTTGTTTATGGAGACATTCCTTGAAAGAAGACAAATTTAGACAATCATTGGTTGAATGTTCATTAGTTTCATAGATTTGACACAAAAATTCTTGAACAGATTTTAATTGACCACTCTTTTTTAATTCTAGTGCCTTGATTTTTCTAGCTAAAGATGCAAATTTGGTTTGGAGGTCATGATGTTCCCTAAAGTTGTACATACCTCCACTAGATGTATGAGGTTGAGTTTTACCCGGTGCCTCATAATTGCTTGTGGTGTCCTAATTTTGAGCATTTTCAGCTAACGAGTCTAGGTACTCCATTGTTTCATTAGGCTCTTTATCTTCAAAAGTTCCATTGCACATTAATTCCACTATTTCCCTATCTTTAGGTGTTAATCCTTCATAAAAATGTGAAACCAATCTCCATGTTTCAAAACCATGATGAGGACATATATTAAGCAAATCTTTATACCTATCCCAACATTGGTAAAATGTTTCTCATGGTTTTTGAGTGAATGTGGTGATTTGTCTTTTGAAAGAGTTTGTTCTATGAGAAGGGAAAAACTTCTTTAAAAATTGTTGTTGCATTTCATCCCAAGCACGAATGGATCCTGACCTTAGATTTTATAGCCATGTTTTAGCTTTATCTTTTAATGAAAAAGAAAAAAGCTTTAATCTGATGATATTCGTGCTACAATTTAAGTCATTATAGGTGTTACAGACTTCCCCAAATTTCCTTAAATGCAAGTATGAATTTTCTAGATCTAAGCCATGAAAAGGAGGTAAAAGTTGAATAATGCCTGGTTTAAAATTAAAATGAGATGTATCAGGAGGAAAAACTATACATGAGGTACACTTGTTCTTATTGGATTATGTGGTCTCTAAGTGTTATTCTCATTATGAAGCGACTGGTTATCTTCTTCGACCATATTTTTTGAAAATGATGAGGATACCCTACAAAGTTTACCTCTTAATGTACGTGACCAAACTCTCATGCACGTGTAGGAAAAGAATAAAAGGAAGAAAAGAGAAAAAACAAAACAAAACAAAGAAATAAAAGTTAGATAAAAGAAAAGTGAAAAGAGAAAATAAAATAAATATTATAATTTATACAAGAATTTACCTCCCTGGCAACGACGCCAAAAACTTGACACGACCAAAAGATTGATGTCTTCTCCCAAGTGTAGGAGTGTCGAAGTAATAAATAACCCGGCAAGACCGGGGCCGAACCATAGGGAGGTTAACTATATAATAATAATAATAATAATAATAATAATAATAATAATGATGATGATGATGATGATGATGATGATGAGTTAAAGAGGACTTTGAGATGTAAGATTAATGTGAAGATTAAACAATGATAAAAACAGTTGTCAATATTAGAGGATCCACTAATGGTATTTCAAATAAGTATAATATAAACTCCTTTTATTATTCAACTGGAAACCACACACAAAGGAGGTTCCAATCGGATGATTTGTCATTAATAGCTCATTATAAATTATTAACATGATCATATTAATTATCTTATTTAAGTAACACCAAACTTTTACCGAATAACTTATTTAAAAAAATTTCAAAAATTTTCAACTTGATTTTAAATTTGTAATGAAGAAAAAAACTTTTCATCGACTTGTATTTTAAAAGATTCATAAATATTTAAGTATATTTTTTTTTCTTGTACATCCATGTTTTAAAAAATAAAAAGAACATCTATTCTGTAAAATTTATGATTTCTAAAATTTAATCATATGCGTGAACATATTACATAAAGTTATTTTAATCTTAATAATAAATAATGGAGAGAGAATACAAAAAAAATGAATTGAGAATAATACAACTCTAAGTTTAAAACAAGTTTTACTCATTTAACTTTAATGAAAAAAATTATATCCATGCATTAATAATAAAAATTAAAAGCTCACCTATAAATTTATAGGCAATGAAGTTAATTGTGTAATTGATATGGAATCTTTATTTAATTTTAACCTTAAATGCTTAGTATAAATAGTTAAGATTTCAATTAGAAATATATAGAAGGTTGGGTTTAAAAGTCTATAAAATCTAGATGCATCCATTTTCTAGATAAAAATATGAAGGGTGATGATGAAGTTCTAAGGTCACAACAATAATCACCTACCCAAAACTAATGGACTCCTTGGTAAGAGAGAACTATAAAAGGTAAGGTATGATCCATTACAATAAAAGTTAGAGTTAATTAACCACCAATGCTAGTATAGGAAAAAGATACATAGATTATGGTAAGGCTAAAAAGTCTCATCAAGACTAGAATATGCCTATTGGTAAGATATATAGATGATTATTGCCAAACTATTCTATTAAAAGGTTAATACTTGAGGGGCAAATCAAGACTTAGTAATAAGCTAAAGCATTCATAATTAGTTGAAAGTTACAGGCACAATGGAAATTATATAGTCCTAGTATGGAGAAAGATGATGACACTATTAGCAATTATATGTACTTTCTAGATTTAAAAATAAAGTAAACGAAAGAACCATACTCCCAAGACACAATTCAAGATAATTCAATGTTTGAACACCTTGGTGAGGGGTGATGATGGACAACAATACGTCTAGCTTAAGGAATATAAGTTGAACAATAACTAACTAGTTCCATGGTCTAACAACCACAAATACCAATTAGGTTATGTACAATAGGAACTATAGAGCAATCAATACAATAATGTTGATCATAAATTGATCTCTGTTAAAGAAAAAAACACGCAATATCCAAAAACTTTGGCAAAAAAAAGAAGTACTAAATTACTTGTCATTTTATTGTTGTATATATGCAGGTCCATATGACACGATCAAAGAGTTGATGTCTTATCCCAAGTGCAGGAGTGTCGAAGTAATAAATAACCCGGTAAGAACGGGGTCGAATCACAGGGAGGTTAACTATATAATAATAATAATAATAATAATAATAATAAGATGATGATGATGGTGATGATGATGAGTTAAAGAGGACTTTGAGATGTAAGATTAATGTGAAGATTAAACAATGATAAAAATAGTTGTCAAGGTTAGAAGATCCACTAATGGTATTTCAAATAAGTATAATATAAACTCTTTTTATTACTCAACTGGAAATTACACACAAAGAAGGTTCCAATCGGATGATTTGTCATTAATAGCTCATTATAAATTATTCACATGATCATATTAATTATCTTATTTAAGTAACACCAAACTTTTAAATATTATCAAGAATTCATGATGCTAAACACCATTAGTGAAATATTTTCACCTTGACATAATAAACTTAGCTAAACATAATGAAGAAGAGAAACATAAATAAACAAGAGGAGAACATGATTATATAAGTATAGTAAAGGAAATGAAAGGCATAAACAAGAGATTAATGAAAGCAAAACTTAAGCATTACAAAAATATAAAGAAAGAGAGCAAGAACATGATCTTGATCTGAAAACCAAGATGCCTAAATGCATGGAAAATGCCTCCTTTTATAGGCTAAAATTCGGAACTATTGATTTGATGACTAATTGTTAAGTGGGTCGCCACCTCTTGACTTGGTAACAATCCTTATCTTCTTTTCTGCAGAAAACGTTATTGATAACATTAGACTTTGAACAAATAGTCTTCATGAAAGTTCTGGGAAATTGTCTCAGCTTTCCAACAAAACAAGAATGAGGTCATTTGGACTTCTAGAACTCGAGATATGTGTTGAACACTGAACAGAGTCTGGGCTGCATGACAGATTCCGACTTCTCTGTTGTTGCTACCATTTGAACTTGAAAATCACACTTTTAAATCTTGGACTCTCATGAAAGTTTTAGGCCTATGTCTTAGCTTTCTATCCATATAAACCAGACCTAAATCCAAGTTCTACAGCTCTAGTTATGATCCAATAACCGAATGGCGATCCAATTTGAATTCAACCAGCATCTCTTTTCTAAGCTTAGCCCTCTCTTTGTCTTCTCAATTTCAGTAGTTAAACTCATCAATCAATCCTTTGATTTATGTGATAGACCTGAATTTAAGATGAACATGTACCATAAATTAAAGGTATCTTATATTATTAGACATGTTATTATAAAACATGCTCTAGTTAAGGAGTTATTGATACTTCAAGTGCAAAATGATGATATAAAACCTTGATAAAAATGCACTTTTAAGTACTAATCATGAAGGGAGGCTGACGTGAGGTTGGTGGCAGCATTGGTGGTTGAAGGAAGAATTAATAGCTGCTACTGAGGGTTGCTCTGTGGAGGAAGAAGAAAAAGTTTGTAGTGGTGTTACTGTTCACGACGGTGGACGCTGGCGATCGTTAAGGGAGGAGCTGATGTTCATAAGGGTGTATAATACTCTTTTTGAAAGGATGTATGGAAGGATCGCTCATCTAATAAAGATTATGGTATGAATTCCAACAGTCAATGACTTGTTGTATTTTTGGGACTGAAATTACATATGTTTCACCTTTGTAGACATTGACATGACCCCTAATATTGAGGAGTACGCTCAAATTTGAAATTTCTTAAACAACCCTTATTTGGTTTATTTCAAAAAAAGAATTGGAGATACAATTGTTGAAGTCGTTAAATTATTACACTTAGATAAAATTTGCCAATATAGAACAACTGATGGAAGTTTTAAGTGGAAGTTTATTGAAGTTAGGTTGAAGATAAGCAAATATGAGGGGAAGTTAGGAGATTAAAGGTACCAAACAGTTGCCTTTTTCATTCTTGGGTTAGTGTTATTTTCATCAGAAGCTGCTGGGATTATCAGTATTAAAGTCGCTAATGCTTTTATTAAATATGAGCAGACAAAGAGCAACCCTTCTACAATTATCTTAACTAAGACTTTCCTGTCACTAAACCATTGTACGTTATATGGAAGGGGTGTAATGCAATGCTGTATTCCTATACTATTCATATAGGTGGTAAGCCATTTGGAAACTCCAAAAGAGGTTTTCAATAATTTCTGGTGGTTCAACATGAGACCTTTAAAGCTTATTGTGAGTGAAGATTGAAGTAGCTTGGATGAAAGAGCATGAGTAGAGAAATATAAGGATGTCTCTTATAGTAGTTTCAGATGGAAAGCCCCTTGGGTAGGAAACTCCTTTTATGTCATGCATTGTAGAGATAAAACATGAGTCTCGCTGATTGGACTATCTAAATATTAGTTATTCACCTTCATTGGTTGTTATATAGTTTGGGGGAATTCAACAAGTACCAAGAACCCGGGGTTTAGTTGAATACACTAGGTTGTTCATAAGATTCTAATTCTCTAGCTGAATTAGAAGTAATCAAAGAAGATTAAAGGCAACTTGTACTGGTTCACAAAGGTGAGGAAGATGTTGAATTCTTAGCTAGTCCTAATTACTGAGTTTAGAGAAATAGTGGGTTATCTAGAGTATTTGATAGCTTGAAGTACAAGACCCAATAACAGTTAATGAAGTTGGACCATTTGTCACTGAAGAATCTAAAAGAAAAGGAGTTAGCAATGAAGAGGAGCTGCAAGATGAACCGGGTAAGCTTAGAATTGAGCGAATTCATAGCAAGAGTCTGTATGAGTTTTTAGAAAACCAATTTGTTGATGAGGGAAGGATGAAGGCCTTTTTAAACCAACAATTAAGAGAAAATGATGAAAAAATAGTTGTGTTAATGAAAGATCTAGAACTAGAAAAGAGTAACCAATGGATGATAAATGAATGGCAAGATATAACTAAGAAGTCTGAGGAGATTGCACAAGGTATCCAAGAGCAGTTGAAAGAAAGGGTGACCATGTATGATAATTTGGTGAACAAACATGTGATGATGAGAAAAAAACTAATTATTCTAAAAAGGGCTTCTAAGGGAAAAAAAAGTGCTGACAAAAAACTGATTGCTTCTTTAAAAAAGAAAAGAGATAATGTTAAAAAGAGGTTTAGAGTTCAGAAAGAAAAGAATAGGTTGGTCAATCTCAACATTGAAGAAGAGAGAAGATTAAGAACTCCATATATGGCTCAAGCTGATGATGAAAGAGAAGTTAGGAAAGCAGTAGAATCAAATATGAGGGATTACCAAGATATAACAAATGGCCTAAGAGAATAAGTCACCATGGTTCAATTTGAGCTAGAAATCTGAGAGGATGAATTTAAGAAGCTAAAAGGGCAATATCTAGAGGCTGAGTGACACGATCAAAAGATTGATGTCTTATCCCAAGTGCAGGAGTGTCGAAGTAATAAATAACCCGGCAAAACCGGAGTCGAACCACATGGAGGTGAACTATATAAAATTATAAATAACAAATGAAAAGGAGTTGAAGAGAACTTTTGAGATGTGATATTGATGTGAGTATTAATCAAAGATAAAAGCAATTGTCAAGGTTAGATGATCCACTAATAGTATTAGAAATAAATATAGTATAAACGTTTTCTATTAATCAAC
>Ga0307515_10024003_pt1 | contig 10648 bp, 23 predicted proteins | sample 17_EM_MG_FD_194513 | JGI IMG/M metagenome (GOLD analysis project Ga0307515, IMG submission 194513) | Populus trichocarpa ectomycorrhiza microbial communities from riparian zone in the Pacific Northwest, United States - 17_EM | ecosystem: Host-associated > Plants > Roots > Unclassified | place...
TCCGTGATCCCGATCGGCGGTGGGCACGATGACGCGGCCCACGATGCTCGTCGCTTTCAGCGGTCAGGGCGGCTCCGCGGCCGGTTGGTATCAGGCAGGCTTCGACGTGTTCTGCGTGGACACCGACCCGAAGGCGCTGGTACGGAATCCGTTTCCGTCCGCCCGGGCCGAAGCCGTGGAGTACATCGGTAACGAGGGCCACCGGTTCGACGTGATCGAGGCGGGACCGGTCTGCAAGGCATACAGCAAGACGGCCCGGATTTGGGATGCGGGCCACCCCGAGCAGATCCCCGACACCCGGAAGGCTCTGGCCAATACAGGGCGCCCGTACGTGATCGAAAACGTCGAGGAGGCGTTGCCGGAACTGATCGAACCGGTGATGCTGTGCGGCCAGTCGTTCGGGCTGCGGACCTACCGGCACCGGCTGTTCGAGTCGAACATGCCACTGAGTTCACCACGCTCGGCGGTGATGCAACTCAACCCGGAGTCGTGCGGCTTCGTGCATCGCTACCCGCTGGCCAAGATGGGCCGCCCGGTCAGCGCTGGCCGGTTCTACCACGCGGTCGGCAACTTCTCCGGCGTCGAACTCGTGCGCTCGGACCTCGGCGTCGCCTGGATGAACCGCGACGGGATCAACCAGTGCATCCCACCTGCCTACACCCGCTACCTCGGCTCACAGATCCTCGAGTACCTGAGGTGGTTGCCATGAGTGCCTGGTCGGCGTTCGCGCTGGGTGTGATGGTCGGCGGTTCGGGGATGGTGGCCGTGGTGGTCGGGGTTTTCGCGTTCGTGCGCCGGATGACCGGGGCGCTGCGGTGAACACGCTGGGCACGGTGCAGCTACCGGTGCTGCCGGGGCTGTTCACGATGTGGGCCGCGACTTTGATCTTGGTGGGCGTGATCGGCTTCGTGATTGCGCTCCGGACCCGGTCCGACGAGGTGCTGAAGCTGGTCACGATCGTCGGCGGGATCGGTCTGGTGTGCGCGGTCGGTTCGCTCGCGGTGGTGCTCTCGTGATGGGGCTCGCGGTCGTCGCCGGCTATGTGCTCGCGGCCGGACTGGCGCTGTACCTGCTGGGGGTGACGGCCTACGAGGTCCTGCGGAATCGGCTCGCGCATGAGCACGTGTTCGTTGAGTTGCACGTCCGGGAGATCCCCGACCAGGCCGTGCGCCGCACGGTGGACGTCTGCTCGAAGTGCCCGGCTGTCCGGATGAACGACGTGCCGCTGTGAACCTGCAACCCGATCTGTTCGGTGTGGAGCCGGCGCCCGTGGTGGTGCCGGCTCCTCGGCCTGTCTACGTCCTGGCTCCGCGAGCTGTAGCTGTGTCAGGCGCACCGAATCTGTTTGTGCACTTCCGACCTGCTCTCGAGAATCCGCAACCCGATCTCGAAGGCTCGCCGTTGCAGTACTTGCCCTGGCCGGCCTACCGGCAGACACCGGACCAGACCGCACGCCGGCTCGCGGTGTACCTGCGCCGCTCGAACTACCGGCCGTTTCGGGCCTGGTGCGGTCATGTGGTGGTGGTCTCGGTCGAGCAGTGGCAGGACGACGTCGAGCAGTGGCCGTGCCTGTACCGGGGGTGCGCCGGCTGGGTGCAGCGTGACAGCGAGTGCATATCTGCAGTCAGTTCGGAAGGGGGTGGTGGTGGTGAAGGAAATTATGCTGAAGCGGGAGGAGTGGCACGCGATCTGCGAGGAGCCGATGGTGTTCCGGGCGGTGACGCAGGGCGGGATCGCGGGCTGGTTGACGGCCTGGATGATCGTCGGGCTGATGAGGCTCAGGAGCCGCCTGAGTGGCTAGAGGAGTACTGATACGCCGGAGCGTGTGAACGGCCCGCAGGTAGCAGCCTGCGGGCCGTTGTGCTGGTCTGAGCACGGGTGGGGGTGTTCGTGTGTTCTCCGGACGGTACGCCGTTGTGTCACCGGTCCGCTACCCCTAGCCAACTAGGGACCCTGGCCATTCCTCCCCCCTCCCCTCGACAGCTGCAAATCACCGCTCGGACGGTTCTGGTGTCAAGGGTCGAAGATCGCGCAGCGACGGCGTAGCCGCCCTTGACTCCAGGTTCTCCGAGCAGACCCTCAAATCTCGGGGGGAGGGGGGATCTCGAACGCAGTTCGAGCGGTCGTGTCCGGCGCGGGTCGGGGGCACCGGAACGGCGGCGGCAGCCGCCTCTTGGGAACTACGGAATAGGTCTTCCGCCTGAGCGTGAAAACCGTCCAACCCTTCCCGATCCGGAGTGACACCTCCGCCGCGATCGGCGACCGGATTCAAACGGTCGTTTCAGGCTCGCCGCCGTACCGCTGCTGGACCGCCGACGCGGTCACCTCCAGCGCTTCACCGATCGCGACCCAGGTGTAGCCGAATGCCCGGGCCCGCAGCACGTACGAGCGGGTGAGCTGGTCGATGGTGTCGCCGGTCCGGCGCAGGTAGGCGAGCGCGACCAGCGGAGAGCCGCTGTCGCTGAGAGTGTCCGCGATCAGGCGGACCGGGTCACCGGTGTCAGTCATGACTCAAGGCTACTAAGGCGGACCTCAGTCCGATACGCTGTCCGCCGTTTAGGCGCGACACGAAAAACTAAACAGCCTTGATACTTGTGTAACACTCAAGCGGTCGTGCACGATGTACGCATTGTGAGCACCACGCCAATGGTGCCGGATTTCGCAGGGGGGGCGGTTCCCCTCTCGCTCAGACCGAAGGGAATCACCCACATGCCCCGAATCATCGGACAGCTCCTCAAGATCGAGCAGGTCCCCGCGTACACCGACCGCGCCACCGGCGAGGTCAAGCGCGAAGCGTTCCCCCGCCTGCACGTGCTCGAAGGCCACAAGGTCTACGAGGTCAACGTGGCCCGGGACTACGCGGCGGCCGGCAAGCCGATCCCGCAGGAGAACACCCCGGTCGACCTGTCGGTCGAGGTCCGCACCTACGTCTCCCGCGGCAACGCTCAGATGGTCTTCGACCTGCTCGACGTGCTCGCCCCGGCCCAGCACGCGGACCGCAAGGCCGCCTGACACGCGAAACGACCCCGGTAGCGCGCCAACGCTTGCCGGGGTCTAACCGCCTTACTGCTCAGACCAGTGAAGGGGCTAGCCACATGATGCACCCAAAACGCGAACGGCGCGGACGCCGCGTCGTCTCGATCGTAATCAGGTCGCTGGGCGTGCTCGCGTTCTGCGTGATGCTGCTGTTCGTCGGGCAGGCCGCATCGTGGGCTACCGCCACACCAACCCTCGCCGGTTCTGGACGGCAGTGGCCGCTGGAACCCTCCTCCTCTGTCTTGTCTTCGGCGACTGGGTCGCCGCACCGGTCGGCGTCCTCGTCTACCTCGCCGTGGGCCTACGAGTCGTCCGCGTACTTCACGGGATCTACCGCCGCCGCCGCCGCGCCGCCCACCGCTGACGAGGTCCGCACCCAGTTCAGTGAGCTCGCACCGGTGGTGCTGCTCGGGTTCGGTGTGCTGTGCGCCAGCAACCTGGCGATCCTGTTCGTGCTGATCGGCAAACGCTGATGCGCCGGCTGAAGTGGCTGATCATCGGCGCGGCGGTCTACGCGGCGTTCCGGCTGCTCACGCACGCACTTGAGTACGGCGGCTTCTGATGGACCCGGCCGTCTGGTTCGTGGGCGCGTTCATCACCAACCTGGGCGTGATTGTCGCGTGGCGGCTGTTCCGCGATCTCACGAAGGACTGACCGCCATGACACCGCTGGAGTTCCTGGTGCTGTTCATCAGCCTCGGCTTCGGCCTCGGGCTGCTCGCCGCCCTGCTGAGCGACTGAGCCGACCGAGCCGGGGCCCACCACAAACGTCCTATCGGATCGAGCAGGGGAAGGGGGTGTAAGACACATGGTCGCAACGATCACCACCGCCATCACCGGACTGCAGGCGAACCTGCTCACGGTCGCCGGTCTGGGACTCGCGATCGGCGTCGCCGTCTTCGGGCTGAAGAAGGGCTGGTCGCTGGTCAAGCGGTTCACGAACTGACCGCCCGGCACCACCCCCGTATCACCCCGCAGACCCTGCAGCACCGATAGCACCGAAGGGAGGAAACCTCCATGGTTGCCACCATCACCACCGCGATCGCGGGCCTGTCTGACGACCTGCTCACCGTCGCCGGCCTCGGCCTGGCGATCGGCGTCGCGATCTTCGGCCTGAAGAAGGGCTGGTCGCTCGTCAAGCGGTTCACCAACTGACGACGAGCCCCCACGGCTCCCCCACGACGCACCCCACCCGATCACCACCAGAGACCGGGTGGGGTGCGCCCCCCACCGTAAGCAGCACCCTGCGGCACCTTGGACGGGAGGTTGACCAAATGATCGTGGAATGGTTCCTCGGCCTGTTGGTGAGCCTCCTCGAAACCATGGTGTCGGCGCTGCCGTCGTTCGACCCGCCCGGCTGGTTCACCAACGCGAACTCAGGGTTCGCGTCGGTGTTCGGCGTCGCAAACTCGATGGGTGTCTGGCTGCCGGTCGGGCTCGGCTTCACCGTGCTCGCGGCGGTGCTCACCTGTCTGGTGATCGGGTTCGGGATCAAGGTCACCCGGATCGCCGCGAGCTTCTTGACCGCAGGAGGAGGTTCCGCAGGATGACAGTCCTCGTCGTGGCGATCGGGTGTGTGGTCGCCTTCTTCGTGATCCGCAGGGCCCGGAAACGTGCCGGTGCGTCGATCACCCGCAACTTCACTGTCGAGCCCCCGGCCGGTCGGCTGGGCCACCGGAAAGGCGAACGGCTGTGACGATGAAAATGTTCCGCAACGTAGGGAAGCGGTCGGCGCGGCGCGGCTGGCCGATCATGGCCTACGTCGGCGCGAACGGGGGAGGCAAGTCCGCCGCCGCGGTGTGGGACACGCTCCCGACGCTGGCGGCGGGCCGCCCGGTTTTGTCCACGGTGCGGCTGCTGGACTACGACAATCCGCGTGACTGCGAGGGCTGCGACCTGCCCGGCCACGCGGCCGGCCACCTGCAGGCGCACCCGGGCTGGGTGCCGTTTACCGAGTGGACCCAGCTGATGGAGTTCACCTACGGCGACGTGATCATGGACGAGGTCACCGGGGTTGCGTCGTCGCGGGAATCGCACTCGATGCCGACCATGGTCGCCAACCAGCTGGTGCAGCTGCGCCGCCGTGACGTGGTGCTGCGCTGGACCGCGCCGTCCTGGGCCCGCGCCGACAAAATCATCAGAGAGTGCAGCCAAGCGGTCACCTACTGCCGCGGCCGGCTGCCGGTGAAGGTCAAGACGGGCGCGGACGAGGACGACCGGCAGTGGCGGGCGCGGCGGCTGTTCATCTGGAAGACCTACGACGCGTCCGATTTCGAGGACTTCACGTCGGGCAAGCGGGAGGCGCTGGCGTCGCAGACGTCGGACATGTTCTGGGGCCCGAACTCGCCGGCGTTCGCCGCGTACGACACCTACGACGCGGTCATGTCGATCGGCACGGTCACCGACTCTGGCCGCTGCGCCGATTGTGGCGGTCGAAGGAGTGCCCCGCAGTGCTCGTGCTCGGACTACGTGCACCGCAAGACGCGTGGCAGGGGAGCGAAGGAGGGGCCCCCGAAGGGGGATACCGCAGTGGACCTGCCACGCGTCTTGCGTGAGCCGTTGACCGTGATCGAGGGAGGCTGAGCATGGCTCGAAACACACACCCGGACTCCGGCTTGGCGCTGGCCCTGGTCATCGTCGTGCTGGGCGTACTGGTCGGCATGGCGTTGCTCGGCACCTTCGGGCACCTGACCGGGACCGGGCTGTGAACCGGCGCGTCGTGTGGCGGCGGGTGCTGCGGGTCGGCACGGCGACGATCGCACTGGGACTGTGCCCGCTGGTGATGGAGCAGCAGTCGCACGCCGCCACCACGCAGGCGCTGCTGTCGCCGGCACCGTTGATCCCGATTGTCGAGGAGATTCTGGCGGGCATCGGCACCGGGTCCGGCACGCTCGCGATCGCCTCGACGGGCACCGCCGCCGCGGTGTCACTCACCACGGACGCGATTATCGCGGCGGCGGTGTATGCAGGCACCACCTACGCCACCTACAAGACGCTCAAGTTCTTCTTCCCCGCTGGCAGTCACAACGCACAACAGCCCTCGCTGGGCGTCGTGTCCCACACGGGATACAACAAGATCACCACTTGCACGTCGGGCGCTACCGCGGGCGGCGTCACGTACGGTGCATCCAACGCCGGCCTGACGTTTTCGGCCCGCTGCGGACCGTACGGAACAGGCGACACGTCCACCAACTTCTACGCCCCGAACATCAACTGGGTCTCCTGGAGATGCGTCAGCGCGAGCCCCTGCGCCCAGTACTTCCGCGTGGTCGCGGTCGGGCTCGACGGCGTCACTGAACTCGGAACCACCGCCGACCCATGCGCATGGGGCACCGCGCTCTACTCGTCCCCGAATACCGGCGGCACGTGCGGCGGCAACGGATACAACCCGACCCCCGGCAGGGTCGCTAACACTGTCGGCGGCTACTACCTCGAGTACGACCCGACCAAGATCCAATGGAACGTCGGTTCTCTGCACAGGTGGCGCGTCATCACCACCTGCAAGAACAAGTCGACCTCGGCGACCACCACCGGCACGACGTACTCCGACCAGTTCTGGGACGTCGACGCCAACCTCCCCGAGTTCACCGTCCCGCAGTGCCTCAGCTCCGAGATCGCTACGCACCTGGAGATCTGGGAGGGCGACAGCGCCGGCTCGACCGGCACGAAGGTCTACACCTGGGACGCGCCCGCCGATGTGATCGTGACCACGCCCACGTCCCCGTACAAGGACTGCTACCCGGGCGGCTCGGCGTTCCCGTGCATCATCGAAATCTGGAAGGTCCAGACCGACGGGTCACTGAAGACCTGCATGTCGGGCACGGTGGACTGCTCGACCTACGACCACACCCAGACCCAAACCCAACAGTACGAGTGCCGCTGGGGCACCCACATCCTGCCCACCGGGTACTGCAAACCGGTGGAGCCGTGGATCAAGACCACCACCGACATCCCGGCAGCCACCCCGACCCCGACCCCGACCGGCACCACGACGACGGGTACGTCGACCGGGCCGACCACGACGACCACCGTGGTCCCGGTCCCGACAGCCGGCCGCAACATCGACCCGAAGACCGGCGAGGAACGAACCGGCACCAGCAAACCGAGCGACGGGACCGACGACACAGGCTCGAACTGCATGGCCGACACCTGGTCCTGGAACCCAGTCAACTGGGTGTACATCCCGATCAAATGCGCGCTGCAGTGGGCCCTGGTCCCGAAAACCGCCACCATGACGAGCCTCGGCACCCGAGTGAAAACGGCGCTGTCGGCCTCGGCCCCCGGCCGGTGGGTCGGCGCGGTCGACAACCTGAAGGCGGGCCTGCCGAACACGTCGGAGTCCGGGTGCCTGGGGCCGCGGCTGGCCTGGGACAAGCTGCCTGGCGGCGAAATGTACCCGTTCAAGGCCTGCGACGGCGTCATGGCCACAGCCGCCGCGCTCACCAAGCTCCTGGCGACGATCGCGGTTACGTTCTTCGGCGGCCTGGCCTGCCTGCGAGCCCTCGGCTCCGGGCTCGGCTGGTCACCGGGCATCGGCAAGGAATAAACACAACCGTCTGAATTACGACTGACCGGAGAGGCACCACCACCGATCCACCGCTGGCGGATACGGTGCACACAACACGAAGGGCCAGCGAGACCAATCGCTGACCCTTCGACACTCAGAGGCTGGATGGAGCCGCAAAGTGCCTGTAGCCACCACGGTACCCGATAACACCGACCGCCGGCAGTCAGCCCGGTCGGCGCGCCACGCGGCGCAACGCATCCTGTGGGCCGAATCGAGACTCAAACCGGTGAAGCTGTGCGGGCTGCACGCCCGCAACGACACGTCCGGGCAGGTCGCGATCAAGGCCACCGGGACCGGCGAGTCCCGCCGAGCCGGCGTGTCGGGCGTGATGCGCTGCGGATCGACCTGGGCCTGCCCGGTGTGCTCGCACAAGATCTCCGCCACCCGCGCTGAGGAAGTCACGGCCGCGATCGAGAAGTGGCAAAACCTCGGCCCCACGTTCCGGGTCGCGCTGCTGACCCTGACGATGCGGCACAAGGAAGGCCAGTCGCTTCTCGAGCTCTGGGCGGCGCTGTCGAACGCATGGGAGAAAGTCACATCAGGCCGCGGCTGGGTGAACGACCAGGCCCTGTACGGCACCTGGCTCCCGCGGCAGATCAAGTCCGGCGAGCACCGTGGCGAGATCGTCTCGTCGCAGCGGATCCCGTTCGTGCGGGTGGTCGAGGCCACCCACGGCCGCAACGGCTGGCACGTCCACATCCACTGCGTGCTGTTCCTCGGGCCGACGATGACCGCCGACGCCCCCACCCCGGTCGACGTGCAGGCGCTCGGGTACTCGATGTTCCGCCGCTGGCGGCGCGCACTGGCGGCCGGCGTCAAGAAACGCGGATCACAGGAGTACCGGGTCCCGCCGATGGCGACCCCGACCCGTTCCCGCGGGGTCGATATCAAGTTGGTCACCGAAGGAGCGACGGCCCTGGGCGACTACTTCGCCAAAGCCGTCTACCCGGCACACCGCGCCGCGGGGTTCGAGGCCACCATGGGCCAGCACAAGGCCCCGAAGAACGGCAACCGGACCCCGTTCACGATCCTCGCCGACATCGCCGCGAACGGCGACGCCGCCGACCTGGACCTGTGGCACGAATGGGAACGAGGCTCCAAGGGCCGCCGCCAATTGACCTGGTCACCCGGCTTGCGGGAGTTCCTGGCGCTCGGCGACGAGCAAACCGACGAACAGGTCGCCGACGACGACTCCCTGAACGGCGACGTGCTGGTCACCTTCGACGCCGGCCAGTGGCCCCTGGTCCGGTCCCGCGTGCCGGCGCTGCTCGATGCGGCGGAAGCCGACGACACCGGTCTAGCCTTGTATCAGCTGCTCTCCGGCCTGCTACCGTTATGGAACCGTGACCACTGCAGTGTCAACAGCTCTTGACGCAGCTACCTCGCGTCAACGATAATTGACGCATGAAGAACATTACAGGCAGTGAGGCGCTGGCCCGTTGGCGGGTCGGTGCTGTCGGACGGGCCGGTGGTGACCGCGAGTATCAGTTCGCACGGGCGGTCGGCGCGCTGTGGGCCGGCCTCTGCATCGTGGCCGATAACCCGGACGGCACGTCGCGGACGCTCGATGAGGTGACCCGCACTTTGGCGAGCGTGGCGCAGAAGTGCCCGCTCGCTGTCCGGGGGCTGCCGTGGCCGCGGGTGATGGGTGGTGGCGAAGTTGAGTGACTACCGGATGATCGACACCGGCACCCAGTTCGCCCGGGTCCCCGAGCGCTATCAGTCGCCGGCTGCTCCGGTCGAGGACCCCGATACGCAGCTTGCTGAGGCATTGCAGGAGCTGAGCGAGCTGCAGCTGTCCGGCCCGGTCCTGGCGTACGCGTTCGGATGGCTCGCTCACCAGATGACGGCAGCCGAGATACAAGAGCTGATCGCGAAGTTGCACGAGAGGTTCCCGGAGGTGATCGCGTGACCGACGTGCAGGAGGAGCTGGTCCGTCGCTCTCAGGCGCTCGGCCTGGACCCGTTCGCGCTGAAGGAGCTGATCGACTGCGTCAACCGGCGCAAGCACCCCGCGTACGCGCTGGAGCTGGCGGCCGGCATGCAACGAGCCCTCGACCGGACCATCGCGTTCCTGGTCACAGAGTGTCGCGACCAGAACTACACGTGGACCGCGATCGGGTCCACACTGGGTCTGACGAAACAAGGCGCTCAACAGAAATACGGTGTCAACGGCTCTTGACGGAGAGTCCCAGCGTCAACTATACTTGACGCAAGAGGTAGTACCCACCCCGCGCCAACGGGGTAACGCTCAGACCGAATGGGGAAAGTGCTATGGAGCACACCACAAAGCCCGCGACAAACCTGGTGGCCAAGGCCTGCCAGTTGTGCGGCACCGCATCACTGATGAACCCGCCAGACCAGCACTGCACCTTGTGCGCCGGCATCCTGACTCGCCTCATCGTGGCCGTCCGGGATGGGGAAGTCCGGTGACCGGGTACGTAACGTCGGACGGCACTCGGTTCACGCCACGACCTCCGCGTCAGCCGGCAGACTTCAAGGCGGCCGACATTCGTATCGGTCAGCGCGTCGGGTACGACGGAACCGAGTGGTCAGTGTGGGCGAAGGGCCCGGCTGCCGGGACGTTTTGGCTCGCGGAGGCCGGAAATGTTCACCCGGACCCCGTGCACGTGAGGGACCTGCGGGCGCTCCTTACACCGGAACACCGGGGGCAGTCGTGATCGCCCCGGAGATCTCCGAACGTCAGTTGAAGCAGCTGCAGCGGGAAATGATCCGCGCCGGCGCGAAGGCACGCCGCGACCCGACCCCGGTTCTGCTCGACCGGGCTCGCCACGCGGCGCTGGCTTACGAGCACGCACGCAACGCCTGGAGCCGGTGATGGGCATCTTCGCGCTGGTTGTCGCGTGGGTGATGGTCACGGCGGCCCTGTGCAACATCGGCGGTGTCGTCTACGTCTGGTTCCGTGATCCCGATCGGCGGTGGGCACGATGACGCGGCCCACGATGCTCGTCGCTTTCAGCGGTCAGGGCGGCTCCGCGGCCGGTTGGTATCAGGCAGGCTTCGACGTGTTCTGCGTGGACACCGAC
>Ga0307515_10024005_pt1 | contig 10648 bp, 3 predicted proteins | sample 17_EM_MG_FD_194513 | JGI IMG/M metagenome (GOLD analysis project Ga0307515, IMG submission 194513) | Populus trichocarpa ectomycorrhiza microbial communities from riparian zone in the Pacific Northwest, United States - 17_EM | ecosystem: Host-associated > Plants > Roots > Unclassified | place...
GGCAATTTGCGGCGATTTGCAGCAATTTGCTACAAACACATAGGCTACCTATGCACGCGCCTGCCCTATCTATATGTTTGTAGCAAATTGCCAAAATTGCGACTTACGCAGGTTTTGTAGACCCCGATTTTCGCTTGCTGTTCTGCCTAATACCGGTACACGCCTCGTTCCGGAATATTTCTGCCCTATTCCGGAACAGATCGTCCTTAAAGAGTAACAAATCGTATATCGCTTTAAGCTGCTTTATTCCTGTTTGTATCAACTTAATAATATAGGTAAGTTATATCCAGGGGCACGAAATACGTATAGTATCGTATGCTCTTTTGGATGGTGGTGACTGTCTTCTGTATTGAAGCAGACTACGAGGTCTATATACTGATGCGCCTCCCCCTAATTAGTTAGTGCTTCGTAAATAAGTAGTTGGTGCACTGACGCGTAAACAGTGGTTGGTGCACTAACGCGTAAACACGTACTTGGTGTACCGAACGCGTAGGCACGCGGTTGGTATAATAGGTGCTGTAATTATATACTGGCGGTACTTGAAAAATAAAACCACCTATGTACAGCCTCCGTAATTGCTTTAATATAACTGTAGGACATAAAAGAAAATATATAAGAAATCTCCTCCGAGGTGCCGTCTAGGCTGCTTTTTAAACGGTGCTTTAAGCTAGTTGTAAGTCCTGCTTACGGTCCGTAAAATGAACCGTACGGTCTTTTAACGGGCCGTAGATGAACTATATAGCCTTCCGACGGGCTATAAATAAACCGTAAGTACTCCGTTAGTCTCGTTCTACCCATTCTATAACCTCCAGATTAAGCTTATTTATGTTAATTAGGGTTCTAAGAGCTTAACACGGCTTTGCCTTAGTCATGGCGTCTACTAGGTTGTTTCCGCCGCTGATCCATTTGACCTCCGTAATCTCGCGTTGTTTATAGGCCTAATATAAGCACATAAGGTCGACCATGAGCCTCTTCTCCTGTATCGTACCTAGCTTAACTAAGCAGTCGTAAAGGGACTTTAAATCAGTATATAAGACTAGGGGTAACTGCTCCAGTTATAGGATCTTGTAGACTATTAATTTGATTGCGGCTGCTATATTAAAGCCATAGGCTAGTGCATATAGTTTAGAAGCTAGTACACTTTGGGTTACTTATTTGCACTTAATTAAAGACCAGTGCAGTATATTTGCGTCCTAATTATGGTCCGTAAGTACAAGTACAAAGCCGATTTACGATGATAGGTCCTTATTATTAGCAAAGGATGCGTCCGTAAATACCAGTAAGCTAAGGGAATTTAGGTCTAGTGGTACGAAAGTAAGTCCCCTTACTGTATTATTAATTTGCCACTAAATGCGCTTATTAAGCTGCTTAATATTTTCTTCTTATGGGTCTACTGCTTGGGCCGCAAAGGACAAATCATAGGCAGATTCAGGTTAACAGACTGTGGCAATATAGGCGCCTCTTGCGCGCTGGGCGACGTATTAGTCCTTCGTATTTACGGTCTTACGGGTCTCTCCGCGGGAGCTGGTAAGGTCTATAGGCTTTGTTATAACAGGCTTCAGGTTTTAGGCTTGGCGTTCCTGAGTCAGCTTAATTAGGTTACCCTTTTGGGTAATTAGGCCTCTATTAAACTTAATCGGATTCTGCTCAGTTAACTGTTCTTACGGCTTTACTAAGAACTTAGCCTCCTTTAGTTCCGTTTCTTTAGCGTCCGCAAAGGTCTAGTCTACTAGGAAGAGGGTATCGTCTATTTAGAGCCCGACGATGCCAAGGCCATTTAATTGGGTGTATAGGAGGCAGGGGTCGTAGGTCAACTGTTCCATTTTAAGTCTGCTAACGTGGTGCTGGTGGTATATCTTAAACTAATAGTTTCTAGCTTCTAGTACTCTATACAGGGGTTTTATAACCCATAGAATTGTTCCTGGTTATAGGTTAAGCTCACAGGGTAGTCGTATAAAGATGTCCCTACTTAGGTAGGTATTGGACTGCATATAGGCTTATAAGATATTCCGTAGGTAAAGGGCTATAGGTTTAATTTGCTGTAGGCTAGGCGTAAGTGCAAGTATAATCCGTTGGCTGACTTATTAAATTATAGGCGATTGCATAAGGACTAAGTCCTTCCCTTAGTCGTTATAAGCTTATATAACAAGCCTTGATTTTTTAAAGGCTTTATTAGTACTAGGGTGCTTAATTTTATTAATAAAGCGTAAGTTAAATATACAGACGCCTTGCGGAATATCTCTCTCCATTATAACCGCAAAGATACCCTTTTTAAGTAGTCCGTTAATCTCTTTGCGTCGTAAGTCTGTAAACGGGGCTTCCTATACTAGAACTAATATATCCGCATACGGAGATTGCCTTGCGGATATTCCTGCGGAGCTTGCGGATATGCCTACGGGGCTTGCAGATATGTCTGCGGAGGTTATATGGTTCTCTATTATAGGGTTCTTAGTTATAGGGTGCTTTTAGGGGCGTCCTCGACCATGCTTTATAGGTTTAACGGGTTTAGTAAGTTCCTAGGGGACTTCTAAGGTAGGCAGGGGTGCTTCCAGTTTGTTTGGTTTGGTAGGTACTTCCAGTTTGTCTGGTTTAACAGGTATTTCTAGTTCGTCTGGCTTGACGTCATAGTTGTCTTTAGGCCGAAAGTAGGGTTTTACGGACGTGCTTCTAAAGCTAGTTAGCCCGCTAGGGAGTTATACGCAGCACGTCTCGTTTTCTACGGCTAGTAGACAATAAGGTCCATTCCAATTGCCGCTTTTACGCCATATAAGGACTTTAGAGTTAAGCGGGAGGTCGTGTACTGGGGTTATATTAGGTCCGTTGCGGTGGTGTAGGGCGTTATTAATAGTTTGTTTGGCCCGTAGCTTGACTATCTCGGCCATCGCCTTCTGTATTGCAGCTGCTTGTTCCGTAATAGACGGGGTAGGAGGATCTAGGTTACTTATCCTTAGGTAGGCTCTGTAGACCAAAAGGGTAGGTACTAGTCCATCCGGGCCAGCGGTATCGTTAACGGCTTTTACGGCCATCTGTAGAGTCAGTTCCTTTTAAATGCCCTTGCACTTATCTGTAATAATCTAGTAAGCTCTCCGTAAGGCTAGGTAAGCTTGTTTAATAAGCCCAATAGACTAATACGCCTTAACTAGAATAGCTTTTGTTAATATAGCTATGGCCATAGCATACTGCTGGAATTCCTTACTAATGAAGTTCCTACCGGCGTCGTGGGTAATATACTTAGGGGGTCTAATGTATATGTTAATCTAGTAGGCCCGTAAGGTGTCCCAGGTATGTTTTGCGGATATACTTTGCAACTAACAGGCAGCTTAGTAGCGGGTTACCTTATCAATTATATGTAGTACTAGGCTGCCGTTAATGTATATAATGTCTATGTATACTAAGTGGTTGAAGTTAAGATCCTTATAAAGGGTGAACTTAAATCGGCCTAGGGAACGTCCGTATTTCTGGCAGTAGGAGCAGTATTTAGTTAGGTGGTTAATTGCCTTCCTATTGACGTCGTTGTGTCTAGAACGTTTAAGGACTCTATATAGTTTCTTAGCTAACAGGTAGCCAAAGCGGCGGTGTAGGTGGTGCATTTCCGTGCTAGTGAGGTAGCACGGGTTATAGTTAAAAGACTCTTAAATATACGTCCGTAAGGTCTCTCCCTATATAAGGAATAGGTGTCCAAATCATTATATAATTGGTAGGGTAATGTGCTTACCTTCTGGGGTAGTTATAGGGCCAATCAGGGTATCCGTAACATTGTTGTAGTATACTTATAACCTATCCATATCCGCAAGATAGAGTAGGAAGGGGGTGTCTGCTTTTACTATATGGAAGTTAACTAGGCCAATTAGAGTCTTAACTTTAACTAATCTAATTAATGCGGTTAAGCTAATGCCAAACTAGACGTTTACGGCCCTAGTCTGCGTAGTATCAATATCCGTATTATTATTTGTGGTGGCCTTATATGCAAGGTATTATCCGTAGCCTACGGTAGACTTCTTAGAGGCACCTATGTCAATTATAACACCGTAGAATTTCTTGGGGGTATAGCGTTCTGTAGTGATATATATAAATGGGTCCTGTTTATAGTCTATAACGGGGGTGCTTGCGGAATAGTTTTTAGGCGTAACTAAGTGTATAAAGGAACGGTTGGCTAATACAGTCGTAATATTAAAGGCTTAGCTGTCCGTAAAAGGTCTAAAAGTAGTTAGGAACATTTCTGAGGTCTCCTATTCCTAAGCGTCTAAGTTAAAGTTAATTATAAGGGCTTCCATTAACTCGTTAAGAGACTCCTTTACTTTCTCTCCTTTATACTTTAAGATAAACTAGTTAATCCGTTTATTAAATCTCTTCTTAGACCTGTTGTATTCTTCCTAGGTATACCTTATAGACTAATATCCTTCCTTGCCGCACACGAAGCACTTCTAGCTAGTTTATCTGCGGGGGTATGTTTTTGTATAGGGGTTGCCGCGGGGGTTACGGGGACTTGGTCGATACGTGTGCTGCTAGCAGTAGCAGCGGTCCGTAAAGTAGGCGTCTAAGTCTATTTGCGGATATTGCGGATATTAAATATCTATAGTAAAGGCTTAAGTGCTGCCTAATAGGTTTAAGACTTCGTATATTATAATAGAAAACCGTAGGTCGTTAATGAGGCCGGCTAAGGTATCTGTAGGCTTATAGTAGGCGTATTTGCAAGGCTCTACTTCCTGGCAAGCTGTAATAAGTTTATTATGTAGGAAGTCGTCTGTTCGGAGCTTAATATTAAGGCTATGCTGTAGATGCTGAAGGTCCTTGATGAGGATTTGCAGATACTCTATAGTTAATTTTTTGGTGTTCTTGTTGATTACGGTCCGTAGCTTAGTCGCATTCCATTAGGTAAGGATATTACGCTTATATTCTGGTCCTTTAAAGTAGTTACGTATAGCTTCGCATAGCTTATTAAAAGGAACACTAAGGGGGTTACTCTTAAGGTTAGTGTAATAGTGGTTAAGGGCTAGGCCGCGTAGCATGGTAGAGTAGGCTTAGCTGAACTCCTGTTTAGGGATATTAGCCTTTTAACAGAGGTCTGTAAAGATAGTTAGTTTAAAGTTAAAATTATCGTTTTTACTGCTGTACTTAGATTTGTCGGTATAGAGCTTAGCTAGGTTAGCTAGCTCCTTGCCGTAGGTCTTTACTTAGGTAGGTTGCGGGTCTATAGCTTGCGGATTTATAGCTTGCGGATATATAGTATACGGGTTTATAGCTTGCGGATATGTGGCTTGCGGATATATAGTTTGCGGATATATAGGTTATAGATCTGTGGCTTAAACAATAGGGGTAGTTTGGTCCGTATTTTGGTTTATAGGGGTGTTATGGTCTATAGCTTAAGAGTAGGGTATAGTTTAGCCAGTAGGATTAGTTCTAAAGCCGCTTAGGTCTATAGGACGAATTTGGTTAAGTATGTTAGGTATAAGGCTAGCAATTTTATTAAGTTTAGGAGAAGTAAAGAGTTTGTTTTTGGCATTGGCCTAGTCTAGGATTTCCTCCTTAGTCCATTCCATTTGGTCCTCCTTATATATTATATTATATAATAATCGTGCAATAGTAACTTGTTTATCCCTTTTAACCTATACACCTTAGTCACGTAGGAGGGTTTATAGGTTGCGGATAGTAATAGGGTTGCAGGCCTTAAAGATAGCTTCTATAAAGTCTACAAAGTCTTCCTAGTATTGCTCCTATAGGTTGTCGTCTATAAGCTTAAAATGTCCGTATTTAAGGATTTTAAAACTAATATAATCGTTAACGTTATCTGTAGACGTAACGTCAACTCCTTATCTCCACTTCTTTTGACCTTTACTAATTTGCTTGCTTAGGTCTACTATACTATGTAATAATGCGTGACGGGTAGAAGAGGTCTTGTAGTGGTCCGTAAAGGCGGTTAATGTCCGTAACAGTTCGCAAAGGGTAGAGGGTTTCTGTAAGGTCTTATAACGGTCCGTAGATGTAATTAATAGATCCGTAGTGGTTTATAGAGGGGTAAGGGGTCTCCGTAAGGGGTCTAGGAGAGGTTGGGGTATTAGAGGAGGGTGTAGTAGGAATAGGGGTTTAAGGTTCGAAGGAGGGTAGGGGTTCTGTATAGGTTTGTATTCGCGTCTATAACTTCCAGTAGACCGTACTAAGACTTAAATAAGTATACAGAGTTGGAGATAAGTCCGTAATCCCCAACTTCCAACCTTTTAGTAGGTCGTACTAGGAGTCTAAACGGGTGGTCGCTGTTGAGTATTGCTTGGGGGGAGTTGTTAAGTGATTGCTGATCTGTGCGCGCTCACTGATCAGTGTTTGTATCAACTTAATAATACAGGTGAGTTATATCCAGGGGCACGAAATACGTATAGTATCGTATGCTCTTTTGGATGGTGGTAACTGTCTTCTATATTAAAGCAGACTACGAGGTCTATATACTGATGCGCCTCCCCCTAATTAGTCAGTGCTTCGTAAACAAGTGGTTGGTGCACTAACGCGTAAACAGTGGTTGGTGCACTAACGCGTAAACACGTACTTGGTGTACCGAACGCGTAGGCACGCGGTTGGTACAACAGGTGCTGTAATTATACAATTCCAAATTAATTACTTTATTCCGGAACAGATCTTTTAAAGATTAGGCCAATTACAAGATGGTATAACCCAGTTAAGGCTCACTAACGCTATATCTACACCGCTGCATCTACACCGCCAATCGCAAAGCTATTTAAAATAGTTGCGCCATATGCTTAATTTTTATTTCACCTTTAGATTTTATTGGTAAATAGTTATTGCATAAGGCCTACAGTAACCCTAAATTGCGCCTATAACGCCTACACGACGTCGCCAAAAGATCTACTTAATAAGTATATATTTGGTAGTCGAATAATATTTTATAATTAACTGTAAGTATTTTTTAGAGAGCTCTTGTGAGCCCCTTATGGTGTTAATTTTGCTTAGTAATCGCCCAATTAGGCTTAGCTTAGGAGCTTTAAACTTAAACTTTAAACTTTACGACAAACTTTAAAAAATTCTTATTAATCGCTCCTTAGCTACCACCTTATCTATAACTTAATTAGACCCTTAATAATATGCAGGCCTTCTCTATAAGTTCTAAATATATATCTAACTTAATTGCCGGGTTAAATCTAACAGTAATAGCGATGTCGGCCTCCGTGCCTAACCCTATACTTACCTCTATATCTAATACTACCTTACCTTCTACTATATCTAGGTTCTATAATGCCGCCTAAGCTATTCCTACCTTCTTAGTTATAGTAAAGCCTGCCTTTATAAAGTATCTAGAAGAAACTAGGAAGAACTCTATAAAGTAAGTCTTCCAATATAAATATAACAACCTTATTTTCTAGCTTGCCAATCTAGATCGTAAAGCTTATATATAGGCAGAACGCAACGCTAAATTAAAGGCTAACCTCCGGTGGTTTATAAGGGAAGATATTTACCTAGATCTATAAGGCCTCTAAAGGCGCCTATTAGGCGCTAATAAAAAGGCTTTAAAGGTGATTCCTAAGCTAGAGATTTATAATATAATTATAAGCAAGCATATTATACACTTAGGGTAGAAGAAAACGTACCATATAATTATAACAGAGTATTACGGTATAAGAAATGTTCAAGTTAACTAGCTAATTAATTACTATTGGATCTATAAGGAGTAAGTTAAAAATTCTAGATCTAAAGGTATATTACTAATATTCTTATAGAAAAGCAGCCTCTACTATAAAGCCTCCGCTTAATATAATCGTCTTATTAGCTTCTTTTAACTGTATTTAGGGCGATCTAATTAATATACGCTCTAAGCCAGACGGCGAATATAAATAGATTCTATAGATAAGCGATTATTTTAGTAAATACTATGCCCTTTATCCTCTTAAGCAGAAGACTGCTAAGGAAGTCGCCGCTACTGTTTTATAATAGCTATATCACTATAGTGTTTACCCTTATATTTGGCAGAGTAATAATAGTTTAAAATTTAAAGGCGCCCTTTTTATTCTACTTTATTATTATAGAGTTAAAGTTATTAATAGCCGTCCCTATTACCCGTAATTGTAAGGCCTTATAGAGCAGGCTAATAGCTTTATAAAGAAGAAGCTTTATGCAGTAAAGCAAGTTATAGGAACTTTATAATGGGCAGCGGCTTACCCACTTATTGCGGCCTTAATTAATTGTACCTACCATAAGTTAATTGGCTGTACGCCGTTTCGTTGCCTATATAGAAGAGATCCTTAGGCCTTTGCTTTACTGCCGCCTACCTACTAGGCTATAGCGGAGCCTTTATCCAATATTAGTAACGCTAAATTTAATTATAAGGATCTAGATGGTAATAAGAAAGTTTTAGGTCCTTAACTAAATAAGAATAGTAATGGGCGGGAGGCCGCTAAGCAAGAGCGCGAGGCTAAGGATAATTAATCTATTGCTTTTAGCGCCCTTACTGCTGCTAATAAGGCTCACAATGTGTCTTCTAATATAGAAGATAATAGTCATTGGATCTTAGCCTCCGGCGAATCTTCCGCTGATAAAGACAGTAATTCTAATAGTATTATTCCAAACTTAGAAACTAGCTCCGCAGGCAATCGCGATTAATTTAATAATGATAATGATAATAACGATTTAGCCAAGGGAGACTAGAGGTAGGTAACTCCTCTAAACCGTACTTTATCTGACGGTAATTGCCTCTCTTATAATCGCTTACTAGTCTTAATTTGAACGCGATAAATTTAGTATACTATACAGTTATTAGGATTAAGTGGATTTAGGTAGCCTCTGCCTCTACCGGAAGGCTTTCCTACACTAAGCTAAGAAGCTAGAATGCAACTACATTATAAGATAATAGAAGCAATGGATAGAGAGGCTGCGGTCTTAGCGGTAGCAAGTGCTAAGTATACTGCCGATCTTTAACGTACTAAGAAAGCTTTGCAATTTATTTGGTAGCAGGAGGAACTATATCCAGATAACTAGATTAAAAATCTAAAGGACTCCTATTATACCCCCAAAGATTATTTTATAGACGATCTTGCTGTTTAAATTAAAGCTCTATAAGTATAACTCTATCGCGAAGCCGGCGGAGCTGGCATTCCACCTATAGATCTTAGTAAGTATTACGATGTCGCCAAGCCTGCCTATAGGCATAACTTAGTTCGGGCAATTAAGAACTTTAATGATCCTATATACGCAATTCTACTATAGCGAGAGCTTAAGTAGCGGGTGTTAAAAAAGCTAGAGGAGCGCTAAAAGGAACTGTAGCTGTAGAGGCCTTCCGCAGGGTCGAGCTTCCTTTACAATATATTAAATATTTATAAGAGAGTTTAATAGTAATTGGCTCGCTCTTAAGAACGAATGAAGAAGAAGTATAATACGCAGCATTCTATTACTATATTTAATGTAGGCGACTTTATCCTTTTTCTAATTCCTAGAAAGCTTTAAAAGGCCACTAAGATCTCTTGCATACCTAGCTATATATATAAGATTTAAAACCATAGCTATTATAAAATTCGCACTTAGTACGGAATTGTTAAAGAGTCCTTCCTTAGCAGTGAGTTAATCAAACTAAGAGAGACTTATAATGCTTAGATTTTTATAAGTATTAGTAAAGTTATACCGCTTTTTATAATAGTAAAAGCTTATCTAATAACTGCGTAACCTACTAGCTATAGGTATAAGTAAGGATATAGCAATTAGCGATATAGCTATTAAAAAGGAAATATAGAGTGTTCTTCCTACTGCTATAGAGGGAGAGCTTATATAAATTAACTAACTAAAAACTCTAGTAAACCACCTTTAAGAGCTATAAGCTATAGGAGACTTGCTAGTTCTTAGATAACCTCTTAGCTAAAGCGCCCCTAGTAGGAGACGAAGCCTTAAAGCTCTATATAACCTTAAAGCTCTATATAACCTTAAAGCTCTATATAACCTTAAAGCTTTATATAACCTTAAAGCTCTATATAACCTTAAAGCCTTATATAACCTTAATCGGCAACAGTAAATAAGGAAAGTAATTAATTAAGCCTACTATAAAGGCTGTAAAAGTTAAAGAAGAGGAGGATAATAAAGCGGGTAAGGCTAGCGTAGGTAGGAGAAATTTAAATCGCAACTATACTAAACCTAATTAGGTAATTAGTCTATGGCTAGCAAAATATCAGAGAGCCCGGCTTTTAATAGATCTTAGTAAGTTTAAGGCTTTACGCGATTTATAAATTTTAGTATTAGGGAACGTAATTAACTACCCCCCACCTAATTGGTTTTTACTACTTATAGACTATATCTATAATATAAAAAGGCCTTTAAATATACTTATAAATTATAGTGTAATCTAGTTTAGATGGAATCTAATGGTGTTATAGTGGTTTAGGGGGGTAGTTAAATTTAATCTCTAGAGCCTTGCAAAATCTTATTAGAAAATTAAGATTCTATATAATTATACTCCACCAGATAATTAATTATAATATTAAGGATATATTATTACTTATTTTACGCCTAAAATTAATAAGATTATATATTAGTCCTTATTTATAACTATTAACTGCACTATACTTCCTAAATTAACTCGTAGAAACAGCTAAAATCTACTAAAAAGCTTTATTAAAAAGCTTTATATAGCTTTAAATCTATTCCGGAATAAAGCAATTAA
>Ga0307515_10024006_pt1 | contig 10647 bp, 13 predicted proteins | sample 17_EM_MG_FD_194513 | JGI IMG/M metagenome (GOLD analysis project Ga0307515, IMG submission 194513) | Populus trichocarpa ectomycorrhiza microbial communities from riparian zone in the Pacific Northwest, United States - 17_EM | ecosystem: Host-associated > Plants > Roots > Unclassified | place...
GCCCCTGCGCTGGGTCCTCGGTGACCTCTGCTACACGAGCCAGGCCTACCGTCAGGCCGTCAGAGAGTAGTCGAGCGATCCCTCGGACAAGGAGAGTATGTCAGACATGTTATCACGCGCTTTCACGTCACACAGCCGTAGCAGTAGCGGTACGAGGGATAAGCCTTTCCCGTCGGGCTCCACTCGTTCGCATCGGTGACGGTCTCCGAGTGACGTCTCCGCCGAGTGACTCTCGGCTGGCATGCCGGACGTGGTCGGATCCAACTCGCATCTGGAGTTGGGCGTCCATGGATCACTGGTTTGTTATACCCAGCACTACCCTGACAGCGAATCCATCATTCCGTACCGTATGGCTGCTCTTTCTAATCTCGAATCGTTAGAGATCGGGGGTTCTCAACAAGGCCCCACATGTCCGCCACGCGCAAGCGTAACCAACCGGCTATGCTATGCCGAATAGGCTGTGTTCGTTACGTCCGATTGTTATCTCTGGTTGTTGGAGGCGAAGTTGCCCAACCTTCGCGTGCTACGCACACTGTTGTGCCACGGGCTATAGTTAGTCCATTATTACATGCTGGTGTATATAAGTCGATTCCTAGTTACGAATATTAGAGGATTTAGTAGGCGAATATCTTCCCCTGTTATATTTGAAGACAAATTGTAACACCTTTCATAAGCAAGATAGCGTTACGTACCTCAAGCATCCTTCTAGATACAGGGAACCCCAATGTCCATGTGATCCGATGCGATGGGCGCTCTTCTCCCTGCCGCCACTGCCCGCTTCTATGACTCGAATCTTAGGTAAGGAGGGGGATTGCCGGATTACAGCATGAGTTTGATGCACAAATGGCGGAGAGGGCATCCACTGAGGATATCAAGTCGGAATCACGAATTTTCTTCTAAATTACATATATCGCTATCTTCCATCCGTGAATACAGTGCACAATCTGTGTCTATGTACGATAGTGTCTGCATTTCAGTCCTCGTCCGTCCCTCCGACGATATCCGCTCCAGGCAGGAACCACCGAAGAGTAATGCTCGTCCTTAAACCACGATCGATCCATTCACCCTCATCGTCAGATCCGCCTTTAGATACCCAATCCTTCCGAACGTGCTCGATGCCGTGCGTCCATCGATACCGTGCGTCTCCTTCCAAGACAATAATGGACAGGGGTGGCAACCAGATTGACCAGCGTGCGTCACCCTCTACCTCTTTGAAGTCCATAGCGCATCCAGCGCTGAGACTCACTCCAATAATGCCATCCCCGAATCTCTTCAGGAGATCGACATGCGGTGTGATCCCCTCCCCAGGTTCGTACCTGTTGAGGATAGCTTGTCTAGACTGGTACGACACACTAGGGAAAAGGAGATTATAAGTAGATGGCGGAACATGAGGTCGAAGAATTCCTGCCAGCTCTTCCAGGAGGGTATTAAGAAAAGATGGCAGCCCTCCGGAACGCGAACTAGCACGTCCGAAAAGCATGACTTGGTTGGACCCGTTTCTGAAGTACCCGTGCCCCTTAATGGAGTCAAGTAAATTTGTGCCAAGTTCGGATGGTATCCGAAGGTGGTCCAAGTTGTAGTGGAGGCCTGGCACTGGGGGTGTGGTCCTCCATGCAGGCCTTATTCCAACGAGTGGTCCGTCTAAGCCAACTCGTCCATCCTCTCCTGTGAGCTCGGCAGCCGTGTTGGGTTGGTGCCCGTCGCTGGTCATGGCAGCACCTCCAGTGGTGGTAGATGGATTGGAAATAACGTGAGGCACCAATGAATCGAATATTTGCCCTGGGTCCGAAAAGCTATCTCCATCTAGAAATGCCTTGAATCAGAGACGCCTTTCTTTACATGTATTTGACGCACCCACGAGCATGTCTTCAAGATCTGAGTCAGAGACAGAAAAGAGTGAAGAGCGAGACATCCTCCAAAAAAAACTAAGTGGTTGAGATCGAGTCCACAAAACATTTGCAAACCTTGGCCGAAACCCTATCAATGGCCCCACCTCCGGTCGACACTCTAGTCCTCGATGCTGGACCTTTGCTCTCTTTAGCTCCTCTGAGAGGCCTTGCAAGCCGCTATGTGACCGTTCCGCAGGTACTGGGAGAACTAAAAGACCAGAAAGCGCGCGAGCATTTCGAGAAACTACGGTTGACTGTGGGCGTCCATGTAGAAGTCCGAGATCCGAGTAGTGCTGCATTGGCGAAAGGTGGGTGGACATTCCATCCCCCGCTGAAATAACATGACCCAACGAGGATTGCGGAACGATAGTCACCCTTGCCGCGAAGAAAACTGGCGATTATTCTGTTTTATCAACTGCAGATCTGAGTATACTTGCTATAACAAGTGCTCTACGTGATGAAGCCGTCGCCAAGGCCGAAGAGATTGAGAGCGGAAAGCATGAAGCCACGGTATGCCCTCCCGCGGTTACTCGTCACTTGAATGTCATATTTGTACTGATGAGACGTAGACTTCCTCTCTAGAGGTCACCGATCTTCCAACTGAAGAAGCTACCTCTGCTGTCAATATTCCACCAGAAACGCAAGTCGATCCTGTCAACTCTCCAGGTTGCATTGAGGAAGATCTCAAACTGGACGCACTCACTTCGAGGCTCGAACGGACAACACTAGATGAGGCCGTCGCGCACAATAACACAAACGCATCGGCGTCTGATGGAGGGCACATTTCAGAACCTCCCTCAACACCGCCACCAATCTACGACGATCCTAGCTCCTCAGATGACGGTGAAGGTGAATGGATTACACCTTCTAACGTTGGGATACACAAATCGCGAGCGCTCGACCTACTGCCCCAGGACGCCAGGAAGACTGGCAAGCTTGCTAATGAAAAGGTACAAGTGGGGTGTATGACCGCGGACTTTGCAATGCAGAACGTGCTGTTGCATATGGGTCTCGATTTAGTCGGTGTTGAGGGGAAGAGGATCACAAGGATCAAGAGCTGGATTCTTCGCTGTCATGCCTGTTTCAAGTGAGTAGTATGGGATTTATGAGAAACCTTCAGCCTGACGTCTCGCTAGGCTTTGCAAGGATCCGACGAAGAAATTCTGCCCTTCGTGTGGCAACCCATCTCTCTTACGAACGTCGATCACAACCACCGCTCCAGACCCCAACGACCCCTCTGCAAGCCCTAAAGTACAAGTACACCTCAAGAAAAACTTTCAATACAAGGTCCGCGGAACGAGGTACTCCGTACCGATGCCGACGACTGGCTCTTCGAAGACGGGAACTGGGAACGGGATTATACTAAGAGAGGACCAGTCGGAGTATATGAAGGCCTTGAATCGTGAGAAGAAGAGAGAGGCAAGGGAAGAGGAACGATTGCTGAAAGCGGCGGCGGACCCAAAAGGTGGTAGCGGGACGGTAAAGATTGGACAATGGGACGACCCAGATTGGATTCCAGACATGTTGGTTGGCGTTGGAAAGCGGCAGGCTGCACATGGCTTACCCACTATCGGCATGGGACGCAAAAATCCCAACGAAAAGAGGAGACGAAAGTGATTAGTCATCCATTGTAGTTCTATCTTGTTCACTTGTTTATCTATTCATATTCCTGACCCCGGGAGGGGGATGGTTCCAGCATTCGGAAGAGTACCCATGGCCCATCACCCCGCAATATTCTGGATCGGATTCCGACCTGCTTCAGTGGAAGTGGTTATTTATGCGGAATCGGGCTTGGAGGTGGTCTAGGTGTAGTGTGCATTCCTAGCTAGTATACTGTGCCATACGCGGTGTCTTCTGATAGGCCCATGTCCCGCTTCTTTCTCAACTTGCGGTCCATTTATTGTCGGGTTCCACCCACAGTAGAGGCCCGATCTGTTGCCTTGGAGTACACCCGGGCCGAGTAAATCAGTCTACAAGGGGATTCTTCGTCAGACTCAAAGCGGATATATATACGTATACCAGCGTATCCAATCGAAATGAGAGGGACGCACTATATATAGAGACGGTACGTCTGCGGGCTCGTGGCGCGCGATATGATGGCCTAGCGACGTCCGGGATGTGAATTTACCTGCTAGTCTCATCACTCAAAAGGAAGTATAAGTGTAGTATCGCAGCTTAATTGAGACGGTCCGGTGGCGGAGAGAAAGATCGAGGAGACAAAGGATTAGTGGTCCTCCGTCCTCCTGTTTGTGTACTAGTTTGTACCGGCTCAGCCAACGTCATTTACCACTTCCCACAATTGGGTCTAATACAACTCCGAGAAGTGACAAGACTTACTAGGTCTTACCTTACAGGAACGCCTCTCAACCTGTTTGCTTGTCCCTATTAGTACATTAACAGGGGCCTTCTGGAGGCTATTCCATGCATACCCATACCTATCCATGTGAGGGGGGCTGTCATTCCAGAAATACACGCAATTTGGAATGTATATAGACCCATGGCACAAACTCAAACTACACTTGGTAAACGGTTGCCATCCAGTCAATAAAAGTACTACGGTGCCGCACCCAATGTACTCGCAGGGGTGGGGGTGGGGGTGGGGGTGGGGGTGGAGGTGGGAATGGGTGGAGGTCCCTGTCGCTCCCAGCTCCCATCCGTTAGCCTCCGCACCCTCCATGCTCGCGCCGGTTCAGGCGGCCGATACAACTGAAAGCCTGAGATAGAACCAGCAAAGTACAGGTATTCAAACTCCTCCAGCACCGGGCTGATAGGTATGAAACACTCTTTTAGAAGCCATTCAGCAAGGGAGAAGCCTGTGTTTTCGTGCCCGTCCACCCAAATTGTCACCCGCTTCAATTTGGGGAGCACCACGGTCCTTGCTCCAGGAAGATTGTCGGAAAGGTGATTGGGCGAGGGGTCTACTTTTACGGGGTAACACAGCTTGATTGTCAACTGCTCAAGGTGCTGGAGGGAGGTAGCCAAAGGCGGTAAGAGTGAGCAAATGTTATTGGGAACGAAGAGTTTCAGGTTTGTGATCCCCGCACAAGTCTTGGAGAGTGCGTCGAGTAGCCTCCAGGGTTCTTCCTCCAAATCAGAATAGACTTCCACATAGGTTGTGACTGGTCGTTCGGGTATCAACTTCAGAGCTAGCCGGTAGCAGCATGTCAAACTACGCAGGGCAGGTAAGTCTGACTGGTGAAAAGGCACATCCGAGAGACTGGAAATATGAAGAGTTGTGATAGACGTGTATCGCTTGAGTGTGTTCAAAACCGTTTGGCCGGATGTGACTGCAGAATGGTTCATGGTAAAGGTGGAGAGCTTGGGAAATTTAATCAACCTGGCTTGGTGAACGCATCGAGCAGCGTAAACATCAACATCGAGGTCTTCTACTGTAGTGGCAAATATTGTGAGAAGGGAACGAGTTGTTTCCATGGCGGTACGGGCGAGTTTGAGGGAAGTCACATGCGAACATGGTATAGGATTTGTCCACGGATAGAAATAGCAGAAGTTTACCACAAGTGTACGAAGGGTGGATAACCCAAAAATGATCGCCTGCTGCCCTTCGTTAACATTTGTATGGCGCAACGAAAGAAGCCGAATGTTTGGGATTATCGATAGGACAGAAATTACTGTGTGAAGTCGCAGGCTTTCAACCGAGTCATGCCGCGACCCACTCCAGTGAAGCTCAGTGGCCGAGCGGAGATGCAAGAGGTCCTTGCGTTCCCATTCCATGGACCTTAGACGGCGGTTGTCTATCTTCACCACAGTAGGTGGAGGGTTTAAATGAACGATGGAGAATAGGCGCTTGCATGACTCTGCGAGTGAATGCTGGTCTTTCGGAGGAAGTAGGTCACAGATGGCAACCCAAAGCTCTACTGGAAATCGAATCTGTCAATTGACCAATTAAATCGGGTTCCCAAAGCCATTTCTCTTCCAGATTCGTAAATACGCACGTCATTCTCATCATTCTGAGGGCTATGGCCGACAACCCACCGTGCTCCCGTATTACTTGATAGGATATCAGTCATTGATGGATGGTGTTTGCTCCCACAAGGAATGGGCAAGGGGGAAAGTGTGCTCGCTTTGTTAGAGCCACCTGGAGCCGGGCTATAGGCAGTTGGAAGACCTCGGTTTGTTGGTATAAGGCTAGAGGTCCGTGGAATATCGAATGACCTCACACAGTCACCCAGCAAGATTGTCGAAGTCGAAGAATTCAGTGAATGATAGGTTCATCCTGGGGTACAAGCTTAAACTGATCTGAGTGGAGGAGGGGTCTCAAGTAGCGGGTATACTACTCGATTTGAATATGAAAGAACAATCCCCATTCCGAAGGATCTCAGATAAACGTCATTTCTTATTCCATTTTACCAATATGCGTTCATCTGAAGGCAGAAGGTTCCCATGTCATCCCACTTCCTACATTGGCTCGAATATCAAATACGCGTGCGCGCTATTTCCCGGAGTATGCACGCTCGTCAACTGCCAGCCCGACGCCTGGCCTAGTTTGATGAACTGCCCGACGGTTCTCTCCTGTGCATTATGAAGTATCATCATTACGTAGTCCATTGTATACGCCAACCCTGCTCCTCTCCCAAAGTTTGTTAACAGAGGTTCTGGCGCAGGTACCGGCACGCCTCCAGGGATACCCGTGAATACTCCATCTTCGGGTGATATTCGACATGCGTATTTGATTAAAATGTCGGAGACTATAAGCTTCGTTTGCGGACCTGCATTTGCACGGAGTTGTTTGAGAATCTTGATACACCATTCATCCGCCCAGTCATGAATGATCTGACGCAGGAAGTAAACCGATGGGGGTGGAAGGTCGGCTGGCTGCTGCTCGAAGAAGTCTTGGACTGTCGTCGAGGCAACGGTCGGCCATATGTCGACGGTAATCAGCAAGGTGAAGACGTACCTTGAAACGTGACTTGATGGTTATCAAGTATGTTAGGAGAATGCTCCTTCCATGCCTAATCGAACAATCAGATAAGCGCAAAATATGTGGAAGTATTCACCTTAAGGCCATCTTCTACGACTTCGAGCTGATCCTGGATAATAAACTTGAGGTGTGGGTGTGCTTTGGCTAGAATATCCGTCACAGATCCGATCCCACCACCGACATCCACCACAACGGAGCCCTCCGGAAGAGATTCCCAGTCATACCTATCAGTATGGAGAGCAGTCAGGCCAGCAAGGAAGAGTGTGCGGCGCGCACCATCCACCGAGCACACTTTCAGGACTAGCAGTTGATGCCTTCATCATAACTCCGAAGCGTTTCCGACACCGCTCGTTCTCTGGGTCCTTAAGCCATTCAAATACATTCTTGTTGGTCCCGATCGCACGACAGAATGCAGCGTGATTGGGGCTGTACTGGAATGCAGTCGCTGGGTCCTTGAATGTTTCGGTGAGGTAAGCAGAAGCCTTTGACATGAACTCGCCGCTGGAAGACAAGCATGTCAGTGTGTAAACTCTTCAAGGCCAATGTGTGGTCCTTAACGTACCCGGTTCCAATCGCTGCGGAGAGCCCGTTGCTATTAGTGTACTTTTCTAAAGGCCTGAAGAGGTTTAGTCCTGGAGAAGGAACTATCGCATTCCGCTCATACCTCGCTTTGATCTCGTCCAATGTCTTTCCGGTGTCGATCGGGGCCGAGTTGCGATTATGAGCAAAGACATTCGGGGCTACTTCCTTGAAAATGTATGAGGATGCCAGCAACCGTAAAAGACGCCCTTCAGAATACTCTCAGTAAAATGGTATCCTTGTATCCTGCTTTGTCGCCCACCTATCTTTGCAGGATCCTGGTTAGCCTTCATCCCGATCTCATCTATATGCATGCCACTGGGATGGCCCTCGCGAATAATCTCGGCAATGTGAAAGGCTTCGATCACTCCGAGTGCCCCAGTAAGGTTAAACTACAATTGGACTCCATTATTGAGTAATTGGGAATGTTCCGGATGAAATGGCGTACCCCCATGACTGCTTCCGCAATTATCAGACGGCTTGGAATGATTGTGGCGAGAAGCTGGGACGCCGCAGATTGAACCAAGGTGATGGATTGAACCAGGTCGGCGTTTGAGGCAAGCCCGGCGTTTGGTGGGCTGGGTTCATCTAGGGTAGGCAGAGGAACCCCAATGTCATCATAAATGCCAATGACCTTCTCCACATTCTGAGCTATGATACTGGTGAGCTGGCGGAGTGTAAATGCCATGAAAAGTATCGGTTGGATGTGATGCTTCGAACTTGGGGATTTGTTTCCACCGTGCCCTTTAAAGGGATTTAGAGAGCGAGGTGATTCTTGGGGTACACGTCATACGGACCTACTTATCGGGTGGTACGTCTTCTTCCAACCCGCCTCTTGACGCATGATTCCCTGTGTGAACCTTCCTCGCAGTCGAAGCTAGCAGCCCACACAATCTGAATCGAAGAATGAACTGAGAATGCCGATACCAGGCGAGAGTTGCTCATGACTTGTCGGGGTCTTTAAGAGAGGGTCTTAGAACTCGCACTTCGATGAGTGGAAGGATGACACACAGCAGGGGGTCACTGTGAGCACGTTTGCGATATGATACGCTCTGAGAATTTCCTCGGATGCGGCCCTGAATTAAGCGACGGCATCGTGCCAGGTTCGTACATAGGCGAGAACAGCCTGGAGAGTACCAGTTCAGCATTTATAATTAGTGGATGTCAAAAGACACGACGTTTCCGACGCCTTGGGACATTTCGGCAGGTCACGGTGGGGTCCGGGTGCAGTTAGCATAGCCACAGCGGTCAGCGACGGTTTTTGCGCGGTTTCAGCTTTTCCCGCTGAGTTAAGGATGTGGCCGTTAAATTCGATTAGTACCTGATAGCTAGACCCTTTGGGCATAACCAGGCGGCACTTGTTGGACACCCAAAGGAATCTAGAGGACCCATGGTCGAAATACTCGAAAAACCGCCACCGCACTGCGACCGACGGTTTTGCAAACTGCGACCCTGCATCGACCATTGCGGTCATTTCGGCACCACCGTAACTCTTTAAGAGATCTACAAATTCTAGTACTAAGGCGTACGGAAGCCTCATATCACATCTCATATCATGACTCGCGGTTTAACCGCGACATTCCCTGCGGTGGGGTCCAAACTAAAACGCTCTCTCTGTGCAAGAAATGAATGCCCATATATTCGTCCCAAATCCGACGAAATTTAGGTGCCGTGGGCTGTGTGACCCCAATTCCGAGCCACTTTCGAACGGAATTCCTAACTTTGCGTGCTGATCGTGCCGATACGTGACGAGATCTTGTAATTCGGAACAGTAAAACATTATGCACTGATTCTTGCACTGCACAGCATTTATTATTAGTCAGCGTTAAGCCAGTACAGTAGGGCCGTATTCCGAAGAGTGCTCATTGGGTCCGTTTATTGGTGTTCTCGTCATAATTGTTACAGTTTGCTTTTTCTATGGTGACCGAAGCCTCGGTCATATGCAGGGTTGCAGGCTCAATCTCCGTTCATTTGGCACTGATTACATATGTGGCTCGGTTATTGTCACCACATAAACAATACCATCATAGGAGTAGGTGACAAGAGACTTTTATTTTCCGTCACATAACTCATCACCCCGCGATATTCTAAACCTGCTTTGGTGGAAATTGCGTTTCATGCTTCGAGGCGACGTAGGTGCAGTGTGCATTTATTGTACACTGTGTCTGGCACATATTGCGCTTCTTTCTCAACTTGCGGTCCATATATTGTCGGGGCGAATCCTTCCCTAGCTATTCGCATACACTCTTCTGGAAGCGAGTAAATTAGTCTACAACGGGCTTCTTCCTCAGACTTGAAGCGTAAATATACACGTACATTAGCGTATCCAATCGAAATAAGAGGGATGCACCGCATGCGGAGACAGTCTGCAGGCTCGGGGCGATATGGAGACGTCCAGGATGTGAAGTTGCCTGCTAATCTCACTCCAAATGGAGTACAAGTGCAGTATTGGAGCTAGATACGGTCCGGTGACGGAGATAAAGATCGAGAAGATAAAGGATTGGTGGTCCTCCTGTTTGTGTACCAGTTCGCACCGGCTCAGCCAACGCCATTTACCACTTTACACACAGTTGGTTCTAATATAAATCCGAGCAGCGACAAGACGTACTAGGTCTTATCTTACAAGAACGCCTTTCAGCCTGTTGCTTGTCCCTATTATATTAGTACATCAACACGGGCCTACTGGAGGGCGCTCATACCTACCCATGTGAAGGGAACTCTCATTCCAGAAACACGCGCAATTTGGAATATATAGAGACATATGGCACAAAACCCAAACTACACTTAATAAACGGTTGCCATCCAGCCATTAGAAGTACTACGGTGCTGCACCCAATGTACTCGCAGGGGTGGGAATGGGAATGGGTGGAGGTCCCTGTCGCTCCCAGCTCCCATCTGGTAGTCTCCGCACCTTCCATGCTCGCGTTGGTTCGGGCAACCGATGCAACTGAAAGTTAAAGCTAGAACCAGCAAAGAACAGGTATTCAAACTCCTCCAGCACCGGACTGACAGGCATGAAGCACTCTGTTAGGAGCCACTCAGCAGGGGAGAAGTCTGTGTATTTAAACTCGTCCACCCAAATTGTCACCTGCTTCAATTTGGGGAGCATCACCGGCCCTGCTCCAGGAGGATTGTGGAGAGGCTTCCCTGAAAGGTGATCGGGCAAGCGGTATACCTTTTCGGGGTAACACAACTTGATTGTCAATTGTTCCAGGTGCTGGAGGAAGGTAGTCAAAGATG
>Ga0307515_10024007_pt1 | contig 10647 bp, 13 predicted proteins | sample 17_EM_MG_FD_194513 | JGI IMG/M metagenome (GOLD analysis project Ga0307515, IMG submission 194513) | Populus trichocarpa ectomycorrhiza microbial communities from riparian zone in the Pacific Northwest, United States - 17_EM | ecosystem: Host-associated > Plants > Roots > Unclassified | place...
CTTCCGGGAGAACGAAGCTCAAATATTCATCGATTTTCTCGACCAAGTGAGTAAACTGTGCTACGTGTGGTGTATCTCGGTAACTTAGGACGTCGAACGTAGGTCCTTACACGGTCATACCTCGATGACAAATTTCGGCAGCGGAGTTTGTTGTTGCTTTCCAAGATTTGCAAAGCCCGTAGCATCATACCCTCCTCGTATATCCTTCGACGGGAGCTCATACGCATTGATCGGGTTTACTACTACGATGGATTTGCGGACGTGTGCAAGGGCGAATACTTGGGATTTCCCATGGCCGTCAAGCGTCTCAAGATGAACAAGGGGGACTCCGGCAAGATTTTCAAGGTATTTCTGATCAACCTCTGCACCACCATCACTCAACTTCGACCCAGCGATTATGTCGAGAGATCGTCGGTTGGAAACACTTATCCCATCCGAATATCTTGCCTTTGTTAGGGACCTCTGTGTTGACAGACCCGGATTGTTTCCTCATTCTCACTGAGTGGATGCCCAGTGGGAATGTAATGCAGTACGCAAGGTCCAATCCAGGGGCGAACCGTCTGCGATTGGTGAATTCGCTCGTTGTTTCCCCATATCCCTCCTCTCATTCATTCATAACGTGTAGCTCTCTGGGGCCATGTCCGGCGTGGCCTACCTTCACGGGCTTAGGATCGTTCATGGAGATCTTAAAGGGGTAAGTCCAATATTCCCGACGTGCTTTCACCACACTGACGACTGAAGCAGGCAAACATCCTCGTTGACAACAGTGACACTGCTCGCGTTGCCGATTTTGGCCTCATGATCATGGCTGATTTGAGCGCGATCCTTCTATCTGAGACCGTTGTTTCCACTGGGGGGACGCTTTATTGGATGAGTCCGGAGCTGCTAGATCCGCCGCGCTTTGGTTCCGATGGCCGACTGACTCGCGAGTCTGATTGTTATGCACTCGGAATGGTGATTTATGAGGTGAGCTGATCACTCCCACCACGAACGGCCCCTACTCACCTGGCCCACAGGTTCTGACTGGCTTCCGGCCATTCCATTGTATGCCTGGCTATACACCCGTGCCCGCTATACTGAGAGGCGAGCGTCCGGAAAGACCTTTCGACGCCGAATCACTGGGCTTCTCCGGCGCACTTTGGCAGTTGACACAGTCGTGCTGGAGCGGGTCGAGTTCGGATCGACCAACCGTCCAGCAGCTACTCGACCACCTTTCCCTTGCCGCACTTTGTTGGGTTCCCCCTCCGGTGTATCCCGCCAGAGTCGTAATAGATACAGGTGAAATCACCGGTTCAAACTCATCCGGGTCATCGGGAATGTTGTTGGAGAATCCGACATACCATCAGAAAACGTGCCACGCACTTTTTTTCTCGGTTTTCTCAGCTTATTCGAAGCTTTTGTCGATTATTTGTCATACGGTAGCTCTACAGGGAGGCCGGTTATCCCCATAGTTGTAATATTTCTCTTCCTGTATACTTAGGTACATGGCACTTCTCCGACGATTCATTTCGTTCCTATGTGTGGAATCCTAAGGTTATTGTGAACGGCACGCGCTTTTGTAGAACACTCACGACAAAATGATGAGCTCGGCCGCGTTGTGCAGTGAGAGGATTCGGGATGGCTCGTTTGTGGGATGTGTCCGTCGAGCATACCGGAGGGTTCCGAAGCTGCGGGTGGGTTCAGAGCGTTAGAGTTACGGTGACCAACGTGTTCTCTCTGTGCCGCGAGCAGTGATTTGGATTCAGAAACACCATCCCCCCCTCCGAACTGCGCCCTACCCGCCTCTGAACCCGTTGAAGGTGGATTCCAGCCTAGTGGTTTGGCACGCGTTCCTCTCCCGAGGACACCGTGACGAAAGACAACTCAAAATCATGCACATGTTGATATTCGGAAGGACCAGGGGACATCTGGCTTCGATATGACCGCCATTTTTGAACAGTGGTGCAACTTCGGGCTTTTGCACTCGTTTCGTGATTGAGCAAATATTTCAGCACGCGGCGGTGTGATCGACACATATTTACGCTTGTTGACCGCAAACCGATTCATCGACTGAACCTCCACCACCCCTCGCGACTCTGGATGAGTCTTCCTCAGGAACTGATTGAGGAGATCCTCAGTTATCTGTCATCTCGTGACAAGCAGTATCAACGGTCGTTGCGAAATTGTTCGCTGGTCGCGAAATCGTGGATAAACCCCAGCAGAAGACGCCTCTTCAAAACCGTGGTTATCAGAAAGCGGGACCGTCAGTCGTGGCTGGATAAAATTTCACCTTCAAACACCGAGCTGCTCCGCCACGTCCGCTCTTTCTACTTCTCAGGTTCTGGCCCCCAAGAATTGGCTCCTTTCACTAGATTCACCGAAAACCTCTACGTCTATTTCCCCTCGCTCCGTCGACTTCGCACCATCGGATTATCCGGAGCGCACATCTCCTCCGACATCCCCGAACGGATAGAGATATTTTCACCCTGTTAGCAAGCCCTCTCGTCTCTCATTCTCGCCGATGTTTCCTTCCCGTGGCGCTCGTTCATAGCGCTTATCGACTATTTCCCAAACCTACGAAACCTCAAATTGTCAAATTTTTATTTCCGGGGCGACAACGGAAACCCCCCTCCTCTGTCCAGACCTCTGCGTGGGGAACTTCGTTTCAACCTGTCCCAAATGGCGACGGTTCTGACCTTCTCTGATTGGTTGTGCACTGGACCGGAGGTAGAATACGAAGACCTTGCGATCGACCTGGGTTACTTGCCTGGTACGCACTCTCGCCGGCGTATCGTCGCCGCGTGTGGGAAGACCCTAACGCGTCTGAGGCTTCAGTCAAGTGAGTGTGTTGTGTCCTGGATCATATTACGAATGCTGACTGATTTAACTCGAGTGAGTGGCCCCATGAATCTCCCCCATTGTCCGGGACTTCGCGAACTGGAGTTCTCTGCGTTGTACCCAAGCCAGATACACTTGGCCACCATCTCTACCATCACTTCCATAAACATCTGGAAGATTACATTTTCGTCATATTCCTTGCCCACGGCACTGGACACTTTTCTGAGCCACAGTTGGACATCTTTCGACGATTGCATATCCCCTCTCGCCGATAAGTTGCGCAATTTGGGGAGCAAACAAACACTTGAGGTGCAATTCCGATCTGAGTACCTGGTCATAGACTCCCTCCCCGTGGACTACAAGAGGTTTTTACCAAAGTTTAGTGAGAAAGGTCGAGTGACGATCGTGCATTGCCCTGTCAAGTGGATGGGTCCTGGAGCCTACCGTTTGTTTTCTCTCGCCCGTGTCATGCTACCTTCTGACTCGGATTCCAGTACATTGCTCGACGGGACCGGATGCATGATGGATCGCTCAGACGCCCGGTGGCGAGACAGCGAAACGTGGGATTTTCAATCGGTGCTCCGTGCAGAAATTGGTCGCGCAGATATTGTAACGGATTGTAGAAGTACCAGAGTTATGAAAGTGAATGTTATTTTCTGTTGATGGAGAGAGTTGAGTCCCCCGGCTCAACGTCCGAAGGAATCTGGAAGAAATCCCCCACTCCCACGACACAATCGATCCCTGTCATCTCTCCCAGCAGAGGATTCGATGAGTCTTCCTCACGAACTACTCGACGAGATCTTCAGTTATCTATCGATATCAGTGGACGATGGGCGGGACCGACAATCGCTGCGAAACTATTCGTTGGTCGCGAAATCATGGACAAACCCCAGCCGAAGACACCTTTTCAAAACGGTCGAGATTCGAGAGACGACCCTTCGGCCGTGGTTGGACGCCATCTCACCTGCGAACGACGAGTTGTTACAGCACGTCCGCTCATTATCCTACTATACTTCCACTATAGCATGGCAAGGCGGTCGACGGCCGATCCATCGCATCGATGTCCTCCAGGACTATCTCCCGTCCTTCCACCGACTTCAACACCTCTCCCTGTCCTTCCTAAACATTCCATCGAATATTTCGCGACAAGTCGAGATGTTCTCAGCTTTTCGGCACACCCTCTCGAGGCTTTCCATCACTCACTGCAATATCACGACCAGCGCGCTCGTAACTCTTATCAACTGTTTCTCAAATCTCGACCGCCTCGATCTCAAGTATCTCTTGCATGAGGTGGATTGCGAGCCCCCCTCTTCTCTCTCCCGCCCCCCGATACGAGAGCTTTACATCTCCGAGTTTCACATGAATGACCTCGGAATCCTCAATCAGCTCTCGGAACTTGGGCCGGTATTTGATGAGCTCATCGTCCACGGCCGGTCGCGGATTCCGTTACTCACCCTCAATGGTGTCATCGGCTCTCTGGGGGTGAACGCCAAATGTATCAGACTTTGTACGTATGCACATGAGAGCTCGCTGTGAAGCCCGCTAAATCAAACACCATGCTTTTGCAGATCGTCCGAGCGCCGGATCTGTACTGTTCTCTCATTGCCGAGAGCTCCGGGAACTAGAGTTATCGGTGTCGTATTCGGGGAACAGGGAAGCAGAGATCCTTTCTTCCATCACCTCCACGAACATGGAAAAGGTCACCCTCGTATACCTATGTTTGGCCTGGGGTTTCTCGTGGCGCGATATCAACTGGGAAATCTTCAACGGGCCCCTGTGTCAGTTGGTCGACCAGTCTGGGTGCGCACGGGAACTGGAGGTGGATTTTAGAATCATGTGTGCGGGGGCTGTGGAAGTTGGTGGAGGCGCCGGACTGGTGACGATTGCGGATTCCCTCGCCCGGTTTAGGGAGAAGGGCAAGATCAAGGTCGCCTGGGTAGGTCCGGATGGGAGGGAGAATGTGGTTTACCCCCGTCCTGGGTAGAGAGAAAGTGTTATGGACAGGAAAGTGCTTTCCAATGGTGCAGATGGTGAGGTGGGGCGAGTAAATACAAGGAGTAGGTATACCGATGCCATTCGCTAGCCCCTGGCTAAAATCTTGATAGCAAGGTCCGAAAGAGGTACCCGTCTGTATTTTTACGAGAGAGATGTCTGCACAACAAGTGTGCGAAGGGCGTGGTCGCCACCACCGTGGCTGCATTGGACCCTATTGGGCTCAGCAGAGGTGGCTCCAACGTAGTCCTCCCCCCTGTACCCTCCCTCCTCCAAATACGCCCTTCCCGCCTCTGAACTTGAGGTTGGACTCCAGTCTCCAGCCTAGCTCCAACGCCGATCATTGGAGCGGCCAGTCACCTCGATGCTCCGCGAAGACATTTTTACATAAACTGGTCGTACAAACGTTGTAACCCGTTGTACAATAGAGGTAGCAAAACCATGAAAGTGGGCATGATTTTCCCGAATCCCAGCTCAGGAAGCCTCCACTCCCACAACACGTGACCATCGATCACCATCACCTCTCCCATCGGATTCGATGAGTCTTCCTCACGAACTACTCGATGAGATCCTCAGCTATCTGCCATTGAACTGCAGGCAGGACCAACAAAACTATTCGTTGGTCGCGAAATCATGGACGAACCCCAGCCGAAGACACCTTTTCAGAACAGTTATTATCCAACCAACGACCCTTCGGTCGTGGTTGGACACCATCTCGCCCGCGAACGACGAGTTACTGCAGCACGTCCGCTCATTATATTACGTCACCGACACTGTAGCGTGGCGCAATGGGGGGCAGCCAGTCCATCGCATCGATGTCCTCCAGGACTATCTCCCATCCTTTCACCAGCTTCAACACCTCACCCTATCCTCCATGCACATCCAATCAGATATCTCTCAACGGATCGAGATATTCTCAGCTTTTCGATACACCCTCTCGAGCTTGTCCCTCAAACATTGCAATATCACGATTAGCGCGCTCGTAACTATCATCAACTTTTTCTCAAACCTCGACCGCCTCAATCTCAATCAACTCTTGCACGAAGTAGATGGCGAGCCCCCCTCTTCTCTTTCTCGTCCTCTGATACGGAATCTCCGCATCTCAGATCCCAAGAAGGATGATCTCGGGATCCTCAATCAGCTGTCGGAACTTGGACCGGTATTCGACAAGCTCGTCATCGGAACGTGGTCACCGTCTCCCCCACGCGCCTTCAGTCTCGTCGCCGACTCCCTAGGAGTAAACGCCAAGTGCATAAGGCTGTTTCGAAGCAGTGAATGTGGTGTGTACACATGAGTGCCCACCATGACATCCGCTAACTCGAACTTTATGCTCCTACAGGCCGTCTGAAATACGAACCCGCACTACTCACTCGCTGCCAGGCGCTTCAGGAGTTGGAGTTAGATACGACGCGTCTGGGGAAAGCTGAAGTAGACATCCTTTCTTCCATCACCTCCACAAATATTCAAAAGATCTCCCTCGTGCTTCGGGGCGAATGGCGTGGTATCAGGTGGGAGACCCTTGATGAGCCTCTGTATCGAGCGGCCGGCCGATCTAGGCGTACACAGAAACTGGAGGTGGATATTCGAGTCGTGAGTGTGATGGATGAGGCGGATGGAGGCGTCAGACTTGCGAGGATTGTGGATTCCCTCACCCGGTTTAAGGAGAAGGGTCATATCAGAGTCATCTGGGTGGGTCTGGGTTGGCGCGAGAAAGTTGTTTACCCCCCACCCCCATCCCTGGTAGAGTGACGTAGGGAGAGGGTTGTGGGCAGGAAAGAGCTTTCCAGTAGTGTAGATGGCGGGGCTAGGCGAGTAGGTGCAGGGAGTGCCGATGTCACTCGCTAGTTGAAGAGGATGGCACGACATCTGAGCTCACGGAACCTGAACTGGGTAACCCCGAACTTCGACCTCTCACACAGCGCGGTTCTTCGATCTCTGGAGGTTCAAGCTCCTAGTAGCATCCGGGAACCCTTTCGCATTCTCGAAGCACTCCTCCTTATCGCCATATCTCCTACATCCTCCGAGATCGATGTCATATATATCCCCGACAAGTGCGTTGGCCGCCACAGGACTTGGCCAGGACATCGCGTGAGGCGTATGGAATCAAGGTGTTTCATCTGGCGTTTCAGTTCGGAGACAATGGAGGAAACCAGAGATGCAAACATCCGAGCCCTAAAACTTGTGACTCAAGCAGAGTTGACGAAGGGTTATTGTGATTTTTTTCTTCGTCCGCCTGTCGTTATTTTCCCGTACTCTCACGACATATATGATTATTTAGGCTTCGAGCCGTAGATCCAATTTGATTTCAAACCACGGGTATACTCTTCATTGGTCAAATGCATAATGAGTGGCGATGCAAGATAGGATTCTACACTAGCTGTTGTGGGTGGAAGAATGGAGAACCCGGTTACCATTTTTGGCGTCTACGATGGTCACTACCCCCTTCTCCCTGAACCCAGGTAAAAATAAGAGCTCGGTAAAATCGACCTTGCTAAGGTCACCTTCGATACAACTAAACCGGAGCTCCACCTCTAACGCGTGACAGTGCCCCTTCGCACGTAACCGATCCACGAGCCCACATAAATGACCATCGGCCGGGGCCCAAAATTTCATCCATTTCAAGGAAAAATTCCAACTACGCACGCGCCTCATATGGATGACGATCTTGCGGAGTTCAGTAGAGGCGACCGAAGAGAGGAGGGTTTTGTAAGTTGAGTTCGGTACCACCAGTTCCAATTCTCGAAGTTGCCGAAAGTGACGGATGGACATTGCCGTTCCGTCTGGAAAGCGAGCGTTCAGGTTGGAGTGTATAGTAAAGTCTGGGTGCCGTGGGGATACTCACGTTTGACTCCCTCCATCAGCCTCAAATATTTGACGGTGCTTGCACCTAATCGAAGAACGCTTTCCAGAAGCTCCGTTGTCGTGCGGAGGCAGGATTCGAGTACAAGTTCCTCGTACTCCAGGTCCAACTTAGCAAATCGATTGAAGAACTCCATGCTGCCATAGTTAATGTCGCGAAGGCATATTTTTCCCCGAAGCGGCCGAGACAATAGTGGGACCGGCCCCTCGTCGGATTCCACTGAAAAAAAACCCACTCGAAGGGTGGTGATGTTGGGGAAGTAATCGACCAGAGTCACGAATGTGCTGAATGACGTGACGAAGGCCATGAGGGAGAGATTGGTGAGGGTTTCACGGAAGGCTGAGAAACAGGCGCGAAACCCTCCTTCGCCGACGTGCTCGATCCCGATGGTTGTCAACTCGAGGCTGCGGATGTTGTGTAGGGCGGAAAGGTATTCTCCAGAATCCTCTAGGAGGTTTTGCATCGTATAGTTGTTTCCGGTGTTCGGAGTGCGGGGATATTGTTCCAACGAACGGACGTATCGGAGGAGGTGGATCTTGGATCCAGAGAGGACGACGCCGTTCATCCATCGCTCGTAGTTTCCGCTATGTATCAAGATCGAGGAGAAGAGGCGTCTTTGGCTTGGTCCTGTCCACCAAGTAGCCACCAAAGCACATGCGATCAGTGTCGGTCGGCCCTTGTTGTCTGTGGGTATGTGCTCTAGGACCTTGTCCAAGATTTCTGGCGGAAGCTTCACGGGTGCCTTTGACTCTGATAAATTGGATTATTGTGGCAACTGTTTGTTGGATTTGCGAAGGAAAAGGAGGAATAGACGGCGACGTACCCATGATCGCAGTGTTTGTGGGTTGCGGGCGGACGCAACACATCTTGATCGAAGACGATCATCGTCCTTCTCCGCACAGAATCTACGGATGGCTTCCCAAAATTTGCCACCGAATGGCACACCTGTTCTCACGAGTTGGATACAGAGGCTCTCCACTCGTAAACAAGTCTATATTGAGCCTATACCCCAGAAAAGCCCAAGTAACGTCACTCTCGCTTGCTTCGAGTCAACGTACCTTTGACCCGACTACCGCTTTGCAGTATTTCAGCTCCCCGACGAAATATTCATCGAAGTGTTCTCCAATTTTCCCACCTTCCGACTGGAGCAAGCCTACTACAGGGTCGACCAGCACGATTGGCTCGTCATAGACGCACGATACTTCAGTAGCGATTACGGAACGAGGCATCGTGTACTCCTCGCATTCTCTCAACTATGCTGTTCCACGAGACAGAAGTTTCTTCCGTGGCTGTGGGAGCATGTACAATCCCTGTGCGTTCATTCGCCTGGAATGGAAGAACGGGAATGCCGTCAGGTTGCGAAGAAGATGTTCCGGAGACAGTCCAGGACACTGGTCGCGAAACCCTCGTTGGCGGTACACGTCAGGTATGTATCTCTGTATTTTAGCCCCCATATTATTGCTCAAGCCCATTTCAAGAACATTCTCCGTACATATGTCCCGGTCGAATGCTCCCGGTCTACTGAAACTCCTACCTCTCCTGCCCAATCTCGATACCCTCGAGGTCCTTACAGAGGATTACGTGGAGCCAAGCTTCGAGCACTCCTTCGGATCCGTGAAATTACCACAGATCCGCACACTAGTCGTGGATGCACAGGCTCACTACCTCATGAAGTGCTGCACTCACGTAAAGAGAGTCGTAATCCACCGACGAGGTTTCGATATTACCTACCTCAAATCTATCCCTTTCATCGCGGACTCTCTGGTGTATCTCGCGGTGTGCCCTCCTGTACCTGAAATTATACAAGGTGTGGATGATCTCCCTTATTATTGTCGAGTGAACGATTCAAATCGCCGGGTAGACTTAGTCCGGTTATGTCCAAACCTCGAGGAGTTGGGGATCATCCAGGTCAGTCGAGTCCTAATATCTAGAAATCGATTTTGCCCATGCTCAAGCCCGATGCAGCCTTACTGTTTCCAAGTCCCCGAATGTATCAATCCCGTTCAGGACTTTGAGAAACTCCGCCTCCTCGAACTCGTGCTTCCCTGCAGGCTGGATTTTTATTCCTCAGACCCGCGGCCGGTTTGGGAAGCGCGAATAAAGGAGCGCGCAACAACTGTCCTAGGAAATATCCATGGGCACACCAAGTCACTCAAGATTATCTCCGTAGGCGGTTTCCCCAGGTGGGAGAATATCCACGACGTTGAGACCCAGAGAATAGAAGTCCCGTGAACTCCCTTCCAAGGAGTACAAGGACACGAGTCCTACGACCGTCTTCCACAGCCTCCCTCTTCCCGCTAGAAACAGTTTTCCGCCTTCATCAAAGCGGTGGAACCTACCGCCCCAATACCATTTAATTCGTTGGAACTCGTCATGTGTATTGTTACAATCCTGTACTGAAAATTTTCTCAAGGCTACGGCTCCCCAAAAATCCTTGTCCTATTTAGTTATTATGGTGAAGGGTCTGTTTACTGTGACCGTCATGCCGAGGTACAATATGGCCCTCTGAGATCAACCTTGTTCTTGTAGATTCCATACTAGAACGCACCCGGAACCCTCGGCTCCGGCTCCGTCAGTATCTTATCCAGACGACCGTGCTTCGGGGGGAATCTAAGCATGGCTTTCCAAGATCGAGTGGCGGGGGCCGTGTACTAAGCCTCCGTTCTCGCGAGCCTGGGCCCTCTATTTGGGTTCATCGGACACCCTTTCCACGTTGAACAGGACTGTGGTTGTCACGCTATCGTACTCCTCTGGTGTCCGTGAGTCGAGGATTGAGGAGGTGCGAGATGCATTGCAAGCCATCCCCAACTAGCTGAACGTGGGAAACTGATTTGACGGCGGACTTGATGGTTCTCGGATTTTTCCGGATTAGTCATCCTTCACCTTCCACCGCCACCCTCATCGTCCAAGACCCAGATTCTCTACAACAATCATGCCGCGAGCTGAAGGTGAGCTCAGCCCTCGTTCAGTTCAGTGAC
>Ga0307515_10024008_pt1 | contig 10647 bp, 6 predicted proteins | sample 17_EM_MG_FD_194513 | JGI IMG/M metagenome (GOLD analysis project Ga0307515, IMG submission 194513) | Populus trichocarpa ectomycorrhiza microbial communities from riparian zone in the Pacific Northwest, United States - 17_EM | ecosystem: Host-associated > Plants > Roots > Unclassified | place...
CCTGCCTAGTGTCGTCTGACCTTCGATGACGTCCCTGAACTTCTTCAGCGTTGCAGCCATCATCTTGCTCTCAAACGGACCACACGCTAGGGTATTCGAAGTAATATGCCGCCGTCCAAGGTGATTTGCGAGCACTCGGGACAGATGGTGCAGGCCTGCTTTGGAGGCGCTATAGGCGAAGGTCTCGAGCGAAGGAACACGTAGGCCGTCTATGCTGCCGATGTTAATGATACGCGCGGGGTCTTCGGCGGTAGCAGCATTTTCGAGAAGCGGGGTGAGGAGTTGTGTTATTGTGAAGACGCGGTGCAGGTTTAATGTGAGGACTCGAGTCCACGCGCTGTCTGGGTAGGTGTCGTATGATTCGCCCCAATTGCTGCCGCTATTGTTGACGAGAATGTGGAGTTCTGTATGAGAGATGTTTCATTAGTATAGGTTCTTAACGAATTGCTCGGTCCCGAAGCTGTCAGCTAGCTAGCTAGCTGTCTCAAGCGGTCGTACATACTCTTCTCTCTCTTTCCCAGTTCCTGTGCCAACTGTTTGCAGTCCTCTTCTTTATAAAAGTCTGCTGGAATTGCATATGCGCTGCCCTTGCCAAGTGCGTTCAGCTCCTTGCAGGCCTGTTCACATGCTTTGGCGTCTCTAGAGGATATGTACACTTTTGCACCATTTTGGACGAAGCCTTCAGATATCATCCTCCCAATTCCTTTGGCGCCGCCGGTCACCAACACGACCTTGTCCTATATGACGTCAGCTGCTTTGGATACGGAGGTCGCAAAAAAACGAATGGTAAGTGAGGTTGATTGACCTTGACGCCAAAGAGAGCGGATACATCCATGTTGGAATAAAGGTTTGAATGGCAAGAGAAAAGCTCTGTTATGTGAGGAAGCAATTGCTATAATATACCTTCGGAATCTAGGAAACGAGCAAAGAGCCGAGGCTCGGCAGAACTTCTTTCCGTCTCGCTATCAAATCTTGAGACATAAAATTGGTATTCTTGTATTTTAACAGAATAAATATATTAGACCGAAATTTAGTATATTTAAGCATTGATACTGCAGAGTGAAGTCTGCTAGCAGGCTCCCCGCTTTTGTCTACGCTGAAATAGGCTTTAGATCTGGCGGAACTACTCAACGCAACAGCCCAGACAGAGTACAGCTCGAGCCAACATATGGACTACATATAGACTACATCTCGAGAATCCACTTCAGGAGAAGTGGAGCTAGAACTAAATCAGATAAAAGTGTTACGCGGCCCCAGAGATGGCTTACAAAACTTGCTCAACCACCACTGACGAATCACGAGTCCCAGAATTCTGTTGCCTGATGCCTGATCCTACTAAATAGGGGTGATATGATGAACTGCTTTGATTCCTTTTAAATCAATTATTCTGGTAATAAATGTTTTGCTTAAGTGCAGTACCTCACGATCCTCTCCAAAATGACCGCCTTGGACAATCCCAAGCCCGTTCGCATTGGCGTCCTTGTCGTACCCCCAATCCAACTCCTTGACCTCTCCCCCGTGGATCTCTTTGATATGCTTACAAAGGAGTATTTGCAAGCTTGCAATCTACCCGCTCCACTCATTGCTCTTGGAGTTCCAATATCCATAACGCATATCTCCTTCGCTGGAGCCAACAGCATTGCGGCGTGCACTGCCAACGTAGGTCTTCGCATCAACGCTGGTTTATCTGACGCTGGTGTTAAACCGGGTGAGTTGGATATCTTACTCGTTCCGGGTACGGATCCGAACACGGTGCCGAGGGAGGAGGAATTGGACTTCGTGAGGAAGCATGTCGAGGCGGGTGTGACGCTGATGACAGTTTGCACTGGCATATTTGTTGCAGCATATGCTGGGGTATTAGATGGAAAGAAAGCGACGGGTTCGCGGGCGTTGGTGTCGATGATATTAAAGAAGAAATTCCCGAAAGTAGAATGGTCGGAGAAGAGATGGGTACAAGACGGAAAAATGTGGACTAGTGGTAAGCTATATTATCTCTTCCCTCCTCTCTAATCTGTATTTCGAAGGGCAGTTAGGGGCTCCATCCACTTAAATCGTCATGACATTTGCATGGGCTAAATTATGAGTAGGCGGTATCACGAATGGCCAGGATATGGTAGCCGCGTACATCCGCCAACGATGGCCCGGGCCAGTTGCAAATACTGTATGTGCAATGGCAGATGTTGGAAACCGTAGTGCGGAATATGATAACGGAAGCGTGAAGGAGAATGCTTGGTGGGTATGGCAAATATTCAGAGCATGGACCATGGGGTTTAGGAAGACCAAATGAGAAGCTAGGATTGATCTGTCTCAATGAAAATAACAAGGAGATAATTTTTCTTGGGGTTATGCTTGAAAGATGCAATACAAAATCATCAAGAAAGAAGTAAACAAATTGTGAAGAGATCATCAGAGATGTTGTGAGATACGGCAAACCTCCTAAGAGCGGCTGCATTGCCACTACAATGATTGCGACGACTTCTGGCTGGACTATATGGGGAATTCCGGTCCTCCGCAAAAACTCGTGCTGAAAATAGGAGGATGGTATTCTCTTCCTCTCTTCTCCCATGATCCCCTTTTATGATGAACGAATCTCTGGCAGCAGCGGCCAGAGATAAAAGGGCAGGCCACAGGCCGACCATTTAGTCAACCCACCTACCTTAATTTCTTCATAGCACTGCAAGCAGATGCGGAATAAAAAGAATATTGCGGCTGATGATTATATCGAGGATAGCTTCTGAGGCGAGGTTCGATTAACCTTCGCAACCCCGGGCTTATTTTAGTTTAGGGATGAGATAATATCGAGCACCTGCATCTCCCCGCTTCAATGAGTAACACAATCGAGAAGATGACGCTAGCAATGGTTTACCGTTCTAGGGCCACTTGTCACTCAGGTCCTGTATCGCCAAATATTTCGTGCGTCGATTGGAAACCCGCGTCGGAGAAACCGCTCCAAACATGGCCCGCGAACCACCCAAACCAGGGCCCATTGAAGCTATCCTAGCTTCAAAATTAGCAGAACCGCCTACTAAGAAGCTTGATGACTCCCATTACCAACCTAGGACGCAATCTTACTATGCATTCAACGGCTCAGCCTGGCAAGCGGCTCCTGCAGCCCATTCTGCGACATCCGCCGCGACCTCTACCGCGACCTCTACGACGGGAGCGTTGACTATGCGGCTCATCACTTGGAATATAGATGTTCTGAGTGATGGAGCCAAACCACGTATGGCCGGTGCCCTGGAGCACCTCGAAAGTTTAGTATTGAATGTGCCATCCGCGCAACCAATCGTCATATTTCTGCAAGAGATGGGCCAGACGGACCTGGCACAGATACAAGCTGCAGAGTGGGTGCAGGCAAGGTTCTTTCTCACGGATATTGACGAGCGCAGCTGGGACAGCCCACATTACGGGACTACAACGCTGGTGGATCGACGGTTTAACATTGAGAAGATTTTCCGGGTACCCTGGGTTACAAAATTTGAGCGGGACGGGTTATTCATCGATATAAAGGGTAGCAAGGGTCAGGTAGTGCGACTATGCAACACGCATCTTGAGTCGCTGGCTGCGGATCCTCTAGTCCGACCGTTGCAGCTCGCTGTAGCTGCAAAGTACCTGCACGCGGACAGCGTCCAAGCAGCGCTACTTGCTGGCGACCTCAACGCTATTCAGCCATTTGACCGTACATTACATACAGAGAATAGACTCAAGGATGCTTATCTTGAGCTTGGAGGGAAAGAAGACAGTGAAGAGGGGTATACTTGGGGCCATCAGGTCCCGCAGTGGATGAAAGACAAGTTTGGATGTAGTAGGATGGACAAGATTCTATATAACGGAGCTGTTAGAGTGAAGACATTGGAAAGAATTGGAGTTGGGGTTAAGGTTGCAGAGGATAAGAGGCAAGAAATGAGGGACATTGGGTGCGAGGAATGGGTTACAGACCATTACGGGCTAATGGGCGAGTTGCAGCTCGATGTTTCCTGCTTGATCGGTGAAGTCAGGAGTGCTAGATTACCGGCGGGAATCTCTCACATTTAACGAATGCATTGAGACGAAACACCATGAGCCTTGCGAATTAAACTTAAGTAGATTTGGAGAAAGCTTACTTCCATCCTTAGATACAATATCCTCACTTGCTATCTGGATGCGAGCCCAGCAACGCAATTCGAAGGGGCGTTGCAACCATAATGCCGACATACATGCAGCATTTACTGCAGTTTCCTCCCATTGATTTGAACGAAATCTGCCGGACTCTGTTAAATTTAAGCTATCAATCAGCCTTGTTGCAAGAACTATCTATTCCCCCTTTTCATTGACCCGAGGTACGAGTGGTCTATACTTTCGGGTCCTAGATTTCAAACTCCTACCAAGCCGGCTTCTGATTGGTTAGATAAAAAAGCGCGCGCGGTAAGTTCTAGCAGAATCCACGTGATGAACTTCAAAATATTATAAACTTTAAAATATCTTAGTATTGCACCTTCCTTTTTGTTAATACCTCTATTAATACTATATACGTTGTAAATATGGCAGATCCTACTGTAATTTAGTGCAGCAAGTGCCATATCCATAAGCCCCGCCTTAGCTTTATCAAAGATGGCCCTTTAAAGAAGCTTTTAAAGCTGTACCAGTTATGTTAGTTAAAGGCGCGTCTTCCCTATATATTACTTCTACTTCTGCTTACTTTTCTAGATCTCTAAATATAATTTAAATAAGCGGAGAGCTCTTGTAGAGTTAGGTTCTACTACTAAGACTTATCCTATAAGACGCTAGCAAACTACTCTACCTAAAAACGATACCGAGAATGCCTTCCTACCTCGCGGCCAGAATAGCCAAGATACCCCTAAGATAGCTTAATAGCGAAAGACAATTAGGGCAATATAACGGGAGCACCGCATTCTTAATCGGCGGGGTAAAGCTTACTTGCCTACTCCTCCGCTATATACTATAGATAAAGCTCCGTGCAGTAGAAGAGGTACCCTAGATAGCCTAAATACGTCCTTGCCGAAACTAGCTCCTATGCCTGCTTTACCGCCAATACCTACCCTACCACCAATACCACCTTTCTCGCGGCAAGCTCCGACTACGGCTACATTACTACCCGTTTTAGCTGTTAATTGGGAGTAAATTAAGAAGTTTAGGAGTATACTATAGGCTAAATATATAGAGACGTATAGTTGTTATAAGGAGCGGTGGTTCCAAATAGGCCTAGCTATAGAGGGTGATAATATAGGTATATATAAAGCCTATATTAAGGACGCCAATAGCCTTAAATATCTAACCCTTTTTCCCCTATTTGGTGAAAGCAACGGGCTTAATCTAGGGCCTGTTCCTAGCTTCTTACCTATACTTACCGCAGTAGAGGAGCTTCTAATTGCGCGCGTATACGTTTATCTACAAGTCATGCGTGTATACGGCCAGTAACACCGCTATACTAGCTACGTCTGCTGCTTTGGCTAGAACATACTAAAGACTTAAAGGTAGCTACTACGGCTACCTACTAAACTTGATATACTAGTTGTAAAGCCTATAGTAGTAGAGGGTAGCGAATATTTAAGTCGGCGGTTTACTAAGCGGTATACTATAAGGCGCTCTGCTATAGTACGGTAGCTTTACTTTCTAAAGGTTAATTATCCTAATTATCGCGACGTTAAAATATATAGCACCTAGCTTACCAGCTTACCTAAAAATGGCTCTATATTAGATTAGCTACCTTATATTAATAAGTTGGAGTCTAATTTTAGTGGCCCAACGGCTTACCCTACTGCTCCTATGCAATATCCTTTTGCTATTAATCCTCTGCCTACTAAGCTTGGTAGTAATATACTAGATAGCAAATTCGATAATAACGTATTAGATACTTTAGTTCCTAATCTAGTGCCTAACCTTAATGAATTAGAGCTTTTAGGTTGCGAGGTTTAACACTAATAAGACCTATAAGCAGGCCTAGAGGTTCCTACTATGCGATAAACACCTCTCTTTAAGCGATTAGCTAGTTTTATTATGCGCGGCGCCTTTCCTACCCTATTTCCTTATGGTAAAGCAGATTTTGACATGCCACAAAGCCGTACGGTTACCCTGGCTGCGTACGCCAAGCATATGCTTAAGTATCAGGACAGTCGGTTTGGCCGCCACCCCTTATTTTGCTACTACGTGTTTAATTAAATTATAAGAGAGTAAGCCCTTAACGCTACCCGCTTCCTTTACGGCCGATTAGATAAGAATAGTCTATCTTTAAATAAGCTCGGTAATCTTATAAATAGTAGTAGGGGTAATTAAGTTCTAAATAAGATTATACGGTATATATAGTGTCATAATGCTGCAATAAAGTAGACTAAATAACTACGTTATAGTATAAAGAGGGGAAGAAGGTAGAAAGGGGGTATTATATATAAATAGTAGGGCTAGCCGCTAAGTCACTAGTGGTAGGCTAGCTAATAGTAGGAAATAGTATAAAACAGTATAAAACGGTATGCATTAGGTCAGTGCTATAACAGTACTCCTCTCCCCTAGATAGTTTAGTCCCTAAATTAAATAGATAACTTAAAAATAGGCAGTGTATAGGGTTGCCTATTTTTTACTGCAAAGATATTAGTTTCGCTTACCGCCCTTAACCGGGCTAATAGCGATTTTCTATACCGGGCATAGAAAATCCTAATTAGTTAGTTTAGTAAGTAAGGTCGGCGGAACTCTATACTACTACCCGAATTAATCCGCGTGGCATTTCTTAGCAAGAATTTGACTAATTAGATAACTTTAACCGCCGGTCGAAGTTCTATAATATCTTAACCACTATAAATTTTAATACGGTGGTCGGCCGCGACCTTAGCGTAACTTTTTCTTATTTTATACCTAGTCTAGGGGTCCTAGCTTTTTAGGGTGTTGCTTATAAAAGCGCTATACAGCTTATTTATAACCCTTTAGGTCTTCCTTTAGCTGCTAGGTTATATCCTTATAATATTTCTATTTAATCTTATAAGTTAGGCCCTAGGGGTCTTTATTATATATATTAAGGATTTTCTTAAACTTCTATTTGTCTTCTATATTACCGTTATTATTTCTCTCTACTACTTATCCTTATACATTACAGCGCTCTATAGTTATAACGGAACCTTATAGTAGGTACTACGATAGGCTTATTATTGGGCTAGGTGTATAAGAAATGCAAGTATAAAAGTTAACAACGTAATAATAACTAGTGGAGTAGTTGCCTAACAGATTAACTCCAATTATATTCTAAGAATCACTATAAGAAAGGAACTATCTAGGTAGGGACTAAGGGTCCTTAAATACACAACCGTACTCCTAAGAAATCCTTCTTATATGTAATGTACGTAAGGTACGTAAGGTACGTACATTCCGTTCGTTTTCTATGTTCCTCTTATAGCACATTATATAACTTTAGTTACTATTTCTCGTTATATAGTTCTACCGAATCTATTCTAGACCGTACTCTTATTAACTAACTAGCTTCCTCTAACTCTTCTCTAAGTAGTTATAGTATTATACTTAAAGCGTCCGTAACACCATCTCCCTTCTCTCTATCTTTATCCTTAAAGATTCCTAGCATCTCTAAGTTGTTTACTAGAGGTATAATATCCGTCTAATTAATTTAGTTAATATCGTTACTTATTATACCTAAGGCCTCTCCTTTTTCGTATGCGTAGTATTATACTCGTACTATTACTACCATACTATTACTAGGGGAGATAATACCGTCTCTATGTTCCCGTTATACGAAAGAGGGATTAATTTACATTACATTAGTAAGTCCTTCCTCTTAGCAACTCTCTTTTTATTTAGAGTGCACTAAAGCGAATATTTATTCGTCCTATAACGTTTGCTTTACCTCTAATACTAAGTATACGCGTCCTATAACTCTTAATAATTATTAAGTTCTCTAAGTAATTTATTATAGGGTTTTATGTTTAATCTACTACTATAAAGCTCGATAGTAAGCTTATAAGTGCCCTTATTAAATTAGAACGTTCTTAAAATACGGAATAAAAAGCCCTAAATACTCGGATCGTGGCGTCTACCCATCTTCTCCGTCTTAAGAAAGTTCGTAAAAAGGTTTATTTTAAGGAGTAAAAACTTATAGAATAAGGTCTATAGGAACTTAGTGACAAGAGAACTAATTCTCTTCCTATAAAGGGAACAACTCTAAGTAGTTTAATAGTTACTCTTCCTAGGTCCCCCTTAGGTAACTTATTCTTTAGCGATTCTTCTTTATTAATATTACCTAACCTATTCTCTTCTGATACTCCTATACCTTTCCTATAGCATTCTTTAAATTCTCTAATAGTTTTTAGGTAGTCTTATTATAGCCTATCCACTTTACCTTATACTATATTTTATCGTCAACGTCCTTATAACTAATAATTCTTAAAACTTACTATTTATCTTCTTCTTACCCTCTATATATGTCTGCTTTGTAAACTAGTAGCTTAATATTTCCGTGTACTAGCTTTAGTATCGCAATATGCTATACTAGGTAGATTTTTATTCTGGCTAGTAGGTTTAACTTAAACGTAACTGGTAAAATCTTCTATATAATTTTAAAAGGTCTTAGTCTAACATAGTCTAACTTCTTGCTTAGTTATTAACTTTTGAAAATTTTATATAGTAGCTATGCTTTATCTCCCTCCTTAAGATCTGGTCCCTTAGATCTCTTAGCATTATAGTACCTCTTTATTCTCTACTATACTACCTTAGCTATTTCTATAAGGTTTTTATAAAGATTTATTAACGTCTCTATCCTTTATTTGGCTATACTACTTATCCTCTTTACTTAACGTGGCGATAATAATGTTCTTAGCTTATACCCGTAATTCGCCTTAAATAGTAAAGTACCCATTTCTTTTTAAGGTGTTATATTATATATAAACTATATAACTAGTAATAATAATACCTAATTATTTTATACGTAATTAATATAGTATCTTAGATACTGCTCTAGTGTCTAATTTAATCTTTTTATTTAACTGTCTATCTGCGGATAATATATAGTAGAAGTTACTACTTAAACTCCTTACTCCGCTAAGAATACCTTCTAGAATACTACTATAAATCTTAAATCCCTATCTAATATAATTTTACTTAATACTCCGTATCTTATAAATACTTCTTTTATATAAATTCTAGCGATATCTTCCGCTAAGATTTCTTCTGTATAGGCTATAAAGTATCCCCACTTTATAAGCTTATCTACTATTACTAAGATCGCGTCGTAATCTTATCCTATAATAGGATCTCTTAATTTTAGCAACTTAATAATAAAGTCCTATAATATAACCTCCTATAGTCTCTCTGGTATTTTAATAGGTTATAGCCCTCCATACGGCTTATACCTTATTAGTTTATTCCTTTAGCAATCTAAATACTCTTTTATAACTTTCTATACTATACCTTAAATTCCGTTAATAATATACTCCTCCTAAAGTCTTAACACTAAGCCCATAGCTCTATTATATCCTTAAGTTAATCCCTTATAGAAATTTTTTATAAATTGCTCTGCTATACTTCTTAGGATATACTTTACTTCTTAATTTTCGTATATATCCATCTATAGATCTTTTAACTATGCCTTTAGAATTCTTTATACCTAAAAGCTTTTTAATAACTTATAAACTCTATCTAGTTTATCCTTATAAGTTACTATAATCTTTAGATAATTATATCTAATTAATTTATCTATATCTTTTCGCAATAAAGCCCCTAATGGCTTTTCATTATTTTACAGTTTAGCTTTTTAACTTAATATATTGGCTCGCGTATTATCTATACCCTTAATATACTAAATCCCAAAATAGTATTCTATAAGTATCTCTGCCTATCTAACCTATTTTTAGTTAAGTTCCTTTATTATTAGGAATCCTATTAAGTTCTTATAATCCGTCTTAACTATAAATAGTTTCTCTATGCCTTATAAGAATGCTCTCTATTTCTTTAGTGCTATAACTATACCTAATAACTCCTTATTATAAATGTTATAGTTTAACTCTAGTAGTATTATCTTCCAACTATAATATGCTACTAGATACTATTTATCTAGATACTTTTATATAAAATATGCTCCTAATATAAAGTCTAATATATCTATTTCTATAACCGTCTCTAATCCTAGTTAATAAATTTTAAAAACTAGCTCTTAGGTAAACAACCTTTTAACTTTCTTAAATAGTTCTTATTACTCTTTTCCCTATACCTATAGTTCTTCTTTCTTTATTAACCGCGTAAATGGCTTAATATCTTTTAACTATTATGCTATAAACCTTCTATAGTAATTACAAAACCCTAGGAACAATTTTAACTATATAACGTTCTCTAGTTTCTACTAATTCACTATAGCCTTAATCTTCTTTAGATCTATACTAAGTTGGCCTAGTTTAATAATAAATCTAATAAAATTGGTCTTCCTAGTAAAGAACTCGCATTTCTTAATTACTACTAGCATCTATTTTTTTTATAGTCTCTTTAAGACCTATTTAATATATTCTCTATATTCTTCCTTAGTCTTTAAGTAGATAATAATATTGTTAAAATATACTATAATAAATTCATTTAAGTACTCTCCTAATATATTGTTAATACGCTTCTAAAACATTACTAGTGCGTTTATAAGCCTAAATTGTATAACTAATAGTTTATATA
>Ga0307515_10024009_pt1 | contig 10647 bp, 6 predicted proteins | sample 17_EM_MG_FD_194513 | JGI IMG/M metagenome (GOLD analysis project Ga0307515, IMG submission 194513) | Populus trichocarpa ectomycorrhiza microbial communities from riparian zone in the Pacific Northwest, United States - 17_EM | ecosystem: Host-associated > Plants > Roots > Unclassified | place...
TAATATTTTTTTAAAATGATGTTCATGAATTAACTTAAAATATATAAGATTGAGATAATATTATAAAAAAATAAAAAATAAAGCTAAGTCTTATAATAATTTATGATAAAATTAAAAAAAAATTTCAAACCAAAAAAAGTTAAAGAAAAAAATTTGAGTCGTCAAAATTAACTTCACTAATCACAAAATGAGATTGTGATTAAAAAAATTAAAATTTAAAAAAATATAGAAAAAAAAATTAAAGTTAAATCAATAAAAAAATTAGAGTCCTCCCGAATTAACTTGACTAATAATTTAATATCAAATAATAAAAGTAGAAAAAAAAACATTTAAAATAAATGTTATAACAAAAAAAAACTAGAGTTAACATGGGTTAACTCAACTATTATTACTTAGGATATAAGATATAAATAACGCCACAAAAAGAAAAGAAAAACAAATAATGAAACTTAAGACCTAATTACTCAATGTCGAGTGATGAAAATAAAATAAAAATTAATTTATAAAAAATAAATTGAAAAAAATTAAATTAAATTAGATAAATATTCAAAACCAGTGATCCAAGTCATGAAATGAAAATTAATCCCTAGAAGACAGACAAAAACAAACGAGGCAAAATTCATAATCACAAAAAATTAAAAAAACCAAAAAAATAACAATCGAAATAATGAAAACTAAATTTGGTATAAAAACTAAATAAAATAATTACGGGCTAAATTGAAAAAAAAATAAAAAAATAATAATAATCAAAATAATGATGATCAAAATTAGAATAAAAAATATTAAGGGATAAAAAAGCAAGAAAATATTAAAAAAACGACAATTAAAAAAATAAAAACCATGTTAAAAATAAAAACTAAATAAAATAAAATACCATGAAGCCTCGCTGATCACACAATTGTTTTTTATTTTAAAAATAGATTTGTAATTCATTTTAGAAATACTAATTGAACCCGTGAAAATATCATTTTATCATTACTCGGCTTGCATTAAAAAGAATAAAAACATCAACTCATTATAGTAATTCATAATAAACTAAGTATTTTTTTGCAATATTTTACTAGTTTTTAATTTTTTTTATAACATAAATCTAGCAAACATAAATTATTTTTAATTATTTCATATTGACATAACGAGTCATTTTACTACCAACTCGAATGACATAAAAATCAAAATATTACATGTTTGTTGTTTTTTTTTTATTTATTCATAGTGTTTTTAAAATTTCTACATTTTCTTCCTCCTACCGTCATTTCTATTTCTTCTTTCTTCACTCAGCATTTTTTATATATTTTTTAATCTCAATATCAATTGACAATTACATAAACACCCTTAAACATCGATGTATCATTTTATTTATTCATTTTTTTAACTTTCAAACCAAAACCATCCACTAATTTTTTTAACTTTCAAACCAAAACCATCCACTAATTTTTTTTAACATGCAGGTGCTGAATTTGTGTTTCTAGCACAGATTTTTATGTTGGTGTTTTATTATTATTATTATTATTATTAACGTGTGTCTATATCAGCTTGCGCGTATCTCGACTAATCACACGAATCCTAAAATTAACAATCATGTAAATCTCCAGTAACCATTATATTAACAAATGTTGGTGGGTTATTAATACATAGAGATATGTTTATATTTTCATTTTTATTTTAAATGAGCATTCATATAAATATATAATTTATGAAAAATTGGTATGTATATTTGGAATTAATTCACGAGGTTAAATTAATTTTTGCATCTAAAATCTTTTCAAGGGTGTGGAAATGAAATTTGATTCATAAAAAATGTGCAATAACAAATCAGACGAGAGACTTTCTGGTATAATAAAATAATTCCATATGGATTTGACATTAAAACAACATTTAAAAAAAACCTTAGCAACAAAAACCCTATTTTTTTAACAAAACTCCCCACCATCTCTTGCCTTCTCGAATTCTAGCCCTCGTCGTCCCTTTCCCTCTCCTATTCTAAACCCACCATCAAAGGGCTTTGTTATTGATTATAAGAAGAACACAAATGGTGTAGGGGCGTATTTCTTCCAAGAATCCTTTGCATATCTTTTTTCGAGGCTGTTTGGAAATGCAGTTGAAATTGTGTTTTTTTAAATTTCAAAAAAAATTACTAAAAATTATTTTTTCTTATAGTTTCAAATTGTTTTAATGTACTAATCTCAAAAATAATTTTAAAAAATGAAAAAAAAAATATTTTAATATATTTTTAAACGAAAAACATTTTGAACCACAACCGCTACCACAATTACAAATAGGCTATTCATCTTCATGTCCTTGCTCTAAGTCACGTGTAAAAATGACTATAAATATATGTTTTTAAAGTGTATTGGAATATTAGATCACTTACTAGTTTATTCTATACATGTTGTTTTAAGACCCCGTTTTATTTCAAAAATATTTTAAAAAAATTAATTTTTTTATTCTTTTCTTTACTTAAAATTAATTTTTTTGGTGTTTCGATGTGCTAATGTGAAAAATAAAATTTTAAAAATAAAAATATATATTATTTTGATGTATTTCTAATCGAAAAATATTTTAAAAAACAACCGCTACTACACTTCCAAACACTCAAAAAACACTAAAAGAAACATATTAACAATAACTAAAATGGATCAGTGTTTTACTGTAGACTGAATTACTGTGAACTGTGAGTGCTTTCACTGTAAATTGCATCGTTTAGTATTGTAGAGTTAATTACTGTAGACTATGAGTTATTTCATTGTGAATTACACTGTTTGGTGGGGCATGGTGAGGCTGCAGACTCGCTCCCTTGGGTCTGCAGACCCCGCAACAAAGAATAACAAATTTGTTTGGTAGGGCATAATAAAGCTAGGTCTGCAGACCCTCATAGGGGTTGAAGACCCGTGCAGTTGGGTTTGCAAAGAAGAAAAATGAAAAAAAGAATACAATAACAATAACAATTATTATTGTTGTTATTCATGTAATAATTAATAAATTTGTAGAAAATATTTTAAATATTAAAAAGAAAAAATAAATTTGATTTGTAGGGTAAAATTAAGAATTAATATTACTATTGTTATTGTTGTTGTTATCATCCAAGTCCAGGACTCCCGTGGACTTGGCTAGCAGCCAAGTCTACGTGTACCGTGGACAAGGTCGCTGCTAAGTCCAGGTGTACCATGGACTTGGCCACTGCCAAGTCCATGTTCCCCTAGATTTGGTCGTCTGTCAAGTCAACATGTCCATCGTCCAGACCCAAATGTAATGGGTCTATCTTCGAGACCCAAATGCAATGGGTCCTGCATCCATACCCACCTCTCTTGGATATGTGCAGGATCCAAGGCTGATGGATTCATCGACAGGGCCGGACCCAAGAGAGATGGGTACGGACGCCAGACCCAGGTATCTTTGGTGCTGCGCCAAGATCTAATTTTATTGGGTCTGACATCATGACCCAAGGCTAAGGGGTCCTGGTGACTGGACCTAGAGCTAATAGATTCTGCAGCAAGATTCAATTCTCTTTGGTCTGAGGCAGAACCTATTAGCCTAAACCGTGTGCATGTGTTTTACAGCCCCAGGAGCGTGTGGTCTACATCCTCATACGCCTGGGTCTCTTCTGACTCATCAGACCCAATAACACTTCAAAAATGGTTGAGTTTGCCTGCCCTACCAGACCACCGATCTTGGGTCTGACTAGGCAGCTAAACCCAATATCATTGTATTGTAAATATTAAAAATATTATTATTTGTATAAGAAATATTGTTATTTTTATTCTAATTAATATCGTTAATATCAAAAATATTATTATATATCTTATAAATATTATTATTATTATTATAATTAATATTATTAATAAAAATATAATTTTGAAAAAAATTATTATCAATATGAAAAAAAATAGAATTGATTTGAAATGTAAAATAAAAAAATATTATTATTATTATTATTATTATTATTATTATTATCATTATCATTAATAAATTTGAAAAAAATATTATTGAGATTGAAAAAAATCCATACATTTGATTTCAAGAGATTAAAAATTATAAGAACTTGGTCAAGGAAGTTTAATACTATAATTAATATTATAAATATTATTGTTATTGTTATTATTATCATTAATAGATTTTTTTAAAAAAACTATTATTCATATCTAAGAAAAACCATAATTTTTTTTAAAGATTAAAAAATATAAAATTTTGAGTGCACAAGTTAAATATTATTATTAATATTATAGATATTATTGTTGAGTCAAGCGTTGCAGCCAGACTCCATCGAGTCCAGGTACCTTAGACCTGGCCGGCGTGGCCGCTGCCAAGTCCATGTTCCGCTGGACTTGGTCGCCTGCCACGTCCACATGTCCCGTGGACTTGGAAACCTGCCAAGTCTAGTTGTCCCATCACCCGTGGACTTAGATGCTACCAAGTCGTGGTCCCGTGGAGGTGGCTGCCTGTCAAGTCCATGTGTTCTTTAGCTACCAGGTCCATGTATCCCTTGGACTTGCCCGGCTTCAAAGTGTAGGTGCTTTGGACTAGGCTACCTGCCAAGTCCAATTACCTTGGACTTGACCACTGCCATGTCCAAGAGTAGTTGTTCTGGCATGCGTGTTGAACCACCGCTACCTTGAACTTGGCCCACTCAAAAAAACATATATGTAATTTGAAGGTTAAAATCAATTATTATTATTATTATTTTTATAATTATTAAAATTATTAATATAATCATTAATAAATTTAAAAGAAATATTATTGATAATTTCATTTGAAAGGTAAAATAAAAAATTATTATTATTATTATTAGTAAATTAAAAAAACTATTATTACTATCAAATAAAAACCATAAAAATATTTTTTTAAAATATTAAAAAATATAAGAACTTGGACAGACAAATTAAATATTATTATTAATATGATAAATATTATTATTTGTATTATAATGTTATTATAGTTAATATTGTTACTATAATAATTAATAAATTTGAATGGGTCTTGCCGCAAGACCTACTAGCCCTGGATCGAGAAGCGGGACAAATTAGACATGGGTCTGGATTGCGGACCCAAAAGAACTGGATCTTGCCGCAGGACCCATTAGAGTTGGGTCTTGCAATGGACCCATTCGCCATGGGTATTAATGGGTCCAGCACACGACCTAATTTTCTTGGGTTCGGACACCGTACCCAATTTTTCTTTGTCATGACCCAAGACTAATGGATCTATGGTCAGGACCCATTCTCCTGAGTCTGACGTTAGGTCCCAAGGCTAATGCGTCTTGTCATTTAGATCTAATGTTGATGGGTCCTGTAATAGGACCCAATTTTCTTGGGTATGCGATATAACCTAATTTTCTTGGGTCTTAGATTTTAATGTATTTTTTATATAAATAAAAGATGAACCCGCGACGTAGCACAGACCACCTAAGAATCATGGTATTGTGGTGATAACATCCTTTTTAATACTTAAAAAAAAAATCCTTCTTGATTTTGGGTTTAGATATACTTTCTGCGATCCTGTAAAGAAGTAAAAAATAGATGATTTTTTAAAAAACAATACTGAATATAAATTGGAAGCTTTCTTTTTGTAATAGCTAGGTCATGACATTTGTATATCACAGAAATCTAGGCCAGTAGAAACAATATTAACCTAAAAGTATTAAATTAATATATTTGTTTGGATGAGAGGTAACTTGTATTTTTTTTTTGGTAAAAAATATTTTTTTAGCTTTTAGAGGTGTAATTTGTGCTTAAAAAATGTTGTACCTTTGAAAAAAACCATTACATCTCCAAGCCAAACACGTGTGTTATAGATAATACAATGTAAGGTGTTTTTACAATATTAGTAAAAATAATAATAGTGTGTTATATATATTTTTTCAATTATTATTTACATCTCCATGTCAAAGCTATAAAAAAAGAGTAAAAAAAACCATTAATTTAATACTTTTAGGTTAAAAATAATTTGAAAAAAAGTAGATCATAAAAGCTTAATTGAGCCTGGTCAACCTTCATGATCTACTTGATTACAATAGCATTTAGTAGTTTAGCCAATAACAGAAGATGAGTGTGTCACACGATAGCATTTGATTAAAATACAGGAGTTAAATTATTAACAAGAATGAGTCAAGAAAAAAATGGGTTGGTAATATATTATCCAAGTTATGATTAATATTTATATAATTGTGTCAAATTTATTTTATATAATGATATCTCTTGAATTATTAAAACTAAGAATTGTTGTATCTTTATGAATTATTAATATTGTCAAAAATATGTTGGTATTTGGTAATATGATTTTTCTTGGTTTGATATTTATCTTATTTAAGTTTGATTCGAGAAAAATATTAGAATTTTTATTGGAATATTCCTATAATATTCTTCCTGATCAATTTTTTGTTAACAAATATATAATTTCATTTGTTTAATAAATAATTAATATGATGTAAGTCTATTTACATATTCTTTAAAATGTTTATATTCCATGTTATTTTAAATAAATAAAAGGATTCTTGTATAAAAAATAAATGATTTCTGAATAAGAGCAAGATAGTTAAAATTGCTAATTCATTTTATTTCCACATGTATTCTAAATAGTTAATTGGATTTAATTACGTGGTTTAATATTTTATTTAAGATATCAAAATTATAATAGGTTATCAATTTCATGTGTGATATAGTTCTAAATAGAAAAAACGAGTTCTTTTTTAGTAATTTTCCTTTATTTTTTTAATTTTATGTTGTTCATATTGTTTTTTATATTTTTGACGAGCCTAAAAATGGCAAAACTGAAAGACACGGGCAGTTTGGGCCTACAACATTGTGTGGGCTCGTAAACTGCAAAATTGGGCTATGAAAGAAATAGTTACAACACTGAAAAAATAAAATAAAGAAATGAAAAAGCAAAAAACAAGAGGTGGCGGCGCTGGTCCAGTCCACTCTTTAGCGCCATAGAAAAGGAAAACAAGTGTTCCCAAATTTTACAAGTCTCTCTCTCTGTATCTCTAAGAAAATAAAAGGGAGCCGCCGTGTTTGCACAAGGATGGCCGCCGTCGGCGTTCTCGCTTTACAGGGTTCTTTCAACGAACACATTGCAGGCACTTTTTTCTTACATAAAGCTAGTTTTGTATCTGTTTTTTGATGTTTGTTTAGTTACTCGAAAACAAGTTTGTGTGTTTTGACAGCGCTTGCCAGATTGGGAGTTAAGGGAATGGAGATAAGGAAGCCAGAACAGCTTCAAAATGTCACCTCTCTTATTATTCCGGGTGGTGAAAGCACTACTATGGCTAAACTCGCCGAGTTTCACAACCTGGTCTCTACTCGCTTTTCTTTTTCCTTTTTTTTGTTGATTTATTTATTGATTATATAAATGGGATTTGTTTTTTGTCTGATGGTCTTTTCATTTCTTAATTGTAGTTTCCTGCTTTACGTGAGTTTGTTCAAATGGGAAAGCCTGTATGGGGGACCTGTGCAGGTCTCATCTTCTTGGCAAACAAGGCAATTGGTGGGTTTTTCTTTCTCTCCTCCTTTTCCTATATCCAGTTTGGATTTCTCTTTTTAAGTTAATGCCTTTAGGGTTTTGTTTTCAATATAAAATGACAGACGTAATTATTTTTTTGCAGGTCAGAAAACTGGTGGACAAGAACTGGTTGGTGGCCTAGATTGCACTGTTCATAGAAATTATTTCGGCAGTCAGGTATGTGTGCTTTAGGGTTTCCTTCCGTTAATGGTATCCGCTGTGTAGGTGTGTATATATATATTTGTTCTTCTCAGTTCAAGAGTGGCAAAAGTTTTGAGTTGGCTTACTAAGGAAAACTTGGTGAAAAAGGCACGGAGATACAATGCATTTTAATTCCAGTTTCATCTCATAATAATGGATTAAAACCTTTCAAAGTATAAGGGTTTCTAGTTCTGAGGTGGTATGACAGGCTTCACAATCTAGAGAAATGTTGCTTTTCATCTTTGTAATATGTTTCCAGAGATTGCTCCTATTTCTGGTTCTATCCTCAATCCTTATTTTATATTATGTTATCTCCTATATGGGCACTTGCATTAATGCTACCCGATCAAATTTGTAGAGCAGAGTAGAATTAATACTCCTCTTTTCAACTGTTTTTATCGTTTTCATCAAAGCAAAATAAAACATAAATTACAAGGTCAGTTATAGGTGTAGGCGTCATATAACTTACTGCTTTCTGGCAAAAGAAATTATAACTAACTATAGGGACACATTATATAAACTTTTGAGATTAGCTTCTTCTTCTTTTTATTTTTTTTAAATTTAACATAATAACATCCACAGATTCAAAGTTTTGAAGCGGAGCTTACAGTTCCAGAACTTGCGTGTAAGGAAGGTGGCCCTGAAACGTTCCGTGGAGTTTTCATCCGTGCTCCTGCCATCCTTGAAGTCGGGCCTGGAGTTGATGTGCTGGCTGAGTGTCCTGTTCCATCTACCAATGTATTATATTCAAGTTCTGCTGTTCAAATCCAAGAGGTTTGTACATGTTTCATTCTTGAATGGAGATCTTGTGTGTAACACTGCCTGTCCCTTGGAGTGATATCGGCTGTTTTCTTCTCTGTTTGCTGAATATGCATGCATGCATTTTTTTTTGTTATTACAAGCCATGTGGTTCTGATTTCCATTAGAATGACAGACAACAGGAAAAAAAAACAAGATTGAGTAGAATATGGCTTTATGCCAATATGTTTTACGTGTAAAGTGAAATTCCTCTGCCATTGTAATTAGTATTTGCAAGGGGTTTCTTTGGTTAAAATGCAATTAGTTTTTCTTGCCTTATTTTTAATGCCATCAGGAATTTCAAATTTCAGCTGGTTTTTTTTCTATCCGAACTTGACTTTGACTGTTGCCTTATTTAATTTTTATTCATGTAAAAATGCATAAAATTGTAAAAATCAAAATTTTACCACACACACTCACCAGTATAAAGTATATTGCTATACATTTTCTACGTGCATTTGTAGGTGTCTGATGAATACATTCTTTTGTCTTCAATTTCCCATTTGCTTTTCTTAGGTCTGTCTGATAATTGTTAAAAGCATTCAACAGAGGGTCTGCTATTTCATGTTTGATAAGATGATATGATCTTTAAGATTTTCGACAAAGACTTCGGATAAATATGAGACTGCAATTAGTTGCTTCGTAAAATAATCCAATTATATGAATCTCATCAGGCTATTACTGATATTGTCCCCTTGAAGTATGTTTGGGCAGAAACGCAATGTAGTTGACCTGCTCTTCAGCATTTTTTATGTAGTGATCCTCTCAGGACTTCAATCTATGCCTCTATGTTTATTTGCACCATATTATGATGCTCTTGTTTTGGATGTGTATCTTTAACATTTTAGATTTGCCAAATTTAAATAATAAATTGCCTATTTATGAGCATTTTTAGCAGGCCTTGGCATAGATCACACATGATTGATGGAAATTTTGACTTTCTAAAAGGAATTAAAGTATATTTTCTATTTATGAGAATTTAATATTGAAAGTTACTCCATTCCTATTTCTACATAGCTCATTTTGACAATCAGTACTTGAGATGGTTCACTTAGGTTGACTTTGTATTGATACTTTGGAAGCAGTGCGAGTCAGGCTACTAGTTACTCCCATCCAAATTCCAGGGTATTTCTGCATGAATGCATCCCATCTTGGATTACATGTCAGGTTAGACTGTTGGAAGTTCAATTGTGTGGCTAGGTACCAAAGTCTGCATTGAAGAAATACCAAGTCATATAGATTCAACATTTGCTTGGCCAATAATTGACAGAACTTTTGGATTAGATGCCGTTTCTAATCTAGCATGTGGAATCCCTTTGTCCTATTTTAGCTGGGCCAATTCCTACAGTTGCAGGAATAATCTTTGAGTGTCGCAAGTCTTATGTTCTCCCTTCTAAATTATTGAAAATCACGCGTCTGGATTTGCTTTCACTGTCCAGTTTTCCTTGAGCACTACTACTCTTCGTCAGATTTTGCTGTATGTTTTATTTCAAAGCTTACACATAATACATGTTTGATATTCAGGAAAATTCCGTGCCAGAAGAGAAAGTTATTGTAGCTATAAAGCAGAGGAATTTGCTAGGGACTGCTTTTCATCCTGAACTGACAGCTGATACTAGATGGTATATTGGTTTTTCAGCCACGAGTTGTCATTGTAGTCTTATGTAAGATTCTCAGAGTGTGCTTCTTCTGCAGGCATAGCTACTTCTTGAAGATGGCAAGCGAGGCTGGAGAAGCAACCTCTGGAAGCATTGTCCCAGCTGGAGGAGTGGATCTAAGCAGCTATGATGGAAAACCACGGATTGATCTCCCTATATTTCAATAGTCTCAGTGAGATGATTATTGGAAGTTTCTTTGCATCTTTTCAGTTCTTTTGTTTTTCCTTCTGAGCTGCGCAAGAAAATAATTGCTCCTTTGCCCATTGTTATCTTATACCTGGATCATGTTAGACACGTCTAAGAGGTTAGTTTATCTCTTAGGCTTGGATTTGAACTTACAGTCAAGCATCCGCCCATGTACATATTATTATATTAAATGTTCAGCGGAAGTTTACGTTTTATTTTTGTAGAAATATGTGACATTTGAAATTCATCGTGTGTTTTATAGAAAGGCAATATCACACCCCTGCGTACAAATCAAGATTGTTACTTTCTT
>Ga0307515_10024010_pt1 | contig 10647 bp, 14 predicted proteins | sample 17_EM_MG_FD_194513 | JGI IMG/M metagenome (GOLD analysis project Ga0307515, IMG submission 194513) | Populus trichocarpa ectomycorrhiza microbial communities from riparian zone in the Pacific Northwest, United States - 17_EM | ecosystem: Host-associated > Plants > Roots > Unclassified | place...
GCGTCGCCGGCCTCGCCGACCTCGGCGCCCACCTCGACCCCGAGTTCGGCGAGCACGGCGCGGACGCCGCACCCCCGGAGTTCCACGGCGACCCCGGCCACCGCCCGAACTGCCAATTCGCCCCGCCCGCCACCGACAAGGAGGCCGAGTGAGATGACCACGCGTACGGACCTCTACATCGGAAACGGGCCCGAGCGCCAAGTGGTGCGGGTCGCGGGTGGTCGCCTGCCATCCCGACAACCTCCTCACAGACTTCGACGGACACACCGCGCTCACCTCGGTGGCGCCCTCGCACCACCACTGCGCGGTCGAGGATCTGCTGACGATCTGGCCGATCCGGCGGCTCGGCGCCGCGTTCCTTGCCGCAACGCGGGTGGCCGTGGGCATGAGAGACCAGCCACCGCAACGACTGGATCATCACCTTCATCGGCGGCCCCGACGGCCGCGTGCACATGACAGCGGGCGGCGGAGCCCACTGGCGGCACCGCCTCGACCCAGACAACCCCGCCCGCCGTTGCGATGCGGCCCGCCGGACGTCGCGGCATGGCCGCATAACCCCGCCGCGCCGCCAGCGGGCCGCTCCCGGTCTATCGCAGCCCCGGCACGCCGAGCAGAGATCGTCCCCGCTCGCGGTTGTTCTGAAACCCATTGCCACATCCCGAAAGGACAGACCTCGCGATGACCACCTTCATACCGGTTCCCTGGAACCTCTACCACTGCGCCGAAACCGAGGCAGGCGAGATTTCTGCCCGCGCTGACAGGTCGCCTGAGGCGGTCCCGACCGGTCGAGCAATTCGACCCGGACTGGACCTACATCCTCACCGGGAACGCCTCGACCGTGGCGGTGGTGGCGGCACTGCACTGCGGCCACACCGACGTCCCCGAGCGTGCGTGGCCCGAGGTGATGCGGCTGTACTGCCCGGCCGCGTGGCGGCTGCTCACCGAGGCGGGGATCTCGTTCGAGCAATGGAACCTCGGCCGCTGCGACGCCGTGCTATGCGCCCGGGGCGCGGCCACCGCCAACACCGAACTCGGCGGCTACGCCGTGTTCGCCGTCATGGACGTACCCGCTGCTGTCGCCGAGGTCGTCGCCACCCTCGGCAGCGTCCCCACCTTCACCTGACCCCGATTCTTTCGTGCACAAGGAGACGAACAAACCCATGCAGGACACCAAGACGCGACTCATGTGGACCGTGCTGGCCATCGTCCTACCCGGCCCGTGGACCCCGTTCATCGTGCTGGCCTACCTCGTCGCCCGCGCCGCCGAGGACCACCCCGACCACGGCCACCACCTCCCAGCGGTACCGCCCTACCCGCCCGATCCCTACGCGTGCGTTCCCGCCCCAGCCTCGGCTCGGGGCGTCGGGAATCCGTACGCGCCACCACAGCTGAGCGGGAGCCGATGATGTCGACCAAAACCGACTTCTACCTCGGGCGCGGCACCACCGCCGAGTGGCTCGGCTCGGTCGCACGCGACGCGACCCCGCAGAACCTCCTCGCCGTCCCGCCCGGACGGCTGGCGTTGACCACCACCGACGAGGCCACCTACCGCGACGCCATCGACGACCTGATCACCGTATGGGCGTGCGAGGGGCTTGGTGAGGCCTACCCACGCCGAGGCGGCTGGCCGTGGCTGTCGGCCACCAGCCACCGCACGGACTGGATCGTCGCCTTCGACCCGGACGAGTGCGCGGTGGTCGTCACCGTGGGCGGCGGCGTGGCGTGGCATCGGATCAATCCCCGCTGCCCGTGCATACCCGACGGCGACGGTGAGGATGACCCGTTGGGGCCGCCCGACCTGCGGGCGTGGCTGGCCGACCCGGCCGCGCCGCCGTCGGTGCCGATGCCGCTGATGCGCGACCCGGCCACCGGACTCCCCACTCCCGCTGGAGCACCCCGATGAACTGTCCGACCACCTGCGACTTCTACCTCGGACGCGGCCTCAACGCCGACTGGGTCGCCTCGATCGACCTCAACCACTGCGCCTGCACCAGCCTCGCCGCCATCGAACGAGCGGGCACCGCGGACGAGTTCCGCCGGCGGGTCGAGCGCCTCTGCGACACGATCCACCGCGACGAGACGGGCTACGCCACCAGCACACTATCCTCGAGGTGGCAGTGGCTGTGGCCGACCAGCCACGGCACCGACCTCACCTACGCCATCGACGACGGCGCCGTCTGGACCAGCCAGCGTGGACAGCGGTGGTCGGCCCGCGCGGGCAAGTACGTCCCGCCCGGACCGGACGAGCCTCCGGTGGTGTTCCCGCCCCGTCGCGACACCTGCGGCTACACCGGGATCGCCGCCGCCGACACCATCGCCCGCCGCTACGGCCCGCTGCTGGGCCGAACCCACTGCGACGACATCGAGGAACTGGGCATGCGGATCCTGGCCGACCTCACCGTGGCACCGGGCCCGGGAACACTGCCCGAACTCGCCGCGCTGCGCCTGCGGCTGGCCCAGCACCTGCGGTACGCAGTCACCGCCGACTCGTCGGCGGTGGAGTTGGAGATCGAGGTCCTCGGCTACCGCGACGGTGACCCCGCCGCCGACCTCGCCCGAGACGCCCTGGCCAGCCTGCCCGCCCTCTACGGATGGACCGACCCCGACGGCGGCCCGCCCCGCTTCGGCGTCCGCGTGCTCATCGCCGCCGACGCCCGTCACGCCAGCCACCCCGCGCTGGCCGATCGCCACACCCGGGCGGTCCTGACCGTCCGCTGACATCCGCTGGCCACTCAACCACCACCGCGCACGATCACGGAGGACACGATGCCCCACGACAGCTCACCGCACGCACCGACCAGCACAGAGGCGGCTGCAGCGGCGGCCCCTCGCACCGCCGCCGAGCACTACGCCGCCGCCGAGGCGCTGTTCGCCCGCGCCCGCCACATGTACCCGGATCTCAGCAGCCGCGCCGCCGAACAGGACGAGTACCGCCGCTGCATGGACTGGGCAGGCATGCATCTGCGTCTCGCCGAGGCCCTCACATCCGGAGCCGGGCTCGTCGCCACCAACCTCAGGCTCAAAGCGGATGGCCTACTACGCCTCGACGTCCACGTCGGATCGGTGGCCTATCAGTGGAATGCGTTGCTCGGAGACGTTCACGGCAAGTCCGGGAGGACGGCATGACCACGCACACTGGCGACATCACACCGCTGGAGCTGAGCTGCCCGGACTGCGACGCCGGGATCGGCCAAGCTCACGACGACAGGTGCGGTGTCGCCCGCTGTCTGGCTACCGGGCTGCAGCGCCTCGGTCACAGGTCGTGCCGCTGTCCCCGGGACGTGTGGACCGGTCGGTGGCCCGGGGAAGGTGAGTGCGCGGAGTTCGGCTGGATGCTCGGCCCGGACCTGCCCGACCTCAACCGCCTCCTCGCTACCGCAACCTGGGATCCAGCCACGCGCCGATGGACCCGCCCCGACATCATCACGACGACCACCGACGGCCGGGGAGGCGTTCAGCGGTGACTCGTCCCCCGACGAAGTCGACGGAGAATCCCCATGATTGACGCGATAGGTCTCGCTGTCGGCGGCGGGCTGCTCGCCTCCGGGTGGATCGTCGGCCGCTTCGCGCGCTGGCGCTCGCGCCCGGCCAGACCGCAGGCACCACGCCCGATCTGTACCTGCGACCACCCGTTGTCCAGCCACGACAGGGTCGGCACCTGCCACGCCACCGTCGAACGCGCGAAGAAGTGGGATGTCGACGGCGATCCGGTCTCGTTCGAGCATGTGCCGTGCTCCTGCCAGCAGTATGTCGGTCCCAAGCCACTCGACGAGCTCTACCTACCACCGCTCCTGCCGCCGACTGAGCAGTGACCATCCCGAACGTCTCACCTTGCGAAAACGGAGAACCACGATGAACGCCTCCATCACGAGCACGGTCTCCTCTGCGGGCGCCGACGTTGCCGCCGGCGAGTACTGGATCGAACTCGTACCCGCGTCGCGCGAGCAGCCGCACCAGGTCAGCTTCCCGGCTGTGATCGAACCCCGCCGCCACCACGGGCCGTGGGTGCGACCCCGGCTGCGTCCCGAGGTCGCGCAGGCCCTGTGCGAGTGGCTCAACCTGGTCTACCCGAGCGACCCAGACTGGTACCAGCTGGCCCGTTTCGAGGACGACCTGCTGGTGGTCTTCACCGGCGACGCCGCCCACCAGCGCCACGAGATCGCCCTTGGCGCCGACGGCCGCTACCCACTCGGCGACCTCGGCCGCTGGTTCCTCTCCGGCCCCACCCGCAGCCCCGCCCACGTCGATCGCCAGCTCGAGATACTGCGCGACGCCGAGCGCCACCACCCGCGTCCGGGCGAGACCCTGGTCACCTGCGACCCCGCCAACCTGCCCGGGAGCGGGTTCCCGGCCCGGATCGAGACCCGCCCCGCCCGGACGCGAGTGCCGGTGTTCCGGCCGGAGATCGCCGAGGTCGTCGCCGCATGGTGCACGACCAACCATGCCCGCGTCCCCGACGAGCACCCGCAGGTGTACTTCGACGGCGACACCCTGATCCACGTCCACCAGCACCTGCGCGCCCGCGACGGCTACCTGCCCTGGCGCATCGACCCAGACCCGGGCGGGAACTACCCGATCGCAGGCGATGAGTGGGTATTCGAGGCGGTGCCCGAGAAATCCGAGGGATGAGGCGAACGTTCCCGACGTAGATGTTCGACGACCTCGCGGTCAGCCTCTAGCACGGCGGCTAACAACATAGGTGCCTGCACGTCCGCGACCGTGGGGCAACATGATCGAGCTGGCCGAACCCTTCCTGACGCCGACGTCGAGAACCGTCTGTGTTGGTGGACCGGGTGGACGCATGGGAGCATGGCATCATGCGCGAGTTGGTCTACCTGTCGCAGCACAAGCTTCAGACCTTTATCGCCGGCAGGCCCAAGCGCTGGTGGAAACGTCTGTCCCTGGGCGCGAAAGTGAACGTCCCCGGCATCGGCGAGGTCAGCGCTTCACAGTCCAGCGACAGCTCCCCGGATGTCGACCAGATCATCGCCGCGCTCGATCGAACCGAGCGTGCCGCGAAATGGTTTGACGACGACGCGGTGGCACCCGGCTCATGGGTGCATTTCGAAGCTCCGATGAACTACAAAGTGCTGGAACGACGGCCTTACAAGTCGATGGTTGTGTTCTACGACCAACATTACGGCGAGCGTTTCAGTGAACTCGATGATGACCGTCGCCTTCGTGACTACGCCGCGAAGGGTCTGCTTCTCCACGGCTCCGCCTCCCATCTGGTCGGCGGACCGGGACAAAGCGACGTGGAACTGGATCTGAAGCACTACCCGACCGGGAGCGACTTGGAGTCGTTCCTCACTATTCCCCGGTCGCCACTGTTTAAGATTAGGTTGGCGCGGGCGATGCGGTCACTGCGTACGGTCCACAACAATCCGGCGGCGACTGAACCCGGTGCCGATCACCGTATGCCGCAACAGATCAACAACCCCAAGCATCTCCGGTTGTGGGTCGACATGCTTAGCTGGAGCTGGCGGGGTGAGAACTATCGCCCAGGAGTCTGGCTGGCTGGCTTCGCCAGGGTCACCGCGGTCTACGACTACATGATCGTCGCGACTCCCCTTTACGTCGAGTACGTGGCCGAGCCGGACGAGACAATGCTTGGGCGGTACAAACCCGAGTACCGCAAAGGCGAAATCACCGATGAGGGGTTTTGACGGAATCACCCCGATCGAGCATCCACAAAGGCCCCAGAACTCGCAACCTGCGGCGTCGCGCAGTGCCGCCGGCATCGGCCGGCCAGGCTGAACTTCCACAGCCGCAGCGGGACCGCCGAACGCTGGGAACCCGGCGTCGAGGACCAGCGGGTGCTCGACACCATCCATCGGGTGGCCGAGGCCCACACCTGGACCCGTGGCCACGAGCCGCTTCGTCCTAGTTCTGCGGGTGATCACCGGGCACTCCGCCCCGGGGCTCCCTGCCCGAGGCGAGCTTCCGGGCAGGGCCAAGGTGCCTGCCCCGGCGAGGAGAAGCGCGCTCTGCTCGACGCCGCCGCTGTCGCGCGATGCACGCTGAGGTGTTCGCGCGAGAGGCCGCAGGCTGCCCTCGGCCACGTCCGTCGGCTCGCCTTGCCGACGACACCGGCGCTGCGGTGGCCCTGGTGGTCACCGGCGGCGCCGGGTTCCGGCACGAGCGCCTCGCGCTGGCCCATCGCTCGGCGACATGGTTGCGGGCCGGCTACAGGGCCAATGGGATCGGTTACGGCGAGAGGTGACCACGCCAACAGGCGTGGAATCGCTAGGCCATGCGGCGATCTAGCGGCGACGAAGCGGTATCTGCTCGCCGTCCCAGAAGACATCATGGATCGAGCCGTCGGCGGGATCGACGAGCTCGATGTCTGCCGGATCGAGTGCCGCCACCACGCGGCTGAGCAACGTGTCCGACTCGTCGGTGGTGAACTCCAGCGGATCGAGGGCGAGTGCCAGGTAGACGACTCGAGCACCGCGACCGATCTCTCCCGTCACGCCGGCCTCCACCGAGCCGTCGAGTCCGTTCGCGCGCAAGGCGTCACGTGCATCTCGGCGGAGCCGCTCCGCGGCGAGATAGGACAGGACGATGGGCCTGCTGATGGCGGGCGCCACGAGGTCGGCGATCATGTTCGCGCTGACGCCGTTGTTGTGGTCGAAGTCGATCGCCCGGAACAACCCCCGGCGCGCGTCCAGGAACTCCCGAGCGGCATCCGAGCTGGCCAGCAACGAATTCGGATCCATGCAGACATCCTATCGGTCAAATTTTTGACTGGACAACGTTGTGATCGGTCGTGGGCTTGTGCCCGGGACGTAGCGCGGGCAAGGACAGGACCGCCTCCACCGTCAGCGGTGCGGACACGGTCACCACAGGCCGACCACGCGTCGGGCCGTCGCCCGGGTTGGTGGCGACGACCCGACGCGTGAGGTCCTGCGGGTGGGGTCCGTCGGCGGTGCGGGCAGGCTATTCGGTGCCGCCCGGTGCGGCGGAGACGTCGGTCCTGTCCGGGTTGATAACGAACCGCTTCGGCGCCTCACAGGTTTTGATCGCGTACCCGTCGGCGACCAGCTTCTCGAGGGCGTTGTTGACCGCGCCGCCCGAGCGGCCGAGCACCTGTCCGATCTTGGCAGGCCCGAAATCCTCTCCCGGGTGATCGGTCAGGTACTCCTCCACCAAGGCCCGCAGCCCACCCTTGGGCAGTCGCTCCTTGTCCGTGGGGACGGTGTCGGTGGGTTCCGGGGCCGCAGGAGTCGCCACCGGAGACGGCTTGGGCTCGGTCGCGCCGTCCACCGGGTCCATCGTTGCCGTGTCAGGTAGCGGGATGGTGCTGTCGCTCTCCGCGTCGGCGGCCGGGCCGGACGCGTCGACCGTGGCGGTGTCGTCGGCCTCCAGCGTGGTCTCCGGTGATTCCGCCGCCGTGGCGTCCTCGGCGGCGGAGTCACTGACCTCGGAGGCGGCCGCTACCGTTTCCTCGGCCGGGCGGTTGTCGTCGATATCGCTGGCGTGATCGGTCGTCTGGTCGGTGCTGGGCGTCGCCGTCGCGTCCGGCTGCGCCTGGTCGGTGTCGGGTGCGGCGGTGTTGCTGCCGGACGGGGCGAGGGTCCAGGTGCTGGGGTTGCGCGGACTGTCGCCTGCGGTGCGGATCGCGGTGCCGTCGCGCTCCCAGCGGGCCAGGATCTTCGCGGCGGTCGAACGGCCGACCCCGGCGGCCATCGCCAGCGTGGCGGTGGTGGAGCCGGGTCCGGCGGCGAGCGCGGCGTGCACCTTGTCCTCAGTGGTCGGTGCGTTCTGCTGGCCGGGGTCGTCGGTCACGGCGTGCAGGTGGCGGTCGTCGTCGGTGACGGAGGTGCTGTTCTTACGGGACATGACGAACTCCATGGGGGATGGAATGGGTTGGTGGTCATGCCCCGGCCGGGGCGCGGCCCGCCGGTGCGCATCCGGTTGTTCGGGCTACACGACTATGAACGCTTCGTCACTGCCTCCATGTCAAGCGATCCGTCTATCCTTGTTCGTCTCTTGTGGACATTGCGGCGCGAGATCTGGAGGCGTTCGAGGTTTCTCGGCGAATCCGCATGGGTTCGCTTGACATCCGGGCGTGTACGGAGCGTCGATGGACGTGTTCATGGACCGACGTACGGTCCACCACCACGAAGGATGGGTTCTCTTGTGGACGAATTCGAGTCGCCCGCCGGCGTCGACGATGTGATGCCATCACCCGGCGAGTGGTCGAGCGGCGTCGCGACTGACATCGTTCTGGTCCCGGCCGACCACCTGATCCCCGTGCAGTGTCCCGAGCCGTTCCGGGCACTCCTGCTGACCGAGATCGACATCGCCGACGGGCCCGACCTCGACCGCGACGGCGACGTGCTGCACATGACCGGCACGTGGATGACCACGTTGCCGACAGCCGACCAGCGCCACGACGGCGACCTCGTCGTCCTCCTGCACGACTCGACCACTCCGCCCGCGAGCGGTGACCCGGCTCGCCACGTCGACGTCGAGATGCGGCTGGTCAACGGGAAACGGTGGCAGCGGGTGGGTATCTGGCCCGGTGTGGACGGTCGCTGGCCTCACTTGATCGCGCCGACCGCTGCCGCGATCATGAGCCTGCACACCGACATTCTCGAGCTCGAACAGCCGCCGCAACGGGTTCGATTCGCCTCCGGTGGACGGGACGCCGCGTTCGTCGGCGCGGGATGGGGGAAATGGTGATGCGGCTGCACATGATTCTCCGGCGCGTCTGCGACGTCTCGGCCGCCGTCGTCGCGACCGTCGCGATCGGCGCGTTCGCCAACGCGTGGTGGCACCCTGGCGAGGCGGGCGCCCAGCCTGGTCTTCGGCGCGGAGGCAATCGTCTACCTGGCGTGGTTCCGGCCGCGCATGATCGCCGCAATGTGGTGGCTGCCCTATGAGCTCGGCCCTGCCCGAGACGCTTTGGTCCGCCTCGTCGGACAAACGCCGTCGCGGCGCCCCATGTTCGATCCCGTCGACGAGGTTGTGCTGGTCTGCAGGTATGACCTTTCGGGCCCTGACGTGTCGGTGACCCGCATTCGTGGCGAGGACTATGCCGCTCTGGCCGACGGAACGCAGCCGTTCCTGATTGTCGAGACGTTTCGCCTGCGCACCCGTGGCCCCGAGGTGGTCGCACGCCGCGTCGAACCGTGGGCTCTGATCCTCGATGATCACGATGCGCCGGTTGCGGCGGAGCCGATGCACCCGCCTGAGGCCGAGTTGGACGCGGACCAGGAACGGATGATGGTCGAGACCGGGCTTCTGCTTGCCACCAGCGACGATGTGCGCGTCTTGTCGGATCAGTTGAGCCGTGCCGTTCGCTAGGTACGACACGTAAGGGCGTAGCGAGGCAACGCCCGTTGGGTCGCCGTTGGATCCGGCTGCGAGCCCTCGCCGAACCCAGGGGCCACTTCAACAACGATCGCCGACAGGTAGGGGAATCGGTCGTGCATCAACGTGCGACCGGTCGTCGAGGTTAGCGGAATTGTTCGCGATAGTCGGCATACTGTGCGGCGCTGCCGCCCCAGGGGTGTGCGCGCCATTCGTGGCATGCCAAGAGGGGATTGACGTGTGAACACCGCGAAGAAGGCGGGCTCTCGAGAGGATTGCCCTCCCGAGGACGTCGTCAAGAAACTTCAAGCGAAGGTAGCCAATCGGGTGTACTGCGACGCCGGGCCCCGCAGTGGCATGTGGAGAGTTGACATCGGGGCGATCTATCTGACAGACAACGAACTTCGCGTCGTCCTTGACTCCTGAGTTAGCTCGCCACGTTTGCTGCCGAAGGACCGGTGATCCACATGGCGCGTCGTGCACGCCATGCCAGGGCGTTTGATACGGAACCAACGCTATGGTTCCGCGCTCAACTCCAACGGGAGTCTCCGCCAGCCAAAGCGACCCGCTAGATCGCGGCCGGGTTGGTATATCTGGGTCGAAACCAATGTGGCGCTTGACATCGACGCGCGTATCGAGCGCGGATGGATGTGCCGACGGGTCATGTGCCAAGGGGGAACCCGCCCCCGGCGGACGCTGACGGGTGACCGTTGCGGACGTGAGGGGCGTGTTCTCGTCGCGAAACCCGCTGCGTTCGACCCTTGCCGGTCAGAAATGAATTACCCGATTTCGGAGAATGGATAGGTATTGAGATGAATTCTGCAACCATCGCTGACGACCGCGTCGCGATCGAGGACGCCCGGGTCCTGATCGGGGATCACTACGACGAGACCGCCGAGTGGACGATCGAACAGGTCGCGGAGGCGCTCCACAGGGACCTGCTCGCCGTGCAGGGCGACGACATGCTCCCGGAGGAGGCGGGGTTCGCGATCACTTCGGACGTCGCCGGGCCGCAGGACCTCATCCGGGTCACGATCTCCGGCCTGTACCGCCACGACGCGGACACCGAGTACATCGAGAACGCATACACGTTCCACACCGATCGGACGCGCGCCGCTCTCGTGTCCGTGTTCGAGCTGGCGAGCAATTACAACCGAGTCGACCCGGCGCACCTCGACCAGGCCCGGTTCGTCCTCATGATCGACCTCGCCGACGACAACGGGAACTCGCGTCCGGCACTCGTCGGCATCATGCAGGACGTGCGGCCGCTCCCGCCGCTGGCGGGCGCGTGCCCAACCTACGGAAGTCTCGACACGGTCGACGAGGAAC
>Ga0307515_10024011_pt1 | contig 10646 bp, 12 predicted proteins | sample 17_EM_MG_FD_194513 | JGI IMG/M metagenome (GOLD analysis project Ga0307515, IMG submission 194513) | Populus trichocarpa ectomycorrhiza microbial communities from riparian zone in the Pacific Northwest, United States - 17_EM | ecosystem: Host-associated > Plants > Roots > Unclassified | place...
ACGTTCACATAGCCTCCACCTCACTGCCCGTGTGTAGTTTCCACCTCCACATCACCCCCGCCTCTGCTTCTCTCCACTTTTTTTTTTTTTTTTTTTTTTGTGGGTCAGGGAGGCAGCTCTGCCACTGAAACCAAGAAAAGTCAGAGAAGAGAAGTGGTCTCCCAGCTCTGTCTGCTGACAGTTCTGTGGAGTGGCACCCCGTCATCTGGCACTGCCTGTTCTCTAGAACTCTCCCTACCGTCACCTGCAGGAATCTGGTTTAAGACCCTGTTGCCTGTTGGAGGCACCAATACAGCTCCGCCCGCATCAGTGCCCAAGGGTGAACTGGTCTCCCAGCACCCAGAGGCAACAGACCGAGGCTCCAAAGCTTCAGAGGCCAGGAGTGTGGGGGTCACCAGCGACCGGAGCGATCGCGGAATACCCACTAAACCTGCGGGGGGCCTCCTGTCCGACATCGGTGATGATGGCCCCTGCCTGCGACTGACAGGGCACACCTTACCGGACTGCCCAGAAATGGCTTAACGTCCCTCCCTGAGACCCCACTGTCTGCCCAAAGTGAGCTCGGATCGGGCCTACTATCCCCCACCTTACAGCAGGAGTGGAACCTGCTCCCAGAGGGTGGAAGAAGGGTGACCAGGATGACGTGTCTGTTTTTTAGCAGTGGCCCGGGGCATTCAGGATGACAACTACGCATAGGCGTCATCTGTGAGGGCTCTCAGGATGGCCTCTCGCCGGGAGAGGCCACCAGAGCTCACTGGCTTCTGAGGCACCACGATGGCGCATAGGATCGACTCACCTCTATCTGTAAGCTGCACTCCTTTCCTCACAGCCATGATGTGGGAGATGGGGGGGGGCAGCTTGTCACCAGTCTGCACCGCGTGCAAGGGCATGGGCCCAGCTTCATTGTTCGGCGCCGTGGTACCGTCTTCCTCCGCCTGTTGTAATGGTGATATGTGCGGGGGAACTGGCGCGAGTAGAACCTTGCGCAGCGAGTTCATGCATAGTGCGGGTGAGAATTTGAAGTCCTTGTCATGAATCTCCTTCATGCACCATTTCCAGAGGGCCCAGTAGTAGTTCCCAATTATCCACAGTCGCCTCTGTCTGGACTTCTTTAGCGCCTTCAAGATCGCTTTTCTCCCTTTAACTATAGGGTAGGTAAGCTCCTCCAGTTCCCCCAGGGCTAGCAACGGATACCAAGCGGGATACCCCCAGGCGTCCGGTGTCAGTGTTTTGTGTCCTGCCACCGAGTCTGCTTCTCTCCACTTTTTTTTTTTTTTTTTTTTTTTGGTGGGTCAGGGAGGCGGCTCTGCCGCCGAAACCAAGAAAAGCCAGAGAGGAGAAGTGGTCTCCCAGCCCCGTCTGCTGGCAGTTCTGTGGAGTGGCGCCCCATCATCTGGCACTGCCTGTTCTCTAGAACTCTCCCTACCGTCACCCGCAGGAATCTGGTTTAAGACCCTGTTGCCTGTTGGAGGCACCAATACAGCTCCGCTCGCATCAGTACCCAAGGGTGAGCTGGTCTCCTGGCACCCAGAGGTAACAGACCGAGGCTCCAAAGCTTCAGTGGCCAGGAGTGTGGGGGTCGCCAACAACTGGAGTGATCGTGGAATACCCACTAAACCTGTGGGGGGCCTCCTGTCCGACATCGGTGACGATGGCCCCTGCCTGTGGCTGACAGGGCACACCTTACCGGACCGCCCAGAAATTGTTTAACATCCCTCCCTGAGACCCTACCGTCTGCCCAAAGTGAGCTCGGGTCGGGTCTGCTATCCCCCACCTTACAGCAGGAGTGGAACCTGCTCCCAGAGGGTGGAGGAAGGGTGATTAGGATGATGTGCCTGTCCTAGCTGTGGCCCGGGGCACCCAGGGCGATGGCTATGCATAGGCGTCATCCGTGAGGGCCCTCAGGATGGTCTCACGCCGGGAGAGGCCATCAGAGCCCATTGGTCTCTGAGGCGCCACGATGGCATGTAAGATTGATTCACCTTTACTTGTAAGCTGTATTTTTTTCTTCGCTCCCAAGACGTGGGAGATGGGAGGGGGCAGCTTGCCGCTGCTCTGCATTGTGTGCAAGGGCGTGGGTTCTACTTCGTAGCCCGGCGCCGCGGCGTTGTCCTCTTCTGCCTGTTGTAATGGCAGTAGGTGTGGGGGGACTGGCGTGAGTAAAATCCCACGTAGTGAGCTTATACACAGCGCAGGTGAGAACTTGAAATCCTTGTCATGGATCTCTTTCATGCACCATCTCCAAAGAGCCCAGTAGTAATTCCCAATTATCCATAGTCGCTTCTGCCTGGACTTCTTCAGTGTTTTCAAAATCGCCTTTCTCCCTTTAACTATAGGGTAGGTAAGCTCCTCCAGCTCCCCCAGGGCCAGCAATGGATACCAAGCTGGATACCCCCAGGCATCTGGCATCAATGTTTTGTGCCCTGTCATCGCGCAGACAGTGGATAACATGTCCAGCAGGGTATCCACTAGTGGCCGCAACCTGTAAGCCTCACAGCCCACCAGAATGTGTCCCAGGGACATTTCTGTCCCACAGGGGCACCGCCAGCCCATGTCCGACTTGGCATTACCCTTACCAAAGTACCTGTGGCCCAGAACTTGTGCGCCATTCATCTCTTTCCAGAGTACTTCCTTCATTCCTTCTGGAATTGGCAGTTTCCAGACCTTCCCGATGTAGTTACCTGGATCCAGTACCATGCCGAACATATTCCCTATGGATCTGCTTCTCTCCACTTTTTTTTTTTTTTTTTTTTTTTTGTGGGTCAGGGAGGCGGCTCTGCCGCCTAGACCATGAAAAGCCAGAGAGGGGAGGTGGTCTCCCGGCCCCTGCATGCGGCAGTTCTATGGAATGGCGCCCCGTCATCTGGCACCGCCTGTTCTCCAGAACTCTCCCTACCGTCACCTGCAGGAATCTGGTTTAAGACCCCGTTGCCTGTTGGAGGCGCCAATACAGCCCACTGTTCCTCAACGGGGGAATGGTCTCCCGCCACCCAAGAGGAAGTTCCAGCATGTGTTGGCTTCAGAGGCCGGGAGTGTGGGGGTCGCCAGCGGCCGGAGCGGCCGTGGAATACCCACTAAACCTGCGGGGGGCCTCCTGTCCGACATCGGCTATGATGACCCCTGCCTGCGGCTGACAGGGCGCACCTTACCGGACCGCCCAGAAGTGGTTTAACGTCCCTCCCTAGGATCCCGCCGTCTGCCCGAGGTGAGCTCTGGCAAGACCCACTATTCCCCACCTTACGACGGGAGTAAGACCCGCCCCCAGAGGGTGAGGAAAGGGTGATGAGGACGATGTGAGACGTTGTATTAGTGACGTGGGGTCTAAGCCTATAACTAGGTGTAGGCACCATCCGTGAGGGCCCGCAGGGCCATTCCCCTCCCAGAGGAGTGGTGCGGGCGCCTACTCGTAATCGGCGCCCGGAGGGCGCGCAGTATCAACTCACCTCTGCTAGAGAGCCGCGCTCCAGCGCCACCCCCCAGGAGGCGGGACACAGGGGGAGGCAGTTTTGAGAGATCGCCTGCCAAGGGGGCGGGCACACGGACAGGCGTGGCGCTGGGCGGCACCTCACCGTCCTCGCTCGCAGTCAGCTGTGCTCGCAAGTGCGCCGGGACCGGCGCGGACAGTATGTCACGTAGCGAGGCCACACAATTCGCGGGCACGAAGTTAAAATCCGTATCGTGGATTTCTTTCATGCGCCACTTCCATAGGGCCCAGTAATAATTACCTATCATCCACTCGCGCTGTTGTCTCGACTTCTTGAGCTTTTTTAGTATCTTTCTCCGCCCTTTCACTATAGGGTAGGCAGTTTCTTCCAGGGCACCCAGTGCAAGGAGGGGGTACCAAGGCGAGGTGCCCCAGGAGTCCGGGGAAAGCGTCTTGAAGCTGGAGTCGGGGTGCAATGCGCCTAGCACCGTCAGCAAGACCTCCAACAGAGGCTGCAACCTGTAAACATCGCACCCCAGGAGGATGTGTCCAAGGGTCATTTCCAGCCCACAAAGGCAGAATCTGCCCATGTCTGATCTCACGTGACCCCGGCCGTGGTACCTGTGTCCAAGGACCTGCGCACCGTTCATCTCCTTCCAGAGCACCTCCTTCATCCCCTCAGGAATGGTTAGGCGCCACACCTCCTTAATGTAATTTCCGGGGTCTAGTACCACCCCAAACATAAGGCCTAGGGTGACCATCCACCTGTCAGAGAAGGCCTCGAACTTCAGCGTTTTCGCAGGTGCCCCCACTCGCGCGCGCACAACCAGCTTGGTCAGGTAGTCCAGGGGCTGGTGGCAGAGAACAGGGGCGGTATCAACCCATCCGCCAGGTATGGCCAGAGAACCTAAGTCCAGGACTCTACCCGTCTCATGCCCTTCGTTGGCGAGCTTGTCAGCGAGGTTATTCATTACATCATCTCCGTGGGCCTTGGCCTTCTCGAACCGCAGCCTACCTGTTCTATCCCGTAACAGGTACAGGAGGGTTTGCAAGAGGGGCGCGGGCGGGCCCTTACTGAAGTGTCGCGGGGCATCACCCCAGCCGTCCCTCTCCATGGCCAGGAGGCCTCCCTTCAACAACCCTAGGACAAATGTGGAGTCAGTGTGGATGACTATGTGGGCGTCCCGCCAGGCCTTCAGGCATAGCACCACCGCTGCTACCTCGGCAACGTTATTAGAGAGAACCGCCCCCGTCAGTGATACGGTGTCTTGGAACTGCAGGTCCGAGACCCAAGCGGACCCCGCGGTGCAGATGTCTGTGCCGTTGTCTTTCGCGGACCCGTCAGTCCAGATGTGTATATCTCTCTCGTAGACGATAGACTCCGTCCGCCTGGTGGCCGGCGGTGTGGCAGGCGCGTAGTCAACCATGTAGTCCCGTACTCTGGTTTTCTTATACGCGTCCTTGACGACTCGCCCCGCAATGATCGACTTGGGGGCTGTAAAGACCCTCACACACCCGAGGGGGCCATCCATGTTAGGCCAGATGTTAGCACTAGGGTGCGCACCCGTGGCACCTAAATTTCTCAGTGGTGACCAACTCGACGCGTGCACCTGCTCCTTCATGGCCGACACCGTTTTCTTCAGGCCTGTCCCTCTAAGGGCAGGGGGGGCGTAAAGGTGAATTACTTTTCGTATCCCATTGGCTCTGAGGCCCAGCAGCTTCCCAAACCTTTGTGAACCGGGCCTGGGTAGGGCCGGGTGATTAAGGACGGGTGCGTTCATTCGCGCCGCTTTCTCTTAGGTTTTCCCTTCTTCCAGGGTTTCGGGGCTGGGACTCCTAGAGGGACCGACGGCGCTAGCAAGGACTGGGGGGGCAGAGGCATGCGCTGCAGTGGGGGGGGGGGCAGTGGTGGCCTTACGCCGGGGTGGGTCATCGGGCGCTGAGGGTACCCCGCGTTATGCCCAGGGTGAGGCCTATGAGGCAACTGGGCGCCGACTTTCCACGAGGAGACGGCTTGGATGAGCGTGATTGCCCCCCGGACGAATCTCCCCGTCATGTGATACAGACCTGGACTCTGCTCCACCAGGTACGTGCTGAATTTCTCAACCAGGGGACTGCAAAGGAGGTCAGTGACAGTCGGGTAGTACCCCAGCTCCACTGTGGCAGACGGCCAGTTGTGTTCTTGGACTGCCAGTAAGTAGCATAGACCCCGAGGGAAGGAGAGGCGCTGGCGAGGCTGCCAGAGGGATGGAACATGGCGTTTGGGTGTAGGACCGGGGATTCGGGCCTCCACTTTCTTAGCAGGGGCGGCACTGTACTCCCTGAGCAAGATGTCTTCCATCGGGTAGGATGTGGTATTGTAAGTGACTGGGGCAGCTATTGTAGGCGTGGGCTGCTTCTTCTTCTTCTTGGGCCTGGCGACCTTACGCACAGCGGGGCGGGCTTGTGTTGGCCCGTGTAGGCAGTAATCGATGATGGCGACCGCTTTCGCCTCATCCACGATGGTCGCCCCTAGGAGGGATTTGGTTTTCATGGTGTGCGCTATTATCCAATATCTAGAATCTAAAGACAGGTAAGTGGGTAAGTAAATGCCTGTAGAAAAAATTAGTCAAGCTCGCAGGGGTATCCAGGACCCGAGCTCGCCATCTCCGCATGGCCTGGCTAGGGCCGATCAGTTCAGTATCGGGAGCCAGTCCCGACACGCTCGTGATCTCGCACCGGAGGCGTGGTGGCTGTTATTTCAGGTGGGGAAGCGTCCACCGGCGTTTAGTGTGTATGCCCGCACATGGATATTATCCGGGGCGGAGGACCCGCGGGCCCTGCTGTTTCACATCGGGACTGCAATGCGCTTTCCCCAGGTTCGCCAGCCACGGGTCAACAGCGTGGTGGGGCTCACTGGGGCATTGGGTATATACACTGGGGCGTCCGAAGGCCATCCAGTGTAGGCCCAACCTGTCCAGGCGGGAGACGAAGGCTTCTATGGGTAGGACGTCTACACGCAAGTCGCAGTAGGTGTGAACATGTGGGCCTGGAGAGTGAAACGTGTTGAGACGACCACAAGTCCAGACAGGGAGCGCCTTTTTTCAAGTGGGGCTAGCCACTAGCGTTTAGATTTTTATCCTGTGGTGTATGCCTGCACCCAGGGGGGGAAGGACTCCCCCGGAGCGAATGTGTCCCCGGAGGGCGTTGTGTCTATGCTTTCGCTGATCTGCACAGAAGGGAAGGGCTCCCAAGATAGAGTAGTTCCCCGGTGGACCACTTACCAAGCCGGGGCATCGTGTATTAGCGCACCGGCGGACAGGCACGGCCGATCTACGCAGCAGTGGCTTTTCCTCCACCCGGGGGTTAGTGCCAGTGCCTGCCATGTCAGGGTATCGGCCCCAACGGATGCAGCGCACGGCTCCGGGACGTTCGATAGGGGTTAGCCTAAAACTCGGCTAGCACAAGTCTAGCGCGCGTTGTTTCAAGTGGCGCTACCCACTGACCAATTAAGGGGAGGTGTCTCCCCCAGGCCGCGACGGGCAAGCCTTGTGGACCGCCGTAGCGGGGCACAGATGTTAGCCTTCGGGCGTCCGCAAGACACCCTCGTGTAACCAAGGATCCGTCGTCCATGTGTGTGTGCCGTCCTGATGAACGGCTTACGTCACTGTCACCCCTACTCCAGGTCAGAGGGGTGCGGGCGCGCATACGGATGGTGGCGCCCGAGCTCTGCCTATACCTGGGCTGTCATATGTCTGGCCGCCATCCCGTCCTGACTAGCAGGGCTAGTGTGCGTGGATGGTGGGGACTAGACCGAGGCCCAGGCGTTTTGGGGTGGCTGGCTGTGACCGCGGTGCTAACAAATCCACAGCGGCCAGGGAGTGGGATGTAGGGCCCCCACACTCTAAGTGGGAGGGCTTCTCCAGCCAGCCGTACATCCATGCCCGGCATGTGGGGAATACCCCAGGGGGTGTAAGCTCTCCTCAGCATAGGGCGCAGCCTCGAGGGACAGTTCGCCACGTACATGCCTTGGGGGAAGGGGGGATTACTCACAGGTGCGTGCGAGGGGGGGGGGGGGTAATACGGAGGTGTGAAGTGTGTGTGAAGGGAGGGTGATGTGTGAAGGGTGTGACGGGAGAAGGGGGGAGAGACAAAGGGCGTGAATGAGACACAGCCCTGGCGGACAAAGGAGGGGAGTTGGGAGGAGTGCTGCGTGTGCGTGGCAAGCGTCCGGAGGACGTGGTGAGCTGTATGAAATCGCAAAAAATACGTACGTCTCTCCATAATGCACGCCCGTGCGTAAGATGGGAGTCCGGTTGGCTGTTGTCCCGTCCCACGGCCGAGAAGGTGGGGAAAGCGCCCCGTCCGGCAGGGAAAGAGGAGAAAGCCCCGTCGGGGCGGTGGCAGCGAGCTCAGTGGCCCGGGAGCAGAGCCAAAGGTCTTCTGAACCCCCAGGCCTGACGTCCATGACCACCATCAGCGTACTCGAGAGTACTTACCAGTCGGAACCAACTTGGCGGTTGTGGTCGGGTCCAACCTCTGCTTCTCTCCACTTTTTTTTTTTTTTTTTTTTTTTTTTTTTTGGGTAAGGGAGGCGGGGATGCCGCCGAAACCAAGAAAAGCCGGAGAGGGGATGTGGTCTCCCGGCCCCTCATGCGGCAGTTCTATGGAGTGGCGCCCCATCATCTGGCTCCGCCTGTTCACTAGAACTCTCCCTACCGTCACCCGCAGGAATCTGGTTTAAGACCCCGTTGCCTGTTGGAGGCGCCAATACAGCTGAACTGTCCCCCTGGGGTGAGCTGGTCTCCCGGCACCCAAGGGTTGGACTTCTGTCAACTTCAGAGGCCGGGAGTGTGGGGGTCGCCACCGGCCGGAGCGACCGCGGAATACCCACTAAACCTGCGGGGGGCCTCCTGTCCGACATCGGCGATGATGACCCCTGCCTGCGGCTGACAGGGCGCACCTTACCGGACCGCCCAAAAGTGGTTTAACGTCCCTCCCTGGGGCCACACCGTCTGCCCTAAGTGAGCTCGGGCAAGGCCCACTATTCCCCACCTTACGACGGGAGTGGAACCCGCCCCCAGAGGGTGCAAGACATTAGGGCGCCGTTGCCGACTATTCGTAACGCGTGAACATTTCCATGATTTTCATCACGGAATGAGCCGCGACCCTACTAACAACTCGCGTTGCTTGGATATAACTTAACCCGACAACATGCCTGTTATCGGCAGGTCGAGCGACTGGCAATAATCTATTCTCTCGAGTCAATGACAGGCAGCTCTCCCGTCACCGCTACGGCCCACGCACTAAGCGCTTCCCGTTGTCCCGCACCCGGTTTGTAATAGCCATACGGCTCCAGATTCCCTGGGTGTCAGGACTACCAGCCTCGCACAGCGTGACCCACATACAAAGAAGGGGAGTAAAGCCGCCGTACTAACGTCCACAAGGCGATCAACCCACCACAGCGACAACGTTGCCACTGGATTTAACACCCGAAGGCGTGGATGTGTAGACCCCATGGAAAGGGGTACCCTGCTGCGGGGGCGACACGGTTCAATCCCGCTGCCAGCACTGTATTGCGCTATACACCGCATCGGGCCGTTCTCACCCGAATTCCCCTTTTTATCGTCCCCTATCCCAGTTAATTCCAGGCCCCTTTCGGGACAACCCGAGTGTCCGGTGCTTAAGCGGGTCGCCTCCAAGGGTTGTGCGCGCTAGCGCTTGGGGTCACTTCGGTCACTCGGCCCGCATGGCTCCACCGTCACCCCGAAAGGGATCTCCCGGCGGCCAAGAAGGCCTCACAGGCACCAATGGCGTGACCACGGTTATGGCTCAGGGGCGGCGCTCGTTACGCGCATCGCCATTATAGCGCCTCTTCTTACTACCTCTTTCCACGAGAGGTGCGCCTTCACTCCGCCTTTCGCATAGGCCGTGTGAGGACGTGTTGCGCCAGAGGTGGGCCAGGGTGCTAGGACGCGCTCCGAGCGCAAAGTCTGGGATCATCGAAGCCGTTAGGCTCGTACCCAAATTGGGATCATCGTGCACACGCGTGAATAGCCCTGAGATCATAGCTATTTTTCTCTTTCCCTCCGTGGAGGCAGCATACCCAACGTGAAATCATAGCCGTTTTCATCTTTCCCTCAGCCCAGGCAGCATATTCACGCTTGTTACTATTACGCATGTACACTACCCACGACCTAAGCGATCATTTCACACACCCCCGGCCGGACCCATAAGGTGGCACATGAAGGGGGCTTACGCGTCGGCCTTCCTCGACACCCGGTTTACGCTACCCTTTGCTGCTCCACATGACTTCCAGTGCCCATCAACAGGGAGTGAGACCCCGCCTAGAGCAATGGCCACACCAACCTCCCCGGGCGTGCCTGCAGGGAAATGGTCTCCCGGCCCGACAGACAAAACACCACGGCGGAGAAGATGTGATCCCCCGGTTCTGCTTCCATTCTTCCGGATATCCCCGAAGGGGTCCTACCAAATGGTGTTGCCTTGGAGCTTGACAGCGTAAGGGCTGGTCACCCCATTCGCCAATGCAAACCCACTCCTGCTGCGCCTGAGCGCTTCCGAACACGAGGACCGCGTCACGGCCTCACTCCTCAGATCACAGAACCACGGACAGCCCCCGCGAGGGCAAGCGCCAGATCAGCCACGAAACACGAGGAGGCGGGCCCCCAACGTGCATCGCAGCGAAAGTGCAGGCAAAAATGAAGGAATTTTTGGTAAACGCAGCAGGTAACTGCAGAGTGAGGAAAAGGACGACACCCGTTTCCAGGGAGTAAAACCCCGGACGTGGCTGATGATAGACGCGCATGCCCCATCGACTACGGAGTGTGGCTTGCAGCGCCCTGCTCACACCCCAGACATACGCGAATGAGCTTATACGAAGAGGAGGGGGGGAGGGGGCTACCCGGACTCTAACCGGACGGACTCGCTAAGCCACAGCCGACTCCCCAGCTCAACGTACGCAAGAGGCGGACGGAAGATGGAATGGAAATGGATAAAAATGATATGATTGCCAGTATACGCACCTTGACCACTATTAGCTACCCGTGGAGGCATTGCCCGCCTGGAACCAACTTGGAGGTTGTGGTCCGGTCCAAGCTCTGCTTCTCTCCACCTACACTATGCGATGCCACCCACCTCACCACCTTCCACCTCACTGCCTCCTGCAGTCTCGTAGCCACATGTATGTAGTTTAGGCTTTGTATTTAAGCTTGGACTCGATGAG
>Ga0307515_10024012_pt1 | contig 10646 bp, 4 predicted proteins | sample 17_EM_MG_FD_194513 | JGI IMG/M metagenome (GOLD analysis project Ga0307515, IMG submission 194513) | Populus trichocarpa ectomycorrhiza microbial communities from riparian zone in the Pacific Northwest, United States - 17_EM | ecosystem: Host-associated > Plants > Roots > Unclassified | place...
CCATTCCTTGCTAGCATCGGCGATCAAACCCACTAATTTCTCTTGATCAGGGTCACTGAGATCAATGGCTGGAATCTCAGGGGCTAGACCACGAAATGTGGTTATTGCTGGCTGCTCTTTCTCTGGCATAATGAACTCTTCAGGAATCGCTTCCTTGTCAAATGACAAAGAAGCGATGGTTTGAACTCTATCAAACTCCATCCTGAAGGCTATCTTCTTGTTTCTTAATTTCTCTACGAAGCAAAATAAACTGCCCTCAATATATAGAGAGAGACTTGAGTTACGAGCATGTAAATAAAGTGTCTGTAATTTATTAGGTTGAAGTATTAAATTCTTTACTAATTAATTCAAGATATAAAAAACGAAAATAGGAGAATGGTTTTTGTTTGTCATCTCTTTTCAGACTTCAAAATCATCATGAAAATATTTATTTTATATTTTCATATTTATTTGTTTTACTAAATATGTTTTTCTTTTTTCTATATTTTGATTTTGATTGTGTTTGGTATTGCGGTTGCTGTTGTGGTTGTGGTTTTAAAAAAATTGTTTTATGAAAAGTACTTTTAGTTGAGGTTGGTTTGGAAAAATATATGTTTGGTTAAAACTGTGGTTGAAATTGAGGTTGGACAAAAAGTAGTTTAATGTGTTTGGTTAAAAAAATGCTTTTCAAATTGAGGTTATAAAATAATTAAAAATATTTTTAATTTAAATATTGTAGATTTAACTACTATTATTACATCATGAAATAAATAATATTGATATCAAAATTTATTTATTATTCCATTAAACTACATGCAATGTCATCACATACGAAATCTATCCAACAATGACTATATTTTTCATGGTTTCTTAAGCACGCAACAACAAAAACTGAATTTTTTGTTACGTCATCAAGCGATATCCTTCTAATTTAATGAATAAAACACAATTAAAATAAAAATAAAAACTGAATTTTTTTTAACTGGGTCGGACCCGGCAAGAACATAATTGGAATTGCGATCAAATTTCACAAATGCTACGTCATCATGCAATATCCTTCTAATTTATATAGTGTTATTAAATAATATTAAATACTAGTTTTTCAAGTAAAACTCAATTTTTTTTTAAAATAAATTACAATTTCATTACGTCCAAAATTTATTCGACAAGAACTACAGTTTTCATGATTTTTTGAGCGTGCAATAAAATTAGGTAACATATTATCAGGAATAAAATTGAGATTACAGTACGAGTAAATTTAATTCACCTTAAACTAATTTTTTTAAAAAACAAAAAAAAAAATTAGAAGTTCACGTTCACGTGAACAGTACAAGTGAAATAAATTAACTGCACTGATTTTTTTTAAAAAAAACTGTTCACTAAAGTGAACAGTACAACAGTGGAGCATAGCTCCACTGTTAAGAGGAAATCACCACGAGATGCTGCTTCTCCAAACCAGTGGCGCAACAGTGAAAATTAATGGATTCCATCAATGAAAATCACTTTTTTTACTGTTATCAAACAATAAAATATGTGGTTGCGGGTGAACCTCACCCGCAACCACATTAGCAAAAGCATCTAAATGCTGCATGCATCATGGTTCTAAAAACGACAGTTGGATTCCTTGCATATGTCAAAATCAGTAGTCATTATTATTATTATTATGAACTCAAGAAAACACATGTGGGATGCAGAAGAAAGTGTACAAATCTCCAGGTTTTTTATTTTTGAATTGTCATCTATTCATCATCAAATTCTAGTACAAGAAAATCTCTAGCCTCACATTCTTAAAAACAAAAACTCTAAGCTAACGTGGACGTCGAGAGGCTATCCAAATCTTCTTCTTTTTATTCTGAAAATGTCTGAATTGTAAATTAATGCACTCTCGGCAACCTCGTTTCAGACCATGAAAGATAATCATTGAGAAAGAGTTTACGTGGCACTGTATGAACTTTTCCTTTTCAAACTTCTTTACAAGGTTTTTTTAAAAAACAATATTAAATTAATATATATATATATATATATTAATTTAAAATATTTCAATTAAAAATCACTTTTAAATATATCTTACACCACATTACTAAACAAATACTAAAAAATATCATATTTTCACATACACATATACATGCACCACACACACTAATTTCTTCTGATAATAATCAAATGGAAATAGATTGTGTTAGACTTGATAGATCTAAACATGTTTTTAAAATAATTTACATTTAGATTAGATCCTGATGTTGATTTTCATGAATCAACACAAACAACAAAGTCTGAATCTGATTAGCCAATTACTTTTAGATTGTTTGTATATCTATACGTAAGTATGTAGTGTTTGATCCTTTGAAGGTATCTCATTACTTTCCATACAACTCTCCAGTGGTTTATACTTGGATCACTCTGATATTGTCCTAACATTCCCACAACAATTGTAATGTTAGGCCTTGTACAGATCTGAGTGTACATTAGGCTTCCTACAACAAAAACACATGGAATGTTTTTCATTTGTTCCCTTTCAAGATTATTTGTCGGGCATTGATTCAAATTAAATTTATCACCCTTCACAATCAAAGCAACACTTGGTAAACAATCTTTCATCTAAAATCTCTTTACAACTTTATTGATATAGGTTTTTCGAGACAAACCTAAAATGCCTTTAAATCTGTCTTTATTTATCTTAATGTCAATGACATAAAATGCCTCACCTATATCCTTCATGTCAAAGCTCTTATAAAGAAATTGTTTCACCTCATGTAACAACCTTTATCATTGGTCGTAAGTAGAATATCATCCATTTATAAAACAAGAAAAAAAAATTCTTACTCCCACTGATTTTTCTGGTATATGCATTGATCATGATGTTTTCTTTAAGTCCAAATAAATAAATTACATCATGGAATTTAAAATATCATTGTTGGGATGCTTGTTTTAAATCATATATGGATTTCTTGAGCTTGCAAACCAGATACTCATCATCACTAAAGGAGAATCCTTCATGTTGTTTCATGTAAACCTCCTTCTCTAAATCTCTATTGAGAAATATGATTTTCACATTCATTCGATGCATTTCTGAGTCAAAATATGCTTATAATACCAAAATAATACGTAGAGAATCTTTCTTAGATATAAGGGAGAAAGTCTCTTTGTAATTAGTTCCTTCATTTTGAATGAATCCCTTAGCAATGAATCTTGCTTTATATTTTTCAATTTTGCCTAATGAGTCTATCTTTGTCTTAAAGACTCGTTTACATTTAATGAATCTTATATTATTAGGTAACTCAACAAGATCTTAGACTTTGTTACTCTTTATAGAATTCATCTCTTCCTTTATGGCGTTATATAAGAATTTTGATTCTTTGCAACTTATGGCCTGTAAAAAAAATTCATGATTATTTTTTGCTCCAATGTTATAGTCAGATATATTCTTATATATACATAACATAATCATTATGAATTGTTGATCTCTTTATTCTAGTAGATCTTCTCAATATTGTACCATCATCTTCTTAAGAAGTATTTGGTTTAACTGGTTATTCAGAAATTCTTAGTAATGCTTGAACTACCTGATCTACTGAAATGTTGTTATCAGCTTGTTGAACTTCAACAATTAGTCTTAAAACCCTATTTTGTACACTTGAACAATGTTGTTAACAATAACCAATAAATAACTTGATGTGGAAGGTTGTGATTCTGAATGATCTTTCTTAAAAACTATGTTCTTGAATTGATTGCTCTTACTCATCAAGTCATTTTCAGAAAACTTTGCATTTCTTGATTTCACAATCCTAGTACTATGAGATGGACAGCAAAATCTATACTTTTATACCTTTTAACATATGTAACGAAACACCCACTAATTGTCCTTGTGTCTGACTTCTTTTCTTATGGATTATAAATTCCTACTTCAGATGGGCATCCCTAAACACACACATGTCGCAAACTTGATTTCCAACCTTTCAATAACTTAAATGGCATTTCTGGAACAACCTTGGTTGGAACTCGATATAATATGTAAATTGTTGTCTTTAATGCTTCAATCTACAAGGACTCAGGTAGATTAAAGTTGTTAAGCGTACTTTGTACCATGTTCAATAATATTTGGTTTCTTCTTTCTTCTACACCATTCTAATCTAGTGAACCAGACATAGTGTATTAGGCAACTGTTTCATTCTCTTGAAAAAAATTTGCAAGCGAACCAGGTGTTTGTCTATCATTTATATATCTTTCATAATATTTTATACCTTTATTTGATCTCACAATCTTAATTTGTTTCGTTTATTATTTCTCTACTTCAGTCTTAACAATCTTAAAGGCATGTCATGCTTTATTTTTTGTTATTAAGCAAGTAAATATATATGTATCATGAGTAATTATATATAAAAAAGATGACGTATTTCTTACCATGTGAGTCTATGTGAGTCGATGTTTTACTCAGTTCCCATTGGTTTTCTTAGGTTTTGCATACCTTGTAAGGTATTTGAAAAATGGATTATAAAACACAGTCAATTCACCATGTGTTATAATTAATATCAACCATATTAGATTTATAACAAATAAATGAGATTGAAATACCTTTTGTTTCAAGTCATTTCTGAATTTTGGCACGTTTCTTCTCCAACTGTCCTTTTTTTTTTCTAAAAAAAACATGTGGATTCCTTTTTAATATCAACTTGGAGAGGAGTTTTACCTTTCCCCTTCATCAAGATTCTTCAATTGTGCCACAATATACCTCATTTGTATGATGTGCTCATACAAACCTCTTATATTGGTAAGCCTCATGGATGAGAACTTATGATTACGGTGCTGTTGGTGCCTTATTTAAAGTGATAAATTGATCATTAATTGCTTTTAGCAAATCCTGGACTTTTTCATGTTGATCAACTGAACTATATATACAACTTGATATTCTTGTTTTTATAAACATTATACTAATACGATTAGGTTACTCCTATTGTTCATAAAGAACAATATCCTTTGAAGTACTAGTATTAGTAATTGCAAGTAGTTCATCTTTTCTAATTGTATAATCTATGTCCATCCACCCCAAATAAAGAAGAAGTATTTCCTTCTATACTTTATATTTATCACTCTTTAGATCGGGAATATCACAACGAATATAAGAAAAACTAACATGTTGTATAACTACAAAAACAAATTTAAAGTGCATGCTTACGTCTAAATTGAGAACTAAATAAAATTTCATGTTTTTCTAATGTAAATCATGCTAAAATTGAATCTAATGACATAAAAATTGCATATGGACTGAATTTTTAATTCAATCAAATTCAAATATATCATATGATAGAATTATCAAATTATGTACTTAATTTATAATTTTATGGTTATATATTATGAGAATAATTTGATATTTTATCGTAAATCTTATGGTAAAACTATCATATTATGTACTTAATGTATAATTCTTGTGGGTATATTATAAAAATAATTTGATATTTTATTCTAATCAATTATATAAATATAATGAAAAATTATTGTGGGATAATATTTATTATAATTAATTACAATTAATGTCTATAATTCTTTATGTGATCCTAACATAGCATAATATATAATTTTATTTAATTAAAGATGTTGTGGCTAATCCCTAATTATAGAAAATCATATAGATCACTAGACATTAAGTTGAGGTATAATTTTATATGACATAAAATAACATGTTACCTTTTTTTATTAATTCATAAAAGAAGCACCATAAAAAAAACAAAATAAAACTATGAAAATAAACCACGCAAAAAATCAAAGTGACGGCCACACAAATTACATAGCCCGAAGGAAAAAAAATGGATAGCCCAAACATTGAATGATTAAAAATTAGTTTTCCTAATGATTTGTAACCATACAAAGCATCAAAACAACAAATAAAACAAAAGCCCCAAAATATTTATTTTTGGCACAAATGGTTTTCAATTTATTCTTACACTATTGAGCATGTTCATGTAATTATTTCCTTCGCTACTAGGCATCATATTCATGACAATTATCAAAACTCATTCCACCATAAACTAAACTCTCAAGCCATAAATAAAGTCAGATTAATCATTAATTCAATTCAGGAACCAATGTTCCTAAAATTCTCAAGGCAAATAGCGGAATAAAAAAATCAACTGACCACAAAAAAATCCCATGACAAATATAATTAAACATATTAATTAATATACTTGAACACAAAAATTTCTAGATAGATATATCAACATAGATATCAAGGCAGAAGCACTATTACAAACTCTAATATCAATTGTTAAACTTGATAGATTTAAACATGTTTTTAGAACAAATTACATTTAGGTCTAATATGAAAAAAATAAATATATCAAAATATACCTCCTATCTTTGATGAAAAACACTCACGAAAGCTTTTGAAAAAGTTTTTGGTACTTTTAAACTCTAACACATTAATATGGCGATTCCCTTTAACTAGAACTCAAACTCTGTCTTTAGCTCGGTTAACCTGAGATCCCAATCTGACAATCCTTTAACCAGAACCCAAACTCTTTGTCTTTAGCTCGGTCAACCTAAAATCTCAATCTGGCAATCCCCTTTAACCAAAATATTTGTCTTCAGCTCGATTAACCTAAGATCCCAGTCTGACAATACCCTTTAACTAGAATTACAATCTTTGTCTTCAGCTCAGTTAACCTGAGATCCTAATCTAACGATCCCCTTTAACTAGAACCAAAATATTTATCTTTAGCTCGGTCAACCTAAGACCCCAATCTAGCTATCCCCTTTAATCAAAACTAAAATCTGTCATTAGCTCAACTAACTTGAGATCCCAATTTGGTGATACCCTTTAACCAGAACCAAAATTTGTCTTTAAGGAGAACCATATTCGCACAATTATGTTTTCAGTTTAGTTGACCTAAAATCTTAATCTTGTGATTCCCTAGAACTGTCCAAAGGCATCTTGATTGAATCCAAAACACTTTGATTACAGGGTTGACTTCTGATACTTTCGATTGCGGGGTTTAAACATTTCAACATTGTTCAATGCCAAAGAATTGAGAAGTTCCTAATGGAAAGATTTTTCTCCTCCTCTTTTTTATTGTAGGGTTAAAACTGATATCCCTTACTATCATTGATTATTTTTCAATTGATTTCATTGTGGATTTTCTTGTAAAATTTCAAAAACATTTATGCAATGGTTATGGTTAAATGACTTGCATATATCCTTACCTAGTTTGAAATACAGCCCCCCTCTTTGATGCTTCATCGTCATAGAGTGCCTTGGCTTGCCATCTAAAGCCTTCTCAATCATTTGATTCACCAGCCCATTTGAGTTTACCATGTGCTAATCCTCTGCTTGAATATAAGTGCACCTCTTGGATTGTCTACCGCGATTACTACTCTCATTGCTTATCAAGCCTAACCAAGCCCCCTAAGTGTGGTGTTGCTTGCTTTGTTAAAAATGAGTTTAAAAAATCATTTAACTTTTTGAATTATTTCAAAAACTACCCCCTAATTAGTTGTGTGCATTCTACTAATAATTCTCAAAATGTTTTTTTGGTGTCAACCCCATCTTAGATTGTAAATCAACCATGACATTGCCCCTAGTTGAACCATATTCTTCAAGCATATGTTATCATCAATCTTCATGTAATTCTCAAATCATCTAGCCATGTATCTCATTACTTGTAGTAAACTCTTATCTTTATATGCTCGGTGTTTTTCACAGTAAATGGCCTTTAACTCGTCTAATCTTATCAAACAACTCCTACAAATTTCTAGCAGCCATTACAGGTACTTATGTAGCCATGAAGTTGTCCCTTAATTGGGCCATGCTTCCCTAATATGACAATATTTCCTATATTCTTGAAGAAAACCATTACAGTCATCCTTTGCTAATGATCTTCAACATCTCTTTAGTTGATATAGCTGGGTTCATCCAAATCTATCTTTAGAGATTATCCCTTATTTCAAGGCTTTTTAATCATCTAGACTCGAACATGGAAAGAAATACATTATCATCATAAATGACATATCTTTTATCACCCCACATCTATATGGTGAAATGCATCTTTTCCCCTAAACAGTCTAGGTAATGTGCATCCTTTCAACTTTTATCTAAATGCACCAACGTGATAACATCTTTCAAGAGTCATAACCATATTTCAAATGTTAAACCAAGCTTTTAGATATGAAGATACCCCTCAAGTGCAGTGTTACTCTCAACTGTTATAAACGTTTTAGGCAACATTACCCTCAATTGAAATAGTTGTGTTCGCTCTTCTTCTTATCATCAAAAGGCATTTGACAGACGCTAATCATAGCTTTGATGGGTTTCACTGAAATATCATTTGATTATGTGTTTCTTTGCCCTCAGCTAATCTGAATGTTGTTTGTTTTCCCTCTCAAGGTCCACTGCATTGCTCCTAGGCTGCTCAACTTTTCAAGGACGACTTATAAGAAGTGTTAATGTCATTTCTGTCAAGGATTTTGCAAACTCGGTAGATTTTTTGTTTGAAAATCTTTCTTGTTTGAAAATCTTTCTTGTTCTGAAATCAACTCGCAAATTTCAAGGATCATGTCCATTCAAGTGTAATTATTGCAATGAAATTAAAGAGATGTCAGTTTTAAAAGTATTTTAAAAATTAAGCTTCTTTAGTCAAATATCCAACACATACTATTCAATACATACAGTCCTTTGATTATCTTGTATTTTGAAAACAGAAATTGACCCATTATAAGATTAAAATAGTTTGTTTAGCTCTTTTGTAGTTCTTTGTGTCAATTTTAATCTCTTATTTTGGGTATGTCATTTGATGGTACTTGACAGAGTGACCTTATATTGATTTCATCAGCAAAAGGCTCGAGTCAAGACTCGAGACAATATCAAGAAAGATTGTCTCTTTTGAGCATCCATTTTATCAGTATGTACAATAATTAATAGCTTAATTCGTAAAGCCACGACCCTTATGGAAAAGCTCTTCATATTTTGAGAGCATCATTTATTGGTTCAAATTGCTTACTTGATTAGAAAGTGCTTTTAAAAGCATGTAATGTAGGTTATATGTCATGACTATGAAAGAAAGGGAAATTTATAGGTTTAAAAGGTGTTTGAGGGTTTCAAAGACATAGGATCACCATCAACTATTTACTTCTCTCTTTCTTTTGCTATATTTGTAATGACATATAACCATGCCATATATTTCATCAAAAAGTCATGTTTTCTAAAACTAGATAGGAAACTCTATTTTCATTAATCATAATCAAGCAGTGGCATATAACCGTGCCTCACCTCTTTATAGGACTTTTCATCAATAAAAAACCTTTTGATGTTATCAATCAAAGTCAAACATTGGCATATAACCATGCCACTTTTTTTAATAGGAATTTTCACCTAATTCAATCAATGGTTCAAGAAGTTTCATTCTTATCAATCATTGGCATATAACAATGCCATTCCTTTTATTGTCAATCTCAAACTTAAAGAGAATACTAAAGCTCATTGCCCATCATTTATCTTATGATACTCTTTCATCTTTTTATTATCTCACGTTTCAATTCGAAGGAAAGGTTAAGGTTCACTGTAAATCATTAGCCTCATCATTTCCTTATTTTTCTTTCATTATCTTTGTAAGCAAATGGCATATAATTGTGCCACACATTCCATTTTCACTTAAAAAAAATCAATAATCTCTTAGCAGAGGCCATGAAACAACTCTAACTTTTTCTTTGATGGATAACCAATATAATCATTTGAAGACACTGAAGGCTTTATCACATATACCAAAAGACATGTTCATGATTCAATATTTTCTTCTTTTTTACTCTTGCCCCAAACGTTAACTTTTGGTATTTGTTGTGCCTTTTCTCAATTAAAACCTCTCCATCCCCTCCTAGACATGAATGCATTTTCCTACCTTTAACCTTTTTATGGCATTCCACCAATCATCAAAACTTGATTTGCCTTTAAGTGTGGGCAATTCTACTTTTGGCTTTCTCACAGCCTTTCTCAAAGTTTTCTTAGATGCCCCTTAGTCTAGGGATTTTTTTCCATTTTTAGCACCTTTTTAATTGTTAGGCTTTTGTTCTTAGCATTCCACTTACCATTGATTCCACTATTGTCTTCATTTTTTCAACTAAAAGATCCCTCATGTTGCGATGTCGCGGTCGCACAAATTAATTGCCCTAGCTTCAAACACAACACACAAGATAGTATAGAGCAAGGAAGGGGTCGATCCCACGAAGAAGGTTTAAGTAAGATTTTTATGCTAGATGATATGCAATTTAGGGGGGGTTTGGATGTTATCTAGGCTAAAGCAAAAGAAAACAGAAAACTATCAAGCGAAATTAAATAAAATCAGAAAATTATCAAGAGAACAAACATTGGTCACAAGCACACATCCACCTACAGAAATTAGAACTGATCATAGAAACGAAACATCAATTTATATTCTGAATATTTATCTCTTCTTAACATTGATTAGTCAACGGATCCGCCGTATAACTAACCCTAACCATCAAACAACCACAGTGTTCGCACTAGTAATTTAATTCAATGGCAGCCTTAAGAACTAGGTAAGTTGATTAATCAAGAAAACATAATTGTCCGCAGTCTATGTTTGATTTGATTGAATGTTCTCCCTAAGATTAATAACGTAGATCCGCCACAATTATTAAACTCAGTTGCTTCACAAGTTCATATA
>Ga0307515_10024013_pt1 | contig 10646 bp, 4 predicted proteins | sample 17_EM_MG_FD_194513 | JGI IMG/M metagenome (GOLD analysis project Ga0307515, IMG submission 194513) | Populus trichocarpa ectomycorrhiza microbial communities from riparian zone in the Pacific Northwest, United States - 17_EM | ecosystem: Host-associated > Plants > Roots > Unclassified | place...
AGGCTGTATATCGACTATAGGTAGTTAAACAGCATTACTAGGAAGAATAGGTATCCTTTACCCTTAATTAGCAAAATCTAAGATTGGGTAGGTAATGCGCAAATCTTTATAAAGATAGATCTAAGATAGGCGTACTATTAGATTAGAATTAAGGAAGGCAATAAATAGAAGGCAGCCTTTAGGTTAAAGGAAGGACTATATAAACCATTAGTTATATAATTTAGGCTTATAAACGCACTAGTAATGTTCTAGAAGCATATTAACAATATATTAAAAGAACACTTAGATAAATTTGTTATAGTATATCTTAACAATACTATTATCTACTTAATAACTAAGGAAGAACACGGAGAATATATTAAATAGGTCTTAAAGAGACTATAAGAGAAACAGATGCTAGTAGCAATTAAAAAATGCAAGTTCTTTACTAGAAAGACTAATTTTATTAAATTTATTATTAAACTAGGCCAACTTAGTATAGATCTAAAGAAGATTAAGGCTATAGTGAATTAGTAAGAACTAGAGAACGTTATATAGTTAAGATTGTTTTTAAGGGTTTGTAATTACTGCAGAAGGTTTATAGCGCAATAATTAAAGAATATTAAACTATTTACGCGACTAACTAAGAAAAAAGAACTATAGGCATAGAGAGAGGAACGGTAAGAATTGTTTAAAAAAGTTAAAGAGTAATTTACTTAGGAGCCAGTTCTTAAAATCTATTAACTAGGTCTAGAGACAGTTATAAAAAGACACATTAGACTTTATACTAGGGGTATATTTTATATAAAAATATTAAGATAAATAGTACCTAGTAGTATATTATAGTTAAAAGATAACACTACTAGAGTTAAACTATAACATCTATAATAAGGAGTTATTAGGTATAGTTACAGCACTAAAGAAATAGAGAGTATTCTTATAAGGTATAGAGAAACTATTTATAGTTAAGACGGATTATAAAAACCTAATAGGATTCCTAATAATAAAGGAACTTAACTAAAGATAGGTTAAATAAGCAGAGATGCTTACAGAATACTATTTCGAAATTTAGTATATTAAGGGTATAGACAATATATAAGTAGACGCTCTAAGTTAAAAGGCTAAACTATAAAATAATAAAAAGCTATTAGGGGCTTTACTGTAAAAAGACATAGATGGACTAATTAGGTATAATTATCTAAAAATTATAACAACTTAAGAAGAACTAAATAGAGTTTATAAATCACTAAAAATCCTTTAGGTATAAAGAATTCTAGAAGTATAGCTAGAAGATTTATAGATAGATATATATAAAAATTAAGAAATAAAGTATATCCTAAGAAGTATAGCAGAATACTTTATGCAGGATTTCTATAAGGGATTAACTTAAGGACATAATAAAGCTACAGGCTTAGTATTAAAACTCTAAAAGGAGTATATTATTAATAGAATTTAGGGCTTAGCGCGAAAAGTTATAAAAAAATATCTAAATTACTAAAGAAATAAACTAATAAGGTATAAGCCGTATAGAGAGCTATAATCTATTAAAATACTAAAGAGACTATAGAAGGTTATATTATGGGACTTTATTATTAAGTTATTAAAGTTAAGAGACCCTATTACCGAACAAAATTATAATACGATTTTAGTAATAGTAGACAAGCTTATAAAGTGGGGATACTTTATAGCATACACAGAAGAAATATTAGTAGAAGATATCGCTAGAATCTATATTAAAGAAGTATTTATAAGATATAGAGTATTAAGTAAAATTATATTAGATAGAGACCTAAAATTTATAGCAGTATTTTAGGAGGTATTCTTAGCGGAATAAGGAATTAGAGCAGCAACTTTTATTATATATTATCCGCAGACAGACGGCTAAATAGAAAGATTAAATTAGACACTAGAGAAGTATCTAAAATACTATATTAATTACGCATAGAATAATTAGGTATTATTATTACTAATTATATAGTTTATATATAATATAACACCATAAGAAGGGATAGGTATATTACTATTTAAGGCAAATTACGGATATAAGCTAAGAATATTATTATTACTATAGTAAATAAAGAAAACGAGTAGCACGGCTAAAGAAAGAATAAAGATATTAATAAATCTTTATACAGACCTTATAGAATTAGTAAAAAAGGTACAGAAAAGAATAAAAAAGTACTATAATGCTAAGAGATCTAAGGGACTAGATCTTAAGGAGGGAGATAAAGTATAGCTACTATACAAAAATTTTAATAGTTAATAACTAAGTAAGAAGTTAAACTACGTCAAATAAGGACCTTTTAAAATTAAATAAAGGATTTTACCAGTTATGTTTAAGTTAAACTTACTAGCCAAAATAAAGATCTACCCTATATAGTATATCGCGATACTAGAGCTAGTATATAGAAATATTAAGCTACCAGTTTATAAAGTAGATATATATAGAAAATAAAAAGAGAATAAATAGCAAGTTTTAAAGATTCTTAGTTATAAGGACATTAATAACAAAATATAGTATAAAGTAAAGTGGATAGGCTATAATAAGACTACCTAGGAACTACTAGAGAACCTAAAGAACGCTATAGGAAAGGTATAGGAGTATTAAAAGAAATTAGGTCAGGCAGTATTAATAAAAAAGTATTACTAAAAAACGAGTTACCTAAGGGGGACTTAAAAGCCCATTGCTAAGCATTAGCAGCCTCCTATTCTATATTATAAAAACGGTATAACTTTGCCAGAGTAATAGACAGTTTATTATTTAGCCGCGTAGCAGCAGATTAAATATAAAACCCTAAGACAAATTAATTAGGGAACTAGACAACTATTAAGGGCAATAGGTCGCGTATACTTAGTATTAGAGATAGAGCGGACGTTATAAAACGAATAAATATTCGCTTTAGTACACTCTAAGCAAAAGAACGGTTATCGCGAAGATGGGTTCGCTAACGTAATATAAACTAACCCCTTTTTCAAACAGTAAGAACACGGAGACGGTATAATCTTACTAAGAGATAATATCGCAGCAACAGTGCGAGTACAACAAGCAGTTAAAGAAGAAAAAATTGCTTTAGGTATAATAAGCAATAATATTAACTAAATTAATTAAACGGATATTATACCTCTAGTAAACAACTTAGAGATATTAGAGATCTTTAAGGATAAAAATAAAGAGGAGGGAGATAGTAATACGGACGCTTTAAGTATAATATTATAACTACTTAAAGAAGAGTTAAAAGAAGCTAGTTAGTTAATACGGGCACAGTTTAAGATAGAGCTGATAGAGCTATATAATAGGAATAGTAGCTAAGGTTATATAACGTAATCTATATAATTTATAGGATCTATATAATCCGTAATAGAGTAGATAAAGTATATATATATTACGTATAAAAAGGATTTTATAAAAGTACGGCTGTATATTTAAGGACCCTTAGTCCCTATCTAGATAGTTCCTTCCTTATAGTAATTCTTAGAATATAATTAAAGTTAATCTATTAGGTAACCACTCCACCAGTTATAATTACGTTATTAACTTTAATTTATATTACCTATACACCTAGCCTAATAATAAGCCCATTGTAGTACCTGCTACAAGTTCCCGTTACACTAAGTTAGTATAGTATTAAGTTAGAGCGATATATAAAGAAATTGGGAAAAGGTCATTATATATACTAAAGAGATACTATAAGTATAGCAAGAAGCTATAGAGCGTAAAAAGTAAAAAGTTAGTAGATTATATAGTATGGGACTATAAAATAGAGTTAAAACTAAAAATAAGTTTAAGGTTCTTTCTAACCTATAAGCTTACTTAAGAGAAGTTAAGAGCACTTAAAGAGTTTATTTAAGAAAACTTATAAAAGGGATATATTAAACTATTATGGTCATTAATAGGTTATCTAGTATTATTCGTACTAAAGAAAAATGGAAAGCTTAGGTTATATATTAACTATAAATAGTTAAATATTATTATTTAAAAGGATAGATATTCTTTACCCTTAATTAGTAAAATCTAAGATAGGATAGGCAACGTATAAATCTTTACGAAGATAGATCTAAGATAGGCGTATTATTAGATTAGAATTAAGGAAGGTAATAAATAAAAGGCAGTATTTAGATTAAGAGAAGGGCTATATAAGCCATTAGTTATATAATTCGGACTTATAAATATACTAGTAACGTTTTAGAAATAAATTAACAGCGTGTTAGGAGAATACCTTAAAAAGGTTATTATAGTATACCTTAATAATATTATTATCTACTTAATAACTAAGGAAGAATATGGAGAATATGTTAAATGGGTTTTAAAGTGTTACGGGACGTAGGTAATAGTTATAAGACGTATATATTCGAGGAGTCTATAAGACGTTACGCGATCAATCATAAGGGTCAAGGGCGTAAGGGGGTAATATACCTACGCGTAGCTAATATAAGCTATACGCGAGGTGTATATAAGAGCACGGGGCTTTCCTATAGAGGCCCCTGCGGTGGGGTTCCGTAATACTACCCCCCCTCCTATAAAGGCGGAGCTCCGGCGACGCTGTAGTTACTATATATATATAGAAGGGACACTTAAGGTATAGAAAAGAAGAAAGGGGGGTATTACTAAAGGCTTAAAATAACGTTATATAATAGGGCTTGGCATCTAAGAATCCAACCAATTAGATAACTTTAACCGGTAGTTAAAGTTCCTGGACATCTTAACGATTTTCCGGTCACGTGATCGCACTTCGCCGCAATCTAACAGTAATCTGATGGTAATTTGCCCTTATATGGTAATATATAATGGTTTAACTCTATAAGGGCTCCCATAGAGGATTAGGTATAAAATCTCTGCTTAGGCCCAGTTTCTATAGGTTTGTGTAGTAAAAGTCGCTAATTAAATCCTTTGCATTTTTGAAGTCTTTCTATAGTTGCCATTCTGGCTAATCTATATTAAATCCTGTGTATATAGCTCTGTAGTAGAGCCGTTATCCTCTACCTTTACCAAAGTATTTAGAGTTAATAATTCATTTAACGGTCCATTCCTCGTGGTTCTCGTCTTTGTTCTCGTCTTGGATTAGTACTAGTAGGGGTTTAGGCTATATCTGCCCTAGTAGGGGGTTGGGCTAATAGAGGTGTAGTAGCCATAGGTGAAATATAGGCTATATCCCGCGGGTAGCTAGGGTAGGTAGGAGTTCTAGCTTATATACGGCTCCCTTATTAATAACTCGTTTAATTAGATAGGGGCCGAGGTTCTTATAATTAAGTGACTTTATAGGCCTCTGCGTAGAGATATTACGTGCATTTAGCCATACCTAGTCGCCAACACGTATCTCCGGTGGTGGCGTTCTATAACGGTCGGCGAAGTAGGCCTACTTTGCTTAAGCCTAGGCCATTTCTCCCTTGCAGTAGTTGAGTAGATTTTTTATATGGTTTGCATGCTAGTTAGTAAGTAGTATCTTAAGGCGTTTTCTATATAGCAGTTTCTTATTAATAGGTTCTGGTGGCTTTATGCTAAATCGGGGGTAATAACCCTTATTCGCGAAGAACGGGGTAAGTCCTATAGTGGTTAAGACGTAGTTATTCGCTACGAATTCGCTTAGTAGGAGGTAATCTACTTAGTTATCTTAACTATAGGCGACTACCTATTATAGGTACGCTTTTATACTGGCATTAGCATTTTCCGGTTGCCTAGTAGTTTTATAGTAAAAGGATGTAGATATCTTAACGGAGATGCTAAGGTATTGGCAGATTCGTCTCTATATATCGGAGTTAAATTATATACCTTAGTCGAACGTAATCAAGTTAGGTAACCTATGTAGTTAGTAAACTTCGCAAAAAAAGGCGTTAGTAACGTCGCTAATAGCTACGCCTTCGGTTAGGACGTAGTGGCGCTCTTTTATAAGTCGGTATATTATTATAAGGATGTTCTTATAGGTATGGCCGTGTCGTTTATAGGGTAGTAGGTTAATAACGAAATCTATAGCGATATCTGCCTATCGTCATATAGGTACTAGTAGAGGGTGCAGTAGTCCTTAGTACTTTGTATTAAAGGCCTTAGCGCGCTTATAACCGTAGTAGGCGCCTATAAAGCGTTTAACTAAGTCTATCATTTTTGGCCAAAAGTAGTATCGGCTAAGAAGCTCGTAGGTTCCTCCTCTGCCTAGGTGGCTGCTTAATTAGAGGTCATAGGCTATTTAGATTAGTTGCCGTTATATATTTTCTAAGTTGGGGATAAATAGGCGGCCTTTATAATAGAGCCTGTTCTCTTTTACTTCTAAGGCTGCTATATTAATCTGGCCTAAGCTTTAGAGGTTAATAGGTAGCGTATAGGCGCTAGCGGTCTTTACGGCAATAAGTTAATACAGTAATAGGTTAATAGAGGTGATATATGCCGTAGTAATAAGCTTATTGATTTTGGGAGGTAACTCTAGTTCTATGGTATAAAGCTAAGGTACAGTTGGCTCTATCGTAGGTAGTATACCTAGGGCCAAATTTCGTGCTTTTAGGATCGTCTATTATTAAAACTAATTGTAGGGGTTATCTTTAGACTAAGGAAGGTCTTACGAGCGGCGTGTTAGGCTATTAGGTTTAGTACCTTATACTCCTAGTCTATATACAATTTTAAAGTTAAAACTAAAGAGGAACTTATTTTAGCGTGCTTAGCGTTAGTTTAGCTGCTTTATAGTTATAAAGTATTTAAGGTTGCAATAGTCCGTAAGGATTTTAGTTGGCTAATTAGGTTCTGCTAAGGAGAGTTCTAGTTAGAATTCCTTAAACGCTTATATAATTGCAAGAAGTTCCTTATTATAGATCTTATAGTTATACTTTTATAGTGTAAGCTTAGACGAGTAGAATGCGACTAGGTAGAGGAGGCCGTTATCGCCCATCTAGGAGAGGACGCCTACGTTAACGTGGTCTGAGGAGTCGGTTTTGAAGTAGAGTTGTCGTCCTAGTGTAAAGTGAGCTAAGATAGGTGCTTTAGTGAAAGCATTTTTAAGGTCTTAGAACGCCTTCTCGCATTTAGGCGTCTAGGTAAAATATAGGTGCGTTTTTCTTCCTTTTATAGAAAGGCCCTTCGTTCGCATTATTACTATAAGTGGTGCTACTACGCCTAAGAAGTTATATATAAATTTCCGATAGAAGTTAGTAAAACTAAGGAAGGCTTATACGTCCTTAATGCAGTTAGGGGCTTGCTATTTAGTAATTATGCGTACCTTCTTAAGGTCCATACGGACACCCTTAGTAGTAATAATTAGTTTAAGGTATTTTACTTCTATAACTAAGAATTTATACTTCTTTAAATTAATATAAAGTCCTACATCCCTAAGGCGCTCTAGAACTTTTTAAACGTGCTCGGTATACTTAGAAGGGTTATCGCTATAGATAAGTATATTGTCTAGGTACGTAGAGCAAAAGTCATTAAGGTAGTCCCGTAAGGCGTTATTAATATAGCTTTAGAAGGTGCCTGGGCCGTTACATATACTAAAGGGCATAATAGTATATTCGAATTAGCCGAAGCGTAATATAAATGCGGTTTTTTATTTGTTACCTTTCCGTATTCAGAGATAGTTAAAGGCGGCGATAATATTGAGCTTAGTATAGATTTTGGCTTAACTAAGCTGTTTAAGAGTTTTACGTATAAGCGGTATGGGGTATCGGTTCTTAATCGTAATAGCGTTAAGTCCTCTATAGTTAATATAGAATCGGATACCTCCTTCTGGCTTCTTAGTAAGAAGGATAGGGGCAGCTATTAGGGATATACTAGGGCGGATAAATCCTTTGTTAAGGTGTTCGTTAATATACTTTTTTATAACTAGAAGTTCGTCTTTAGATATTAGGTAGGGTCTCTTATAAGGTAGCATTTTTCCTTATTTAATATTAATAGCATAGTCATCGGGTCGATGTGGGGGGAGTGTATCTACGCTCTTTTATAAGTATATGTCGATAAAGTTGTAGTACCTCTTAGGGAGGAGCTTATGGAGTTCCTTGTTAGTAAGTCCTTTTTTAAGCTTTATAAACTTCTTAAAGTCTAAAAGTGAAAGTCCGTGGAGTTCCATAGGGGCGTCATTTTCTAGGAGGTTAACTATATCTATTCTATTACTATAGAGGACGTAATCTTATTCTTTATTAAGCTTATATAGTTGTGATTAGGAGGCTACAGCAACGGTCTAGCCTTTCCTACGTGCTATGCGGTAAAAGGCCACGGCACTTACGTAGTAGTAGTTAGTCGTAGGTAGGGTAATAAGGGGTTTCTTAGGTTAATATCCTGGTAAGTAAATAAAGGCGGCTAGGCCGTGTCTTAGGCAAGTCTCTCTACAGTATTTAGAGTTAAAGGTTGCTTCTCTCTTTTCCTAGTTAATGGCGGGGTTATATTATTTAAGCTAGCTTATTCTAAGAATAATAGGGTAGTTAGTAAGTGGTATAATATAGGCCCAGAGCTCTTTCTGGTGCCCATTTATATCTAGGTAAAGTTATACTATATAGGTAATCTTCTATACGGTATAACTACTATTAGCGAGTTATAGGGCGCGGGCTTTAGTAAGGGGTAAGGTAGGTAGGTTGTAAGTACGCATAAATTAGGTGTCTATAAATTTATTAGTAGCTCCGCAATTAATTATAGAACGGCTTTTATATTATTTTTTGGCAGTAATTCCTATTATAGGTAAAACTATCTATTTCCGTCTATTTATTTTTACTAAGTTATTTATTAAGCAGGCTAATATATAGATCCCCTTATCGTTAGGGCGTCCTAACCTACGACTTAGGGCTAGGACTTAGCGTTTTCCGTTTCCGTATCCGACTCTACCGCTATTACTACGTCTTTGTCTTATACGGTAGTGGTATATAGCGATGTATTTAGTGTTTAAGGTACTAGGTTAGGTATTAAGTAATAACTGCTAAACCTAGCCATTAGGCAGTTTAGGCTATAGCTGTAACAGCCTTCTTAACGGCATTTATAGCAACGCCTTAGCTTCTAGAGTAGCTCGCGTTCTTCATCTAGTAGCTTCTGCGGGAAGGTTAGTATAGAGAGGTCGATATTAGGACCAGTAGTGTTACTTAGGGTAGTAGGAGTCAGTAGTTTAGTAGGTCTGGAGGGCTTCTATAGGGAGGTCTTTAGGTAGGGGTTTGCAGTAGCAATCTAGTTCAGCCGTTGTTTAATCTTCTGTAGTGCTGCTACTATATTATAAATGTCGTTATAATTATGGCTAGTAGCTGCGTGACTAAGGCGATAAGTAACTTTTTTAAGAAGATTTTCCTAGTCTTTAGCATTATCTTAGGCGAGGACTCTAGTATATTCCTAGAATTTAATATAGAACTCATCGAATAATTTAGTAGGACTTATCTTTAGGGCACGTAATTTAGCTTAACTGGTAGCTACTAGGTCATAGTCGCGGTATATTTAGTTAAGGTCGTTAAGGACTTCCTAGTAGGACTACTACTTCCAGGGACTACTAGTCTTTTATTAAGCAAAGAGCCTATTAAACGGGATACCCTTCATTCGCCCAATAATATAGCTAATCTTAGTATCTTTTATGGGGAAAAGGCAGGCGCTCTAGGCCAGTTTCTTGCGGATTTGCATCTTCTAGTGGCTGTATTCCTTGCGGTTACCCTTAAAGATTAAGGGATCAGGGTAGCGTATATTAGACCCTATAGTAGTAGTTTAGGTTTAGTCGTTATAGCTTTTATTATTACTGCTGTAGTAGGGGTTCCCGTTAGGCGAAGCTGCTCGGCGCTAACCCTCTATTAAGCGTTAAGTAGGTAAGGTTGCTAGGGGCGTAGAGATATAGGTGGCGTTATATATAGTAGAGGGGTGTCTAGTATTATTATAAATATACTTATTAAGCTAAGATTATAGGTATTTAATTATACCATTTCTTTTAGTAACCGTAGCAATAAGTGTAATCTTAGCCTTCTTTAATCGTTAGATGTCGCGTTTAGACATACAGAGGTTATCTTTAATCTCTTAGCGTATGTTATTAGCGAGCGCCTTATAAGCTTATAGGTCTTAGATAATATTATAATCTTAGGCAGTATGCATCTTAGCTTGTATAAGCTTTAGATAATAGTTCTATAGAAGGCGGTAGTATTTATTAGGTTCTTATGTTACCATTTTCGCAAACATCTCGGCGTCTCGTATCTTGATCTTAATGGGTAGTAGCCCTTTAGCTTATTTGTCCGTAGTTATGTAGTTAATAAAGGATAAGATATTATTAATGTCTACCTTATTAAGGTTATCGTAGTCTTTTAAGCCACTAGGCTTCCCTTTAGGGGTTAAGGCTAGGGCTAATAAATCGAATCCTCCTGGGATTAATTGGCGTCGTAGGTTTAATATAGGTATTGGATTGTTCTTTAAGTTTAATATAGTGGCTAGTAAGGAATTTTGTTTTACTATCGTCGGTTCTTTAAAGGTACGAAGTGGGAGATACGCTGCTTCTAGCAGCGCCTATAGTATCATAGAGACGTAAAATTAGTCGTAGGCTAAGCGTTAGTGAAAAAAAAGGCGTAACGTAATGTTACAAGACGGGGGCAATGGCTATAGAGCGTATGTATTCAAGGAGTCTACAAGACGTTGCGCGATCGATCGTAAGGGTCGAGGGCGTAAGGAGGTGATATACCTACGCGTAGCTAACATAAGCTGTACGCGAGGTGTACGCGAGAGCACGGGGCTCTCCTATGGAGGC
>Ga0307515_10024014_pt1 | contig 10646 bp, 11 predicted proteins | sample 17_EM_MG_FD_194513 | JGI IMG/M metagenome (GOLD analysis project Ga0307515, IMG submission 194513) | Populus trichocarpa ectomycorrhiza microbial communities from riparian zone in the Pacific Northwest, United States - 17_EM | ecosystem: Host-associated > Plants > Roots > Unclassified | place...
CGATCGGGCCCTCGAAGTCGAGCGTGTTGTACTGCACCAGCACCGTGCCGCCGTGCTCGGCGTAGGCCATCAGCCGCGGGTGCGCGGCGCGGACGGTGGCCCGCGTGTTGTACGCGCGGATCCCCAGCACGATCGCGGCGTAGCGCGACAGGTCGCCGGTGCCGAGCGCGGTGTCGTCGAGCTCGTCGACCGCGAACCCGACGTGCGCGAGGTCGGCCGCGACCGAGTCACCCGAGCCGCGGACGTAGCCGATCCGGCCGGCGGGCAGCTTGAGCGACAGCGGGACCAGCGCGACCGTCGCCGGGCGCAGCACGACCTGCACCGGGATGTGGGAATGATCGATCGTGTCCTCGCGCAGCGACCACGTCGCGTCGCCGACCCGGACCACCGGGCGGGCCTCGCCGGCCACGGCGCCCGGCGCCGGCGAGACCTGGAACTCCACCGTGGTCTCGTCGCCGAGCTTGGCCAGGGTCACCGGCTGGGTCGCCGGCTGCGCGGTCCAGCCGGCCGGCAGCTCGAGCTCGACCCGCGCGGTCACCGCGTCGCGCCCGGCGCGGATCCTGAGCGCGAGCGGCGCGCGGTGCCCGGGCGCCATCACCGCGTCGCGCAGCGGCGTCACGGTCGCGGGCGGCACGACCGTGAACGGCCGCACCCGCTCGCCGAGCACGCGATCGGTCGAGGCGTGGACCACCGGCAGCACCAGGTGCACGGTGCGGCCTGCGATCGCGACGTCGACCGCGACCTCGAGCGCCGCGGGCTCGTGCGGCGCGCCGATCAGCGACGGATCGGCGACCACGTAGTGCCCCGGTGTCGGCGGCCGGGCCAGCCAGTACGCCAGCGACGGCGGGGCCTGCGGCGACAGCGGTACCGCGAGCTTGACCGGGTGCTTGTCGCCGACCGGCAGCGCGAGCGGCGCGGTCACCGGCGCGGCGCCGGCGGCCTCGATCCGCTGCACCGTGACCGCGGTGTTGCGGGTGACCAGCTCGACGGTGACGTCGACCGTGGTGCCGGGCGCGCCGACCGGGCTCGCCGCGGTCGCGCGGGCGTAGAACCCCGCGGCGTCGGCGATCGCCTGATCGAGCGCGCGCCGGGTGTCGCGGACCCGCGGCTCGTCGGCCAGCCGGTCGAGCTCGCCGCGGGCGCGGACCAGCGCGGGCAGCGCGCGCTCGGGGTGATCGCGATCGAGCGTGCGCTGGGCGTCGGCGATCGCGCGGGCGTAGCCGGCCGCCGCGGCGCCGTAGCGCTTCCAGGTCAGCTCGATGCCGTCGAACGGCCCGGGCGCCTCGCCCGCCGGGCGCTGGCCCTCGAGCACGACGAAGCGCTCGGTCACCGAGCCGCGATCCTCGGGGACGCCGAAGCCCTGGCTCTTGTGCTGGCTGCGCGACCGCGCCGCGAGCTCGCCCATCGCGAGCCCCAGCCGCGGGTCGTAGCTGCCGACCTCGAGCGCCATCGCGTCCTTGGGCACCGGCGGGCCGCCGGCCCAGCTCGGCGCGTTGTACAACAGCCGGTTGGCCTGCCACGGCACGACGCCGCCGCGCAGCTGCTCGGGGAACCGCTTCGGATCGGCGGCGGCCGCGAACGCCTCGCGCGCGAGCACCGCCGACGCGGTGTGGTGGCCGTGGTTGGGCGGCCGCTCGGTGAACCGCGTGATGATCACGTCGGGCTGGAACGTCCGGATCACCCAGACCACGTCGGCGAGCGCCTCGTCGTGGCCCCACTGCGCGAGCGCCTCGTCGGCGCGCTTGGAGTAGCCGAAGTCGCGCATCCGGGTGAAGAACTGGCGCGCGCCGTCGATCCGGCGGGCCGCGAGCAGCTCCTCGGTGCGGATCACGTCGAGCAGGATGCCCTGCTCGCCGCCGATCAGGTTCTGGCCGCCGCCGCCGCGGGTCATCGACAGGTAGCCGACGTCGAGGTGGCGGATGTTGGCGAGGTAGGCGAGCAGCCGGGTGTTCTCGTCGTCGGGGTGCGCCGCGACGTAGAGCACGCGGCCGGTGGTCGCCAGCCGGTCGATCGCGTGGGCGAGCGCGCCGGCGCTGGGCTCGGCTGCGGCGAGCGCGGGTCGACCGACGATTGCGCAGAGCATCACGAGGAGCCATCGCATCATAGAGAACTTCGTCATTTCGTTCCTCTGTTCGTCGCCCCGGACAGCACCGCGAGCCTGGCCGTGGACCCGCTGTCGTCGCTGGCCCTGGTCCCAGGCCCTGCCTCGTCGCGGCACGCGAGCACGTGCCGGAAGTAGATCTCGTAGCGCTCGACCGCCAGGTTCATCGAGAACAGCGACTCGGCGCGGGCGCGGGCGCGGTCGGCCATCGCGTCGTGGGTCCGCCGATCGCTGACCCCGGCGATCACCGCGCGGGCCAGCGCGTCGATGTCGCCGCACGGCACCAGCGTGCCGGTGTCGTCGACGACCTCGGGGACGCCGCCGACCTGGTAGCCGAACACCGGGACGCCGCTCGCCATCGCCTCGAGCGCGGCGACCCCGAAGCTCTCGTTCTCGCTGGTCAGCAGGAACCCGTCGGCGTGGGCGAGCAGGCTCGCGAAGTCGCGGCGCCGGCCGAGCGAGCACACCGCGTCGGCCACGCGCAGCTCGCGCGCCCGGGCCTCGACCGCGGCGCGCTCGGGGCCGTCGCCGACCAGGACCAGGCGCGCCGGCATGGTCCGGCGGATCCGCGCGAGCACCTCGATCAGATCGAGCGGCCGCTTGATCGGCCGGAAGTTCGAGACGTGGAACAGCACGGGTCCGGCCTCGGGCCCCGATTCCGGCGTCGCGAACAGCCCCGACAGCTGGGCGCGGTCGCGGCGGCGCGGCGGCGCGAACCGCTCGAGGTCGACGAAGTTCGCGATGACCTCGATCCGGTCGGGAGCCAGGCCGAAGTGATCGACCGCCTGGCCGCGCAGGTAGTGCGACGGCGTGGTCAGCCCGGCGCAGCCCTCGAGCGCGAACGCGGTCACCGCGTGCAGGCTCGGGTGCGAGCCGAGCTTGGTCACGTCGGTGCCGTGCAGCGTGATCACCATCGCCGGCGCGGCGGCGCCGAGCACCTGCGCGGCGACGAGCGCGCTGGCCGCGTGGGGCACCGCGTAGTGCAGGTGCACCAGATCGACCGGCTCGCGGCGCGCCAGCTCGATCAGGTGGCACGCCACCGCCTCGCCGTACGGCGCGTGGTCGAACACCGGCGAGGTCGGCACCACGACCTGCTCGAACCGCACCGCGGTCGCCTTCAGCCGCTCGGGCAGCGAGGTCGCCACCAGGTGGACGCGGTGGCCGCGGGTCGACAGCGCGAGCGCGAGCTCGGACGCGATCACGCCGCTGCCGCCCAGCGCCGGGTAGCACACCACCGCGATCCGTAGCGGCCCGGTCAGCGGCGTCATGGCACCGGCTCGAAGGCGTGGGCCTCGGGGAACGGGTTGTCGCGGAGCTGGCGCAGCGGATCGACCACGCCGAGCGTCGCCGGGCTGCGCAGCGGCTCGCCGTGGCTGGTGCCGATCATGCTGCCGTAGTAGCGATCGCGGGCCTCGATCGCCGCGATCGCGCCGGGCGCGCTGATCAGCGTCGGGTCGGCGTCGCCGGGGCCCGCGTCGCTGCGCCGCGCCAGCTGGCTGGCGTAGCACGCGATCGCCCGCGCCTTGCGGGCGGCGGCCGGCGAGGTATCGACCACGAAGCTCGGCGCCATCCGGTGGCGCATCGCGTAGTACAGCAGCTGGCGCGGCACGAACCGCGGGCCGGCCTCGGGCGCGTAGTTGCGCACGCCGGCGAACATCACCGCGCGGGTGATCAGCGCGCCCGCGGCGGCGTGATCCGGGTGGCGGTCCTCGAGCCACGGCGCGAGCACCAGCTCGGGCCGGCGGCGCCGGAGCTCGGCCACCACGCGGGCGATCTGATCGGGCGTCGCGGCGAGCTCGGTGTCGGGCAGGCCGAGGTTGTCGCGGAACGCGATGCCGAGCTCGGCGCTGGCCGCCTCGGTCTCCCGCGCGCGCTCCTCGGGCGTGCCGTGGCTGGCCTTCTCGCCGCGGGTCAGGTCCGCGATCGCGGTGGTGTGGCCGAGCTCGGCCAGCCGGATCAGCGTGCCGCCGCAGAACAGCTCGACGTCGTCGGGGTGGGGGCCGAACGCGAGGACATCCACGCCGTAGCCGGTCATGCCAGCTCCCGGAGGCTGGGATCGAAGGGGTCGATCGCGGCGAGCACGCGCTCGACGATCGTACGGTCTCCCGCGCGCGACGCAAACCCGGCGAGGCCGTGCTTGCGCTCCTGCGGCGCGCCGTCGGGGACCAGCAGGCCGCGCAGCCGGCGGACCGCGTCGACCAGCGCCGCGTCGCGGTACAGCGCCGCGCGCTCGACCTTGCCGGCGAGCTTGCCGATCGCGCGCTCGACCGAGCCGCGGGTCCGCGCCAGCGCCTTGGCGATCGCCGGGTCGGTCCCGGCCAGCGCCGTTGCCAGCTCGCCGTGCGCCGCGAGGAACGGCGCGAGCAGCCGGGCCCCGACTTCGGCCGCGCCCAGGCCCGGGCCGCGCAGCCGCGCCAGCAGCTCGGCCTCCGGCCGCTCGGCGTCGGCGACGGTCAGGCCCAGCCGATCGAGCAGCCGGCGGGGCCGCTCGTCGACGATCCGGAACCGCGCCCGCGGCACCACCAGCGGCGGCGCGCGATCGAACGCGCGGTACAGCGGCGCGAGCTGGGCGAAGTACGCGACCTCGGCCGGCCCGCCGACGTACGCCGCGGTCGGCAGCAGCGTGTCCTGGACGATCGGCCGGAGCAGCGCGCTGGTCGAGAACCGCAGCGGGTCGGCCGCGAGCGCCGCCGCGAGCTCGCCCGGGGCGTGCACCGCGCCACCGCCGCACTCGGCGAAGCCACCGCCGCCGGCCGCGGGCTCGAGCCGGACCCGCGGGCCGAGCGCGCCGGCGGGGTGATAGAACGACAGCGGCGCGCCGGGCCGGACGTGGACCGCGGTCGCGAAGCCTTCGGCCGCGAGCGCGGCGTCGTTGGCGAGCAGCGCCGCCGCGATCGGCGCCGCGTCGGCCAGCGCGCGCGCGTGGACCGGCGCCACCTTCCGGGCCAGCGCCGGCTCGCGCGGATCGATCATCACCAGGCCCTCGGGCGCGAACAGCTCGGCGAGCACGCCGGCGAACGCATCGGCCCACGCCGCGCCCGGCCGGTAGTGCCGGCGCAGCCGCGCCAGGTGCTCGTCGGCGTGCGAGGTCCGAGCGTGGCCGTCGGCGAGCGCCTCGGCCAGCGCGTCGAGGCAGCCGTCGATCTCGGCGGGCAGGCCGCAGTGCGCGATCGCGATCCGGTTGGCCGGGTCGACCGGGACCGCGAGCGTCGCGACGCCCGCGCGGCACGGCACCGTCACGCTCGCGATCTCGGGCAGGTCGTGGTCCTCGGTCTGCAGCCAGAACACCGGCACCACGGGTTCGCCGGTTCGCTCGGCCAGCGCGCGGGCCAGCACCACCGCCGACGCCGCCTTGTACAGCGTGTACAGCGGGCCGAGGAACAGGCCGACCTGCTGGCCGGTGACCACCGCCGCGGCGCCGCGGCGCAGCGTCTCGAGGTTGGCGTCGCGCGCCGGGCTCGGCGCGAGCCGCGCGTTCTGCGCGACCAGCACGCGATGAACCTCCGGCGCGAGCGGCCGGCGGGCGCGGGCGACCGCGCGGGCGAGCGCGGCCGGCGCGAACGGGGATGTCCCCGGCTCGTCCTCGGGCTGCAGCGCGCGCACTTCGCCCCGCAGATAGGCCCGCACGATGTCGCGGCTCACGCGCTACTTCCAGCCGGCGAGCGCCTTGACGATGTTGGGCTGGACGTTGCTCTCGAAGTTCGCGTCGCCCTTGCCGAACGCGAGCGCGCGGTTCGCCGACGCCGTGGCCTCGGCCTTGTTGGCCTTCTTGCCCTGGATCTGGGCGCGCAGCCACTCGTTGCGCCAGTTGGCCTCGATCGCGATCGACTTGTCGATCAGCGGCAGCGCCTTGGCCAGGTCCCCCGCATTGAAGTAGTAGTTCGCGGCGGTCGCGTGCGGCTGCCACGCGGCGGCGACCGCCTTCTCGAGCCCGGCGGTCACCGCGGCCTTGGTGTCGATCGAGACCGGCACGCGGATCCGGACCCGCTCCCACTCGAGGTCGAGGTTGACCCGATCGTCCTGGGTGTCGCTGAACAGGTAGATCAGGCGCTCGCGCACCGCCGGCAGCGCCGCCGGCGTCACCGTCGCGACCGCGACGTCATTCTTGGCGTCGTGCGAGTCCTGGGTCGCCGTCAGATCCGTGTTGAGCGCGACCGCCCAGGTCTTCTTGCCCGGAGTCATGAACACCGCGTAGCTGCCGGCCTTGACCGCAACGGCACCGAACGTGAAGTCGCGGCTCACCGTGAGCTTGGTCGGCGCGTTCGCGCCTGCCCGCCACACCTTGTCGTACGGCACGACGTCGACCCAGATCTTGCGGCCCTTCACGCCGGGGCTCGAGTAATCGATCGAGAGGTCGGTGATCCCGACCCGCTGCTCGATCCGCGCCTTCGGGCTCGGCGCGGGGAGCTCCGGCGCGTTCTGCGCCGAGGCCGCGCGCGACAGCATCGCGGTGGCGACGATCATGATGAGACAACAACAACCCGGACGGAGACGATGGCTCGATGAGGGGGCGCGCATGCCCGCACACTACAGCCGTAGTAGCCGATCGCATTCCCCTCCGGGCTGGTTTTTTGATGCGCGGCGTGTCATGCGGCGAGGCCCGGGTGCCGCATCCTCGGTCGCACCGGCGTCGCGCAGCGATCCCACGTGCCGGAAGTCATGGCCGGCCGGCCGCCCGGACGCGCGCGGCCTCAGCGAATCCCGGGCGGCTCGGGCTGCGGGTTGAGGCCGGGTGGTTCGGGCTGCGGGTTGAGGCCGCCGGTGACGGCCGCGAGCTCGCGCTCGTCGAGGATGCGGAGCGGCCGTGTCGTGCCGTGCGCGTGATTCTGTCGGTGCGTTGTCTTCATGGCGTGCTCCTATGTGACTTATATGGAACAGTAAATCTCATGCGGTCCCGTGCCGGATGCACCAGCTCGGCGATCCGGCTCACTCCACCAGTAGAGTTCGCATCGCCGCGCAGGTCGCACCCGGAAGGTCGGCTCAGCGCTCCGCCGCGATCAGCCGGGTGATATCGTGCTCGTGGTGAGCCCGCATGACTTCCGGCCGGTCACCGAGGCCGACTTGCCGCTGCTCGCGCGCTGGCGCGCTTCACCGCAGGTGGTCCGATGGTGGGGGACGCCCGAGGTCGAGGACGCAGCCGAGACCCTCGCCGATCCTCGGGTCGCGATGTGGATCGTCACGCATCAGGGCCGGCCGTTCGCCTATGCCCAGGACTACAGCCCGCACGACTGGGACGCGCACCCGTTCGCGCACCTGCCGAGCGGATCGCGCGGGATCGACCAGTATATCGGCGAGCCGGACATGCTGGATCGGGGACATGGCAGCGCGTTCATCCGCGCGCATTGCGAGCGGTTGTTCGCGGCGGGCGCGCCCGCGATCGGCACGGATCCGCATCCCGAGAACGGCCGCGCGATCCGCGCGTGTGAGAAAGCCGGGTTCAAGGTCGCGTCGCCACCGATGGACACGCGCTGGGGACGCGCCATCTTGATGGAGCGCTGGCGCTGAACGATCGGGCTGAACGCTTCAGCGGCTGGCGGCGGCCGTCGGGGCTCGACAGCCGACCTGAGCATGCGCCGACCGCCCTGACCTCGAATATCAAGCTCGGCCAGTGGGGCAAGCACCTCGGCGATGCGACCCTGGCCGCGGCCATCCTCGACCGGCTCGCCATGACGTCGATCCGCGTCGACATCGTCGGCCCCGGCTACCGCGATGAGCTCGCCAGGCGGCGCGCCCAGGCGGCGCGCCAAGGACCACGGCATTGTCGACGACTCCACGTAGCCGCTCGGAGCCATACCCCTTACCGGCGGCGACAGGATCGCTCTCGCCGAGCGAGCTGGTCGCCGCCCCCGAGCTCGGGCGCCGCGTCGCGCTCGACCAACTCCTCGAGCTGGTCAACTTCACGCTCGTCGCCGTCCATCCTGGGCTCGCCAGCGAGCCCTCGCTGCTGCACCCCCTCGATCCGCAGGCCATCCTCGCTGACCAGATCGTCCAGCAGGGTGCCTGCCTCGCCAAGGCGATGGCCCGCTACCGCGCGGCCGTCCTTGCTGCGCTTCACCGCCCCGACACCAACGACGACCTGCCTTTCTGAGCCGCGCAGTCAGGCTCATCCTTTCGGCTGCAGCGCTCGCACCCCCGGCGCCGACCACCGGTCTGCCCGCAGTGAACGGCCTCGGACCCCGGTCCACGACAACCGGTGCCCGGCGACGGCCACCCGGTCCGGTCCCAGCGGAGGTCGGCGCGTATGGCAACCTGCATGCACTTCGCGCGTATCAGCTGCGAGTAATCGGCTCTCTTCGTTTCAAAGTCGGGTGATGCTACGCTCGGGCATGTTCTCGCGCACTGCTGTCGTCGTGCCGATGATCGTGACTACCGCAGTGTTGGCGGTCATTCTGACGTTGCTCGCCACCAAGTCGCGCTCGGCGGAATCGCGGGGGACGCCGGCATCCGACGCCGCGCCCGTGGCGCCTGCGCCCGCGGCGCCTGCGCTCCCAGTGCCTTCGGTCGCGTCTGCCACTCCCGCCATGCCACCACCACCGGCGTACGTTCGTCCGGTCGGCAATCAGTATCTCGGAAAATGGGGTCGGCGGCTCGCCACCGGCGATGACGGGCCTCCGCGTTGGTTCCTGCTGAGCGCCGCCGACCTGGCGTCTAGTCGCTACGGATGGGAGCTGCCCAGGCTCTCCGAAGCCATGGCCGAAGAGCTTGGGGCGGTGCTCGACGAAGGCTGCCGAGGCCACGCGTGTACCGCGGAGATCGAGCGTGCGAGAGCGAGCTTGCGCGCGTTCGTCGACGACGACTCAGGGACACGCACGTTCGGCGCACCGCGCGTGCGCCGCTGGACCACCGGTGACGACGTTCACGAAGAGCACCGTCGGATCGACATCACGGGGCGCGTCGACGCGACGACCTTCGACGTCGAGTGTACGTGCACCTCGTGGACCGTCGGCATGCGCATGTGGAACGACCTTGCCGAGTGCGAGGCGACGCTGCGCGATCACGGCCGGACCTTGCTTCGCTATACGCCTGTCACCAAGCGCGGCGCCGGGAAACAAGTTGTTTTCTCCCCTCTCGACGCCTACGATCAGGTCGTCACGCTCGCGAGCGGCGCCTCGCTGACGATCGAGTCGGGTTATGCCTACGAGGGTGACGACGTCAGGAGGCCGCGCAAGCGAGGAGCACCGCGCGGCGCCATGCGGTGGGCAAGCGAGCCCGCAACGCGATAGAGCGAGTCCCATCGGGGAGGCATCGCGGCGCGGGTGGGCGCTTCTTGAACCCTTGCGGATGAATCAAGCTCGGCGAGTGGGGCAAGTACCTGGGCGACGCGACTCTGGCCGCGGCGATCCTCGACCGGATCGCCATGACCTCGATCCGCATCGACATCGACGGCCCGAGCTACCGCGACCACCGGCGCCCGCCACCCACCGCGGACGATTCGGGGCGCTTCCGAACTCGCGCTCCTCGCTGCCCTGCAGCAGCTCCTCGAGACGACGACCGTCATGCTCGCCGCGATCCACCCGGAGGTCGGCGGCGATCGCCCTGGTCGTCCCCTCGATCTCCAGGCGATCTTGGCCAACCAGCTGATCCAACTCGGCGGGCACCTCACCGAGGCCGCGAGTCGCTACTGCGACGCCACGGTCGCTGCGCTCGAGTCCTCCGACGCGCTCCCTTTCTGAGTGCGCTCGCGGCAGCCACGTGCTGCGGGTCGCGTGAGCCGTCGCCGATCGAGTGAGTGTGCTCGTGTCCCGAGCTGCGTGCCGATGCTCGCACCCGCGCGCACGTCAACCGGACTGGATCCGCCGCACCGCCGCGAGTGGATCCAGTCCTGGCCGGCGCCTATGGCATCACCCTGATCGTACGGGATTGCCCCGGGCGCCATCGCGCATCGCGCGGCGCGCCGGCGATCATCCGCCGTGCTGCGAGTACAGCGAGTCGTAGTAGCCGGCGAGGAAGCCGCCGGCCCCGCCGAACGCGGCGCTCACGGGGCCACCCCTCGAGCCGCCGATCGCGCCGCCTACGCCCCAGATGCCGCCGTGGGCGAGCGCCTTCTTGTTGGCCAGCGCGAGGCCGACCGGTTGGGTGAGCGGGGTCGCCAGCAGCGCGGGCGCCGCGATCTCGCCTGCCGTCTTCACCCAGTGCGGCACCTTCAAGCCGCCACCGACGGTGGCGAGGGTATCCATCGACAGTTCGATCTGGCCATACGTCATATCCGTCATGCTCATTACTCCTGATTGTCTGGGTTGGATGCGTGCTGGCGTCTGTGCAACGGCCATACCGACGCACCATGCGAATCACTTCGCGCATCTGGCGCAGGGCCGGCGTCGCCGGCGTGATGCAACCTTGTCGACCCCGGGCAGCACTTCGCGGCACGGCGCGCATCGACGGGCGCTGATTCCGCGGAATCGTCGATGGGAGGCGGGGATCGATGCACCTGGCATCACGGCAGCTGGACAGCACCGCGTCGGAGGATGCGGGCGAGCAGCGATTCCGCGGAATCGTCGATAGAGCGTGTCCGATGCACGTGGCCCTCACGGCAGCCGCACGATGG
>Ga0307515_10024015_pt1 | contig 10646 bp, 8 predicted proteins | sample 17_EM_MG_FD_194513 | JGI IMG/M metagenome (GOLD analysis project Ga0307515, IMG submission 194513) | Populus trichocarpa ectomycorrhiza microbial communities from riparian zone in the Pacific Northwest, United States - 17_EM | ecosystem: Host-associated > Plants > Roots > Unclassified | place...
TCTACATATCATATCATAAAATTTAAAAGAAAAGGAATACTAACACGTAAAGAAAGCATTTACAACATAATAAGTGTTCTTAATCATTTCAAAAGGGTTACTTACAAGATAACTAAAATACTACATTCTAAGTTGAACTTTTATAAAAATATATCAAGGTTTACACAAAAGTATACTACATAAACGCGATAATTCCCTTTTGTTTAAGTTAAATATTTACATAAGCTTGACAAAGTAGAGTCCTAAACTAATGATCTCCCCGGATATTTGATGGACCTGATACATAAATAAACATACCATTATGTTGATAAAGAATATATATATATATATATATATATATATGCTCATGTAATGTATACGAATGAAGTATTAAATTTCTATCGGATCCATGAGAATTCTAACAGAGAACTTATATATATTGCTTGTAAATCTTTTAAACCCAATTTACACTCATTTGCATATTTTTAATTTGGATACTCTTATTTACTTGCGTGAACTGGGTGACCTTGCAAAGTCTAATCTTGAAATTCATTTCCCAGCAATCCTATCACGAATGCCATTAGCCGAAGCTAATCTTGTAATTCAACTCCCGACAATCCTATCACGAATGCCATTAGCCAAAGCAAATCTTGTATACCATTAGCCAAAGCTAATCTTGTAATTCATCTCCCGACAATCCTATCATGGATGCCATTAGCTGAAGCTAATCTTGTAAATCATCTCCCGGCATTCCTTTCACGGATGCCATTAGCCGAAGCTAATCTTGTAAATACGCTAGGCTTTATTTACTTTGAACATGATATTTATTATAATTACATTCACCAGAAGAATTTTAAATTGTATAAGTGCAAATAGGAGGGAAAATCACGCACCTGCTTCGCTTGCCTCGCGACCTCCCCTAACAGAAGATCCAATCCTGGTTGCTCCTCCTAAATCACAAGGAAGTTTTTTTGTTATGATTCCTTCAAGCCAATATTATAGAGAATCCATATTCATCCATTACTCATATGTTAGTTTCTATGCATGTTCATTCTTTGTTTGCTATTTGCCTACAACTCACAACATGATGCACACTTAGATATGTAGCATTTGATAAAAGCTTTTGAGGAAATTTTTCAAGAGCCTAAGCAATTACCGCTGCATCCCTCTAAAGGAAGGAACTGAACCCATCAATGTGAGACCCTACAAGTATGCCTATTTTTAAGAGACTGAAATTGAAAAACAAGTTCATGACATGTTAAAATTAAAGCTTATAAGATCCATCACTAGTCCTTTTTCCTCTCCTGTTTTATTGGTTAAAAACAATGGCACATGGCATTTTTATACTAATTATAGAGCCCTTAATCTTACAACCATCAAATATCGATTTCCAATAGCAACGACTGGTGATATGCTAAATGAACTTCATGGAGCTTCCTACTTTACTAAACTCGACCTTCGAGATGGCTACCATCAAGTATGGGTACACTCTATAGACTTTAAAAAACAGTTTTTCGCACTCATAAAAGTCATTACGAATATTTAGTCATGCCTTTTGGTCTTTGTAATGCACCATTCACTTTTCAAGCCATTATGAACTCCATATTTCAACCTTATCTTTGCAAATTTGTGTTAGTCTTTTTTTTATGACATTTTAATTTATAGCCCTAATTGGACCATACATCTTGAACATGTTAAACAAGCTTTTGAAATTTTAAGGCAACACCAATTTTTCATTAAACTCAACAAATGTGCATTTGGCAAGGAAGAATTGGAGTACGTCGGTCATATTGTTACTTCTCATGTAGTCAAAGTTGATCAAGTAAAAATTCAAACAATGCTAAATTGGCCTAGGCTTACTAATATTTATGAATTACGTGGTTTCTTAAGCCTTACAGGTTATTACCGCAAGTTTGTTCGTGACTACAACATCTTGAACCGATCACTTACAAACCTATTAAAAAAAGGGCAATTCAGTTGGTCAGAAGAGGCTGAATCCACCTTGTAAGCTCTTAAACAAGCCATGACTTCAACTCCTACACTTATTATGCCTAACTTTAAAGAGTCTTTTGTTATTGAATCTGATGCTTCAAGAGATGGAATTGGTGTTGTTCAACTTAACAAGGCAAGTTAATTGCCTTTATGAGCCAAGCTTTGGGGATATCCAAACAGTCGTGGTCTACATATGCACGAGAGATGTTGGCCATTGTTCAAGCCATCAGAACTTGGCGACTATAACTATTGGGCCGAAAGTTTTATATCTAGACAGATCAGCGCAACCTCAAATATTTATTGGAGCAACGCATTGGAATGTCAGAACAACAAAAATGGGTGGCAAAGCTGCTGGGATACCACTATGAAATCACTTACAAACTAGGATGGGAGAATTCAGTGGGGATATCCAAACAGTCGTGGTCTACATATGCACGAGAGATGTTGGCCATTGTATAATTCAGTGGCTGATTTAAACAAGATAAAGAAAAAACTACCTGAGTCAACCTGAGTTAATCTACCAAACTCGCAAATCAGCTTATGAGATCAGGATAACCTTATAAAAGTAAATAAAAAAATTATAAAGCCCCATTTGTAACAGATTTAATGTTGAGAGATGTTGGGATATCCAAACAGTCGTGGTCTACATATGCACGAGAGATGTTGGCCATTGTTCAATTCAGTGGCTGATTTAAACAAGATAAAAAAAAAACTACCCGAGTCAACCTGAGTTAATCTACCAAACTCGCAAATCAGCTTATGAGATCAGGATAACCTTATAAAAGTAAATAAAAAAATTATAAAGCCCCACTTGTAACAGATTTAATGTTGAAGGTTGAAATCGAGAGAAAAAGAAACTAAATACATGAGATAAGGATAACGAAACAGAAAAAAAATAGAAAAAAATTTATGAATCCCAATTCCCAAACAACCTAATATTAGAAAGAAAAAAATAAATAAAAAAACAAATTGAGTTGTTGGAGGGTGAAATTGAAAAACAAATCAATTAAAAAAGGATAAAAAAAATGAACCGTGTTAACCCGTGTCAAACTACCAAACACGCGATCCAAGTTATGAGACTAGGATAATCCCATAGAAAGCAAATAAAAAAAATTATGAAGTCTAATTTCTAATTAACCCAATGTTAAAGGAAGAAATTGAAATAAAAATCAATTAGAAAAAACGGGAAAAAAATAACTCTAGGTGGCGACTCCCATTCAAAATTTTCCACTGGTAAGAGACAAGAATTCCTTGCCTCTCCACATTTGCCAGATAGACCACAATACATTTTTCCTTGAGTGGTGGACGATCGCCGCGACGCCTCACATACGACATCAAATTTGGTACTCAATACCGGGATGTATTGTGGAGGTATACTAGCATTCCCCGCTGATCTTTCTTCTGGAATATCAGCCATTAGGACGTCTTTGGATTACAAATGAATATTTTGTCTCTGCTAAATATTCTGTCACTGTGAATGGAATATTCTTATTCTGTCAAGAGAATATTTCGTTACTATTTAGATGACGTGGCTGATGATATGGCACTGTGGAACATCTGTTGATGACGTGGATGATGACTCAGTGTTAACGTGTCAGATGACGTGGCAGCCTTCTTAGGCTTGAATTCCGGCACTATCTTGTTTTTCCGGCAGATTTCAAGCGAACCTTCGGCGAGCTCTACAGGCCTCGTTTCGACTCTAATTTTGATGATCTTTATATTGTCGGACTCGTATCGATGAGAGGAATCCCCTCAGGTGGTCAAAATCAAGATCCGAGAACTTTGCAAATTCTGCAACTTTGAACCGAGAGATGAAAAACGTGTTTTTCAGTGTTCTAGCTTCCCTAATGCTCTGATACCAATTTGTTGTGCATACGGGATCGAAAGCAAACACAAATAAAACACAAATAAGCAGATTTACGTGGTTCCTCAAAACCGGGTACGTCCACGGAGGCAGCAAATTGTATATTATTGGAGGAATGATACAAACACTCAACTCAACCAGTATAATCCCACAAAACCAGTGTTTCACTCTTACACTCGGTTTTTCTCTTAAATCTACTCCTTTTCACTCTCACAGTTGCACTTGCACTCACTACACACTTACTCTCTCTTACTCTCTCTTTGTCTCCATTTATAGGAGAAATGAAAGCCTTGGCAGCAATCAATAAATACCAAACAACCGCTAAATACTACAATAAATATTGCAGCTGACTTTAGTGTATTTGTCATAAGTGATGGTGGTTGAAAAATGTTGACATAAATTTGCTACATTATTTTTCAAATTTCTTTCATTTCAATTTCTTCATGGTTCCACCCCATTCATATCCACACAACCAATAAGTTAGCTTTTTATTCAATCAACATGTTCATATAGCAATTTCCCTTCCTATTCTTACACAATAATCATTTTTCCCCTCATATAAAGAATACATAATTAATCTATAACAATACTAATAACAAGAACATATTTTGTCATTACATCTTCCATAAACCCTACACCCACACAATTCTAATTTCATCAAAACATTTATTTAATCAAGCTTACTAAAATTTACCAAAACTAGCAACAGATTCAAAAAGCAATAAGTCATCCACCTCTGATTATTTTTTTAAACCCAACGGACATACTATATATCATAGAGTTGTGCACAATATATCTTAAAATAAAAATGATCCAACGGTTAGATCGATCTCCCTAGATCTGAATAAAACCGAGCTAACCTGAAAATGGATGAGCTACTATTCAACATGCCCGAAACCTTGCCAGACAATGCGTTTCCGATCTCCACCGTCTAGAATGAAGGCAACATCTCGGTGCACCACATATCCAAGAATGAGCATGATCCAACGCTAGAAGAGAGATAAATCGACCGGCGACCAAACTGCTCTGCAGGTGTATTTCCTTTTGTTTTCCAGGAAATTTCCGATGATGATTTCTGTCAAAAGGATTGTATTCCTTCCAATCCCTCTAGTATGTTAGTAGAGGAGTGTGAGAAGAACAATATATCAAAAATGCATCATGATTCAACAGTGGATTCCAGAGATATGGCCACTGGAGCATTATTGGTTTCTCCAAAATCTGCAGCTCTCTCTCTCTATCCGAATTTTCTCAATTGTCTCTCACCTTTTTTTTTTTTAAATGGTGGCCTCTTTGCAGTTTTATAAGCACCTTTTCCTGTAATTACAATTTTATCCCTCGTTTATCCCTTTATGTATTTTATTTTATTTTTCATATAAACTATCTGGTTTATTTCTGCTCAAATCGCTAGTCTTTACCGAACTCCGATTGGGATGAGATATTTAACCAAGGTATGAAAACATATTAATAGACTTCATGCAAACTTTCATCCCAATTCGATGATTGGATTGAGAGCTCTGCTTTCTAATGTAAAATTGGTTAGTTCATGAATGTTTCGTCAACGATCCAAATTTTCTTGTTCAATCTTCACATAAAATCATATCAATTTTCTTTCTAAACCTGTAAGGTCATTTTATTATTTTTTAATAAATTCATTTTAGAATTTCCACCTTTATTTATTTATTGGGCTTATTACCGTTTCAAAATAACGTCACTGATTTTAATTTGTGCTTGCACCTTCAGTCCTACCCTTTTCATTGAACTATCCTTTATTATAATGTATTCTTTATTACCTCACTTATTTCTTAGAAATATGTTTTTATTTTTCTCATTATTTTATCCATCAAAACACATTACAAGTTTTTATGTCCTTATGAATTCTAAACCAAAATTGATTTTATGGAGGTCATCCCTTCCATTATATATCATTATTTATCTATTATTTCTAATCTTAGTTTCAATCACTCATTGAAATCATATCACCTTCAGTCTTACATTTACATGATGGTTTACACATCTATATATTTAAATTATAAATTTCCAGGGTTTCACATTGTTTCTTGATGAATGCCTTTGGATACCTACAAAAAGTTCTCTTTTGGGGGATTTGAAGACCCTCCGATGGTAAAGTAGGTAATCTTGTAGAGAAAAGGAGTATTAAATTGATTCTTGTGTTGAATATATATGTCTTTTGAATGTAAAGTCTTGAACCTTTTACCTAGGTAATTCAAGGAGTATTTGTAACCTTGAGTGGATGAGTTGAAGAATAATTTTACAATGATAATATTTATGAGGGATAAATATCTCTTATACGTGCATTAATAGATGAAAAATATCTCTTATACATGCATTAATGAGGGAAGAAGTAAATTGAGTTTAAGACACTCATTAGGTCCAAGAACATCAAGCCATGTTAATAGGCTAAAAAAGAGACAATGGCCCAAAAAGACTAGGCACAACCCTTGGGACTGGGCTCAAGAGCACCACTCGAGCCCAAAAGGTGTTATGTGCGCTCTCAGCATTGGGCTCGTGTTGTGCACTCGAGCCCACAACAAGGTGTTGGGCTCTGGTATGCAGCCCGAGCCCACAAGGTGTTAGATATGAGCGCATTAATTGGGTTCGTGATTATTATGGGCTTATGCTAAAAGTAAACATCTTTCTATTAAATATTAAAAACAAATTTATGAATCTTGATCCATCAATAATGATTAATGGTTTGATGATGGCCAGCTGTTTGGTTTTATAATAAAGGATTACTTGTGAAATACTCAATCACGACAAGAGCACTAACAATAATTTTTGGGATATTAGGTATGTTTGAGATTGTGGTAATGTTTGCGGTTCAAAATGTTTTTAATTTAGAAATGAATTAAAATATTATTTTTTTATTTTTTAAAAATCATTTTAATTTGATTAAGAACATCAAAATGATATAAAAATATATAAAAAATATTTTTTAACAAAAATTTAAAAATTTAAAAAAACATAATTTGCACGTATTTTTAAACAGGGCCATAAGCTTTTGTTTCTGTCCAAGTCGATTTCATTGCCCTTGCAAAATAAAAGAAAAGGCTGAAATTATCTCAGCTGTTCAGGTCAACGTACAGAACAAAGATTAAAATTGGTATCCCAGCTGTTCCTGGCTTCCAACCAAAAGCTGAAATTATAAAGAAAATAATGTTACAAGGGTCTTAATCTGTACTTTTCACTTAGTAGGATATGATTAAGAAAGAAAAAAAAAACGACCTTAAGTAGCATCACTTAGTAGTCCTTTTCACTTAGTAGGATATATCACTTGGTAGTTTCATCTATCATTACCGTTTCCGTTCACTTGAGAGCTGTTCATCTCTCTGGTCTAGCCTTAGAGCAAATAGTAAAAAAAAAAAAAAACAATATTTTGACTCTTTTTTTCCTCTAGTTTTTCATGTTTAAAGAGAAAAGCTAAATAAAAAGCCATTATAATATTTCTACCAAAACATGATTTATTGTAATAATTTTTTTTTACTAATTTTTTTCCTTTATTTTATTTAAAACTATATTTTTTCAGTTTGTTTTTTATTAGAATTCATGTTCTCATTATTCATGTCATGAGTTTGACGAGTTCACTCAGGTTGGCTCGGGTTATTTTTTTTAATTTTAATTTTTTCAATCTTATTTTTAATACTGGGTCGAGTTAATTGAGAATTGTTAGGTTATTTTTAAACAGTTTCTTTCAAACTATTAGTATTCATCACAGATTAATCTATCCTCATACGCATGAGCAAAATGGTAGTGTTGAGCGACGTCATCATCATATTGTCAAAACTGGTCTTACACTCTTAGGTCAATGTAGTGCTTCATTACGATTTTGGAATTATGCGTTTGAATCTTCAGTCTATCGTATCAATCACATGCTTACTCCTTTCCTCCAAAATCAATCTCCTTTTGAATGTCTGTTTAATCGTACTCCTGATTATGATTTTCTACATACTTTTGGGTGTCTTTGTTTTCTGTTTCTGCATCCGTATCATGCTCATAAATTGAATTTTCGTTCCTCTCCTTGTGTATTCTTAGGCTATAGTTCCTCACACCTTGGTTATCGTTGTCTCGATTCCGCCTCTCAACATATATATGTCTCCCGTCATGTTTGTTTTCATGAGAATGTGTTTCCTTTTGCAGATTCTGAACAGCTAGCAAGACCCTCAGCTACTTCCTCACAGCCCACACACTTGCCCAACTTGTTCACCCCCCATAATTTTCCCCCAGTAGCTCTGCTACACCTCCAGCACCACCCAAACAGCCCCGCCATCCCCCACCCCTGTCAGCCACCATACCACCGCCACCCAGCCCTACCCCTCTGTCACCATCTGCATGTTTCTCTAATGATCATTTTGCAGGAACAGGTTCACCTCCTTTAGGTTTGCATATTTCCAGGTCTGTTACTGCAGCCCCATCTGATTCTGTAGCAAGCTCTCCTGACTCTGTTGTTGTGAGCTCCAGTCCTTCCTCCGCATCTCCTCCAGCTCTGCAACTTTGTGTTGATCTCTCCTCTTAGCCTCTTCAGCAGCTCTCCAGTTCAGATCCTTCTGCCCCTCGGTCTGCTGCTCGTCAGCATCCGATGGTTCTTCGTTCGCGGCTGCCGAAGACTGCTCTTTTAGCAGCGTCTGCCGCAGCCTCTGCTGCACCCAACTGTCGGGTACTGTCTTCTCCTAGTTGTGAGCTCCTAACATTCTCTGAGGCTAACAGATATGAGGCGTGGCATTGTGCAATACGTGATGAACTTCCAGCATTACACTTTAATCACACCTGGTCCTTGGTTCCTTTTCATCCTTCAATGAATGTTATTGGTTATCGGTGGGTGTACAAGATGAAACGCCATATGGATGGCAGTGTTGAACGGTATAAGGCACACTTGGTGGCTCGAGGTTTTACTCAATAGGAAGGCATTGATTATTATGAAACCTTCAGTCCAGTTGTTAAGCATGCGACAGTCAGATTAGTGTTTTCCATTGTGGTCTCACGTAATTGGAAAGTTCATCAACTTGATATTCATAATGCCTTCCTCAATGGTGTCCTTACCAAAGAGGTCTACATGAAACAACCTCCAGTTTTTGTTGACTCTGCTCTTTCCTCTCATGTGTGCCTATTGCATAAGTCTTTATATGGCTTAAAACAGGCTCCACGGGCATGGTACACTCATTTGAGTGATTTTCTGATTTCTATTGGCTTTACTGCTTCCAAGGTTGACAGCTCCTTATTTATCTTGTCTATTTTACTGATATTTTCTATCTTATGGTTTATGTTGATGACATTCTGCTTATAGGTAGCAACTCTGTTGTGCTTCATCGCCTAATCTAGTTACTGAGTTCAGAGTTCAAACTTCGTGACTTAGGTGTTGTTCACTATTTTTTGGGAATTGAGGTTCAACCCACTGCTATGGGTCTAATGCTATGCCAGCATATATATATATATACTTGACATTCTCACTCGAGTGGGTATGACTTCTTGTAAACCGATTGATACTCCTATCTCTACCTCTAAAGTCACCATACTGCCGGATCCTCTGTTTTCTGACCCTACACGGTTTCGTCAAATTATGGGTGCCCTCTAATATCTCACATTTACGAGACCAGATATCTGCTTTGTTGTTAACAGAGTCTGTCAATTTATGCATGCTCCTACAGATTCTCATTGGGGTGCTGTTAAACGCATTCTGCGTTATCTACGCGATACGACCACCTATGGTTTACATATCACTTGCAGCTCCTTCGCTCTCCATGGTTTTACAGATGCAGATTGGGCAGGTAATACTGATGATCGCAAGTCCACAGATGGTTATCTCATCTTCTTTGGTCAGACTCCTATCTCTTGGAAATCTAGCAAGCAACGAATAGTTGCTCGCTCCTCCACCGAGGCTGAGAATAAATCCTTGGCTGATGGCATTGTTGAGGTTATCTGGCTTCAGTATCTATTGCAAGATTTGCAGATTCTCTCTACCTCTGCTCCTACCCTTTGGTGTGATAATCTAGGCGCTACTTACTTATTGCAAATCCTATCTTTCATGCTCGCACTAAACACGTTGAGATTGACTATCATTTTGTACGAGACAGAGTTGCGAGGAAAGGAAAGAGATTTATATTCATTTTATCCCCTCCCACGATCAACTTGCCGATGTTTTTACTAAGCCGCTTCCTACTGCTCTGTTTACTGCTTTCCGATTCAAGCTTCAGGTTGATCCTCCACCCTCAGCTTGAGGGGGCATATTAATGTACTATATAAGAATTATACTATACAGGAAATATTGTAGCGATACTCTTGTGTGCTAACCTCACCATTACTATTGTATATTGCCCTACACATATATATAAAAAACGTTGGCTAACCAATAGGTTAAGCCTCCCAATTTTTCTAAACTCTCGCAACACTGAGTCGTGTAGTAGATTCATGAATTTGTATCTTTTTGTTTAATCAAATAATTTATTTGGAGGAATAAAAATATTTTTCTAACATAATTCGCAACCAAAAAGAAAAAAATGTATTTACATATCTAACTTAATTATGGACGATGAATCTAATGTAATTGTTTTTAAATCATATCTATAAGTTTGTTGTACTTCTTTTTTGATATACTTTTACTTTTAGGAATGAATACGTGTCTTGAATTATGATGTAACTAATGTAATTGTTCTTTTATTCGTAATATTCATTGAATGATATAATACTTGTTTTATTTGAGTGGATATTGAAGAAAATAAGAGGTTGTTCTTATGTTTGGGCTAAAGAAGTCCCAAATAGTAGGATAAATGTTGGAATTTTTTTCTAGGATGTTAAAAGT
>Ga0307515_10024016_pt1 | contig 10646 bp, 7 predicted proteins | sample 17_EM_MG_FD_194513 | JGI IMG/M metagenome (GOLD analysis project Ga0307515, IMG submission 194513) | Populus trichocarpa ectomycorrhiza microbial communities from riparian zone in the Pacific Northwest, United States - 17_EM | ecosystem: Host-associated > Plants > Roots > Unclassified | place...
TTTCAAAGGGTTTGGCTGCTCACGTCGCCTAAGCTCTTCCTCAGTGAAAAGATCAACAACCACTCCATCACGCGGGGTGTCCTTGTCCCACTCGAACTCGGGAGGTTGTGCATTCTCCTCATCGTATTCGGCGGTGAGGGAGCGTCCCCGACCTCTAGCTTGCTTCTTGTTAGGTGCACGCCGAGATCTCCAGAAAGGTTCCTCTCGTACACGACGAACACCGCGGATCTCAGGACACTGGCGCTCCGTACCAGGTTTCCATGGTGCATATTCTAGTTTTTCACCCCGCCAGAAAGCCACAGGCGCGAAGCGACATCGGGCACTGCGTCGAACCCCTACTTCTTCAAATTCTTCGACGTCACTAGGTGGCTCTAATTCTGAAAAGAAATACATTATTTAGCTGGATGAAAGTTGGGGATTAGTCTGCTAACCTTCGAAGAAGCTTTGATCTGGTATTGGTTCAGCCTTGCTTCTAGGCTTAGAGCTTGTCTTTGAGGTCGGCGGTTTCTTTTTCTTTGGTTGACCTACATTCTCTTGATCGTCATCCCGCGCCCGTTTCTTGCTAACTTTTTGAGGCTCTTTTGGTTTTGCCTTTTTAGACTGTACCTGCTTGTCCTTGGGTGCTTTCTTCTTCTGAGCCAGTGGTGCATCGTCATCGTCACCATTGTCGTCATCAAAACTTTCCATCCTCGCTTTGGTCGGCTTTCGCTGGTCACGGTTATGATCCTCCAGTGGTTCTGGATCACGGGAGGCGCTACCGTCATCCATGTCACCACGTTCGTCGTCTTCGTAGCCCCCGCCCACGTCTAATGGGTCTGGTGCATCGTATTGCTCGTCAACAGGATCGGGACTGCGAGACTTCAGCCGGGATGAATGACCCTTGATAGCCCTTGTCGACTCTTTTGGGGCGTGGTGTTCATCCGTGACGCCGTTTGATTCCCGTAACGTGGCAGAGTGGCGTGCTCGAGGGGTCGCACCCCTGGCAGGTGAGCGAGCGGGTCGTTCAGGTGTCGGGCTACGATGTGACGAAATTGGGCTCTTCCTGGCCAACGCAGGTGGAGGCGAAATGACAGCCAGAGGGGACGACGGCTGGTCCTGTCCGCCACCAGTATAGTCGATGTACGCGTCCGGATCAATGTCACCCAGATCCTCGGGCGGTCCAGCCATACTCCTGAAGCCGCCATACGCGGACACACGACCTGAATAGGTCGAATTGCGGGAATCATGACCAGACAAATTTCTGGTCGTTCGAGGCGAGGGAACACTGTCAAAATCAACAGTACGAGGACGTGGCATAGCTGGCGAACGAGTCGCTTGGCTGGAGAGAGGAGCAACTGTACGGGGTGTGTGATGTACGTCTGAGGCAAGATATCAGATCATATCAGGGTCGCCAGCCGCGTTCCTTACCCGTTAAGTCCATAGAACGTTCTCCATCTCCATCATCTACAATCTTGGAGAACGTCGATTTGCGTTTGCCAGGTGGTCCTTGCTTTTGATTATGAGGACGTTCAATAGCAGGAAGGTCACGACCATGAAGACCGGCATCTATGAGTTTCTCAAAGTCCTCGAAGTCATCGTCGTCACGCGACATCTCAGGAATGGGGACCCCAGAGCGCCTGGAAACAAGCCGAACGTGAGCGCGTTTGCTAAATGACGGCGGTGACGACGTACGCTCCAACCGTTCTGTCTTCATTGTACTGTCTTTGCTTCGTGCCTCCGCGACGCTGGGCGGCTCCAGGTTGAGTGGCCATTTATCAGCCTTCGAGATGGTGAGGGTCAAGGTTGTTTGGTGTTTGTCGGCGGCACACGTGAGTACTATTTTGCTGGATTGCTTTGACACAAGATGTCAGGAGGATCTTAAAGGAAGTCCGAACATTGCCTCCAGTGCGTTGTCAGGGCTCGGCGAGTGGTTGAAAACAGCTTGTTTACACCTCAATCGATCGAACGGATGAAGCCATCTCGGACACAAAACCAGCTGCATCGACAATAGAACAGTAGGGACAGGACTTTGACTACAACCGTACAAAGGTGGTTCTATGGAAAGGCGATACAAACGTGAGGTCATGAGGTGCGTGATCAAGGAGGTGCAGAATGGTGAGAAATAACGATAATACAAACAGGATAGATAGCTATGGATTAGGCTCTACAGATCAGGCGTAATTTTAATAGTGTATTCATATTGTATTCGCGAGACGAGATTACCAGTGGCCGAGCGTGGTGTTTAGGAAGCCGATCTCCAACCAATCGTCGACGGCATCTACACACTTTGCGTTAGGGTCTGAAGACAGACCGGAAAATCCTAAGCGGTCGTACACTCGCTTTGCTGCCAGCGTGTGACCGACGTAGAGGACCACGTACTCCTTCCCAGCCGTGTACAGCTGGTCCTCGAGCACATGGGCAGCGAGCCTCTCAGCGTAGCCTCTCCGTCGCCAGGAAGGGGAGGTGAACACCTTGGTTATGGCCGCAACAGTTGAGGAGGTTCGAGTGACAGCAACCATGCATGTCACGGCAGAGGACTTGGGTGAAGTAGGGACGCGATAAATCCAAAGCTGGTTCAGCTTGATCATCTTGTGGGCTTCGATACGGGCTCGCTCTTGAGTGAGCAGGAAGGGAGGCGAGGTGTCTGCAAACTCGCGACAGAGTGTAGCGCATTCCTCTAGGTCGTCCATGGTGGCGCGGCTCATAACGTGGCCGGGTTCTGGTGCTTGTCTAGCGCCCTTGAAAGTCTCGCGGGTGCAGAAGGACGATATGGCAAAGTAGTAGGGTTCGTCGAGGATGGGCGCGGCACCCGTCAACGCTGTCCATTCTGGGACGAAGGTATCGGTGATAGTTTTCAGGCCGAAGACAGAAAAGACGCGAGTGGGGGGTACTTGCCCAGCCAAAGCCTGGGCAAGCGCAAGCGTGCGTGGTTGGACGAAGGCGTCGGTCAAGGATGAAGCAGGGTGGTTACAATAAATGAAGATGGGATATTCTCCTAGGGGATGAGACGTGCAAGCGAGCACAAAGTCGAGGCTGTGGCCTCCTCTTGAATTCCTCGTCCAGCAGGTAATCCATAGTTGATTAGTGGGTACTGCTTCCCCATTCTCCTCCTTGGATTTCAAGTCGAGCGCATGAGGATAGATGATGTTGGATTCTCGTGGTCTTGCTTCGAGTAGCGCGCCGGTGTGTTGTATTAAATCGCGTGCTGAGTTATGAATAATAGTGACAAAGTTGGAATCGAGGCTCGGAAGTCTGACCATGGTGTCAAGGGGGTGGTAAGATTGCAGAGAGAGGTGATGTCGATCGAGTGCTGGGGGACGAGCATAAATAGGTGTCCGTGACTCAGAGGGCCAGTGTCCGAGCAAGTTCCGCAGATGGGTGAGGAGAGTTACAGTACAGTAACAGTCAAGAGGCGGCGACTGCCTCGGAAGCGGACGGCTGAATGGGCTGCGTTCAGCAGTCCTGACTCATTGGACTCCATGTTCCGGCAACATGACGGTCCTGAGACGTATTTGTTGGAACATCGTAAGATGCGGTAAGATGCGGAGTCCGGCGTTGGCCAAGAGGTCACGGGCGCTCGATCGGGAAACTATCGCTTTCTGAGGAACCGTTCGGGACGTTCGCCACAGGGGCTGGTAGACGAATTCCAGCAAGTAACAGCCAGCCAGCCAATTCATCTCCGGAGCAGGTCAAGACGTGCTGATGTGATGCACCCCTTTGTTCACCCAACCAGACGGGCCTACAGCCACACCACATTCCAGCCTGTGCAGGCGCTTAAGGTGACATGAGGCTCAAAAAGGGGGATTGCTTTGCTTCAATCGTACCATTTTGTGTTTCAGGGAGGAACTTGTCGAAACTGCGGGCATCTGGCTTGTGGCTGGGAGCATGGACAAGGAAATGTCACTAAGCGCCGTTCGGCGAAGAACTTCGAATGATTCCGGATGTGCAAATAGCCTTATTGTATATTAAAAGGCATCATTCTGTAAACACCCTTCGCTGAGGTGAGACCGAGGCGGACAGCGACGCGGACAGAGAAGTGGCGCGCCCGCCCCATACCCCGAAGACTTTACTCATCCACAGTACGCAGCCCGTGCGGCTTCGACTACATTAAGGAGAGCAAGAGTCTTCTCCTCCATGTGCCGTCTCCCGACCAGCTGTGTAAGGACGAGGCGTCAGTGGAAGAACTAATAATTGCGCAACGGACCAACTCACCTGCAGAGCAATTGGAGAGTTGTCATACACCAGAGGGTCCCATTGGGCACGGACAAATTGCTCCGCCTCATTCCGTGGCTGTGGAAGCTCGATGTTTGACTGGAACGACGTGGCGTCGAGCCGGCCCACAGGGAACACGGCCGCGGGGTAATCAAGAAGGTTCCAGTATGAGGAGTAGCCCCACCACCGGACCGAGTCGTGAGGCGGTGCCAGGGTAGGCGCGACAGGTGTGAGGATGCCATCGACCGGCTTCTTCGTACTTGTCTTAAGGGCAGTGGCATTCCAGTGGGCCAGAGCTCTTGCTCGGAACGCTTCTCTCTCGCCGTTGAGCTTGAAGATTTCGGCTACTGTATACGGTGGTCGTCCTTTTGCGCTACTCACAATCCACTCGAAGCTTGGAACAGCTGGCTCTCCAGACTCTGCCATAGTATCGAAGTACTCCTCGCCACCGTCAAGGAAGTACAGCTTCAACTAGAACGAGGTAAGTCAAACGAAATCCCGATGGTGTCAACAGCACTCACGATGAGATCCCAAGCTGCTTGATGGTCCATGGGTTCGTAATCGATAACCTCATGTCCAGCGGCAATTAAAGCCTTTTTTGTTCGCTCCATTTCCTCTAGGATAGGAGGATGTGGCGAAACAACGCCATCGTCCGGGAGGTAGCCAAACACCAGCCTCTGGGGGAGTCCATCTCCTCGTTCTGCTAGTGCACTACGCCATTCGATGTAGAGATTCTGATGCTCGACGAACCAAGCCTCATATTGCAGCATAACGCTGCAAAACAGGTTAAGATCCCGGGCAGATGTGGCCAAAGGGCCGACACATCCAACTATGTTGTCCATTCCGTCGTGTGATCCCAAAAGCCCTGTGTGGGGCATCCGGGCAACGGACCCTTTGAAGCCATACAGACCGCTCCAGGCAGCAGGAATACGCTATTTATAGTGACATGAATATAAAAGAAAGAGAAGGGCACTGTGGCGGTTCGCTTACAATGCTGCCACCAATGTCTGTACCGACGCCGAGCAGACTCCCTCGGGCTGCGATGAGGGCACCCTCTCCGCCGGAGCTGCCACCGGGAGAGAGCTTACGATTGTAGGGATTTACGGTACGTCCATAAATGTTGTTATTTGTTTCTAAGCACTATGGAAGTGATTAGGGATTCCTACTCGAACCGCAATAGAGGATATGAAACGAACGAGAAGGGTTTGCGGATTAGCTGTTTTGACGTAAATAATCGCGCCTGCTTGTCGCAAGATATTGACAACGGCAGCGTCACGGTCTGCCACGGACTTAAAGGCCCAGGAGGCGTATCCGCTGGCGGTATCTTGACCTTTGACAAGTATATGATCCTTGATTGACACGGGTACACCGTGAAGGGGTCCTACGACCTGACCGGTTCGTTCGAGATGCTGGTCGAGTTCTTTCGCGCGTGCGAAACCTTCCTCGAAGAAAATCTCTGTGAGAGAGTTGGTAAGGTCTTGAGATGCGACTGCAACCTTGCAGAACGCGGTCAGGACCTCAACGGACGTAAAGATCCGGTTAGCAATCTTCCCAGATAAGGCACAAACATCTTGAGTGACTATCTTCCGTTCGCGAGCTGTGAGTTTCGAATGGAGTAATGGAGTGATATTGGAGACATGAGATCCGGGGTCCGTGACGCGCCACTCGGGGTATCGCGCAAGGCGTTCTTCGCGCTCAGCGACCTTTCGAGCTGCAACATCGCGATACGTGGGGGGATGCTGCGAGTTTGCATGACCGTTTTCAGGGGAACGAGCAAGGCGGGTAGTCTTGGAGCCCATTAATGAAAAACAACGAAACTGAGTGAGAGAGCGGAGAGGAAAGAGGACTGATGTGGTTGTGGTGGCCCTGTTTTATATTCCAGTTGACCGCGGCGCTATAAAGACGTCGCGCAACAAGACAACTATTACAGGACGTCGAAATGGATGACAGATCCAATTGGGGCGGCCGTGAGAGGAGCGGGCGCTACGGGCAACGGTGCCAGAGAGGCTCAAGCGAGGGGAAACCTAGCGAGGTAGTATGCTGAGGTGTGAGCCGTACTGGTCGTAGCCGAATGGATATACCGAGAGTCGACGGAGGCAGCTGGACCCGCAACTAGTTGAAAGCCAACAAGCGAGCTTTTATGATGATAGCGAAGTGAATCCCAAATGAATGCACTCTGAATGCACTCTGAATACACTTTGAATACACTCTGAGACCTCTAGCGCTCACGTAAAGCAGACGTCGGTTTTTCCCAGCGAGGCAGAGATTGTCCAACCGCCTATTTCGCTCTCGTCCCACCCCGTAAAGTCCATCAGGTTGCCCTGCTTCGGTCTTCCCAAAGATCACCTCCGGCGCTTACCGTTCCGGCACGGCTCACCATGCGACCTTGCCGCATGTCCAGATGTCCAGATCTGATTCTAATATCTTCCGCCCCCGTAATTATCTACAGTGCTGTGCCGCATCATGATTACATTATGACACGCTGCCAGTTCCCATAAATCATTAACCGTTGGCGTGCACCGGTCAGAATGTGTCGATCAAGCACGATCAAGCACACCGGAAACTACGGAAATTACGTTCCTGTTTAATGTCCATTCCGCCGTTTGATTAGCGCCGGAAAGCCTAGATCAGGACTGTCACGTCTATCTTTGATCCATATCGATGGCTCTACAAGCGCTGGGGGTGCTCGCGTCGGTCCGTATATTCGCCAAATAGTCCACGGCCCGCGACCTGCAGCTCTATTCGCGTTATGGGGGTATAGACGGACTCCAGTGGATATAGCTTTAGCGTGTGATGACGAAACCTTCCCTCAATCGTGACCTTGCACCTCTGTGCAAATCGAATGGGTTATCGTGACTCCTCTCGATACCATCAATCAGAACCCCTACAAGGCCTAGTTTCATTGCCTTGTGACTTTCCTTTCCCTATGGGGTGCTTACGCCCATGCTCTCAGGTCGAACCACAGGGCACGACTCTCTGTCATGGGAGCAGCTGTCATTCTCACTTGCACGGTGTTGAAGGCTAAGTCCCTATCAAATGGGACACCCTGGCTCCGGAGACTGGCCATTTAAACACACTGAGCGAAATTAGGGTCTAACGGGCCTACCGAGCACACTTCTCGCGTATAAACGAGATTTATCTGAACGAGAGCGATCGCTGTTGTCTCAATAAGCTTGCACCTGTCGTCGGAGTTGTTCCATTGGGTCAATTACACAGCTTCTTCGTACGAACTCCGCACAAGCTGTTCCTGATAAATTTGGCGCCCGGGGACAGACACCTCCCTTGTGGTCTTTGAAGTCCGACAGTTGGGGCACCGGCTGTCTCAACGTCCCAATCGTTGACAGCCTAGAGGTCCATCGATTGCCGCCCGTCATTGCCGCAAGGGTGCGGAAGCCGGGACGAGTTCGCCTGGTGCTATCAGTTCCAACTACCCTTTCAACGCCATTGGATGATACTCGCCTCGACTGCAGCACAAGAGTATGTCCAGGCCAGCTGGCCACCTCGCGGAGAAGGGTTGAAACATTCATAGAGAGGTTATTTGCTGAGATAGCTATCCATCCCCTTTATAGACCGGAGCATTTACAGGTACCCGATGCTTCGTTCGGGGATGTCCTGGGTCTTTGAATCCTCGAAGGGTCCCCTGACGTCACCCCCAGTGTCACTTAATTATCGTGAGTAATTGGGAGGACTTTTGGTATGAAGATTGTATGTCCCTCCTGAGACCATCAGTTGGGAACGAAGAGCTCTGTGCATGAGTACACAACATCGATATCGATACTGCTTTGCACCCCACCTCATTATCTTATCATACAAATCTAAATAGGCACACACTATTCAATTAATGGCTCACCAGAGGTGTTCAAATCTCGGTCACTCTCTCCAGATATTTTCCCATCTTGTTCTAACACCTGCCGCTGTCTGAGGCACCACGCAGATCACACTTGCAGCTTCATCACCCCTGTATTCAGATTTTCTCTAAATTTATTCCGCTCAATGTTTCTCTGTTCCTGTTCAAAGAAGGGGTGGCTTGGGCTTCCGCGCGGCGTTAATTTACCTCGCTAGCTTATCACTATCAATCCAGACAGGCTTAGTACAGCCGAGCGAGAGCCTCCAATGAATCAAATATCTATATTATGACCGGGAGGCACCAATCCGCATACACCCCTTAATTTGCGTGAGTGCGAATTAACTCTACACTTTCTACCTCCACGGGAACCGTTCCGGCTATGTGAACCCCGGCTACAGTGTCTTGAGGAACGCAGTTGAACATCATATAGAAAATCAAGGACATAGCCAAACCTCCCGAGGCTGTCTAGGGTTGTTGGATCCCATCAAGAGACAATGGATTCAAATGTAAAGTCAGGGTAGCGTGAAATTTGTATGAATTAAATAAATAAATGTTTGTTAAATTTTATTCTTCAGGATAACTGTGCCTAATTCATGTCACTACCGAATACAGGGCCCTCAGCACTCATTGAGGCAAACGACTTGTTACATTTGGGTTTTCATACCGCCGACGACGGAACACCACGTCCCGGAAGAGCGCGATGCACAACAGTAAACGAAAACCCCATCTTGATAGATCTACTAGCGACCACCTGGTTCCCAATTAATACATCCGATCGATTCTGACGGACCGGTGTTACCTTCCCCCGACATTTAGCTATCATTGCTGTGCGCAGAAAACATATTTGGCTGTCGTACATCCTGTTCCTCGGTAATATGTATATGGCGATGTGCATTACAGTGTCTGATGGCTTTCACAGGTAAGTGGACCGGATGCTGCTTCACATGGATCTGTAGGGATTGAAGAGAAATGGGTGATGGGAATGGTGTGTACGTGTATAACAGAGGAGACAGGAATACAATCTGTTTTAGTTTTAGGTGGTTGCTGATTTGTTGGGACCTGGGACCGTAACTCGGAGTTAGCTGGGAGCCCGGTGGTTGCCGGGTGGCGCAGGGTGGCGCAGGGTGGATGGTGTGATGCCTTACTCATTAGCCGCAGCCGCATAGCCGGCATGGAGGGAATCGGGTCCGAACATCAGTGGCCGGGTGCCCGGGTGGGGTGAGATGGTACACAAAGGACTAGCTCGGTGTGCGGGGAGGTGACATCATGCTCCTATGGGAGCGTATTCCGGCCAAAGCGTGCAAATCAATGCACGTTGCACGTTGCACATTGCCTATGCTCAGCCCCCTGGTAAGCGTCGCCATGATGCCGTCACGTGAACTGTCGAACTTAGATGTGTACTTAGTATTCAGGGTATACATCCCTGGTTTCGGCCATAGAAAGTCCTCTCCTCACTTTCAGTGTGCCAGGTTAGGTATACACAAATATAAATTTCCGCATGGGTTCGTGGTAATCATACAAGTCCTCCCTGAAGCCTGAAGCACACTCCATCAACCCAGCACACCTTCCAAAGGAGTTCTCTCAGATCAGTATCCACTATGTTCTCATCCACACGGGCTACCGGTGCCAAGGGGGATGATTCTCACCGCCTCCTGCCTGCGGTCGAAGGCGCCCCACTGCCGTTGAGGGTCAGAACAATCTTATTCCCCTTCTTTTTCTGCTTGGTACCATTTCCAGAGGCTTCTCTCGCCCGTTCAAGTTCATTCCAGGCAGCATCAAAAGCCCAGTTAGCCTCATCGTTGCGTTTATGCTCGGGGTTAACTCGTGGCCGGGCTGATAGTTGTATGTTAATGAAATGACACAGTCGAGCACTGGAACAAATAACTCACCAGAAGCTGGACCTGATAACGTTGATGCGAAACTCCTCGCACCCCACACTCCGGCAATCGGAGTTGCAGCCCCGCCGGGCTGGGCGTGCAACCCGTTGCCATCAGTGTCCTGATCATCTTGTGGCTGAGTCAAAGGTGGTGACATCCTCCCAAAATCGCGAGGCTCCTCTGCGTCCCGTCTCCTCCACACTTCCCTCGACGCACTCAAATTAACCCGCCAGCTCTCGGCCTGCGCCATCTGCTCCTTCGCCTTCTCCTCCGCCTTGAGCCGATTCCTTTCGTCCTTTCTCTCTTTCTCCTTTCTCTTGCTCTTTCGTGCTCTCAGCGCACCCTCAAATCCGGTGAGTGCCTCCTTGCCTACGACAGACTGAAGGTCGGCTTCGACGAACACAACGTCCGCACCTGCTGGCATATGGGCGAGGTACTTGCAGCGCTTGCGCAGTTCATAGTCAATCGTTCCTTCTGAGCGGCCCGTGATCGGCACTGCGATATTGTCCGGGAAGGAGGCATAGGATCCAAAGTGGGACAGGAGGATCCGGATGTCGAGGGGATGGAGAAATATTGGCGCGCCTGATGCCAATTGGTAGAAGTAGTAGGTCGAGGTTGAAGGCGGCGGTGGGTTAACTTTGTTCCTCTTTACTCGGGGATTTCGTCCAGTAGATGTTGGTGTGTCCCGATATAAGTGGGCGGCGGCGAGATCAGACCCTTGTGGATCGTCC
>Ga0307515_10024017_pt1 | contig 10646 bp, 8 predicted proteins | sample 17_EM_MG_FD_194513 | JGI IMG/M metagenome (GOLD analysis project Ga0307515, IMG submission 194513) | Populus trichocarpa ectomycorrhiza microbial communities from riparian zone in the Pacific Northwest, United States - 17_EM | ecosystem: Host-associated > Plants > Roots > Unclassified | place...
CAATGACGCACCTGCGATCATGGCCGCCCATGTTTCCATGGCCCCCGCGACAGCGGCCGACATCGGAAGGAGCGCCGCAGACTTCGTATTCCTGCGGGACAGCTTGAATGCGGTTCCGCTTGCCTTGAAGGTCGCAAGGCATGCCGAAAGGCTCGTAAAGCAGAATTTCACCCTGGCGATTGGCTATAACCTCATCGCGGTTCCGATCGCGATCATGGGGCACGTGACGCCGCTCCTCGCCGCCATCGCTGCTGGTTATTGGAAATGCGATGAGGCTGACAGCAGGAGAAGGATGGGTACGAAGGGTCCTTGGCAGCAAATGGAAAACATGGAAGGTGGTAGAAGCCTGATGGAAACTCTTCTCTATCTCATGCCGATCGCGCTGTTGCTGGGAGGACTTGGTCTGGCCAGTACGAGGCCATGGACTGAGCGGCCGAGCGGGTCTTGATGGACGACTGACTGGGGTCTCGGACGGGTGTGACAATGCGCCTCGCCACATCAGGCGGGCTCGACGAAAGATTTTCCCGCAGACCCCACGCGGTTAAAGGAATCCCTTTGATCCAAATCAACGACGGGATTCGAGACGCCGGTAGAGTGAACCCCTGGCCACGCTTCGCCAAAGGAGGTTCAAGATGTCATGCAAAACAATTCTGTCCGTCGTTCGTGTAGATCAGGATGAACACGATCTGCTTGACGCAGTTGAACTCTGCCGCGAGATCGACGCGCACCTGTCCGTCGTCGTCGTACAACTGGCGCCGCCGCCGCCCATGGGAGACGCCGGTGTCATAGCGACCGTTTGGCTTGACGAGCGCAAGAATGAAGAGACAAGGCTGGACAGCTATGTCGCAAAAGTGTGTGACATGCTGGCGGAGACCGGAATTTCCTACTCGCTGGAAGGAAGATTCACCGAGATCGCGAGTGCGGGGGACGAACTGGGTGAGCGGGCGCGGTATTCTGATCTGACGGTCATGGGAGCCGGGCTGACGCTGGATCCTGATCTCAAGTCCAGGGCCATCGACGGCTGCCTGTTCAATTCCGCGCGCCCAATCCTGCTGGCACCAAGCCGCGGGAAGATTTCGTTAAAGCCGAAGAATGTCATGATTGCGTGGGACTCGAGTCTCGAAGCAGCCCTCGCGGTCCGTGCCGCTCTTGATTTCATTGCTCAGGCGCAAACCGTCCATATCGTGCTCGTCGATCCAAAAGCGGACATCAGGAAGAACGGACAGGAGCCGGGTGCTGATATCGCCCGATACCTCGCCCGTCATTCCGCGGTCGTCAACGTCGATCAGCTCTCATCGATGGGACGGCCGGTCGCCAACGTTCTGCAACAGCACGCGATGGACATGTCTGCGGACATGATCGTCATGGGAGCCTACGGGCATTCAAGGATTCGCGAGCGTATTTTTGGCGGTGTCACCCGGTCGATGATCGAAGGATCGAAGGTCCCCGTCTTCATGGTGCACTGAGACCATTTCGATAGGGGATGATAGGAGGCTGGACGGTCGGGGCGTTCAGCCTCATTTGGGGGTCGGTTCCGGCTGGGGGCGAAATAACACTCTAAGACATCACTGAAGGAACTTTCCTCGTTTCAAACGTGTTTCGACAACAACCTTTGATAGGAAATGACGTGGGACAAAGAGAACCGACGCCAGCGCAGCTCACTTTGTGGATGGCGCGTATGAAGTCTCAGCAAACTGCTGGAGCGCCTCCAGAGGAAGCCATTCATATTCTTAGAGAAATGGTCTCATCTTGGCGGGCGGTTCAAGACCGTGCCTCCGAGGTCATAGTCTATGCTAAAGAACAAGAGCCGAAGCTGAAGGCACCATGAATTAGGGTGTGCTGATGTGAATCTTAAACCGTCATGGCCTGCTTCATTCGCAACTTGCTTCTCAGGCGGTAGCAGAAGGCGTTTTCCCCTCAATCGCACCCAGTCAATTCTCAGCTAGGTACAATCTTATTGCTCTATCCGGGAACGGGGGAAAATCTACCCTCAACAGTTTGGCGCTATACGGCCACGGATCGGCAAATGTAGATTTGGCGCGTCGATCTCTGGATGGCTACGAGCTGAAGTGACGGCGCTGCGACTGTCTGTTTCCAGGCGTTCGACGGGGTAGTGCGAACGGCCGGAATGACGGCGCATTCTTGCCGTGGTCTAGGTCGCCTGTCGGCCCCTTGCGGCCATCACCACCTTCGCAAGAACTACGCTACAGTCGAACGGAACGCGTCAAGGTGTGGCGCAAGGGGCGCTATTCGCCAAGAGCCGCTGTCGAAACGCACTTTTGAAGGCATCTGTCACGGCACGGACAGATGGAACGTCCTTAATCCCTGTATGCACGACAAGCCATATTTCCCTGACGAGCGCATGATCCTCTCTTACGCGCTCGAGATCGCCGGGCCCCGTGGCGGCGAAATCCGGCAGCATGACGACACCGCTCTCAAGGCTGGCGGCTGCAACCTGAAACTCCAGAACGGACGACCGCAATGCGATCGGGCGGCCATCGGCCAGTTCGATCAGACGCATTTGCTGCGGCGAGGCATTCATAGATTCGTCGTAGCCGATGAAGGTCCAGTCTGAAGGGGCGACGGTGTCAAGATAGCGCCTGGATGCGTAAAGGTTGAAACTCATCTCGCCGAGCTTGACGATGGAATAGTCGCCTTGATCTGGGCGCGACAGCCGCACGGCGATATCCGCCTCGCGCCGGTCCAGCGACGCCAGCCGCTTCTCGCCGACCAGTGTGATGTGAATGCTGGGATGTTCACGCCGAACGGCGGCTATCGGCTCGGCCAGCAGCACGCTTGAAAGCGCCGGCGGGGCGCTGATCCGTACGTGACCCTGCAGCTCCGTCGCGCTGCTGCGGCCAAGCTGCTCGACGGCGGCCGTTTGCGCGGCAATGAGGGCCGCATGCCTGGCGACCTGCTCCCCATCGGCCGTGAGAACGACACGCCGCCCGCGACGGTCTACGAGCCTGCGCCCCAGTCGCGCTTCCAGCGACAGGACCCGCCGACTGACCGTGGCATGTTCGACGCCGAGCTGCCTGGCCGCGCCGAGAAACGTTCCCGACTGCGCCAGCGCCAGGAAATGCCGGAGGTCGTCCCAGTCGATATGTGTGAATTTATTCCCTGCCATTGTGAGACAATAGGGAATTTTCACACATCATGCCAGCAGCTATGTTGCAACCATCATGGAGAAAACAATGACAGATCACATCATACTGCTGAGCGCGCCCGGCGATGTCACCCACTTTCAGGTCCAGGAACAGCGTCCGGACTCTCCGGGACAGGGTGAAGTCCTGATCCGTCATCAGGCCGTCGGCACCAATTTTCTGGACATCTATCACCGCAAGGGCATCTATCCGCTGCCGTCCTACCCGGCCGTGATCGGCATCGAGGCCGCCGGCATTGTCGAAGCTGTCGGGACTGGCGTGGTCGATCTCCAACAGGGCGATCGGGTCGCCTATGCCGGCCCGCCGGCCGGGGCCTATTGTTCGACACGGGTCATTGCCGCGGAAAGAGTGATCAGGCTTCCCGACGCGGTTTCGGCGCGGACGGCCGCAAGCTCGCTGCTCAAAGCCATGACCGCCTACATGCTGCTGAGCAAGACATGTGATGTCGGCGATGGCAGTGTTATTCTGGTTCATGCCGCCGCGGGCGGCCTTGGCAGTATCCTCGTGCGCTGGGCGAAGTCGCTGAATGCCACTGTGATCGGTACCGTCAGCACGCCCGAAAAGGCTGGACTCGCAAAATCCTATGGCGCGGATCATCTGATCGTCGGTCGTTCGGCCGACATCGTCGCGGAGGTCAAGCGGCTGACCGACGGACAGGGCGTCGATGTCGCAATTGACGGGATCGGCGGCGACATGTTGGTCAAGAGCCTGCGCGCGGTCCGGCCTTTCGGGATGGCGATCACCATCGGCCAGGCCGCCGGACCCATACCACCGGTGCCGGTCGAGGAACTTCGGCCCGGAAAATCGCTCTCGCACCCCAGCATCATGGCCTGGTGCGCCGATACTGGCAGATATCGCGCGGCGGCTCACGCGGCGATCCGTGCCATGGAAGCAGGGATTGTGTCCCAGATTGGTGCCCAATACAGTTTGAAAGAAGCTGCCAAGGCGCATGCGGACATGGAAGCGGGACGTATTGCAGGCAGCATTCTGCTTATTCCCGAAATGAAAAGACAGGGCTGAACGCTCCGAAAACAATGCCGTGCTATTGTCGGGGATAACCTTGCTTGTCCACCGGATCGAAAACGGAAGAAGGCACCCTTTAGACGCTACAAGCCTTGGGCGGTAAACATGCCCAAGGCTATCGCCATGACTGCTTTTGGTGCAAACATGCCGCCTCGCAAGTCTACTGCATTCTCCGCTTTCGAGCCGCTCCTTAGCGGGACTCTACGATCGAGATGGGCGCGCAAAGCCGCTCAATCGAATCCTTGAAGAGGCTCCCTGAGGAAAGGGCGCGGCCCCACAACGCGCAGGGCCGTTCCCTTTCAGATTTCAGTACGCTCGGCCAGTTCCAGTGCATCCTCTATGTCAACGCCGAGATACCTAACTGTGTTCTCGATCTTGCTATGGCCAAGCAGGATCTGGATCGCGCGAAAGTTGCCAGTGTGTTGAGTTTCAGCAGGCTTTGACCCGTTTTTCATTTCGCGTTAGCCCACCAGATCCGGTGTAGCGAATTGTCCGCAAACAACTTTATTTGGCCTGAGTGGATCACGGCGAAAAGGAAAAATCGGGCTGCGCCGGGTCAGCTCTCAGTGGAAATCAACAAGCTGGCCGCTCCCATGGCACTCTGCTCGCACCTTCCCGGAAAAATCGACGACTGGCGCAAAAGCATCCGTCGGGAACATATCTGCGCCATCGAAAGCCTGCCGGAGGGAGAAGCCGATCTATCAGCATTGCCAGATGTTTCACCAGACAGGGCGGACGGTGCGATAGGTGAGGATCCATCCCTCGAGAGGAATGAGATTCTCGATGCGTTCAAGCGCGACAATGCATGCAACATGGCGACGATGGCAGAATTGTTCAATCCTCTCCGCAATTGCGATGCCGTCAGCATTCCAGGCTGGGAGTAGTCTGTGTGATAGGCATCCGCAGCAGCCAACGCGCGCCTGGCAGGTGGTACCCATCTAAGATCAGGCGACTGCATTGACCAGCCAATGACGCGGAGGGAATAAAGATCGATCACCACGGCCAGATAGGTGAACCCTTCACAGATCCGAAGTGGAGCAAGAAGTGCAGATGCGCATCTCCTTCCCGAAACGAATGTGCACTCAACGCATACGACTTCACTAGACGTCGAAGCGCATCGGACTATAGGTTAGTGCCGCTCAGGATCGGTATGGTCTGACCTGCCGCCGTCTTGGTGAACAGATGTAACGTACCGTTCATACATCCGAACCGCTTCTTCGCTTACGCGGTAGGTTTCAAAGAGCTCGTGGGGCAGGTTGTCTGCGCGATCATCGCTATCCGTCGATTCTATCGCGATAACTGCGGGACCGAGACCAATTTGTTTCACGGGTCATGCTCCATTCACGGCTACTTGAAGTGGCCTTAACCATTTCAAGCCCGGCTTGTTCCAGGCTGATTACAGCTCGACACTGGTCAAGCGTGCTCCAGCATCGTTAAGATATCACTAACTGCTGCATGGGACAGCCCGTTAGAAAGAGCAAATTCTTTGTCCAATTCAATTCCGTGTCCTCCGTTTTTAAAAAGCTTGGGAATTTTTGACGCATCAGAACTCGATCCGAAGGACACTACACCGATGCAGGACCAAGGCTCCGGTTTGTGTCGGTCTTGTGGCATAGCATGAAAAATCGGGATCGAAAGCAAGTTTCTCATCTCGAAACCGGGCTGTCGGGTCAACTCCACGGTTTCCAAAGGCTTAATGAAAGGAGACGCATCGGCATCTCTAATCCACGCAATAAGGCGGCTCTGTTGAAAGGATGCTCCGGCGATTCCGCTTCCAAGTGGTATAGACCATTCAGGATTATGATAGGAATGAAGCCCGTTGGACTGATACCCCATTATGTGACGCAAGTTTTGTGTCGTGCTTTCATACACGAACAGGTCGGTGGCGCATAATTCGTCTTGCACGTTTCTGCCCAGCAATTTGGCCAATTCTCTGGCGAGCAATTCAAAGACTTGCTCGATTTTTCGATTTGGAGGCTTTGCGGATTCTGGAATGAATGCCTTCAACAACGTCCGTCGCTGGTGCAGCGTTTCTGTATGAACACCCACGTCCCGGTCGCTTCCTGGTGTCTGCCAGGTCAACACATATCTGTAGCCAACCATGGGTTTGTGAATCGAGAGGTTCCAGTCGTTGCTCACCGGGTCAAATCTGAGGAAGCTCGATTCGAATTCGGTCATACGATAGTCTTCGACCCAGTTTGTACCTTTGAAACGAGCATCACCATTAGAATCGATCCCGTAATTGGGATAATTCTCGCACCTCTGACAATGGAGTTTGGGCACCAATATTCCGAAGCTTTCTGGAAGCTTCAAAACTATGTGCAGATGATCAGTAGGGTGATTTATCGCGATTGAGACATGCTCGACGTCCCATCCGAACCCGGGTTGTTGAGGCTGCGATCCGCGCTCCCGGCATTCCCATTTTGTCATCTTGACCACATTGGAGCACGCGTAGCTCACGCGATACTTCGCTCCCGTTGTGAAAACACCTTCTGGGAATCGAACTCCGAACTGGCCGTGCGAATTAGGGGGCGTCGGATGCTGCACTACAATGGACGTGCCGGGAGTGCTGAATTCAGCATCAAGCTCAAGCAGTTCGTGCACAAATGCTCCAGCCGGTGGAATTGCTACATAGTGATCACGCCGATCAGGGTGGTCGGAGACAAGCGCTTTCAACCCATCGAACGCGCAGGTGGTCTTCAGGTCTCCGGTTTCGGTAATTTCAAAACTTTGAAATCTCGTGTTGCAGTTCAATTTATGACGTTCATGAGCACGTGCGCGCGCACGGAGCTTCACAACGGACAGGTGCTCGGAGTAGCGATGACAGCGCCCGCTGGCCACGTCCCTGGTGGGAGCATGACCATCGCCATATCGGAGGCTGTCGACTTCGATTTGTCCGTTAGGGTCGATTGTTATTAGGTTTATGCAGTTCTCTTCTATCGTTCCGTCCGGATTCAGAGCTGCACTTCCCGCCGAGACCACGCCAATCGCATAGCCCGTGTCGCTAGCGGGCATCATATCTAGTCGCGCGAACTGCGGTACGTGCTTATGGCCGTGCAATACGAGATCAAACTTGTGCTCGGCGAGCACAGTGAGGATCCGTCCGGCGTTGTGTAAAACCATGAAGGGTTCGGTACCATTCCAACCGCGGGACGTGACGGCGATGGGGAGAACGTGGTGATGAACAACGGCAATTCGAACAACGGATTTTTTTTCGGCCTTATCAAGGGCCGCACGCAAAGACACCAGCTCTTTGTTGTTGACCTGTCCGGTAGCCAGTCCGACCTTTTGCCCTCCGTCATTCGAATCGAGCAAGGCGATTAATAGGTTTTCCCCTTCGGGGGTTTGCACCAGTGGCTGAACAGCGACTTTCGGCAATAACCATCTGATCGAAATACCGCGGAGATAAGCGTGTCGTGCCAAGCGGAGTGGCCGATGCAACCCAAAGCTGGGTTTCTTATAGAAATCGTTGAAACCAAGTTTTTCGCCAAATAACTCTGCAATTTTGGCTTCGGCGGCCCAGGTGTCATCATTGAAGAATATCCGCTCAAACCAGCTCTTTCGAGGCGACAGGGCGCTTGCTAGCCCTTTCTTATACACATCGTGATTACCAGGCACTACATACAAGCGGGCATTTAGACCCGCAGAAAAAGTTCGCAGTTCGCTTTTCGCGGCAAGGAGCTGGATTGGAGAAGGTTCATCTACCAAATCGCCTGACACAACTACAATCGAAGGTGCGAATTTCTGGATTTCGGCTTTGACCGCCTCCCACAGCGGGAGATCAAATTTTGGCCCAAAGTGCAAATCCGAAAGGTGCGCGATGCGAATAGCCATGGTTGTTTTCGCTTGATACAGATTCCCCTAACCGTTGTAATAGAATTTACTGAACCAGTTGTCGAGTCATAGTCAACTTGTGTTCGAGCCAGATAAAAACCGATTGTTGATTTCGACATCATTCTGTCAATCTAGAGTGTGTTGATTTCCACTGAGAATTGACCCGGTAGTGGAGTGAACGGCACCGTAAAGTTAACTTGTCGTCGATCGACCTGTGCGATCTTTCAGCATCACCCAAGTCGCTCATGGTCGCCTTTATCGCCGCATCGGTTGCTAGCTGCAAAATGACTTGCCCGTTGGTTATTGGTTAGCCAGATTGTCTAAGTCGGGAACTTCAATGGCAACCTTCTACGGATCGCCTCAGCCAAAAACATACGTAATGTTCCATAAATCTGCTTACGCCAAAACCGGGCTTAAAATTTGAAATATATGGTTTTTTATTCGTAGCGGCGGGTCGTTTGCCTTCAGTGCGAAGGCACTTGGCTATGACGCGTATCGAAAATTCGCGGCGCGACCTAGTGTATATCCCATTGACATATCCCAGGCGGCGCGTTATGTACATCATATAGTCGGTGATGCAATCCGGAGGGACGTAGGGTGGAACAGGGTGCAGTATTCCAGAGCAATCGAAGCCAAGCTATCCGTCTTCCAAAGGCAGTCGCTTTGCCTGATGATGTAAAGCGCGTCGATATTGTCGTCGTCGGACGCACTCGCATTATCGCACCTGCTGGCGAGGTCTGGGACAGCTGGTTCGAAGGAGCGGCGGCCACATCCGACTTCATGAGTGAGCGTGATCAGGCCGCCTCCCAGGAGCGCGAGGCATTTTAATGCTGAAGTACATGCTGGACACCAACATTTGCATTTTCACGATCAAAAATCGACCACAGCAGGTGCGCGAGGCGTTCAATCGTTTCCATGATCAATTGTGCATCAGCTCGGTCAGTTTGATGGAACTGATTTACGGAGCGGAAAAGTCAGCCAGTCCTGAAAAGAACCTTCCCGTTGTGGAGGGCTTCGCGGCGCGCCTTGAAGTGTTATCGTACGATGAACCGGCAGCAAGCCATACGGGTCAATTGCGGGCCGAACTGGCACGCAGTGGAACTCCAATCGGTCCATATGATCAATTGATTGCAGGACATGCTCGCTCGCGTGGGCTGATTATGGTTACGAATAATCGAAGGGAATTTGATCGCGTTCCCGGCTTGCGGGTGGAAGACTGGACAGGTTAGTCTCAAACGTTCGCTCACCATAGCCATCGATAACCCAGGATGACGCCTCTCGCAGGCACCTACTGCCGGGTCGCAGGTTCGTATTGGTTCAAGGCGGTGGAGCTGGACAGGCTTCCAGGCGATAATGCGCCTTAGAACAGGCGAATTGGCGCGGCCTACGAGGAGCCGTCCCTTCTCGACCGGAATCCGCAGGCAGTGAGCAATAGCGCGTTGTCACTAAGCTTCGGCAGCATTTCGGATACGCCGGGTTGGATGGTGACGAAAAAACGCACATTCGACGATGTGTTGAGTTTCAGCAGGATTTGAACCGTTTTTTCATTTCGCGTTGGCCCACCAGATCCGATGTAGTGAATTGTCCGCAAACAACTTTATTCGGCCTGAGTGGATCACGGCGAAATGGAAAACTGGTTCAAACTGACACGGAAATTAACAGCCACCCGATAGCACCAATCCGAGAGCGCTCGATTGGTTCGCGTTTTTCAGTCAACGACTTGACCAAGTCGCCGCAGGCACCGCCAGGCAAGCCGAAATGCAAAGGGCGTCATGACCGCTGGAATATGAATCGGCGTGGGGTCCCACTGCCGATGGCATGGTGATGCGTTGAAATTTAAGTCTCCAGTGGCCTCATTATGTGGTGCCGCTTCACAGAAACTACCTCGCCGATCTCGCCATGGAACGACCGTCATCTTCCTGCCAGCGAAGCTTCAAGCTCGCCGTCGCTTTTGAGCAGTCGCTATTACTACCGTTGCGTTCCGACGTTGATCGCCTGTGGACATCAATCATGGTCTCCGGCTCAAGCCATCGCCGAAAATAGATCTATAGTCTTGGCTTTCTGACCTCACGAGGAGATAGGTCACCTCATGAGATTTGTTATCGGCAAAGTGCTAGACGTGGAGCGTCAGTTATTTAGCCTTGCTTTTGGAGCGCTAAATCTCGCGCCTCTTGGCGAGGCCCCGAGGTTGAACTTCGAACACCGAAGCTGTTCCAGGTTTACGCATGTCCACGTATAAATAATGACTAATTAACTCCCATGAATTGTAGGTATTCCTTATATTGGCTATTGGCTGCGACCTGTAGTAGTAGGGATTCATGGACTGAAAACGCGGAGGTGTTGCCAATGGCAATCGTTTTTCAATCGCATGGTGGTTTCGAAAAGAAGAAACTAGTTTCGAGTCCCAACCTCAGAGCGGGGCAGCCAGCGACAGGTGATGTTGCTGTAGATGAGGAAGCGGACTTCGGATATTTCGTTCCGCCGCTAGACGCACCGGAAAATTACTTGTCGGAAGCGCCGGTAACAGTCGATGAGCTCGACCAACTCGGCGACCTTATGATCGATGTTGTGGCTGACGACAACACCCAGGAGGATGCCGCCAAAGACTCCACCTTACCCCCGATT
>Ga0307515_10024018_pt1 | contig 10645 bp, 5 predicted proteins | sample 17_EM_MG_FD_194513 | JGI IMG/M metagenome (GOLD analysis project Ga0307515, IMG submission 194513) | Populus trichocarpa ectomycorrhiza microbial communities from riparian zone in the Pacific Northwest, United States - 17_EM | ecosystem: Host-associated > Plants > Roots > Unclassified | place...
CCTTGAACTCAGGACTGAACGAACGACGGTTCTTTAATTTCTTGACTTCCGACAAAAGACACCTGGGGCAAATCAATACCCCCTTAAGACAGTGTCCAAGATTTCTGGGTCAATACACCTCTCCCCCTGCCCCCTCTCCAAGACAAACCACTTGGAGAGGGGGTTCTGAGTTACTCGATCGGTTCGGGTAACAACTTCGTCACGACCTTCTTGAACCGGCCCGGATCGAACGCCGAGAGAAGCCCGGCGGCAACGGCGCTACCGGTCTTCTCTAGGTGGGTCTGGATGGTCTCGCGGACGAAGGCCGCGTCGGTGTCGTCCAGGGGGAGGGCGTGGACGTATTTGGTGTTGAGCATGCGCTCGTCAAGGTCCAGCAGGAAGACCGCGCCGCCCGTCATGCCGGAGCCGAGGTTGCGGCTGACGGGGCCGAGGACGATGGCTCGTCCGCCGGTCATATACTGGAAGCCGTTCGCCGCGACGCCTTCGACGACGGCGGTCGGGCCGCCGCCTTCGTGGTTCTTGCGGAAGCAGATGCCGAACCGGTTGCCCGCCGAGCCGGCGATGAAGGCACGGCCGCCGCGCGCGCCGTAGCCGAAGGCGTTGCCGACGAGAGTTGCCTTGGCGATGCCCGGAGCTGGGCGGATGACTAGCTCGCCGCCGTAGGCGGCGGTGAAGCAGGAGTCGGCCACGACGCCGGTGAGGTCGAAGCTCATTCCGGCGACCGGATAGGCCGCGTAGAAGTGGCCCGCCGCGCCTTCGTGCTTGAAGGTGACCGAACCGGACGAGAGACCGAGGTCACCCTTGGCGCGGGCAATCACACCCGCGGCACGCAGGCCGAGGTCGCGGTTGTCGTGGTCCAGGGTGCGCTCCAGAACGACGTCGTCGCCGCCGAGGGCGCGCTTGGCCGCGTTGGCTTCGGCGTCCCGGGGTAGGTGCTTTGGCACACATGCCTTTCGCTTGAGGGAGTCAGCGGGGGGGACGTTGAGCAGGGAAGAGACGTCGAGGTGGGCGGCCTTGCCTTCCAGCAAAGGCTTCTTCTCCAGCAGGTCGCGTCGTCCGACGACTTCATCCAAGGAACGGATGCCGGAGGCGGCCATCTGTTCGCGGACGTCTTGGGCGACGTACAGGAGGAAGCGGACGATGTGCTTGCTCTTGCCGGAGAACTTGCCCACGAGGGCCGGGTCCTGGGTGGCGATACCGGGGGCGCAGCCGAGGCGGCGCTTGCCGGTGGGGTCCTTCGGATCGGGGCCGGCGAGGTGGCACTTACGGAGCATTGAGCATCCGATCGCCATGAGGAGGCTGGTGCCGAAGCCGACACGGTCCGCGCCGAGCAGGACGAGCTTCAGGAACTGCTCGCCGTTCTGAACACCGCCGTCCACGCTGAGCTCGATCTCATCGCGGAGACCTTCCTCGATAAGGCGATCCTGGACGCGGGGAAGAACCGCCGCCGCCGGGATGCCCGCGTGCTTCTGATCGACGCGCTTTGCTGCGCCGGTGCCGCCGCAGCCGTCGGAGATGTGAAGGCGGTTTGCGCCGGCGTTCGCGCCGCCGACGGTCACCGCTTCGATGCCGTGGGTGGCGACGAACTTAAGAGAGCAGTTGACGTCCGGATTGAGGGTGCGCCAGCTCTCGATCATCAGTTTCACGTCCTCGATGGAGTAGAGGTTGTGATTGATGGGGGGCGAAACCAGCTCGTAGCCGGGCTCGCAACCGCGGCGGTGGGCGACGGTGGGGGTGACCTTCTTGGCCGGGACTTGGCCACCTTTACCGGGCTTTGCGCCTTGGGCGAACTTGATTTCGGCCTCTGCGGCGGAGGCAGCGGTTTGCGGAGTGATTGTGAAGCGGCCACCGGCGTACTGGATGGAACGGTTGCCGTCTGACTTGCCGATGCGGGCCTTATCGAAGCCGCCTTCGCCGCTGTTGGCGATGGGGCCGATGCCGAACGGCGCGACGCCGTCTAGTTCTCTAAGGCAGAGGCGGCGCAAGGTGTTGAAGGCCTTGGCGATGGCACGATGGGCGGGCTCGGACAGGGCGCCTTCGCTCATGCCGGGGGCCATGAAGCGCCAGGCGATGCGGGCGATGGGTTCGACCTCTTCGATCGGAATCGCGGTCTCGTGCTTGATGCGAAGAACGTCCAGCACGGTGATCGGGCGGCGGTCCGAGACAAGGCCGGCGTAGGCCTGGTAGGCCTCGAAGGAGCCGGGCGTAGCGCCGTGGATCTTCTTCGCGTAACCGCTGGTGAGCTGGATGGCGCGAACGATGTTGGCGTCGTTGTAGTGAGGTCGGCCCTCTTTGCTCTGGCGATACTCACCGGCGTCGGGCAGGACGGCAACGTTGCCGACACCCGCCCCGACGGCGACTCTGGCGTAGGCGGCGGCATGAAGCTGGGCCCACTCCTCGTTCAAAATCTCGGGTCCCACACCGCCGAGGTGAGCGGGGACGTTGGGGAATTCCGCCTCGACGAAGCCGGGGTTCAGGCCGATCGACTCGATCAGCGCCGCGCCGCAGTAGGCGGAGGACGGCGTGACGCCGACCATCGACATGACCTCCAGGAAGCCGGATCGAACGCCCTTGAGATAGGTCTTTTCCTCTTCACCGGCGGTCACGCTACCCAGCCAAGGCTGAACGGCGTCGGCGCCCATGGAGACGAGGAGCGCGCAGGGCTGAATGTCCCAGACGCCCGCTTCGACCACGATGCCGACACGGTGACGAACGCCGCGGACGGCGAGCTTGGCGTGGAGACGGCTGGTGGCGCGAAGGGCACTGGCGGCGATGCGGGTGGGGCCGACGTTGCGGTCGCTGAGGATGACTACCGACTTTCCGACGGTAGCGGCTTCTGCCTCGTTGACCAGGCGAGTCAGCGCCTCTTCCGGATCCTCTTCGAGACCGAACGTTAGGTCAATGGTGACCGTCTCGGGGCGGGAGGAGAGCCAGGCGAGATTCGGGCGGGAAAGGATGCGGGAATCGAGCTTGAAGAGCGCGCCACCGGCAGGGCTCCAGAGTCCGCCACGGTCACCGAGCCAGCCGCCTTCGTCAAAGACCCACTCGTCGCGAATGGGGTCGACGGGCGGGGAAGTCTCTTGAGCGAAGCGGAGGGCGAAGTAGTCTTCGAGACGGCGGGGAAGGACGTCGAGGAGGGCGGACGGAGGCGTATCGTCGCCCATCGAGCCGAGGGCGGGTTTGCCGAGGGTGACGAGCGGTTCCATGACGACCTCGAGGTCTTCCTTGGTCATGCCGAACGCGAGCTGGAGGGTCTCGACGTCTTCGACGGCGGCGGGAGTCTCTTCGCGAATCGCCTCGCCGGCGGGGGCTTCGCTGGGGTCGATGGCGACGAGGGAGGCGCACTCATCGTCGAACATCATCGAGCCGTCGCGAAGGCGAAGGACGAAGGCGTCGCCCGGTCCGAGGCAGCGCTGGATGGTCGGGGTTCGCTCCATCAGCGGCTCGATCAGCTCAGAGCCAGCAAAGACGATCTCGTCGTCTGCCCAGAGCCAAAGCGGGCGGAGGCCGTTACGATCGAGGTGAGCGACCGCGTCGCTGCCGTCGCAGGCCACAAGGGCGGCGGGGCCGTCGCAAGCGCCGAGGAAGACGCCCATCTGGCGGTAGAAAGCGTCGAGACCGGGGTGCTCCAGCTTGCCCTGGCGGCTCTCAGGGAGGAGGCCGAGGATAGCCTGGGGAAGGGTCATTCCGCCCGCGATGAGGGCGATGGCCATGTCATCGAGGTTCGCGGTGTCGGAGCCCTGGGAGGAGATAACGCTCTTTACGTGGCCCGCGATGTTGGCGAGGGAAGGATGCCACTCGGCGAGAAGGCGGATGAGATCTTTGCCGATCGCTTCCATCCAGGCGACGTTTCCGCGGATGGTAGTGATTTCGCCGTTGTGGGCGAGACCCCAGAATGGCTGGGCGCGCATCCAGGCGGTGGAGGTGTTAGTGCAGTAACGGGAGTGGAAGAGGAGGAAGCGGCTGGCGACGGCTTCGTCCGCAAGGTCGGGATAGAGTTCGTCGATCTTCGAAAGCTCGGCGAGGCCTTTGTAAACGACGGTGCGGTTCGAGAGCGAAACCAGAGAGAACTCTTCGCCCATCGGTCCGCCGAGCTCGGAGTTAAGCGCGAGGCGGAGAAGGTAGCGGCAGGCGAGCCAGCCGGACTCGCTCATGTTCTCGGGCCTCTTGAAGAGCGCCTGGCGAACGACGGGAAGGGTTCGCAGAGCAGGGGAGCCGGGGGCGAGGGCGCGCGGGTCGATCGGGACCTCGGCCCACTGGAGAACATCGGCTCCAGCGATACGGGCGAGGTGCTCGACCCGCTCAATACAATGGGCGCGTGCGCCGGGCTCGTACGGCAGGAAGAACATGCCGAGGGCCACGTCACGCTGGGCGATCAGCCGGATGTGGCGGGGGAACCGATCGATGAGGAGGCCCCACGGAATGTCGATCTGGACACCCGCGCCGTGCCCCGGCGCGCCACGGTGGTCAAAATCCTTGGTCATCCGCAGGCCGAGTTCAACGACCGAACGGTCGGCGACGCCTTTGCGGGTGGCGAGGAAGCCGATTCCGCATGCGGCGGCTTCAAGGATGGACTTTCCGTTGCGTTGGACGGGATACATGACGTGAACGATTTCCTGCGTTCGCGTCTACTTTGCCGCGGCGGTTCCCGGCTCCACTGCCAGAAAGGGAGATTACTATACAACAGCTTTGTTTGGCTGCGAGGAAATATTCGCGAAATATTTCTAGCGGCGTTTTTGTAGCGGCGGCGCCCTCGCCGCCGAATCGGTGGCTGGAAGGTTCGGCGACGGGGGCGTCGCCGCTACGCGTGTGTAGAATACGGCGATGAAGCCGCTCGTCGTTTCTGCCCTTCTTGCCTTGGCCGTGGTCAGTTCCGCTCAAAATCCGGGCGGTCAGAGGAATCGAGGGGGAGAAGGCGCCCCGCCGGCTGCCGCGCCAGCCACCGCGGGGACGGCGAAGCCAATCGTGATTGAGCCGGTGCAGACGAAGCATGCGATCACGGTGAACGGGCATCCGCTTGCCTATACGGCTAACGCGGGAACCTTGCCGATTCGGAACGACGACGGGGAAATCGAGGGCTACCTTTTCTTCGTCGCCTACACCAAGGATGGCGCGGATTTGGGGACTCGCCCGGTCACGTTTGCCTATAACGGCGGTCCGGGTTCTTCGTCGGCTTGGCTGCACATGGGCGTTTTCGGGCCGCGCCGCGTTGCCTTGAACGACGACGGATCGATGCCGAAGCCGCCTTATAAGCTGGTGGATAACCAGGAAACCTGGCTGGAGAGTACGGACGTGGTGATGGTGGACGCGATGGGCACCGGTTTCAGCCGTCCCGCATCGGCCGAGTTGGGGAGGAAGTTCTACGGGATGCAGGGCGACATTCAGGCTTACGGCGAGTTTGTCCGGGCGTATTTGAACAAGTACAGCCGGAACCGATCGCCGGTCTACTTGGCGGGGGAAAGTTACGGTGGCATTCGTACGGCGGGCCTCAGCGGTTACCTGACGGAACGCGGGATCGGTCTTTCCGGGGCGATCATCATTTCGGGAGTCGAGAACTTCATTACGTTGCGAAACGGGCGAGGGAACGATGTTCCGTTCGTCGGCTACTTGCCGAGCTTTACCGCGACGGCTTGGTATCACAAGAAGCTTTCGGCACGACTTCAGAAAGACCTTCAGGCAACCTTAGCCGAGGCTGAGAAGTTTGCGGCGAACGAGTACACCGTTGCGCTTTCGGCGGGGACGAGTCTTACGCTCGCGGAGAAGGCTAAAGCGGCGAAGCGGCTTGCTGAACTGACGGGGCTGAGCGAGACCTTTGTCTCGCGTGCGAATCTGAAGATCACGCCGGGGGCGTTCTTCAAGGAACTGCTGCGGGACGAAGGGAAGGTAACGGGGCGACTCGATTCAAGGATCACGGGGCAGGACACGAACGATATCGGCGCGGGTGCCGAGTTTGACCCGAGCGACGCGGCCATTACGCCTCCCTATAACATGTTGGTGAACGACTATGTGGCGACCGAGTTGGGGGTTCGGGTGGAGGAGCGGTATCGGCTCACCAATTACGGCACGGGCTGGGACTATGGTCAAGGCGGACAGGGTTATCCGGACACCAGCGAGCAGCTTCGGCAGGCGTTGCAGAAGAACGGCCACATGAAGGTGCTGTTCGCCTGCGGCTATTACGATCTGGCGTGCCCGTACTTCGCGCAGAAGTTCACGGTGAACCACATGGATCTGCGGCCGGATCAGGCGTCGCGGCTATCGTTCACGTACTATCCGGCGGGGCACATGGTGTACATCGAGAAGGGATCGCGGGAGAAGTTGAAGCGGGATATCGACGCGTTTTACGCGGGGAACAAGTAGAGCGGTCTTTGACCGATGCGGGATTAATCCCGCGGTCCCGGGCCGGCTCTCGATCTTTGATAGATAGTCGGCTAAATATTTCCGCTTCTTTTCGCGCCCCTCGTTCGTCTTCTCATTCAGGAGTCCTACGCATGGAAGCGACCACTCTTGGCATCGGCGTTGCCGTCGGTGCGGCAATGGTGGGGCCCGGGGCGGTTCTTTGGGCGCGGTCGCGTTTTGAGACCGAACGATTAAGAGCCGCTACCGAGGCGGCGCGGGCTGAAGCGGCGGTGATTTCCCGCGATCTCACTATCCAGACCCTCCGACAGGAGATCGACGAGAGCCGGGCGGCGATGGATAAGGCCTTCGGCGAGGCTTCCGAAAAGGCCCTCAATGAGGCGACCGGTCGTTTCCTGGAGTTGGCGAGGGGCCAGTTTGAAGGTGAGCAGGTTCGAGCAAAGGAGCGCTCGCAGGGCGAGCAGGTGGCGCTGAAGGAGCTGCTTGAGCCCATGCATAAAGAGCTCGAAGCTCTGGAAAAGCTGACCCACGAAACCGGCAAGCAGAGCGCAGAACGGATGGGCGAACTGCGCGGGCAGATTGAGAGCATTTCCCGGACCAGCGAGTCGCTAGTCAACGCTTTGAAGAAACCGCAGGTGCGGGGAAGTTGGGGCGAGGGACAGTTGATCGCGATTCTGGAGTCCAGCGGCTGGACGCGCGGGCAGAACTTCGAGGTCCAGGACTCGACCGAGGCGGATGGCAAGACGCTGCGGACAGACGTGGTCGTGACTTTGCCGCGCGGGCGGCAGATCGTCATTGACTGTAAGGTTCCGCTTGACGCCTATTTGGCGGCGACGGAAGCGACGACGGAGGAAGAGCGGGTGCGGAAGCTCGGCGACCACGCGCGGGCGGTGCGGGGCCATGTTCGGTCGCTTTCCGGAAAGGATTATTCGAGTCGCTATCCCGGTTCGCCGCCTTACGTGATTCTGTTCTTGCCCTACGAGGCGGCGTATCAGATTGCGTGCGAGCAGGATAGGACGCTGCTAGACGACGCCCATCGCGCCCGGATCATCTTGGCGAACCCGATGACGTTGATGAATTTGATTCATCTTGCAACCTACGTTCTCAACGAGGAGCGGCTCCAACAGAACGCGGAGGAGGTTCGGGCGCATGCGAAGGAGCTTTGCGATCGGTTGGGGAAGGCGGTCGAGATCGTGGCCCGGCATGGTCGGCATCTGCGGATCGCGGCCGAGAGTTATAACGACCTGGTGGGGTCGGTGAGCGGGCGGCTGTTGCCGTCGGCGAACCGGATGCGGGAGCTGGGAGCCGGTTCGGCCAATCCGGTGGTGGTGCCGCAGCCGTTGGACGTGGCGGTGCGGCATTTAGTGGTGACGGAAGAGCCGACGGTCGCGTTGCCGGGCTAAAGGCCGAAGCTACGGGACTACTTCGGTCTTATCTCTTCGCACCGTCACCGTTCCGCGGATATCCCTTGAGGATGCTCCAACGTGAAGACGATACTCACCGGCTTCGGCTACCCAGGCTTTCTTTGACGGATCGTAGAACGCGAAGGCGTGAGGATCAAGCGCGATCTCGACGGTCTTGGTTTCGCCGGCTTTCAGTATCGCCTTGGCGAATCCCTTGAGCTCCCTCACAGGGCGTTCGACACTTGGTTTGACGGGCTCGACGTAGAGTTGGACTACTTCCGCGCCGTCTCGGGCGCCGGTGTTCTTCACGTCGACGAACACATGGCCGTTTTTCTCGACCACGTTCGAATAGCCGAAGGTGGTGTAAGAGAGGCCGTAGCCGAAGGAGAAGAGGGGCTCGATGGCTTTCGTGTCGAACCAACGGTAGCCGACGAGGAGGCCTTCTTTGTAGGTCTCGGTGCCATCGACACCGGGAAAGGCGTTAAGCGCGTGGGCGGGGGAGTCGGCGAGTTTCTTTGGGAAGCTGCAGGGGAGTTTGCCGGAGGGATTGACGTCGCCAAAAAGAATGGAGGCGATGGCGTTGCCGCCTTCCATGCCGGGGTACCAGGCTTGGAGTACGGCGGGGGTTTTGGTTAGCCAGGGATCCATTTCAAGCGGGGCGCCGGAAAGGAGAACCACGACGGTGCGCTTGTTGGCGGCGACCACCTTTTTGATCAGCTCGTCCTGGCCGAAGGGGAGTCTGAGGTCCTTTCGGTCCGAGCCTTCGTCGTCCGCGCCGCGGCCATGGTAGAGGCCGCCGACGAAGATGACGATGTCGGCCGATTTGGCGGCGCGGACGGCGCGGTCGACCAACTGTGGATCCAGGGCACCGGCCGCAGCGTTGGTGGCTCGGACACCGGCCGCATCTGCCGCGCCACGGCGGAAATCGGGTTGTTTGTAGCCTTGGGAGAAGGTGACGTTGACGTTGCCGCCGACCCGGTTGATCAGGCCTTGGAGCGGGCTGATTTCGTAGAAGGCTTTGATGCCCGCGCTGCCGCCGCCGTGACCGTGGAGGCGGACGGCGTTATCACCGATGACGGCGATCGTTTTGATTTTGGCGGGCTGGAGGGGGAGGAGGGAGTTTTCGTTTTTCAGGAGGACCATGCCGGATTCGGCGACTTTGCGGGCGGTGGCTTGGTGGTCCGCGGAATTGAGCGCGCCTTTGGTGGTGTAGTCGAGGGCGCCGCTGGCGATCATGACTCGGAGGTTGCGGCGGACCTTGTCGTCCAGAAGGGCCATGGGATAGGTGCCGTCCTTTACGCCTTCGCGGAACGGTTTGGCGAGATAGAAATCGTCGTAGGCGCGGTTGGTTCCCATCTCGAGGTCCATGCCGTGACGCACCGCGCCGTCGGTGCTGTGGACGCCGGCCCAGTCGCTCATGACGAGTCCTTTGAAGCCCCATTCGCCTTTGAGAATCGTATCGTTCAGGTATTCGTTCTCGCTGCAGTAAGCGCCGCGGAACTTGTTGTAGGCGGTCATCACGGTCCAGACTTGCCCTTCAGTAACGGCAGCGTAGAACGCGGGCAGGTAGATCTCTCTTAGGGTCCGCTCGTCCATCTCGACGTTCACGGAGTTGCGGGCGGTCTCTTGGTTGTTGGCGGCGAAATGTTTGACGCAGGAGGCGACGCCTTGGCTCTGCTCGCCTTGGATGTAGCCGACGGCCATGCGGGAGGTGAGCCAGGGGTCTTCGCCGAAGTATTCGAAGTTGCGGCCGTTGAGGGGCGTCCGCATGATGTTCACGCCTGGGCCGAGCATGATGTGTTTGCCGCGGGCGCGGGCCTCTTCGCCGATGGTGGAGCCGTAGGCGTTGGCCAGGGCTGGGTCCCAGGACGCGGCCAGGCAGATGTTGACCGGCATGTAGGTCGAGAAATCGTCGGTTCGACCCGCGGGATTCCAGGTGTCGGGACCGACATCTTCGCGCACTCCGTGGGGGCCGTCGGACATCCAGCGGCGGGGGATGCCGAGGCGGGGGATGGCATTGGTGGTGAATTTTGAGTCGCCGTGGCAGAGCGAAATCTTTTCCTCCAGCGTCATCTTTTGCAGGATGGCGTCGACGCGGGCCTCGAGGGAGGACTGTTGGAGGAGGAGTGTCAGCACCGGTGCAATCACGGGGCTAGTTTACGCCGGTCTGCCGATCGACGAAATAGGCGATCCAGATCGGGGCGTAGGGGGAGGTGCAGCCTTTCGGAACGGGGTAGTCCTTGAACACGCCCAGTTTCTCGCCGATGGCGATGGCCCTCGCACGGTGTTCCGGGGAGTGGATGCCGATTTCGACGAGGGTGTGGTTCATCGACTCCTGGGTGCGGTACGGGGCGTCTTTCAGTTCTGCTTCGATGATGTCGAGGGTTGCGGAGAGGTCGACGCCCGAGCCCTTCAGGATCTGTTCGGTGAGAAGGCTCCAACCGGCGCGGCGGAAGTATTCATCCGAGGAGGTTCGCCACTTCTCGCCGAGTTCGATCTTGTGGGGGTTGTTCTGGACGACGTTACCGACGAACCAGTCGGTGGTTTTGAAGTAGGTCAGCGTCGCCATCATCTCGTCGAGATCGTCGGCGGAAAGGAGTTTCGGTTTGACGATGAGGGTGGCGAGGAGGATGGCTTCGACGTTGCCGGTTTCCCAGAGTTGGAGGGCCAGGTCGTGATTGCTCTTGATCTGTTTGGCCAACGCGCGAAGATTGCTGAGGTTGACCCCGAACTGGTTCTCGCCGGCGCCGTTCTTCCCATTGATCTCTCGGGCTTTCTCGGTGCCCCATGCTTCGAGCTGGGTCATCACTTCGTCGAGCGTCATGGGGTTATTTTCGCATGGATGGGGTAGCGGCGACGCCCTCGTCGCCGTTTCATGGTGTCGGATC
>Ga0307515_10024019_pt1 | contig 10645 bp, 2 predicted proteins | sample 17_EM_MG_FD_194513 | JGI IMG/M metagenome (GOLD analysis project Ga0307515, IMG submission 194513) | Populus trichocarpa ectomycorrhiza microbial communities from riparian zone in the Pacific Northwest, United States - 17_EM | ecosystem: Host-associated > Plants > Roots > Unclassified | place...
AAGCGGCTTACTAGGAGCACGTAGACCTTAAAGATGTTATACTAGAGGTAGAGGATAATTCCACTATAGAATAGGGAACATTAGTAGGGATTAAGACCCCACTAGATACGATTTTTATCGCTTCGCGAGATATAAAAGAAGTAGGATAGCAAGCTATTTCGGCACTTAATAAAGGCAAAAGGCCAAAGGCTTAAGATTCTTAAGACGAGATAAGAGATGACTAAGATTCTTAAGACGAGATAAGGTAAGCTTAAGGACCTATAATAGACGACAACCAATAGAGCAGAGTAGTAGCTTAGTTTAGTAATATATAAATAAGCTTAGGACAGAGTTTCCTATAGGTATAAGATTCTTAAGACGAGATAAGTGAGATTTAAGACTCTTAAGACGAGATAAGAACACTAAGTAAGCCTAGTTAGACTAAGGCTAGGTAAAGCTTAAGATAGAAGCGAGCTTAGGATTAAGAATCTAAAGGGGTTAAGAATTTGGGGTATAGATAAAGACACCTATAAATAAGAGGCAAGAGGCTTCTTTATAGATTAGAGAATCTATAATATAAATAGCGATTAAATTAGGAGACAGATATATAGACCTAGAAGACTTACTAGGAGAATATAGTGTTTAGCCTAAAGATTAACGAGTTAATACTAAGATTAAGAAGTAAAATAACTTTAAAGATCTATCTATAAGACGTAAACTAAAAGAAACTATAGAAGAATTTAGGTAAAGAATTATTGTATAGCAAGAACAGAAACTAGATAAGAGATTTAGTATATTAGGATGTATAAGGGACAGAGCACTAGTACAAAGAATTACTAATAGGCCTAGGGCAGGCATACTAAGAGCTAAGTGGCTTACTAAACTGGAAAATAAAGAGAATCTAGGAATTCCTACTAGATTTAAAGAACGATATATAAAGGGCTGTTATAATATAGTAATAAGAAGATACTTCCTTACGAACGAGCCGTATATACTTAAAGGGCTATACTAAAAGTGGTATAGGCAATAATATAATAATAAGTAGGAAGATTTCTATATATAGTTGGATAAAAAAGTTATTTAAGACTACCTAATTATAGAGAAGGCTATAAGTTATATTAAAGGAGCCTTAATTATAATATTAAAAGATTTAAAGGAGTAATTAGAGGACTAAAGAAGTAAGAGGTAAATTATAGTACCTATAAATAAAGTCGTAACGCTTAAATTAATATAAGAAAGGTTAAAACTTAAGAATAAAGACGAGCTAAGAGTTAATCTAAAACACTAAGTATATTATACGTTAGTATGGATTGTATATATAGATAATACGTGTAATATATATAAAGCACTAAAAGATAAGAACCAAAAGTACCCAATAAGGATATATTAGTTATTAGATGAGGCGAAATATAGAAATACTAAGTATATATATAGTTAGCACCTAGTAGAAGTTTAAGAGTTAGGGAACTTAATACTTTAACTAGGAAGATTCCTTACGGAAGAATGCCTAGATAAATAATAGTGGTGGGAATACTTAAAGAATATATATCTATAGTATATAGAAGATAAAAAGCAAACTAGGTATTAGCTAAAGAGTAAGCTAAGTATAATAAGATTAAGTAGCTAATAGTTAGGAAAAGTGGAGGCCTATAAAACTAGAGGGAACTAGTAATAAAGCCTTATACCCTTAAAGGAATTTAAGGATAATACCTAAACCTATAAGTTAAATAGCAAGATTAATAGTTTAAGGTATTAATAGATAGTAGAGTAATAAGGAACTATATCTCGCTAGCAGTAATTAAAAAAATAGGATTACCTTATAGATAGAAGGAGCAACCTTATTTATTAGTTACGATTTTAGGAGATCTAATAGCCTATAGAGGAGGGATTATTAATCTTAAAATAGGACCTATTTAGATAACCATTAAAGGAAGACGAATTAAGATATCTTTTAATATCCTACTATTAGGACGGAATAAGGCAGTATTAAGAATGCCTTAGTTATAGAAATATAATCTAAAAATTAATTAGATTATAGGTTAGGTTAATATTAGAGATACCTAACGCCATAAGATATAATAGTAAACCAAGTTAGTATAGTACTAAGTTAGAGCGATATATAAAGAGACTAAGTAAGGCTTAAGTTATATACTAAAGAGATACTATAAGTATAGTAAGAAACTATAGTTACTAAAAAGTAAAAGGCTGTTAGATTATATGGTATAGGACTATAAAATAGAATTAGAACTAGGAATAAGTTTAAGGTTCTTTCCAATCTATAAGCTTACTAAAGAGAAGGGTAGAGCGCTTAAAGAGTTTATCTAGGAAAACCTATAAAAGGGATATATTAAACTATTATAGTTATTAGTAGATTATCTAGTACTATTTATACTAAAGAAGAATGGTAAACTAAGACTATATATTAACTATAGATAGTTAAACAGTATTACTTAAAAGGATAGTGTATAATTATAGCACGTGGTGTACCAAACGCGTAGTTACGCGTTTGGTGCACTAACCACTTAGGTGCTAACTAATTAGGGGGGAGGCGCGTCAGTATATAGACCACGTAGTCTACCTTAATAGAATTAACAGTCACCACCATCCCAAAGAGCATACAATACTATACGTATTTCGTGCCCCGGGATATGACTTAATTGTACCATTAAGTTAGTATAAACACTGATTAGTGAGCGCGTATAGATTAGCAATTACTTAATACCTCCTACCGAGCGATATATACGACAGCAACTACCTGTTTAGACTCCTAGTACAACCTACTAGAAGGTTAAAAGTTGGGGATTACAGACCTATCTCTAACTCTATATACTTATTTAAGTCTTAGTACGGTTTACTAGAAGTTTATAAATATAAATACAGACCTTTACAGAACCCCCTATCCTTAACCCCCTTAAACCTTAAACCACTACGGACCTATTAAGACCCCTTACGGAAACCCCCTACCCTTCTACAAACCGTTACGGACCCATTAATCGATTTTACGAACCGTTATAAGACCTCCTCCACCCGCTATAAGCTACCACCACCCACTACAGCTTATATAGACATACTACGCTACATAATATAGCAGATATAACTAAGCAAATTAGTAAAGGTCAAAAGAAGTAGAGTTAGGGAGTTAACCTCACGTTTATAGACGGCGTCAATAACTATATTAATTTCAAAATCCTTAAATACAGATACTATAAGCTTCTAAACGACGACCTATAGGAGTAATATAAGGAAGACTTTGCGGACTTTACGGAAGCTATTCTTAAGGCTTATAACCCTACTGCTATTTATAACCTACGAACCCTTTTACGTTACTAAGGTATATGGGTTAAAAAGGATAAATAAGTTACTATTATACGGTCCTTATATAATATAATATAGGAGGAGGACTAAATAGAATAGACTAAAGAGGAAATCCTAGACTAGGTTAAAGCCACTAATAAACTCTTTACTTCTCCTAAACTTAATAGCATTACTAGCCTTATACCTAACCTACTTAACCAAATTCGTCCTATAAACCTAAGTAATTTCGGAATTAACCTTACGGACTAAAGTATACCTAGTACTAAAGTTATAGACCGTAATACCCCCGTAACCCAAATTACGGACCACAATACCCCTATAAATCAAATCACGGACTAAACCCCTTCTATTATTTAAGTTATAGATCCGTAAACCACCTAAGTAAAGACCTATAGCAAGGAGCTAGCTAACCTAGCTAAGCTCTATACCGACAAATCCAAGTATAGCAGTAAAAACAATAACTTTAACTTTAAACTAACTATCTTTACGGACCTCTATTAGAAGGCCGATATTCCTAAACAGGAGTTTAGCCAAGCCTACTCTACCATACTACGCGGACTAGCCCTTAACTACTACTACACTAACCTTAAAAGTAACCCCCTTAGTATCTCCTTTAATAAGCTATATAAAGCTACATATAACTACTTTAAAGGGCCGGAATATAGGCGTGATATCCTTACCTAATAGAATGCGATTAAGTTATAGACTATAATTAACAAGAATACTAAAAAGTCAACTATAGAGTACCTACAAATTCTTATTAAAGACCTCTGGCACCTATAGCACGGCCTTAACATTAAGCTTCGAACGGACAACTTCCTATACAACAAGCTTATTACAGCTTACTAGGAAGTAGAACCCTACAAATACGCCTATTATAAGCCTACAGATACCGTAGCTGGCCTTATTAATAATTTACAGTCCTCTATTATAACGTATAAAGTCTTAAACCCGCCAGATAGTACCTAAGCCTTTATTACGGACCTGCAAAACCTGCAAACTAACTTAGATGCCTACTTTACGGACCGCCGCTACCGCTAGCAGTACCTGCATCGACTAGGTCCTACCCGCAACCCCCATAACAACTTACGTATAAAAGCATACCTCCGTAAATAAACCAGCCAAAAGTGCTTTGTGTATAGTAAGGAAGGATATTAGTCTATAAGGTATACCTAGGAAGAACGCAACAAGTCTAAGAAGAGATTTAACAGACGGATTAACTAGTTTATCTTAGACTATAAAGGAGAGGAAGTAAAAGAGTCTCTTAATAAGTTAATGGAAGCCCTTATAATTAATTTTAACTTAGATACTTAGGAATAGGAGACCTTAGAGATGTTTTTAACTACTTTTAGACCTTTTACGGACAGCTAAGCCTTTAATATTACGACCATATTAGCCAACCGCTCCTTTACACACTTAATTACACCTAAAAACTGGCCCATAAGTATACCCGTTAGACCCGTTACGGATGTTACGGACCGCAAATAGGACCTATTTATATATATTACTACAGAACACTACACCCCTAAAGAATTCTATAGCGTTATAATTAATATAGGTGCCTCTAAGAAGTCTACTATAGGTTATAGACAGTACCTTATATATAAGACCACCATAAATAATAATACGGATATTAATACTATGCAAACTAGGGCCGTAAACGTCCAATTCGGCATCGGCTCAACTATATTAATTAGATTAGTGGCAGTTAAGACCCTAATTAGCCTAGTTAACTTCCACGTAGTAAAAGCGGACACCCCTTTTCTACTCTATCTTACAGACATAGATAGGTTATAGGTTTACTATAATAATATTACGGACACCGTAATTGGCCCTATAACTGCCCTAGGAAGTAAATATATTACCCTACTAATTATATAACAATTTAGACACCCGTTCCTTATATAGGGAGAGACTTTACGGACCTATATTTAGGAATCTTTTAACTATAACCCGTGCTACCTTACTAGTACTAAAATCCACCAACTATACCACTATTTTGGCCACCTGTTAGCCGAAAAGCTATATAGAGTCCTTAAACGTTCTAAATATAACAACGTTAATAGGAAGGCAATTAACTACCTAACTAAATATTACTCCTTCTGCTAGAAATACGGACGTTCCCTAGGCTAATTTAAGTTCACTCTTTATAAAGACCTTAATTTCAACCACTTAGTGTACGTAAATATTATATATATTAACGGCAGCCTAGTATTATATATAATTAACAAGGCAACCCGCTATTAAGCCGCCCGTTAGCTGCAAAATATATCCGTAAAATATACTTAGGATATTTTACGGACCTGCTAGATTAACACATACGTTAGACCCCCTAAGTATATTACCTACAATACTAGTAGGAACTTTATTAGCAAGGAATTCCAGTAGTATGCTACGGCTATAGCTATATTAATAAAAGCTGTCCTAGTTAAGGTATATTGGTCCGTTAGGCTTATTAAGCGAGCTTACCTAGCCTTATAGAGAGCTTACTAGATTATTACGGACGAATATAAGGACATCTAAAAGGAACTAGCTCTATAGATAGCCGTAAAAGCCATTAATAACACCACTAGCCCTAATAGACTAGTACCTACCCTCTTAGTCTATGGAGCCTACTTAAGGATAAGTAAACTGGACCCTCCTGCCCCGTCTATTATAGAACGAGCAGCTACAATACGGAAGGCAATAGCCAAAATAGTTAAATTACAGGCTAAACAAACTGTTAATAACGCCCTATACTACCGCAACGGACCTAATACAACCCTAGTATATAACCTCCCGCTTAATTCTAAAGTCCTCATATAGTGTAAAAGCGGTAATTAGACTGGACCTTACCGTCTACTAGCCGTAGAAGACGAGACCTATTATATATAGCTCCCTAGCGGACCAATAAGCTTTAGAAGCACATCCGTAAAACCCTATTTTTAGTCCAAAAATACCTATAACGTTAAGCCAGACGAACCAGAAGCACCTACCAAATTAGACAAACTAGAAGCACCCTTACCTACCCTAGAGGTCCCCCAGAAACCCACTAAACCTACTAAACCTACTATAAAGCGTGGCCGAGGACGCCCCCATAAGAACCCCATAATGGAGAATTACCTAACCTCTATAGGCATATCCGTAAAGCAATCTCCGCCTACAGATATATTAGTTCTGGTATAGGAAACCCCTTTTACGGACTTACAACGTAAAGAAATTAACGGACTACTTAAGAAGGGCGTCTTTGCGGCTGTAACGGAGAGAGACGTTCTATAAGGCGTCCGTATATTTAACTTACACTTTATTAACAAGATTAAGCACCCTAGTACTAACAAAGCCTTTAAGAAATTAAGGCTCGTTATATAAGCCTATAATAACCAAAGAAAGGACCTAGTCCTTATATAATCGCCTATAATTTAACAAGTCAGTTAACGGATTATACTTGCACTTACGCCTAGACTATAGTAAGCTAAAACCATAGCCCTCTACTTACGGGATATCTTATAAGCCTACGTATAGTCTAATACCTACCTAAGTAAGGACATTTTTATATAACTACCCCTTAAGCTTAACTTGCAACTAGGAACAATTCTATAGGTTATAAAACCCCTTTATAGAGTGCCGGAAGCTGGAAACTACTAGTTTAAAATATATCACTAGCATTATATTAGTAAACTTAAAATAAAACAGTTAACCTACAACTCCTGCCTCCTATATACCCCATTAAACGGTCTTAATATTATTAGACTCTAAACGGACGATACCCTCTTTCTAGCAGACTAGACCTTTACGGACGCTAAAAAGACTAAACTATAAGAGGTAAAGTTCTTAGCAAAGCCGCAAGAGCAGTTAACTAAGTAGACTCTAATTAAATTTAACAGAGGCTTAATTACGCAAAAGGGTAATATAATCCAGCTAACTTAGGAACACTAAACTTAAAACCTAAGGCTTATTATAGCAAAGCCTACGGACCTTATTAGCTCCCGTAAAGAGACCCATAAGACCGTAAATATAAAGGACTAATACGCTGCACAGCGTACAAGAGGCGCCTATATTGCCATAGTCTATTAACCCAAATCTGCCTATAATTTATCCTTTACGGCCTAGGTAATAGATCTATAAGAGGAAAATATTAAGCAGCTAAATAAGCGTATTTAGTGGCAAATTAACAATGCAATAAGAGGACTTACTTTTATACCACTAGACCTAAATTCCCTTAGCGTACTAGTATTTATAGACGCCTCCTTTACTAATAATAGGGACCTGTTATTATAAATTGGCTTTATAATTGTACTTATAGACCGTAATTAAGACGCAAATATACTACACTAGTCTTTAATTAAGTGTAAGCGAGTAACCCGCAGTATACTGGCTTCTAAACTATATATACTAGCCCATAGCTTTAACATAGGAGCCGTAATTAAGTTAATAATCTAGAAGATCCTATAACTGGAGCAATTACCCCTAGTTCTATGCACCAATTTAAAGTCCCTTTACAACTATATAGTTAAACTAGGTACAATATAAGAGAAGAGGCTCATAGTCGACCTAATGTGCTTACGTTAGGCCTATGAACGACGTAAGATTATGGAGGTTAAATAGATTAGCAGCGAAAACAACCTAGCGGACGCTATAACTAAGGCAAAGCTATACTAAGCTCTTAAAACCCTAATTGATACAAATAAGCTTAATCTAAAGGTTGTAAAATGGGTGGAATGAGACTAACGGAGCACTTATAGTTTATTTACGGCCCATTGGAAGGCCGTACGGTTTATTTAACGGACCGTAAGGAGGACTTACGGTTAGCTAAGAGCACCGTTTGGAAGGCAGCCTAGAAGGCACCTCAGGAGGGATTTCTTATATATTTCTTTTGTGTTTTATAGCTCTACTAAAGCGATTACGGAGGTTATATACAATTAAGTCATTTTCAAGTGCCGCTAGTATATAATTATAGCACGTGGTGTACCAAACGCGTAGTTACGCGTTTGGTGCACCAACTACTTAGGTGCTAACTAATTAGGGGGGAGGCGCGTTAGTATATAGACCACGTAGTCTACCTTAATAGAATCGACAGTTACCACTATCCCAAAGAGCATACGATACTATACGTATTTCGTGCCCCGGGATACGACTTAATTGTACTATTAAGTTGGTACAAACAGATAGGTATTCTTTACCCTTAATTAGTGAAATCTAAGATAGGATAGGTAATGCGTAAATCTTTACAAAGATAGATCTAAGATAGGTATACCATTAGATTAAAATTAAGGAAGGCGATAAATAGAAAGCAGCCTTTAGGTTAAAGAAAGGACTATATAAACTATTAGTTATATAATTCGGACTTATAAACGTATTAGTAATATTCTAGAAGTGTATTAATAATATATTAGGAGAGCACTTAGATAAATTTGTTATAGTATACCTTAATAATAATATTATCTACTTAATAACTAAGGAAAAATACGGGGAATACGTTAAATAGGTTTTAAAGAGACTATAAGAAGAACAGATACTAGTAATAATTAAGAAATACAAGTTCTTTACTAGAAAGACCGATTTTATTAGATTTATTATTAAACTAGGCTAACTTAGTATAGATCTAAAAAAGATTAAGGCTATAGTAAATTAGTAAGAACTAGAGAATATTATATAGTTAAGATTATTCCTAGGGTTTTATAATTACTATAGAAGGTTTATAGCGTAATAGTTAAAGAATATTAAACTATTTATGCGACTAATAAAGAAAGAGGAACTATAGGTATAGGGAAAAAAGTAATAAAAATTGTTTAAAAAAGTTAAAGAGTTATTTACCTAGGAGCCAGTCTTTAAGATTTATTAACTAGGACTAGAGACGGTTATAGAAATAGATATATTAAACTATATACTAGGGGCATACTTTATATAGAGGTATTAAAATAGATGGCACCTAGTGGTATATTATAGTCGGAAGATAATACCACTAGAGTTAAACTATAATATCTATAATAAAGAGTTGTTAGGTATAGTTATAGTATTAAAGGAATAAAGAGTATTCTTATAAGGTATAGAAAAACTATTTATAGTTAAAATAGATTATAAAAACCTAATAGGATTCCTAATAATAAAGGAACTTAACTAAAGATAGGTTAGATAGGTAGAGATACTTATAGAATACTATTTTAAGATTTAGTATACTAAAGGTATAGATAATATGCGAGCAGATACTTTAAGTTAAAAGGCTAAACTATAAAATAATAAGAAGCTATTAGGGGCTTTACCATAAAAAGATATAGACGGATTAATTAGGTACAATTATTTAAAAATTATAGTAACTTAAAAAGAACTAAAAAGAGTCTATAAGACACTAGAAAGCTTTTAAGTATAAAAAATTCTAAAAGTATAGCTAAAATATCTATAAACGGATATATACAAAAATTAGAAAATAAAGTATATCCTAAAGAGTATAGCAGAGCAATTTATGGAAGATTTCTATAAGGGATTAACTTAAGGACATAATAGGGCTATAGGCTTAGTATTAAGACTCTAAAAGGAGTATATTATTAATAGAATCTAGGGCTTAGCGTAAAAAGTTATAAAGGAGTATCTAGATTATTAAAGGAATAAACTAATAAGATATAAGCCGTATAGAAGGCTATAACCTATTAAAATACTAGAGAGACTATAGGAGGTTATATTATAGGACTTTATTATTAAGTTATTAAAGTTAAGAGATTCTATTACCGGACAAGATTATAACACGATTTTAGTAATAGTAGATAAGCTTATAAAGTAGGGATACTTTATAGTATATACGGAAGAAATATTAGTAGAAGATAGTACTAGAATCTATATTAAAGAAGTATTTATAAGATATGGAGCACTAAGTAAAATTATATTAGATAGAGATTTAAGATTTATAATAGTATTTTAGGAGGTATTCTTAGCGGAATAAGGAGTTAGAGTAGTAACTTTTACCGCATATTATCCGCAGATAGATAGTTAGATAGAAAGATTAAATTAAACACTAAAATAGTATCTAAGGCATTATATTAATTGTATACAGAATAATTAAGTATCGCTATTATTAGTTATATAGTTTATATATAATACAATACTATAAAAAGGTATAGGTATATTACTATTTAAGGCAAATTACGGATATAAACTAAGAATATTATTATTACTATAATAAGTAAAGAAAATAAGTAGCATAGCTAAAAAAAGAATAAAGACGTTAATAAATCTTTATATAGACCTTATATAGTTAGTAAAGAAAGTATAAAAGAGAATAAAAAAGTACTATAATGCTAAGAGATCTAAGGGACTAGATCTTAAGGAGGGAGATAAAGTATAGCTACTATATAAAATTTTTAAGAGTTAACAACTAAGT
>Ga0307515_10024020_pt1 | contig 10644 bp, 4 predicted proteins | sample 17_EM_MG_FD_194513 | JGI IMG/M metagenome (GOLD analysis project Ga0307515, IMG submission 194513) | Populus trichocarpa ectomycorrhiza microbial communities from riparian zone in the Pacific Northwest, United States - 17_EM | ecosystem: Host-associated > Plants > Roots > Unclassified | place...
CATGAAAGAGGTTGGGAAAAAAAAAATAAGAAATGAGAGTTAATCTTTTTTCAAATAAAAAAAAATGTCGATAAGTTATATTAGTTTTGCGAGATCATGAATATCTCTCAAACTATATATTGGATCAAACTGAAATTTTATAAGGAGATACTAGACACATATATCTATATTTTATAAAATTTTAGGTCAATTTGATTTCAGTAACATATTATTTAAATTGGTCAAAGTTACTATTACTATTTTGATAGATTCATCAACAAAGTATTTTTTTTTTGGCTATTTTCAGCTCAATTAGTCCAGACTTATAATGGGTTAGTTTTGAACAAAAAATGAAGATTAAATGAAACTTATTTAGACCCTAAACTTGTGCATGGGCATGGGCATGGGCTACAATGGTTTATAATGTGGTTTGGATTCATTGAAGAATTAGAGTCTCTTTTTTCTTAAGTTATGTGTGATGGCTAGAGGCTTTATAAATACTTTAGTTTCATTTTTCTTTTATTTCTTTTGGCTCTTTTTAATTTTCAACAGCTTAGAGAAAAATTTTAACACTCAGTTTTTTATTCTTAATTTATGCTTTTGGGTTTGATTAATTAGATAAGATCCAAAACTTGTTTGGGTCATACTTTCGGGTTTATTAATATAGTTTTTAGGTCAATTTTGTAAGCGGATCAATTTAGATCACGATAGTAAATCCATCAGGGCTTTTATTTTTAAAGAGTATAAATACTCTTGATAGGGATAAAATATTCAGACTTGATAATACTATAGTTGTTGAATTTATTCAGCTTGTGTGAGAGAGATTATCACATTCTTTGGTTCTCTAATAAACGAAATTGACATATCGAAGATTAATTGATTTTGTGGTGTCTTTCTTATATTTTTTATTCATGAATTGGTATTTGTAGAGTAGGGGTTATTATTCTGATAATGTTGGTACTTTAGGATAAGTTTTCAGTCACACTTCTATCAAACATGTTTCGACTTTTCAGGATTCATTATCATTTTTATTGTAGATTGCGTGACAATGTAATTATGAGATTCACATCATACTCTCTCTTCTCAATATTATAGAGGGAAAAAAAACTAAACCAAACCCAAATAAAATTAAAAACAAAATCATCAATCAAATATTGTAATATAAGATTTTTTTAGAAAATTCAACTCAAATTGAAAGTAGAAAAGAAAAGGAATTCTAGTAGCAGCTTATTAAAATTATCTCTTTACCCAAAATTCTTTGTACATAAGGAGATTATGAACATTAGCATAAAATGATTTGGGAAAAACAGTGTTCATTTACTATAGTGTCCCCTTTTGGTCTTTCGAATTTCTCTTTTTTTTTTTCATTTTGATTATTAAATTTTATTTATTTTTAATTACATCATTACAAGAAAAACATGGTTTTATTTGTTGTTTTTTTATTCAATTTGCATATTCTCATATGCCTGATTTAAAGTTAAATATTACAACTTTGAATTAGAGACCAATCTTACAAAAATTGATTTTATGTTATTCTTAAATTTAAAGTTGAAAGATCAAGGATAAAAGTTGATATATTGTTTTTAAAAAACAAAAAAAACCACACCTTTTCATGCTTTTGCTGCTCAAAAGGCATATAAATATTCATTTTGAATCTTCAAATTTCATATTTTTCATATGGTGTCCCTTTCTTTTAGTTTTTTAAGTTTTATCTGTATTGTTTTTTACATTTTAATCATTGAATGTCTAAAAAAAAAAGAGAAAATTGCTAGAAAAAAAAATGTTCTCGGATGACCAAATTTTAGTCATCAATAACTACGAGTTTGGTGTTTTTAGATTTGTCTTTAAAAGAGTATCTTAATAGAAGTGATTTATGCCTTCAATGATGCCTATCAAGGTAAATTAAGACTCTGATTTTTTTTAATATTTGATTTAATTTTGAGTTTTGGTTGAAATTTGATTTTTTAATTTTTTTTAAATGTTCTAAAAACTTATACCCTAATTTTTGAATCAAAGAGCTAGCTTCAATGGTTGGGAAATGGTGCCGATTATATATATATATATATATAAAATGGGAGCTTCATTCACTCTTATGGCATGGTTTTCAAATATTATTATAGCTTTTATGATAGTATTAACATTTATTTTTTTAATAATTATATATGAACATAAAAAACTTATTTTTTAAAAGCAAATTACCTCATGAGCATTTAAATGTCTATTTAATTATTGTTTTTTTGTAGATACTTTAAATGGTTTTCTCATATTTTATATTTTTTGATATTTCACATATAAATTATCAATTTATGTTTATTTTATCCAAACTTTCTTTTAATATTATAATAATTTTTAATTAAACATGGTCCTTAAAAATAGAATTTTTTGTAAAAAAGAAAAAAACATGAATAAAAAAGGGAAGTTTTGATTAGAGAGATATATTTTTTACTACTCATTTCAAATCAATAGAATTTTCTTTAATTGCCTTTATTTTTTATTCAATAAACCATATTTCTAATAAAGAAGTTATTTTTAAAAAAACAACAAATAACATTTATCAGAAAATAGAATTTTGACAAAAAACATTTGTCTCCAAACTTTAAATAATTATATTTTTTACAAACATTTATTTTTATTACCGCACAATTAAATAAAAAAAATTAAAGAATTACCCATGTTACTACTACAAGATTTCACAATTTTACCGATGGAAATATTCCGTCGGTCTGTGATTCAGAGTTCGTCGGTATTTTTTTTACCGACTAACTCACCGACAAACAACGTTCATCGGCTTACCTTTCGTCAGTAATACCTAATTTCATCGCTAAGTCAGTCGGTAAAAAAAATTGCCGATGGTTTTACAGACGAAAATTACACGCCAAAAAACAATTCCCGCTTGAAATATACCGACGGATTTATTTTGTCGATGATAGTGGCATATCCAGTAAATATTTTTTAGCTCCCGGTTAAATGCCAACGAATGGTATCCCTCTGTAAATTTGTCGGTGGGTGTGGCATTTCCACCACTCTGTGAAATGCCGACAAAATTTATCCGTCTGTAAATTCGTCGATGATTGTGGCATTTGCACCAAGCTACTGTGAAATGTCGACGGAAACATTTTGTCTATAAATTCATCGGTGATATTGGCATTTCCCACTCTCTGTCAAATGTCGAGGGATACAGTCCGTCTGTAAATCCTTCGGTGATTTGTTTAAATATTTTTTATGCAAATACAATTTAAACATCAAAAATAAAAAAATAAAGTTACATAATATTCATTACAAATTGAATGTGTTTCAAAAAAAATATTAAATTAACATAATGGCGGAGCTGAAGGAGGAAGAGGAGGCTGGTTGTTATACGGCCAAAAAGGAGGCGCACATGTATCACCACTCTGTGATGCCATGTTCATGACCATTTGGCGAAGTTGTTCATAATTCGCTGAGAGTTGCTCGTATTTCTTGGTGAGATGAGTAGTGTGTTGTTCATAAGTCGCCGATAGGTGCTCGTATTTTTCGATGAGTTGAGCCGTGTGTTGCTGCAAGGCCACAAACTCCTTAGATTGGGTGCTCGATACTGATTGGGAGCTCCCAATGGTTGAGACACTATGGGTCGCCCGCAAGTTCTCTGTCGTAGTGTTGGAGAGCCCGTACACCAGATTTTTATCGGGTCCATCGGATGATCCTACCTCCATCCACAAATCCGAATCGAAATCCGGATGGGTTGAAGGATCGTCCCTATATCTCTCCCTCAACCGGCTATTATAGGTCTCCTGAAAATGAAAAAAGAAATCATCATATTCAATTCAATAAAAATAATAACTTATGAAATAAAATGGTTGAACAAACATACCACAAAGTGTTGAGCGCGGTTGTCAACGAACTATTGCGCCTCCTTTTGGCGGCCTTGACTCCACTCATGCGTCTCAACAAACAGCTCCATTGTGCTCGACTCACGTCTAAGAGACATAGCCTGTAAGGAAAAAAATTAATTAAGTAACAACAAATTATTTAACGATATATTTCATTTAAATTAATCTTACCATCTGTTTCACATGTGCAGCAAAATGAATGGAGCCACCAGTGTGTGTTGTCACCGAGCCATGAATTGGCCGGTTTCGGTTGCCAGCATCGGACTGTGAGCATCGTGTGAACCGCTCAGACATCACATGCGCAAGATATTACGGCCATATATCTTCCGGAATGTATAGCGGTTTGAAATCCCTCCAAACTGTCACGTCGTTCCAGCCTTGGAAACCGTTATCTCTCGCGTTTGTTTTTGCCTTTCTTTATGTTTCATACCAAAAATCACGCAACCTACTTCCATATCGAGAAATTAGATTTTGAAACATAAATGTTTTCTAAAAAAAAATTATATTTTTTTCGATGTTACCTAGTTGCTGCGTGATTTTCCCCCACCCTCCTCACAACAGTGTCATGCGCATTGTCCCAGCTGAATTTGTTCTATGTATAAATAATTAATTTTAAATAATAATAATAATTTATTTACAATTATATTAATAATTTATAAGAAATAAGTTGGAAATTAGAAATTAACATCAACCTCAAATCTGTCAAACCATGCATCGATTTGAGGTATCCATTCAGGATGTCTGGATACTTGACTCCATTGAAATAATAGAATCTCCATTGACGATTTAAACGCTGATGATATTACTCGGGCGGCCTCAATGTTTGTGAACCTGAAAATAAATTAAATTAATGAAATATTGATTAGTTGTTCATAAATTATGTTATAATTAAAAAAAACTAAAACCGAAACAAACTTACATTGAAAGGTCATCCTTCCATTGTGCCTCGTACTTGCGGGTGAATTCATTCCGCTGCGAACGCACACCACCTTTGCGTTGTGAAACCGCGCTGGAAGAGGCAGCATCGGGTGACGGCGTAGGTGCCTCTTCTTGATTGGCACCTAAGGACATGTCATCCTCGCTGCTAGAAGAACTAGTTGCGACCATACGTGAGCGACGAGCTGTTGATTTCATTATACGCATCTACACAATTTTATACGAATAATTGTATAATTAAATTCGATTGTTAAAAAAAAATTCGGCAACACCTCCCTTATACTAGAGACTACCCAAACTTTTCAAACCTCCAAATATTGACAATTGTCACAACTAATTGAAAACAATGTTCTTGCTAAAAGTTCTAAAGTTCTAATTTTTCTCTATTGGGTTATTCTTATCTCATAATATGGGTCACGAGTTTATCAGGATATCCAAGTCCTTTAGTACTCCATAAACAGTATTCAAATTAATATTTGATGGAAAATCTAAGGACAATATCTAAAACTTTAACCTTCAATATCTCCACTTCATGGAGCATTGAAGAAGTAATTATATGTTTATTTGACCACCACAATTGTAAATTCAACAAAGAACAAATAAAATTGTTAAAAGTTCTAAGGTTTTTAATATATACATACATACCAAATAAAGTTCTAATTTCATTGCCAAAAAATTTATTCATATATATTCAATTACTAATTACAAGCTAAATTCAACAATAACAATTAACATTAATGGAAATACATAACAAAAATAACAATAGATAAAACAAGGAACAAATAAAAAAATAAAATCTTAAAGCAAATGAAGAAGAGGAAGTACATACATTTTAATTTGCTGAAGATTGAACTAAAGATTACAAGCCAAAAACACAAAAATCTTGAAGGAAAAAAACAAAACTCTGAAATGAAGAGACGAAAAAATGAACTGAAAGGGAGGTCACTGGGATTTATTGCGAAGTTTTACCGACGAACATTTAAATAATAGAAAATTTTATTTATTCCATCGGTGACGTTTCGAAAATCTGTCGGTAAATTTTGAATTTTGCACAAGAATTTTTAATTACCCTCCATATTTTTTGCGGTTCGTCGGTAATTCCATCGGCAAACGTACGCGGTCAGAGATGCATTTAATGCTCCGCCCTTTGGAATTCGCACAGTCTGTCGGTGAACTTGTCGGTGATCATGAATTGCCGATAAATGCCTACAAACATGATTCCGTCTGCCAAGTCGTCGGTGATTGTGCCATTTCCACCACCCTCTATGAAATGCTGACGGACTAAATCCATCCGCAAAGTCATCAGTGATGATTGTGTCATTTCCAGTGAGGCTACTATGAAAGGCCGACGGACAGTAATTCGTCCGCAAAGTCGTTGGTGATTATTGTGTCATTTCCAGTGAGGCTACTGTGAAATGCTAACGGACGGTAATCTGTCGGTATGGACGTCGGTGATAGTGCAGTGTGCAAGAAAGATTATGTTTGTTTTGCCTATTTACCTTCCTGCAAACACTTAAATTACAAATTGTTTACCGCATAAAACAATAACAACAGTGCTTAAACAATACACACTTATAAAATAAATATTTTGTGTTACAAAATATATCATCCATAATATATATTACATGAAAAAAAAAATTTACACATTGCTTCATTCTGATAGTTAGTCAGAATTTTCTTCTTCTTCGTCGTCAATTGAATAGTCATCACCTTCATCACAATCTTCAATATGAATATCATCATTATCTTCATCGACATTTGCTTGTCTGCTAGAGTTCAAAGCAATATTCAACTCCTCTGCGTCAACATCAACAAGACTATCATCGAAAAAACAAAAATTTGAATTGTCTTCCAAGTCAATCGAAGGAGTAACTTGATATGGTTCAACCAACTCACTAACTTGAAAAACTTCATCTCGCACACTTGTGTCTTCATTCTCAGCATAAACAACCTCGACACGACCCCTGGGTTTTGTTTTTATAACGGATAACCAATCAACTCTTGATCAATCCTTTCTAAAGGAATGGGTGTATGTGTAATAAACTTGTTGACATTGCTTTGCGAAAACAAAGACATCATTTATGTTATGGAGTCTAACTTTTGAGTTGATTTCGACCAGACTATGGTGAGGATCAACTCTGATTCCTCTATCAGTCCTGTCATACCAATAGCATTTGAATAAAAACACTCTATTCTGCTCGCTATGATATTGTAGTTCGACGACCTCTTCTAATCTACCATAGTAGTCAACATCTAACTCACTACTAGTTGATCCCTTAACACAAACACCGTTGTTGTATGTTTTTCTTCCATGCTCGCATTCTTCAGTATGGAACAAATATCCATTGACAAAATACCTATTGTAGCACTTAACTTTTCTTTCAGGACCCAGGCTTAGTGAAGACAATGACTTAACAGCACTCTTTCCCATTTGATAAACCTTGTATGTAATGTACAACAATGAACAGTAAACGAGAATTTCATAATGATATGCATACAGTAATTTTGCAAGTGATAATGAGTTTGTGATAGTACTTATATGTATTCTGAACCACGTGGTAAATTATTCATCTTGTAATTGAAAGATCTGGGATTCGGTTAGCTGTGAGTTATTGGACAGTAAATATTATCGATGTTGCTTGCAAGTGATAATGAGTTTATGATATTACAATATATAAATAGTATATTATTAACAAAGTTTAATTAGTAGTACATATATATACTTACTGAATAAAATGTCTCAGCTCATCACAGTTAAATAGCACATAATTGTGTGCTTGTCTGAACTATATTTCCGAAAAATATCTTCCCCTTAAAGCATTTTTAGGTGTGGGTCATCCAGGATTGGAGAATATTGACAAGTTCCCACTGGAAGGCACTTCACCGCCATCATCATGCCGTGGAACGCGATTGATTCTCGTTCTCAGATGAGGTTTGAAATAGTACGAGATAAATGTTGAGATCTCCTCAACAATATAGGCCTCACATATCGAAGCCTCAACATGCGCCTTGTTCTTAACCTTTTTCTTGAGATTGAACAAGTACCTGCATTGAATTAATCAAATATTTTCAATTAAGAAAAACAAAGAAAAAACTTTTATATATGAATTATAATGCAACTATAATATCTAACTGTTTGAATGGGTACATCCATCTATAGGTTCTCTAACTTTTGCCTCGAACGGTAAATGTATGGGGAGATGCTCCATTGAGTCAAAAAATGATGGAGGGAATATCATCTCAAGTTTTCATAGTGTCTTGACAATATTTGTTTCAAGCCTCTCAATGTGATCAACATTCAACTTGGTGGAGCATATATCTCTAAAGAAATGACTGATCTCCGTGAGTGCATCCCATATCCCTTTTGGCAACAAATCACGATAAGTTAATGAGATGAGTGTTTGCATAAACACGTGGCAATCAAGACTTTTCATTCCATACAATATGTATTCCTCCGTATTAACCAACCTTGATATGTTCGAGGCATGTCCATCGGGGAAACGCAGACTCTTAAGCCATTTGTAGACTAGTAGTTGTGCGTTTTTCTCTAACACGAAGCTTGCTCTTGGTTTTGCGACTTGTGACCCATCACAAACAAACTCCATATTTTTACGGTTACAGAACAAAGCTATATCCAATCTAGCCTTGATGTTGTTCTTTTTCTTCCCCTTCACATCCATGACGGTGTTGAAAATGTTCTCAAACACATTCTTTTCTATGTGCATGACGTCAAGGTTATGGCGGAGGAGATTGGTCTTCCAATAAGGAAGCTCCCAAAAGATACTTCACTTTACCCAATTGTGGGTCAAACCAAAACCAAGAAACTTTTGCTTACCTGATTGAAGACCAAACACAATGTCATCGTACTCTGATATAACATCATGCAATTCTTCACCAGAAAGATGCGGGGGTGCAACATCCTTTTCAACTCTGCCAACAAATAAATCCTTTATGTTCTTTCTGTACCTGTGATTCGGTGGCAAGAAACGACGGTGACAGTAAAAAAAAAAGCTTTACCTCCGTTTGTTAGCGTGAATGCGTTGTTGTTTTCTATGCAGTATGGACATGCTAGTTTTCCATGCGCGCTCCAACCAGAAAGCATTCCATAAACTGGAAAATCATTGATGGTCCACATTAAAGCCGCCCTCATAACAAAATTTTGTTTCCTCGATATATCATAAGTCAAAGCTCCAAAGGACCATAACTGCGTCAACTTATCAATCAATGGTCAAAGACAAACATCTATATTCCAGCCCGGGCTGCTCAGACCGGGTATGACAGTATATAAAAACATGAACTCCGACCTCATACACATTCCTGATAGCAAGTTATAAACTGTCAGTATGACCGGCCAACAAGAATAAAAAGCAGCAAATGACCCGAATAGGTTGAATCCGTCTGTACACAACCCAAGACACACGTTTTTTGATTCAGCTGAAAAGTGAGGATGCACATTGTTAAAGTGTTTCCACGCTTCGCCGTCAGAAGGATGCACCGTCACTCCATCAACCGCATCATGTGATTAGTGTCATATCATGTGCTCAGCAGTCCTTGGTGACATGAATAACCTCTCAGTCTAGGTGTGAGTGGGAAGTATCTAAGTTTTTTATATGCCACTAGAGTCTTTCCCCTGCTAGTTTTGGGTTTGTAACGGGAATGCCTACATGTCATGCACTTAGTCAGCTCAACATTTTCAAGGTAGTATAACATGCAGAAGTTAGGGCACATGTTAATTTTCTGGTATCCTAAACCGAGGGGTTTCATCATGGACTTCGCAACATAGAAGTTCTCTTTCAGCCTGTTCCCTTCAGATAAAATGCTTCTCGCCCATTCAATAATTTTTTCATACCCGGCCTCACTCAACCCGTGATCTGACTTGATGGTGAACACCTATGCTACAGCCGATAATTTATTGTGGTTCGTGCAACCATCCCATAATGGTTCGTCAGAATCTTTCAAAAAATCAAAAAACCTAGTGGCATCTACATTAGATTGGACATTGACTGACATTACCTTGATTCATTCTCATTGTATCCATAACCATATTCCTATAAGGATTAGTGTTGTCATTTGCAATTTCATGCACGTTGCTAGCACTAGAAGTTGACCCAACCACCCTTTCTTCCATGCTCTTATTACGAACAAATACTTCTCCGTATGCATACCAACACCGGTAATTCTCCATAAACCCTTTGTGTAGAAGATGCATCATTACAGCATCTGGATGCAGATACTTTTTATTTTGACACTTCCTGCATGGACACCTAATACCGCCTTCAGTAAAATTTATGGGAATAGATGTTGTGAAATTAATAAAACCCTGAACCCCGTTACAATAATCCATCCTCCGCAATCCTTGGGGTAAATCTCGATACATCCATGAACGATCATCCATGACTTCTATCGAACCTATATAAAATTATGATGAAAACATGTATTAATTAACTATGTAAGGTAAATAGATTTGCAAAAATATTGGTTTACCTCGAGACTATCCAGCAAACTAATTACAACTTCTCATAAATATTAAATATTCATTATCAATTATCAACGTCCATATAAATTTATGGAAATTACAACTCCGCAATAGCATTGATAAAAATCAAAACAAACTCGTTAAATAAGCTATTAATTATTTCACCACAACACATGTAATTCAGTAATTCAATAAAGTTTCAATAATTTACAAACAAATACAATTTTACAAAATCTAAAACAAATCATAACAAGTACAAAATTATACATTCATATACTACAAGTTTGTTTGAGAAATAACAATAAAACATGTACATATACTAACAAAATACATATACTAAAAAAACAATAAAATTGACATTTAAATGTTAAAATTTAAAAAGAT
>Ga0307515_10024022_pt1 | contig 10643 bp, 10 predicted proteins | sample 17_EM_MG_FD_194513 | JGI IMG/M metagenome (GOLD analysis project Ga0307515, IMG submission 194513) | Populus trichocarpa ectomycorrhiza microbial communities from riparian zone in the Pacific Northwest, United States - 17_EM | ecosystem: Host-associated > Plants > Roots > Unclassified | place...
ACCATCGCGCGCATGACGCGTCGGATGTCAAAACAACACCTTGCCCTCGCCATTGAATTTGAAGCTTTTGATCCTCATACAAATCCTCTATCGCGATCAAATCCTGGAGGAGTTTGCAATGCCTCGCAGACGCGCACCCCCTACTGCCGCTGGCAGCAGCAGCGCTCACCCAATCCTTCGTACACCTGACGATATTGCTGGTTAGAGGTGTGCTTTCTTTACCCTCCAGCAGGGCCTTTATTTAAGCGTTGAACAGTCCAACCAGCTCTAGCCTTATATGACAAACCAGATCCTGTGCAGCAGCTTATTACCTAACTAACGAAGCTTGCTGATGATATGGTGGAGGACAACGAGGAGCTTATATTACTAAGAGGCGAGAATATCTACACCTATTCCCTCTATCGTCGCTATTAACTGCCCTGCTGCCATATCTAGGAAAACCGCTTTTTATATGGCTGTTTAAGGGGAGGCTATAAGCGCCGGGCGCGTATATAGGGGGAGTCCGGCTACGAAATATATGAGGCTATGGAGTCTACAACTGTTAGCGGTGAAGTTTGCAAGGCTGGTATAGAAGAATTTAAGCGCGAATCTGGCGTCAAAGTAGAAAGAACTCAGATTAAGCAACTGGCGAAGCCTCAGATATCAATGGGGGCTTTATTAATCCAAGTATAATAATTAGTAAGCTCTGCCTGCCAGCCTGGCAGCGACGAGGACGAATAAACACTCCAAGATTTAATCGCGATAGAATATTTGTGTGAGGATCAAAAGCTTCAAATTCAATGGCGAGGGCAAGGTGTTGTTTTGACATCCGACGCGTCATGCGCGCGATGGTGCGCACGTACCAAATTACTATGGGGCGGGCATATTACAAATGCACGCTAGGACTTAGTTCCACAAGCAACGTAACCGACACCGAAATTCTGAGGACAACATCAACTCGTGAGCTGCCGAACGTCAAACAACCCCACAACACACCCACACCCACATACGCAACCAAGACCCTTCCTTTAATTCTTGTGCGCATTATCGAAGTGGAGCCAACAATTTTCGCCGGAATCAAGATATCACTAGAAGATGTCTGGACGAGGTAAGAAAACCGATGACTTCAGAATTGAGCTCATACTAACTCTTACGTAGGCCCTCGCGGAGGTGGCAAAGGTACGGCATAAATATTTCCTGAAATTTCAAGCAAAGTACTAGAACTGAAATTTTGAACAGTCCTGCTGCCGCCAATCAACTTCATCTTCAAGCTCCTCCAGTCGCGCGCGCCGGTACAGATTTGGCTATTTGAACAGCTTGGAATAAGGATAGAGGGCAAGATCAGGGTCTGTCACAAGCCAGGACTTTATATCCAGAGCTCTAATGAATTGCCCAGGGCTTCGACGAATTCATGAATTTGGTTATCGATGATGCGGTTGAGGTAAAACTAGCTACAAAGGCCGAAGAAGAATCAAGGCGACAATTAGGTTAGTGAATACCTAATCTAGGATGTAATTTTCACTACTAACATCTTTATAGGTCAAATATTACTAAAAGGCGATAATGTTTCACTTATACAAAGCTTACAAGTTTGAGCTATGTTCAGTATGAAGATGATCAGGCTGTTAGCGTAGTACTACGGTTCTCACGTGGTCAGGTGCGAGTGCGCATTTTCTGCAACTAAAACGAGCCGCTTCTTAGGGTTAAGGTTATTGAGGGATTTGGTTATTATGAACTTTCAGCTCGGAGCAGTTGTCCGTCGCCTACTACCAAGGCGTTCAGGCGCCAGTCGGAAGTATCCATTGGCACAGACTCTTTCGGTGAAAGAAGCTGTTCTTTTAGCGCAAGACCGACTATATAGGGTCAGCTTTTCCAACCCCTTCATATATAACATAAGATGATCTCACCAAGAAAAGGCATCTTCATACTGGCCCTCTGCATACAACACTGGTGACATCGTGCCAAGAAGTAGTCGTAAAATCCTTTACCATGCCCCAGTCTCCCAAAATCCAAGTCGAAGGCCATGCCAGGCATTACGATTAGATCAAGCCCTCCTGTTATCTCTCCTGAGACAGCAAACTCGCCTTCTGTAACACCTTTACTCCCAAACGAGTTTTCTCTTTCAGCAACTGACTCTTGGCTTGGAGTTGGAATCCCCCAGTTGTCTGGCTTTAAGGAACCAAAGTCACTCAATGAATGTAGCTCGAGCATGTCCATAATCGACTTTGGCTGCCCCGGTTTTGGAGATGCTAGTTTGTAGGTGTATGGGATGAGGACCTTTTTCCCCTGCTTGAGCGCATCATGAACAACCCCCACAGTAGAAATTTCTCCAGATGGCATCGAGAGGTAAACACTTATCCTCTTCGCAGCTCGATATTCAGGTGTTGACAAAAGGGTCTTAACCGCACCAGACGCTGGTGCACCACTGAGCTTTACATTGATGTATACTAAGAGGAAATACCAACCTACTTTGACTTGTAACAGACTCCGGAGGGAGCTCTGCTAAAGCAATCTTGATGCGCTGTCGCAGCTCTTTCTTCAAAGTCCTGAGCGCTGCCATGATATGATCGTCGTCCCAGAAATAGATAATGTATGCAACCGGCAGTGGTCTACCGATCGGCTTCCACCGATCCACCCGAGGTATTCCCAAGCAGGCTTCGGATGGAATTCAACGGAATAATTTATTAGACTATACCTCTCTTTATAGCAACGATATTGTGTTCAAGGACGGTATCAACAGTCAGACTCATCGCCGTTGATGGCGTTTTTCGCGTGGTCGGTTCATCCAATCCCTGCCGATGATCCCTGCGGCATTCTTGCCTCACTGACGCCCACCCCTAACCAGAGCCGCAAACTTGAATCTGCAAGTGGCATCCTCGACCTCACGACCTCTCCTCCACCCCCCTCCCCCGGCCCTCTCCACAACACTTCTGCAATCATGCTTCCTTCGATAGGATCAGCGCTCCTGGTGGGCGCCAGCGTTGTTGCGGCACAAACCCTCCCCGTAACTGATCTCGTGGGGACGTGGTCCTCGAAGTCGAACTCGACCTTGACCGGCCCTGTACGTTGACTGTACAATCGCCTAGAGACGGATGCTTACGAATAGGATACAGAAATTCTACGACCCTGTAAACGAGAGGATGTTCGAACCCGATCACACGGGCATCTCATACTCATTCACTGCCGATGGTTTCTTCGAGGAAGCGTACTATCGCGCTGTTGCCAACCGTACGCACTAGCTCTTCAACCACGCTTCTCTTCAATATCTTCAATGTATCTAACATTACATTAAACAGCTGGAAACCCGGCATGTCCAAAGGGCATCATGCAATGGCAGCATGGCAGCTTCACCAAACAAGCCAACGGCTCGCTCGTCCTCGTCCCCATTGCTGTTGACGGCCGCCAGCTCTACTCCGACCCCTGTTCATACAAGACTTCCGTATATACCCGCTACAATCAATCTGAACTTTTCGAAGTACGTATCCCTACAACTCACCACCGCCATATCTAACCCGTGTGCAGCGCTACGAAGTCCTAACAGATCCCTACCACAATATCCCGCGTCTAAATCTATACAAATTCGACGGCTCCCCCATGATGCCGCTCTACCTCGCCTACTCCCCTCCTGAAATGCTGCCCACGCAGACCCTAAACCCCACCACCGTCTCGTCCTCCCCGGGCGCAAAGGCCACGACTAAGTTCAAGCGCTCCGCCGACGAGATCACGCTACCCATGAACCACAAAGTGCTCAACAGGCGGCGCGAACCGATACCAGCGGATCGGTGGTGGTGGTTCGGCGTGTTCCTGACCGGGTCCGGGGCAGTGCTGTATTTTTGTTTCTGATTCGTCATTCCTGCAAACAAACAAGTGTACAATGGGACTGGTTAGACTACCAGGTATGGAGTAATGAGTCGATGTTGCTCTTTTTGGGCATATTTATCAGCATCGTTTTTGATTGGGGTTTTCTCAAGGAGCAAATGAGCGGAGTTAGAGGGGTTTTTAGTTTCTATCTGGGAAAGAGTTGGAGTCTTCAAGTTTATATAGGTAGACACATTTATCATATCAGACCTTAACACCAAGTGGAGTTTTGTAAGCTGACTAGGGTCTTCCATAATTTATCAACCATTGAATCTCGATTGAGTTCCTTATCTCTTTTGCGTAAAATATCCCTGCTCATGAACCCGATTCAAAATCTTTCTTAAGAAGTCTTTTTATGAGCGTGTTCGTGAAGCACGTTTACCATCTGAAAAAGAAGCCTGATAATTGAGGACAACGTGTCCATCCACACAGGTCAACTGAAGTCGCACCATTTAGAAGTCCCGCACAGACCATAGAACATTCAACCTCAACACACGAGTGCATCCTTTGAAAAAGCACGCAGCCTCTACGGAATCATATAGATCTACACTCTACGCCCTCCGCCAGCTGATCTACCTAACCTCCACATAAAATCCCTAACTATACCCTCCGCGCGTCTCCTCCTCTTCCTCTTACAGAAGCTCTGGTCTTTTATGCTCTCGAGAGGCATGATAGAAAGCCTGTCGCTAAGTAGACCACAACATAAAGGACCAACCCTAATGAGCCAGAGCTTCGAAGCGCGTCTAATCCATTCCCAAAAACCCGGAGCTTACTTGCTACACTGTATCCCGCTCGTGAAATGTGGTTGTGGACTCAACCTCCCAGCCGCTAACCCAAATCCCATCCCATGACGCCAGCTCCACCCACCACACGGTCCACCCAAGCTGGCTATAGTCAGGCACTAGTGACATTGTTGTGCATCATATCCTACGCCTCCTTTGTAATAGCCAGGCGTGGTGGCTCATAGGTGGGTGAAGCAGCAATAGCAGCAGGCGTTAATGAACCAATTCCGGATTTCCTTCCTGAATATCGTGACTAATATGCCGGTGGCGATAGCAACGGAACCGGCTACAGCGCTAGCAATGCCCGCTATGTCACTAACATTAAGAGAAGAGCTCGAGTGTGGCGAGGTTGAGGGCGAGGTTGAGGTTGGAGGCGAGGGCAAAGGTGAGGGTGAGCTTGAGCTTAAGGTGGATGGATAAGAACTTTATGCCGGGCTGGCCTGAGTGGCCGTAGCATTAGGCACCGAGTTAGAAGCCGTAGTCGTCAAAGAGGACAAGAAGCGGGTTGAAATTGTCGAAGCGCCCGGTATCCCCGATGGCTGTAATGTTGAAGTAGTGGCTCGTGAACCACGCTTCCTACTCACCAACATAGATCGCACTGCCGTTAGAATAAAGGGAGAGTATTGCGAAGAAGAATATGTGCGATTGTGAGAAATCCATGCCCTCTGTGCTAACAGTCCAAGTGTAGCTTGTAGCGCCCGTTGCCATATTGGTCGCCAGAACCTGTCCAGATACCGCGAGGCTGTCCGTCTGTCCCAGAAGGATTAATAAAGCGGCCAAACCCATCGGGGACCGCCACAAAGGGCGAAACGACACAAAGCAGTGCCGAAGTAGCCAGCAGAATCATTCCGGGAAACAAAGAAGCAAAAATTTGGATATACCAGCGAAAGATAAAGGCAGTGAGCAAGGGGCTCGGCAGTCTGCGCACACACTGTATGTGCGCAAGGCAACCTCAAGTTAACCAAAAACCTGCACTGCAATATCCCAGCCTTGTAGGAATCCAAAAGCAATACCCTTGATTGACCAAGGCGGCAAAGAAAAGACTAGCAAGGCTGACAAACAGAGGCGACCCCTCAGCTAGTGGCTCCATACGCCTTGATAGGGGCAAGTCTCAAAAATCAGTTTCATTCTGATTGCGTTTATTCTGTTCGTTTTCCTTAAGAAGTGCGCCACCAGTGGCTGTGAAGGCCAACGTGCCGCGTATTTTCGGAGTATAATGAACTGCTAGCAACCGTTCACCCGCATCTACGGATGTGACCGCAACGACCTTGACATGGCTGCATAGTTATCATGAGCGAAGTAAAGGACACTGCGAGCCGCATGCCATCTGAGCTTCTAAGATAGCTGAAATAGTTGGATTCTATCCCCCAGTCAGAGCCTGTCTCAACGGAGTTCGATACCTTCAATTATCGTACGATCCAAGTTTGTAGCTTGACCGTCCATCATCCCGTGCAGATAGCATTCTCCAATGAACTCATAATGCTGAATTCCCCTAGTGACCTTTTTCCGAAGCACAACAGGAACGCTGCATCCATGAATGATAAAAATTACTGTCGTCGTATTGAGTCAGCACCTCGAGCCGAAGAAACAAGACGATGGGATAATCACTTACAGTCCTTATCTTCTGTCGAATCTGGCACGAGACCAAGCGCCCCAAGGCCCTTAGATCTGATCAATCGTCTGTTCCACACCACACAGCGCACTCGCTCCACAAACTCGGTCAAGATGCTGCAACGCCCATGTCTTATGAACTCGCCAGTTTCGATGCCCTCTCCTACAGTGCTTCGACGCCCCGCGTGTGTGCAGGCGCGCGGGTAGTATTCCGGGCAGTTCTGTCCATTGGGTCCACGATCCGCAACTAGAGTCCGCCACAGTTCTTCTGAGGGATCGGTACCATACTTCCATCCCGCTATATTCATCCACTGTTTTGGTAGGTTCCCCATCTGAGATGCTGGGCCCATGACATCGATTTCGTCGAGTATGAACCCGGTCACGTACAAACTGCGCTCTGCCTCGGTGCCCTCGATCCCGAACCTCCAACTATCTAGATCGGCTTGAAGGTTGGATGCATTGTAGTATCGCGTACCAAAACCGGCTGGTCCTACCAGGGGGTCCGAATTTTTTCTTACCATCTTGAACCCGCCGGCGGCATCTCTGCTCTTCATTTTCCCAAAAGCGACGCCGGAGAGGCTAGGGATCCAGGATGGCAGGGAGAATCTCTTGCCAAAATCATTGGCTTCTGGTGCCCATGGACGACATAATATGTCGAGATCTTTGGTTTTTGGGAGTGTGAAATCTAGGAATTGTTTACACACATTGAAGAAGGGCTGATCGTAGTCGACATTGAATACCCGGTGTCTCTCTGGCTGTAACCCCCCCCGGAGCTTATTCACCGTGGCCCGAGCCAGCCGCTCCCGTCGTCCCGAAAGTGAAGCCGCCATTCGATCGGTATTACTCGTTCCCGTGTCGGGTGCTTGACTTTGTGATACCGGTTTCGTAATAGTGCTAGTCGTTATGGCTGCCACCTCGGGTCTAGACGGTAGTTCTTGATCATCATGCGTCGACGATTGACTTCTTGTAGTTACACCAATTCGAGGCGAAGTTGAGTTATTTGCAGGTCTCACAGGGTTACGCGCTTTCTTTCGAGGTGGAGAGCCAGCTGTCGAGCTTCCCGTCTCTTGTGCATCTGGCGACAAGGACGCTTTGCGTTTCTGAGCCGCTTTGCTTCTCAACGGCTTTTGCCCGGCACCGAAAGTTCCGAAAAGTCTGCCATCATCATATCCTTTGCGAGAATGCACTACGGAAGAGCTTGCAATACCAAGTCCTATCTGTGGTATGCGGTCATCGGTTGTCGCTACGTTATTGGGATGCTTTCTAGCATTGTTTTCAACTAGAGTGGATGTGGTATCATAGCTGGTATTGTTCTTTCTGCTAGTGTCGATATCACTAGCTCTCGTTCTCCTATGGGTGTCTTTGGCGAGCGCAAGAACGGCATATATCATGTCATGGGGCTCTCTGGCCTGAAATGTAGCCAAGTTAGCAACAAGCTGCTCCAGGTTGAGACGTCTTTCGCATATCTGTCCAGTGTCAGAGCGTCGAAGCAAGTTGCTGATGACGTGGACGAGACGAGTCGCCCCTAATGCTTCGACATCGCCGAGGAAATTAGGGTTGTAATCGTGAGATGGAGAGGCTTTGTATAGTTCTGAAAGTGGCTTCGACCGGCTTTCGAACAAGGCGACGGCAATCGTAAAATCGGCCCATAAGACAGAACCTTTTCCGCAATAGAGCTCTGCCCTTTTCCCGAGAGCAATCTCTTGCACCACCCAGCGTCGCTCAAACCATTCTCGCGTCAGTAGCGCAGTCAAGGCCCTCCATTTTTCAGTGCTTATGGTGTTTTTACTTTTCACAAGCTCGTCGAAACAGTCAAGGTTCACAATCTCGTTTTTGATAAAGTCAAGAGCCATCTGGCTGTCGTGCTCTTCGTCCCCTAACCAAACATCCACCTTTTCTGCGTTCTCGTATATCTCCGACATCATCGCGACCTGCACATTCCTCTCATGTTTGTCGGCCTGGTCGATACAGATGGCGTCGATCCACAAGAAACGTTGTATTTCGGGAAGCCTAAGACGTCTGAGTGCACTTTCGAGGTTCGGCTTTATTAGCATTGTCGCATCTTCCGCAGAATCATCGCTGAGAATTTGGATAGTTGCTGTTTCAGGCTTTGTACCCCAGCACCATGATAGCGCCTCATATTTTTCGTTCTTTCGCTGCCTGATGTGGCACTTCATTTCATCCTCGTCTCTCCCAGGGAGAATAACCAGAATCCGAAAGGTGCTGCCCCCGAGAGGCTTATGTTTGTATGCGACCATGCTCTCGAGTTTTGTGACCAAGCCTAACTGAAAACGCATGTGCGTGTCCCATTTGAATTGAGAAAGTGAAAATCTAGGGTAGATCAGCCCTCCACGGAGAGAGGCCTGACTTTATGGGGAGCCCCTTCTCCGCTGCGTTCAGTTACAGGCACATAAACCTTCGCATCGCTGTGATTGATGACGACGCCTCTTGAGTCGGTGACACAACAGACACTGCAATTTTACGAGGTTGCCTTCTCCGCCATAATTATCTTTATTTCGTCCACTTACCCATTACCCGGCTCGAAGCCCTACGACAGGCATGTTGTTTGTAGAGACCTGTCATGTCACCATACCGTCACAGGGAATCCCATCGACACTTACTCGCTTATTGTCGACCGTCGAAGTCACTGTCAGGTACCACCTTATGACTCACCACCCTGTTTCTTGCCATCTTACCTACCCTTTGACTCGGTCATCGACTCGGTCATCGACACGGTCACCGACTACTGCCCCTTCCTTATGTATATAGAGAGCTTCTAGAGCCAGCTTCAATCGACAGAGTTCTTATGAGTGACTTGTCCGTCCGACACTTATTGTGGCGCAGCACCTTTGTGCGGGAAAGAAGCGACTGAAAATACCTCAAACGTACCGCATTTCGTGCAAGCTCCTACCATAGTTTGATTTGTACCCGCTAGTGCTGGTCGGACCACTTGAGTGCCATCCGTGTGAGCAATAACCAACCAGTCCGGTTGCAGAACGGCCCACACGGGATAACGCAATCTCTTGCACCGTGCTATCACATTTTGTGGGTTTGAAGAACCGAGCACCTTCTCTTTGAGGAGAAATATTTAGCGATGTTCATGTTATTTAGCCGCTCAAGCTGAGCCAGGCTGCGCCGGAAGTGGAGAAGTTTGGTGCAGGGCTTTGAGACAGTTGGGCTCCCGAAAGCCACAGTAGCAAAAGGTGTGAGCGAGCTTAACAAATCAGGCAGAACGGGCGTGTGAGTACGCCGTTCTGCATCTATTTTAGGGCTAGGAGTGGCTGCGCGTTGCGAGGAGACTGCAGTATCGGGGTACTTTAGGACGGCCGGCGGGATAGAACTGTAGGCATCTGAATATTTCTAAGTGATCTGAGCCTTGAAGGCGACAATAAGTGGCACGAGACTAATAAATTGTCTTCCAACAAGGCTATGGCTTGAACAGTGCGAGAGGCGCATTAAGAAAGTCTTGCGTAAGTGTAGATCTTACAAAGCCGACGCAACGTCACCATAGGACAACCTACTACGACGGCTCTTATGACCGTTGTCAAAAATGCCCGATCCGGGTGTTGAAACGACATTTGATGGTTATTGCGACATTGTGGTCGTCGGATGTTGATGTTAAGTTAGGCCGATCTGACCAATATCGAGGCGGGTAACCTGAGCGGGCCAACCGCCCTCCCTGCAAGCGTCTCTGCTAGTGCTTACAATTGCCACATCGCCACATAAAACAGTACTTATTCAGTAATATTAATATTTTGTTGGGCCCCCATCTGCAGCAATTACAGCAAGGCAGCGCTCCCTCATATTGCTTGTATACTTTTCAAATTCTTCAGGCTCGAGCTTCTCCCATTCCTCCTCAGCGTACTGCCTAACTTCCTCCTTTGTTGTAGGGAACCGGCGTTATATTCTCCCCTTTAATAGCCTCCAGACGTTCTCAATTGGATTTAAATTAGGGGAATTCGCTGGCCATTCCATTATAAGCATGCCATTTTACTCCCAAGCTAAACGCGTTGCTTTTGCTAAGTGAATTAAGGCATTATCCTCTACAAGAATAGGCTAGTGTTTTAGTGTTTGCCATAACTCCCATACAAAAGCCTTAATATTAGGGCATATATACGTACGATATACGTCCAGGGTGGTTTTGGATAATGCGAATAAGCGAGCATAAATATCGCAATCGATAAGGATAAAAGTGCCCTGTGCGGAGCTTTTCTACCCCAACCAGGCAGAATTTGGTAGGTATTGCGGATATTGTAGATATTATGGATATTGCAGATATTGCGGATACCGCAGATATTGCAGATATTATAGATATTGCGGATATTACGGATATTGCGGATATCGCGGATATTATAGACCTTTCCCCCCTAACTATATAATAGCTAAATACTTAAAGAAAAATTACTTATTTCT
>Ga0307515_10024023_pt1 | contig 10642 bp, 6 predicted proteins | sample 17_EM_MG_FD_194513 | JGI IMG/M metagenome (GOLD analysis project Ga0307515, IMG submission 194513) | Populus trichocarpa ectomycorrhiza microbial communities from riparian zone in the Pacific Northwest, United States - 17_EM | ecosystem: Host-associated > Plants > Roots > Unclassified | place...
TTTATGACGTGTTTACTTTCTAGCTGGTGATTGATATTGGATGAGAACGTAATATATTTAATTATATTTATATTGGAGAAGAGAATCAACAAGCACCGGTGGTCTAGTGGTAGAATAGTACCCTGCCACGGTACAGACCCGGGTTCGATTCCCGGCTGGTGCAAATCCTGAGCTGTGATGACCTCTGTGCTCAACGTGATGATAGGGTCTATCACTACCGTCTGATCATCATCGGACGAAAGCGAGCGCATCTGAGCTCTTGATTTCTGAATTTTGTTCTATTTTTCTGTTTTTTGGCAGAATAACATATCAACACACATATATATTGGAGAATTTTATTTTTCAAATTTTTTGTTTTCGAACTATATTGTAAGGCCGAGTTAAATTATTTAATGATAGACGTACCTTTTTAATTATGAGTTGCAATACAACCTCTAAAAAAATAGAAACTTTTTTTTTAACCAAAACTATTTCAATTCATTATTGCATTAGATATCATTTTTTTTAATTTAATGTTGCGATTGGTTAATGTGAAGGGAATAAAAATATGCTTGGTGAGAGAGACATCTCCATTGTCTTCGTTTTCTATCTCGAATCAGCAACCCAACACTAATTATAGATGATTTCTGGCCTTCTTTTCTAAAAATGGTGGTGTTAGTATGATCCAAGTTCACCACTGAGAAAAAAAAAAGAGAGAAATTATAAGAAGGGATTGTGTGACATGAAGAACAGGGAGATTCGTGACAAATTTCAGGGACTAGAAGTCCACACTTGGATTAAATGAAGGATGAGAAGGTCATGATGACAAAGTTCTCAGGATTTTAACTCAACATTTTGGAAGATTTTCAGCACCCAGAGGATTTAACTCCACCAAAGCATAGAAGAAAAAAAAAAAAAAAAAAAAACTTTGGTAATTCTGTGTCCTCCCCACTCCATGTTGTAGGGTATTTGGCACGGGGTATTCACAGGGCAAATTCAAAAGTTTCCTCTGTTGGAGACCAAAACTTGTATTCAAATATCCACTAGTCTTCACTGCAAAGCTGAAATTTATCATCAACAATCGATGTTCGTATGTTTCTATATTCACTGAAAAGATATCTACACAAACCTTTTCTGTTAGACTACCTCCAAATCCTACAAACATTTAAATGGAAACATAAGATCTAAGAAACAAACGCCGGTGTTACAGAGAGTCAGCGTAGAAAACCATCATGGCGGACAAAAATAGTCGTTTTCTACATTAGAATGACCTCAATCTCCAAACGGAAGGTGAAGAAGAAAAGCAAAACACAAGTCTTCACCGAATCTTGGATAGTCATTAGAATCTAAAGTCATTATCTTCAGTTAATCTACGCTTCAAAATCCTTCATTGAGTCAGAGGAGGAAAATGAACATTGTCTTTAAGATGATATTGCTGCAATAAAGCCCTAAAATCCAGATGATGAGGTATTAATAAAGTACCACCTTCTATAAAGAAAAAATATTAAAAACGAAAAACCCTTAAATTATCCTCTTTTTTATTGAAAATGAAAATTTACAGATTCTAGGAAAGTCTGTTTACCTTTCTTGCTCATTTTCTAAAATCTCGAGGTCCTTGGCTGTTGATGCGACAGGGCTTGTAGCTGAGGTCCCAGGGCATGACAGGACCACCAAATCTGACGTGGAAGGAGGCCCTTCAGGATGCTGAAGGCCCCGAGACCCACAATCAGTTCTCACAAATGCACGGGAGGAACCATTGGCATTGGAAGATCCCCATACAGAAGGGTAAGAATGGTGGGCCTCTAGTGGCACAGGCTTCCCATTACCAAGATGTGGGTATTCAGCCTCTGAAAGATCATGGCCATGTTCAGAGAGATTCTTCTCCTGCAAAGTTGTAGGCAAACCATTTTCATGGGTATATTTATGCAACTGACCATGATTTGCTTGTGGTTGAGTCCTCCCTCTTCCCAAGGACAGCCTATCCCCCCTACTTGAGTGATAACTCTGCGAAATCATAAGCAAGGAAAAACAATGAGACCTGGATTCTATAAAAAAAAAAAAAAATGGATGCCATGCCAACAATCATCAAAAAGCATAAATGCCAGAGAGAGCATAATAGTCACTTGGAAATACCATGTTGGGAATGTATGTTCCTGTTCCACGTCGTTTCTTCTTTTCTTCAGAATCAGTAGCAGCTCTAAATGGCCCCACTGGGTTAACACAATAGAGTTGTGTTCCAAAAACATGGTTCGTGTTCATTTGAGAATGACCATTCTGCTTCAATTGTAGGGATTGCTGAACGGTTTCCCAACGATTCTTATTCTCTGACAGAGGCAACATGGAAGGACAGGGTGGTATAGGTGCAGATACAGCATGCATATGGCAATACTGACTATATGCCAAACTTTGCAAGTGGCCATTGTGATCCCCTCTGAGTCCCAACAAGGATTTCAAAGGTTGGGAGTTTCCAGTAATGCCAGCAAAGTCTTTTTCTACTCGAGTAGTTGATAGGTTCTCAGGGACATCATCAGCAGGATTTGGGGTTGTTGAAACAGATGGAGCTATTCCTTCATGCTTGGTACATGAACAGACTGAATTACTATTCTGAAAATGGTTCTGTTTTGGTTCTGGCCTAAAAATGCAGCTCATTTCATCATCAGCACTAAAATTTATAAGCATTTCTCTATTTCCTTCAGATAGCCCTGGGAAATGCAAAGGGGGGGTATGATTAGATTTTTCAGAAAATAGTGTATCATTATCATAGCCACCATTCAATTTCAGATGCATGTCATCTTCAGAGCAAGTATCGGAATGTGATGACCGTGATACTGAGTTATCAGAACTTCTAGCACCAGATGCTAATTCAGAATTTCCCACTTCTGTCCAATAGTCGCTTCCATGCCTATCCAAAGTATTTGCGAAGAATATTTTGAGCTCATCAGCTATTCTCTCTTTGGGTAACAAGAGAATTTGGCCAAGCTTGCGAGCTCCATATTTGAAGGCACTCCTTATTCGAAAGAAATTACCTGCAAAAAACCCACGGTATAATCATTGGCATGAGATAACACAAACATTCTTAAGTGCCCATTTAGTTGGACTCAACATGCAAACAAACAGGCGCAAAACAAATTGTCATTTATTAAAACTGCACAGAATCCCATTAAAAAAAAAAAACCAGAAGAATAATGTCATCTGTTACCCTTGTCCTTTAGCACAAGATAAACAGCTTGGATTTTATGGCACAATGCAGAACAAACCTTCCACCAAAGGTAAGCACAACAAAAGAATCTAAGGTAGCCATGCAGCTATGGTAGTCATGAGGGCAAAAGTGTAGAGGAGGTAGTGCTCACAATGGATTTGTCAGTGGTGCTAATTCCATTAATAATCTCAGGGCAAAAGCCATGATGGTCATGCTATGAGCAGTAGAAAAACAGATTTTAACAATTAAAACTACTCAGTTTTGACGTCACTGAAAATTTTACAATTTCAATGTGATGAAAAAGAAAATCCATATCCAAGGTCAGGTACATCAGTCAATACAAATTCTTCTTCTTGTTGTGCCACAGTATTAAAAGAGAAAAAGAGAGCTTCAAACCTCTGTTGACGCTGCGCCCAAGGTTGTTATTCTCCTTCAAAGGATCAACTATATTAAGATGTTTTTGGGGAAAAGGCCGTGAATTCATCTCAGGCTTTCTTGATGGGACAGAGAACCTATCAGCACAATCTTTGAGAAATTCATCACTAAGCAACAATTCACCTTGCCCATTTTCAAGTGGCTCAGCTGCACAAAAAGAGACAAAGCATAAGACAAATATGAATCCATCAAACGATCTATAACATCAGAAACTGGTTTGTTAAAAAGAATGCAGCAAGTATCTCACCAACAATATTGGGAAGGGAAGATTTGCAAACTGGTCCGTTTAAACTAATACAATAATTCTCCCAGTCAAACTTGCTGAAGTACTCCAGAAATCTGTAGAGAACCTACAGAAAATGCATGCAAATTCAATGGTTCATGAATGCATAGAACACTGCAATTTGCACACATGGAGATACTGCATGCACACTGCAATATTTCAATTGAAGAAGCACAAGCACAATCCACTGTTAATTCCTCTAAATCTTACCGCCAAAGGCCCATTTAAGGAACAGTGAAATAGATGGAAGATGTACAGAATCAGCGTTTCCAAAGCATACGTTGAAATCAAACCATGATGGGCACCAAGAATTCGACTCTCATAGTAGCACCAAGCCTTGATCAAAATAATGCTGCGTTTGAAGAGGTGATTTTTTCCAACAAGCCGATCAACCTGCATACAAGTGATATTAAAATGACAATCAAAACTTGACCAAAATCATATTCTACAGCACTTGTAAATTTTGATCCTAATTTTATCAGGGAGCTGGGTGCTACAACAGAGCATGGCGCTAGAAGATAAATTAATTTAAGACTCACCTTTCCTAAAATAAGTGCAAAAGACAATGAAGATAAGAATCATACCTCTTCAAGAAAGCATAGGGTGCAAAGTCCTCCTAATTGATTGAAGGAAATATCCACCACTGTATTCTGTACAATACATTTTATAAGCTTAACCTGCCAACAAATACCCAGAATCAACCAGAAGTGAAGGAACAAGGGAAGTGACTGGAACATTCATTCTGCAAAAGTACCAATTTCTCTACTTTAAACTAATTAGAACTGCAATAAAAGATAAGGCATCTGCATGAGAAGAACCTCAGCATCAATGCAATGGACATCCTTCACTTCAAATGTAGAATCCTCATTCAGCTCTTCTCTTCTTAGAACAGCATGAATATCAGAGACCAAAGCTTCCTCGATGGCAGGACTGCTAATGGAAGTCAAGTCAATATCCCCATCAGGGAGATATGTCTTTAAAGGAACTGACCCATATGGGAACACCTGTAAGAAAGAATGACCAGAAAAGGGTACAAATTCCATTAGCATCCACATCATTGAAATTAACTGTAACTCCTGTGTATTAAACACTAATTGCAGAAAGTGATCACAATCAAGCAGATAGACACCAATCTTGACTTAATGGGTGATGCTTAAACTGAGAAAAGTTAAAAATGTGATAATGTTTACACCAACAACTGAAATCCCAACTAAATCATTTCAATTTAAGCTTTAGGCATCAGCACCAGAACCAGAACTTTCACAATCCCATTACAACTACTGCAACATCAAGGCTTTTACTCACTCGGGACCTCCCTGCCACAAGCCTAAACACCTGTACGCATGTCAAACATGACAAACAACACACCAGTACAGCTCCAGTTAACCTCACACAGAATGAAAATCTACTTCTGCAACCTAATCATGATGAGAAATTTACTCGTAATGAACTCATACTCATTAACCTATTCTTGCATTACAATTCATGAATCACAATAACTGATCAACCACATAAACAAAACACATTGATTCCTACACTAAGAATTCTGATGATTAGAATTCTACTTTGAGTTGATTGGATTAAAATAAATTACCTTGTAAAGGCCTAAGGGTCCGTAACCATAAACCACCAAATCTTACTTCATACTTCCAATCACAAAACATACACAAACACCAGCTCTGTCTCCATCTCTCCACTACGAATGTTCATCAAATTATTAGAACACCACATCACCAACAACTCCATCACTGACAGGAATATCCAAACACAAACACTTTTGATAGCATCACTATCCTACACTCGTTAAGAAACTGACTGCCACTACTATAACTCAATTTTCACATTCAAAGAGTAGCCATATCTTTTGCAGCTATTTCTGTGTTTTTTAGAACTCGTGATATTTCAGAAAGCAGTGCAGACAATTGAATAGACAGATACCAATCTTAACTTATTGGGTGTGATTTATCTCAAAAAAAAATTGTCGATGTAATAAATATTTCAATTGATCTTTCGAGTAATAAACCCTTCCAAATTCAGCTGCAGGAATCAAGATCAGAATCGAAACATTAAAGGTCACTTTACAACTACTAACTATCCAGATTTCAACAGATCCGGGGATCACCCCACCACATCAATGAACACTCGCACTCATACCATACATTTCAGCTATTCACAAGCAAAACCCAGTTAACTACACACAAGAACATAAGTATACCTCTGCAATCCTAATCATCATGATTAGTATCTACCTCAGTCAATCAAATTGTCCACAACATTACTCCGCAAAGAGCTTATTCACGCAAACCACCTAATCTTCCTTTATACTGTAAAATCACTAATCATTAACGTAAAAAAAACCTCTCACCCTAAACTCCATTTTCCAATCCTTGAAAGCATTATATCACCAAAAACCCCTTAACCAACTACAATTTCCAAACACAAAAACAGTTTATAACATCACTACTCCATACACTTCAATATCCCAAATTTTCACTATTGTAACTCAACTTTCACAATACAAACAAATTCACATAATAACCCTATTCCTCCTAGCAATAAAAAATAAAATAAAAAATAAAAGACAGGAACAAGACACAATAAATTAAGGTGAAATAACTACATTAACACCTATAATCACCAAAATAAACCGCATTAACCCCAAAAAACAAATTTTAGCAAAAACCCACATCACAAAACCACTAAAAAACATCAAAAAAAAAATTAACAAAAAGAGAAATTATGCAAGAGAAAGGGATTGTTTAAAATATAACCTCAAATCCAAGAGAGGATTTAATGAGTCTTTGAACATAACCAATAATTTGTTTCCTCTTGAAATTGGATTCTACTGTTGGGTGTATTCTATAAACAATCTCTCTCGTAAATTCCTCTGCTCTCTCCCAATTCTCTTCCACAATTGACCAAGGATCCGGATTCGAAGAAAAAGGAGAAACCGGGTCTTGACCCGAACCCAGAAGACCATGGTGATGATCATGATCATTTTGGTGATGATGGTGGTCGTGAAAATGGCCGTTTTCAGTCGGAAAGTCACAAACTTGAAGATCACCCATTATTTAAAACTGAAATTCTAACAAAACCCACAGATTTATTTCTTGAAAGAAGAGATTTTCTTCTTGCTTGACAGGATCATATCATTTGCTGCCGTTTTTTTCTTTTGCTTTCTTTTTTTCCTTCTAGTTTAGTAAGAGAGAGAAAAAAAGGTTTCTTTTTCGAGGATTGAAATTGAATTGTTATTACTATTATTATTTACACAGAGAAGATGAGGAAAGAACAATTTTAAGAACCCAGAAACCGAAAAAAGAGAGAAAAAACAAAGGAAGAGAAAGGATTCTTTTCTTAATATCTTTGGGTTTTCTTTGGAATTTTTTTTTTTTTTTTTATATGATGTTTGTGTGTGGGTTTGTTTTATTGATTCACAGGTCGTTTGTTTGCATGTCAGTCTGATGAGATGCGACGGAAAGGAAGTGAAGAAAAAGTAAAGAAGGAGAAATATTATTATTATTATTATTATGATAAGAGTGATATACGGCCAGTTGAATCGATTTAGAACCGGGCTGATCTGGATTCTGGATTAGAAAGAAGAATTGATTTGGTTTGGCCTTATTAAAAATCCGATGAAAACTTATTTAGATCCGATTAATAACTTGCTGGCTGTTTTTTTAAAAAACATATTAAATTAATTATTTTAATTTATTTTTAAATAATTAAGTTAATTCTCTTCCGCATGAGTTAATTTTAATTTAGGTTTATCATATAACGGGTTTAATAATTATGAGATTATATAAGAATAAAGAAGGAGATACAAGAACTTGAAAGAGAAAGATTGGATTGTTTTGTTATGTTTCGTTTACATTTACTCCAAGCAGTTTTTGTTTGTTTGTTTGTTGATTTTTTATGTAAAAAATATTAATTTAAAATAGTTATTTTCAATAAAATAAAATATTTTATTTGGTTCTTTCTTTCCCTCAATTTATACCGTTAAAAAAAAAAATTCAGATTCATATAATCTAAATTCCATAGTTTTATTTGGTTCTTTCCCTCAATTTGTATTTTTTATTTTATTTATGTTGGCCTTGATAAAATAAGACGTCGGTGGCATAACCGAAAGTTAATTTCTAGAATTGAAACTCATAAATTAAATTAAAGCTTCTATTATGGATAACCGAAAGAGGAAGTTCAATGTATTTAATGAAGGATTCCTAAATTGAAATGACTTAATGAAATGCTACTCAAAATCTCAATAATTACTATATATTAATTTTAATTCTCGAATCCATTTTCATTATGTTAAATTTGATTTTCATCTTTATTATCTTTATTTGGATTTTATAAAATCACAATAATAATAATAATAATAATATACTATTATTACCATAAATAAAATTACATTTTTCCCTATAAAAAAACATATCCTCTTAATTAATCATATGTCCGTACATGGTAATTATAATATTTATTCATTGTATCTAAATCAAAAATGAGCTTAATGTGTCATCATAACGTTAATTAATGACAGTTTAATGAGTCATAAAATCATAGGATTAGCTTGGCCGTGGCATCTTGCATGCATGCAAGTTGTCATCTCTGTAGCCAGCCCCGACTGATCGACATTCTTAGCGATTAGACTTGCTCTCTCTTCCTTTTTTTTTAACATCAAGTCCATTAATTAGAGCACTCTACTCTGTATCTAGCAATTTTATTTATTTATTTATTTATTTAAAAAAAAGGAATTCAAATTTAAAAAAAAAAAAAACTAAAAAGCAGGGGATCCAAAATAAGTCTCATGCCCATAGAATATTTGACACGGCAAGTGGTTACTTGCACTCTTCATTAGGGATTGATTAGCTTTTGGATATGGACATCACAAAAGTCAATTCCTTTGAATATCCAGACAACTTTACGCTCACAACTCTCTAATTTTGACAGAATCCAAAGAGATAATTAATTAATTAATTACTCCATCAAATTATTATTGTCGACTGCCATATTTGAGGGCAAACCCCAAGTAACGTATCACAGTTTGTAATCTTCACCTTTGCCTGCCTAAACTTGCTGTCCATCCAAGAAAAACACGGTGGCTACTACGTGTTTTTATATATATATATATAATTATAAATATTCAGATCTGCTTATATATATAAATACAAGTAACTTTAAAGAGTTTAACTTAACTGGTCAGATTTTAAATTTAATCTTTAAAAATCATCAGTTCGAGTTTTATAAATCTCAAAATCACTATAAATTTATATAATTATTAATTTCAAAAATCGTCAAATTAGTTGAGAAGAGTGAAAAATGTTATATACATCTATATTAATAATAATAATAAAAAAAAACAAAAACAAAAATCAATGGTGGTCCCAATCCATGGTTTATGTCTCTGCTGGGTCTCCTCTTGGCTATGTGTGAACATCTAGCATGCTCCTTTACCTAAAGTTGTACTTCTTGATAGGCTGATTATCTTCTGCCTCCTAGCCATGAGGCTTCTTCTCCATCGACTCTTGACTTTCAATCATCTTATCAACCGTCAAGTGTTGACAGAAAAAGAATGTAGAGCATGTTATAGTCTAGTCCTTGTGCTTTCAAGACTTTGATAAGATAGTCTCTCTTGTTCAAAAATTCCATATTTAATCCTTTTATTTCATGGATCAATTGGCGTCTTAAACGTGGGATTTTCCATAGATTTGTCATGTTTATAATGAAATCGATATGATTAGCTTGAATATCAACCATTAATTAGCTTGTTTAGTTAAGTTAACTGAAGGCTAGATTTTTTAAAAATGATATATGATTGATATTTTTTTTTTCTATGAAAAACTCTAGACCATTGATTTTTAACTACTGGTTTGGATTTCACAAATGTATCATGTTACTAGCGGAGTGGTATTATCCTTGTAGATCTATCCAAAATTGTTGAAGGAGGGTAAACTTTAATTTTATAAATTATTTTAAATAAAATAAATAAATAGTAATTAGTAGAATAGCGATCAAATTTAACAGATAAAAAAATTCAAAGATGATAAAATTGAAAGAACTTAAATTTCATAAATTATTTAAAATAAAATAAATAAAAATAAAAAGAATAGGGATCAAATTTAATAAATAAAAAATTTTAATTAAAAAAAGATAAGATAAAAACAAAATTAACAAATAATGATAAATGAATAAGGATCAAAATTAGAATAAAAATTAAATTAAATTAAATTCTAAAAAAAACAAATAAAAAATTATAACAATAATAAGATTGAAGATCAAATTTGATATAATTAATAAATAACAAGATATTTTTAAATTTTTCACAACTTTCTAGAAAATATTTTCACTAAAAATATTTTTTAAAATACCATATCAGTTTTTTTTTAGTAAAAAATATTTTTGATCGTTCAACTTTTTTTTAGTATTAAACAAATACAAAAAAAATAAATAAAAAGCAGCCTAACAATTCCCACCAGAATAGCCTAAGCTACTATATTTAGGCAGACAGTGGGCTCTGACCTACTGGCTTCTGGCCCCTTGGTGGAATTGGGTGCCTAGATATGGGACCTTCGACATTCAGCGACACTCAACGATACATTAATTATAATGGAAAAAGGCACTCCCTCGAATTGTTGATGACTTTTGCTTCTTTTCTTTCTTCCTCTGTTTTACTTTTCCCCTCTCTGACAATTAGGTTTTGGGGGTTTGTTGCAAGGTTTGATGAATCTAGACTCGTTTTAAGAGGTGCAATT
>Ga0307515_10024024_pt1 | contig 10642 bp, 8 predicted proteins | sample 17_EM_MG_FD_194513 | JGI IMG/M metagenome (GOLD analysis project Ga0307515, IMG submission 194513) | Populus trichocarpa ectomycorrhiza microbial communities from riparian zone in the Pacific Northwest, United States - 17_EM | ecosystem: Host-associated > Plants > Roots > Unclassified | place...
ACGAGGATGGAGCTTTCGTTGAGTACTGGTTAGCCCTGGCGCTCACCACAATACCTGAAAACTCGGGTAACTTGGATCCGGTCTCGAAATTTGTACAAGTGAGAAAAGCACCGGCAGCCGTTGCTTGGCAAGTTTTCAGCGTGGGAAATATTGTCGGCTGCGCGCACGTAATTCCAGAGATAGCTACAACTAGTAAGGCAGGAGACGGACGGAACGAGCGATGGATTGTCAATAGCCACATAGATCTGGCGACTTGGAATGATGTGTATAATCAGTAAAGAGAATTGCATTTTGCGCGCAGGTAGAAGGAACGCGAGGGGAGATATTCGCAGCGTCACCCATCGCATTGCAATCCCGATGCAAGCGCGTACCGAATGAACCCATTCCGACCATTGTCACAGTTGACCACAACGCCCGAGTGATCGCTGAAAATAGGAGACCAACAGAATGCGAAGAGACAGTGAAACAGTGATCGGAGGGCGATATACAACGCGACGCGTTGTATCGACGCCGGGCGCGGAGTAATCTGCCACCGGGGTGTCTCTGACGGCTCGGACGGAGCGCGTCCACTCTGACGGAGCCATTCCGCCCGAACGGAATATTTTTTCGCTGATGCAGATCCAACAGGAGGAGAACCCAATGCCTGCTGAGGTCATCAGCAAGGAAGCAGCGCGTATTGACAATGGTATTCTTCTTGACTATTTGACTTCCGCGGTGGCGCTTAAGGAGCCTGAGATTGGAAGCACTGAGCCAAACATCCCGATAGACAACAATTGTATGGATGATGAACTGCATTTCGGGATACCTGGGGGCCGCGAAGATTACGACAATGAAGGTGACGAAATTGATACAAGCTATACCATCCCCACCATCAGCTGGGGATGACGCGCTGCAACTGAACTCGAGAGGTTTGTCATGGGAAGCAGTGATGTCGATGGGTATGAGGGCAACGATGGTGACGATGCAGACGTGGATGAGGAGGAAGAAGCATCCCAAGCCGATGATAGATCAACACAGACTTGAGAGGACTGAGAGTATAGTACTAGAGAGTGTCAAGATTGGACAGTATATTTCAGATGTGTAAAATACGATAATGGAGAAGAAAATGCAACTGCAAGCGATGTATCCGAAACGAAGACTGTATTGTAATAAGTGACAAGATTCCAAAGTTAAACATGTATGGGAGAGTGCAGCATTCCATAACTAGCAATAGCGGAGAGGTGAAATGTGGCACTCGGCCGGTGAAAGGGACAAACAGCGCTAGGCATCGGGTTAACAGCTATAACATAAGTGGAGCCCTGGCGAAGATTGTAACACACGTGACATCCTGATGGTGAGTATACGTCACCACATTCCGGATGCAAAGTATAGGAAGCCTCACACAGGGATGGCGAGCTTCCACAGGAAGATATACTACGCAACGCATCGCAAGAATAAGTGACTTGGCATACTAGCTGGCGCAGGGGAGGTATGCAATGCGACCCGTTGCTTGGGCAATGGGTCGCGTCTTATTCACCGTCTGTGGGTACGAGGTTCCGTCAGAGCCATCAGGGCCATCAGGAACACCCTGTTGTTCCTGACGGGAACTAGGTTTGTCGCTGATGTTGCCTCTTCAGGATGGCCAAAGCTGTTTCATCAACCATCAAACTAGTCAATTCAGTAACCTCTGACTCTGGTCATTTGTTTAACTTTGCGATGTGAGCTTTCCGCAGCAAGTATTTCCCCATTGAGCTGGTCCCATGATGTGATGGATGGCGACGAACTTGATGACACACAATTCATATGATTCCAGGGCAGCCAGTCTCCTCAATTCTGCAGTGCAAATAAAATCGCCATAGAGATTCATGTTTAGAGTCATTCCAAGCAATAGAAAGTTTTGAGCCTACATTGATTGAAGCCCACCAAGCATCGAAGATGATTTGTAAAGAATGTTCGCTCAAATCACGGATGAAGACACGTTCATTTTTGGAAGAGATCATTCCCTCTAGCAATGAGGTGTTCAAAGATTTTGAATCAACCATGGCAGTAGGCATTTGAAAGCTGGGTAATCCTACTCGAGAGACTGCTGAAATTTACTGTATAGTCAAGCAGACAGTGGGTTCTCAAATATTGACTCTAGAGGTACAAGCAAAGAAATCAGATATGTGAGACATTGCATGCATATTTGTGAAGTTGTATACAAGGGCATATTGGAAAGACTGACCGTGTAAAACTCAATTTAGGAACAGCATAATAGAGTTCAGTGCTGTATAGTGTACTGAGGCTCCACAAAAATAGTTGACCCTCCGTGGGTGCATAATTGTAGAAGGCGGATGCGATATTGTCACTAGCATTTTTGCCAATACAGCCTGCCGATTGGTTCATTATGGTTTAACTGCGTTCCATTGCCGTTACATTATCCAAAATGTAACATCAAAAATCATTGGTGCACTGTTGACGCACTGTTTATACACCGTTGACGCACCGTTGACGCACCATTGACACACCGTGGACACACCATTGACGCGCAGTTGACGTACCATTGACGCACCGTTGACGCACCATTGACACACCGTGGATGCACCATTGACACACCGTTGACGTACCATTGATGCACTGTTGACACACCGTTGACCAACCATTGATGTACCATTGATGTACCATTGACGTACCGTTGACACACCGTTGATGCACTGTTGACGCACTATTGACCCACTGTTGACGCACCTTTGACACACCGTTGACACACCATTGACACACCGTTGACACACCGTTGACACACCGTTGACACACCGTTGACACACCGTTGACATACCGTTGACTCACCGTTGACACACCATTGACACACTGTTGACACACCGTTGACGCACTGTTGACACACCGTTGACGCACTGTCGATGCACCATTGATGCACCGTTGACGCACCATTGACACACCATTGACCCACCATTGACTCACATTTTAGGACTTAGTTACGATGTTGTAGTAAACATTTTTGCTTAAAAAGGCGGCCGATAGTTTGAGTATGGAATAATGGTATTACACAGCCTGTTGAATTTCCAAGATGCAAGGTCTACAATTGCTGACGCTCTGTTGACGGTCATTTTGAGGGCATGGTAATGAGGTCGTCGTTAGCATTTTTCCATAGACCGGCGGCTGATAGTGTAATTATGAGATAATGTCGCTGCACAGCCCTTGGATTGGCCAAGATGCAAGGCCAAAAGTCTTTGATGCTCCATTGAGCCTCACTTGTAGAACATAGTAGCAATGTTGCCGGAAGGACTTTTGCCAAGAAAGGCGGCCAATAGTTAAATTATGGGTTAATTTTGCCCCATAGCTAGTGTCAGCAACGGGTCCGGGTAACCCGCCAGCAGTCCCGGTTTGGCCCCCAAAAACAGGTCTGTTCGGTTTGAGAACCATCCAGAAACCCGACCCGCTGAGTCTTGGCGGGCCAAACCTGGACCCGTACCCATCAACCCTCGGGTTTTGCCGGGTTTGGCTAGACCCGTCGCCTCCAATATCCGGTTCTGCATTTCGGGTTTTTCTATCTATGGTCGCATTCAGATATCCTACTGTTAATTGCAAAATATTGACTTTGGGATATCATTGACTGTTTGAGTTGTATTGACTGCCGGTATACTCAAAAACAGGAGAGACACCCTTCCGGCCCAATTCTAAAACTTAACGTCAACAGAGCGTCAACGATTTTAGGTCTTGTAAGTCAAGTAATTACAATGTGATTTGGTCATTGCTATCCATAATCGACACACTGGCTGCCTTTATTGGCAAAGAGGCAAGCCGCACGCTCCCAGTCCTATTTTGAAAATGAGCGTCAACGGAGCGTCAACGATATTTGGCGTTTCATCATGGGCAATCAAACTGTGATGTGGCCGTTATTGTCTGTATACGATGTTTTGACCGTTTCTGTAGGCTAAAACACTCATGAACTCTAGGTTGCGGCATTGTAAATGAAACGAGGTGTGACTGCCTGGGAGGCTGTCGCACGAATAACTCTTGCTTATCTACCTATCATCGCGGCCAATTCCTCGTGTATAGGTGTCTGCGATCAAGAGCCATTTAGATTACCCGAGATGCAGGACTAAAAATCGTTGACGCTCCGTTGACGCTCATTTTGAAGCTGGGGCAGGGAGCGTGTTTCATTCTCTTTTGCCTATAAAGGACGCCAACGCTTCGATTATGTGTATTCACTACCATGTCGCGTTTTTATTACCCGACTTACAGGACCAAAAATCGTTGACGCTCCGTTGACGCTCATTTTGAAGATGGGGCAGGGAGCGTGTTGTATTCTGTTTTGCCTATAGTGGATGCCAACACATCGATTATGTGTATTCACTACCAAGTCGCGTTTTTATTACCCAACACATAGGACCAAAAATCATTGACGCTCCATTGACGCTCATTTTCAAGATGGGGCAGGGAGCGTGTTTCTTACTCTCTTGCCTATAAAGGATGCCAATACTTTGATAATGCGTATTCACTACCAAGTCGCGTTTTTATTACCCGACTTACAGGACCAAAAATTGTTGACGCTCCGTTGACGCTCATTTTGAAGATGGGGCAGGGAGTGTGTTGCATTCTGTTTTGCCTATAGTGGATGCCAACACATCGATTATGTGTATTCACTACCAAGTCGCGTTTTCATCACCTGACATATAGGACCAAAAATCGTTAAGGCTCCGTTGACGATCATTTTCAAGACGGGGCAGGGAGCGTGTTTCTTACTCTTTTGCCTATAGAGGACGCCAATAGATTGATAATGTGTATTCACTACCAAGTTGCGTTTTTATTACCCGACTTACAGGACCAAAAATCGTTGACGCTCCGTTGACACTCATTTTCAAGCTGGGGCAGGGAGCGTGTTGCGTTTTTTTTTCCATATAAGGGATGCCAAAACTTCAATTTTGTATATTCACTACCAAAATACGTGTTTATTACCCGACTTACAGCCCCAAAAATCGTTGACGCTCCGTTGACGCTCATTTTGCCATGGGCATATTTACAATATATCATGATTTCATTTGGCAGAAAATATCATTAACAATGTTTTGACAGCCTTTCTGTCTTCTTCATGTACTATCTCCTTTATCACTACATTGTTCTTTAATAATACATATAAATAGATCCTTTAAAACATGCTATAAAGTGTCCGGCAATTGTAGATAATACTACACTCCAAAATCACGTTCCTTACAATCCATGTTCGTTTTCACTGGCAGTTTCACTCGATTGGCTGCTGTCGTCTTCAAAATGAATGTTAGCTGTATTACCATGCAGCAGATAGTGTACTTACCAGTGGATGTTTCTTCATCATTCCACAAATCGGGAATAAAATCTTCATCGTGCTCACTGTCCTCGGCAAATGTATCATGATTGAAACATTGAGCGCCGGGAAGAGGACCATCTGTATATTCAAATCCAGTGGGCAGGTTTGGGATTTTGGAACTTGGGGCGCGATTTTGGTTGCCGGATGGCGCAGGTGGCGTTCCGGGTGGAGGTGGCGTTAGTCCTGGTGTCGGCTGTCTGGGTCGGACATGAGGAGGTGCGCCCATGCCTTTGCACATCCAGTGTGTCTGTGGATTCTTGGCGGTGCGATTTTGACAAGGAAGGCAGCCGTCAGTTTGATTTTCATAAACCATTGCCGGGTGTCGTTCTATTGCAGCTTTCACCTTTCTATGCCCAGGAAATTCAACACCCCGCTTTTTCTCTTCCCGGACTTCTGCGTGAGGCTTCTTAATCAGCTGTTGCGTTTCCTCTATTGCGGCACGCGAAAACCTTCCTTTGGCCATTTTCGCCATATTCAACGCCAGGCGCATGTCTGACTGTTCTAGCTGTACCCGACCTCCTTGCCTTGCCATAGTCGCAGACATGTTGAAAACCTACAAGATATTAGTTGCTGCTTCTGAAAGTGAGAATCGGCAATTACCTCTACCATATACGCTTCTGTAGCCTCCTCTAAGGTGATTAAAGCCTTTTTGGTCTATTCGCAAGGATGCTTATCACCAAATTCGTCCGCAAAAATGGCAGAGCTGACAACATCGTGATGTTCGATTTCCCGTTCTGTGCGGACAAAGGCCTTCGTCGACCATGGGGGTTTCCCGTTACCGGCAGCGAGATATTGGTCATGTAGCTCTCTCCGTATACCCACTGTTCATTATTCAATCAATTGATGGCCGTCAACCATAATATGGACATACTCACATCCAGTTGTGTGCTGCTTCTCGTTCGTGCTGCTACCGGTTTTACGGAAGATTTTTAAATGTGCATCCTGGGTCATGTTTTCGGTGGCTACGTTGGCAGCTTCGCAGTGCACTAACTGGTGTCTACGTTGTTGTTGTGTACCTTGAAGTGACGCGTTGAATGAAGCGCCCGTTGTTTCGCTCGATTCGGATCCGCTCTCGCCTGTCTGAGGTGTCTGTGTAGTCATGACTTGCTGGTGCGGAAAAGGAGAGCAATATGATAACCAAAAGAAGTGGGAAGTTCTGAGGAATATATAGTTAGCTTCAAGTCAAAATAGACTGACTGACCGCCAACTTGGACATTCTACTCTTGATGAATCCGCCTGCGTATAGCTGCAGGTTGCAGGGGTTTCTAACAATCCCGCAATTTGCAGAGCATTGGTCCGATGTTGTATGTTTGCTTACAGGGAAAAATTGAAGTTCACGACAGCCAAAATCTCATTAATGTTACATATACACAGGATATTCTTCGACGGAAAGGACATCTGGTGATGTTTGTCTCAAGAGATCACTGGGATCGTACATGGAACTGACACTAAACATCGAGTCAATTTGTACGGTTAACATGACTATTCCGAATTTAGTGACAGTCAAAACACAGAATTTGCTTTGTTCGAGTTGATCAAGCGTACCAACCTTGACATAAAAGATGCAGCTTGCCGCCATATGGTCCATACCTTGCAACATCCAACATCTCTCCCAATAACAGTCAACACAAAATGCAATGGTCAATGCTCCAAAGAAGAACCTTTCCCCTCTCCCGGCGGGCAAATATGGCAAATCAACAAAGCAGTCTACACGACGACGTCATCAAGCGAATGAAGGGAAGCGCGGGGTGGATGCTGAAAGGGTCCGAGCCCTTGGAGCATTGTGTAGCTTGCGATCCAAAAAGAAGCTCGCGGCGGAGAAGACACGAGAAATGCACTTTTTGAGCAATGAAGAGAAAGAGCAATCAATAGAGGTTTATGTGGAGAGAGAGACTGCGGTGGCAAGAAAGCGAGTTGAAGACGCAGAGACAGCGATTAAGCAGAGGCAAGAAAATATGAGCAATGTTGAAAAGGCAGGATTGACCACCAGAGAGCGCGAAAAGACATCTGAAGAGATGCTGAATGCTATCGGAGACAGTCTGAGCGATCTTGCAAGTTCCGACGATGAGGGGGATGTGGAAGATGAAGAAGAAGACGATGATACAGAGCAGGGCAATCTGAGTGAAGATGACGAACCCGGCTGGGTGATGGGCACAATCTCCAAATCGGTACAACGCCGCATGGAGAGGTGTTGGCAGAAGCGGATGAAGCTTGACAAATTGACACAACCGGGATGGGGGGACACGGCCGACTTCTTCCGCCAAAGAGATGAGGAGTACGGAACGTCTGAATTGAAGGTTCCAGCGATCATCAAGTCCCAAACGGATCATGTTGCGGCGGCACCTTCCCCGACAACATTTGGAGAGCTATTAGAGACTCTTGATATTGTCCCGGGAATATCGCCAATGCCGCAATGCACTTCTCGACCAGGAAGTAGCCATATGAGAGTAGGCTCAGGGAAACCAAAGTCGCCCGAACGCAGATCTTCATTCCTGCCTGGCGCGGGGTCCGATTCGTCGCTAATGACGTATGCCACGCGAGTTAAACCAGAAAGCGCCTACCACGGTATATTGCCTCCCGAGCTGATTGCCATATAGAAATCGGATTCGGAAGAAGAAATGGTGACAACTCCTGCATCTGCGGAGGAATAGATAGCCAAATTGAAACTTTTGACGATCTAGAGCTGTGAAAAGCAATTTGCGTTTCTATTTTGCTACGGGTCAGCTTTGTCTTGGTTTCTGTGTCCAAATTGTGAGACATGATAATTCATCTGTGCATGTGCAAGGGTCGTATGCACCATTCTAACGTGGTCAACACCAAATCACACCACAAGACGACCAATGAGCCGATTATCATCTTTCCTGTTACTGTTCAGTGCGAAAGTAAAAACTCAATTAGTGATGAAATTTACAAACAACTTTTAAGTAAGTGATGTCATACAAGTCATGGAAGGAGCGGTCAAAGCGCAATACGAACCTGTATGCATGACAGCCATCATGCTGCATTCATCCATGCATTCAAATGCACAACTCACTGCTTAGCCCTGGTCCACATGGTCGAGATTTTGAAAATTGCTTATGGTAGGTCATGGAAATCGAGGAAAAGGAGCTGGATCAGGAATGGTGCGACAGTCAGGCGATATCAATTAAAAATTAGTGGCCGGGTCTGCATGCCGCGAATTGCCGGCCGAAAGCGCTGGAATGCGATTTGGCTACGTCATTCATCGCTCATGTCACGCAGGAAGTAGTGAATCTGATAGTGAGGGGCGACAAAGCATCGGGATGCAAAAAATAATACGTACAAAAGAACGATTGGCTGTCAATGATTTCAATCTACATTTGGACTACAATGATTGAGCTTACATTGACAGTTAGGCTGTGTGTAATGTGAGCGTCAATGAAGCGTCAATGATTCATAGTCTTTCACAATCTGCAATCAAACGGCAAGATGGTTAGATCCTAACAAAGTGAATGTATTGGACGTTTTTCTGGTTGAAAGGACAAGTTAAACGCTCGTTGCCATACCCTAGAAATGAGCGTCAACGGAGCGTCAACGGTCTTTTGTCTTGCATCTTGCATAATCCAAACCCTGGGCAATTACTATCACTCATAATCGCAATATTGGTCGCCTTTCAAGGCAAATCTGAGATGGACGACATCGCGACTATCTCCTAAAAATGAGCGTCAACAGAGCTTCAACGATTTTTGGTCTTGCATTTGGAATAATCCGGAGGCTGCGCAACGACATCTACCTACTTTGAATGTATTGGCTGCCATTCAACCGAAAAATGCTAGAGAGAACATTGCAACTATCTCCTAAAATTGAGCATCAACAGCGCATCAATGATTTTTAGTCTTGCATTTAGAATAATCCAGGGGCTGCGCAACGACATCTACCTACATTGCATTTATCGGCCGCCTTTCAACGCAACAATGGTAGGGAGGACATCTCGACTATCTCCTAAAATTGAGCGTCAACGGAGCGTCAAAAATTTTTGCTCCTACATCATGTATAATCGAAGGGCTGTGCGTCGGCTTTAATCCAGAATAGAAGTATTGGCCGCCTTTATAGGCAAAAATGCTATCAATGATATCACTACTGCCTCCTAAAATTGAGCGTCAACAGAGCGTCAACAGTTTTTGAGCTGGTGCAGTAACCTACACAGCAACATACTGCATTGTGTTGCACTGAAAGTGGAGTTTTAACGGTCAGTCTTTCCAATATGTCCTCGTATACCACTTCACAACTATGCATGCAATGTCTCACAGGGCTTACTTCGTTGTTGCTCGTAGCTCTAGAGTCAATATTTAAGAACCAGCGTTCTTTTTGATCATACTGTACCTACTGACATCCTTTCAATTCCGATTACGCAGCCATCCAATTCCTACGGCCATGTCGGATTCACAACCTCTGAATACCTCATTGCGAGAGGTAATGATATCTTCCAAAAACGAAGGTGTCTTTATTCGTGATTTGAACGACCTTACTGTACAAATCATATTCGATGCTTGGTGGGCTTCTATGAATGTGGGCTCGAAGCGTTCTATTGCTTGGAAGAATTCTAGACATGCGCCTTCATGGCAGTTCTATCGGCATTGCGGAATTGAAGAGACCGGCAGCCCTGGCATCATATGCATCGTTTGTCATCAAGTTCTTCGCCATCCATCAGAATCTGGGACCAGCTCAATGGGCAAACACTTGCTGGCAAAAGCGCACATCGCAAAGTTGAACGAATTGACAGAGTCGGAGTTTACTGAATTGACTAGTTCAACAGTCGATGAAGCAGCACTGGCCATTTTGAAGAGGCAAGGAAGTCGTGGGATTACGATAGTAAGTTCGCAAGAGAAATTGATTGGCGACATTGACTTGTAACCTATATTGACTGTATTAACAGACAAAACGCTCCAAACTAGCAGATAAGAACTTTGTAACTGCTGAATTTCACCAAGACACTTGTAATCACTACCTGATGTTAGGATTTGTTTCGGCTCATATACCATGGAACGCTATATCAAATCATGAGCTACAGCAGTCATATAACGCATTACGCAGCGAGCTGGTGCTACCATCAGCCAGCACCCTCAGCAACATTTGTCGGAGGGAATACCCACTGACTGTGGATGCAATTAAGAAGCAGTTGCCAACAAGAAATAAAGTTAGTTTAGCTTTGGACGGGTGGACTTCAACAAACAAATTGGCAATAACGTCTGTCATTGCATACTATATAGATCACAATTGGGCAATGCGGGAAGTGCAACTCGCTTTCGATGAGGTCAGTAGCCTGTTCTTTTTCTATTTCAACAGCTAATTCAGGATAAT